>ERZ1023299.5-NODE-5-length-133038-cov-14.302896_pt1 | contig 133038 bp, 129 predicted proteins | sample MGYA00380472_ERZ1023299 | MGnify/ENA primary metagenome ERZ1023299 (study PRJEB33173, sample SAMEA4830402) | metagenome | study: EMG produced TPA metagenomics assembly of the PRJEB25223 data set...
TCGTTCGTTCGTTCGTTCGTTCGTTCGTTCGTTCGTTCGTTCGTTCGTTCGTTCGTTCGGATTTAATTTTTATATTATCATATCAATTATCACTATTTTTTATATTAAGATTGTAGAGGATTACTTATGAGCATTCATACAACGGTCGCCAGACGCCCTTCATGGCGTGGCATTTTTGCAGGACTTTTGATGGGTCTTGTTGTATCTATGATAATGCTGGCTTTGGCCTTAGTGCTAAGCTCTTTTTTATCACTAGATTTGCGTGGCGCAGGCATTGCTGCTGGTGTTTATACCGCAGTAACCGCTTTAATCAGTGCTTTTGTTGCAGGGTTTTTTGCTGTCAAAGCATCGGCACCAGAGGCGTTATTTGGTGATGGTACCGACATTTTGCCAAAAGACGCTGCTTTAACAGGTATGCTAACCGCAGCAGCCATCGTTGTCATCAGCTCTGTATTTGCTTTTAATAGTGTAACTGGCATTGTAAGAACTGCTGGCAACGCTGTTGGCACAACCGCAGGTGCTATTGGAGGGGCTGCTAGTGCCGTTACATCAACGGTAACAACAGTAGCTGGTGCTGGTGCTACCGCAGCAGCTGGCTCATCTGATGCCGCAGGTGGCGATATCACTGCCAAAGCACAAGAGCTGTACCAAAAAGCCACAGGCAATATCAGCCGTCAAGACATCGAAGCTTGGGTTGCTAAGAATAACGAAACTTTTGATGAAGCACAAATCAGTGCAACAGTGAATGTACTTGAAGACATGCTTAACAAAACCAAAGCTGACCTTAATGGCATGGATTTTACCAATCTTGACACATGGAAAAATATTGATGAATATGCCAAGCAGCGTGCCGACGAGGTACAAGCCATTGTTACAGGCGATGAACTTATTGCCAGACTACAAGCAGAGGGTTTAACCCAAGAGCAGGCGTTGGAAGTGCGTGAAGAAACTGCCACCGCTTATCATGAATATCGTGCCAGCACCGAACAAGCCATTGCTGATGCTAAGATGAATATTGAGCAAACTCTACAAAGTGCAGAAGATACTGCTCGTAAAGCTGCCCTATACTCTGGTCTGTTTTGGTTGATTAGCACGCTACTGACTTTTGTGGCAAGCATCATGGGTGCAAAAACTGCCGCAGCAAATTACCGTTTGGCATCACCCATCACTGTTCGTGAGCGTGACCTTCGTTAATTATCAAAAAGCAATGTTCTTAAAAATCTGTCAATATTTTGGCAGATTTTTTATGTCAATTTTTTATGCCATGTGATAAAATCAGAGTGAACTGTTTTGATGGTTCATGAACTTTTTGATTAAAAATGTATGAAAAATCCATTTCACTTAACACCCACCCCACGCACTTGTCCACACGGTGATTGTGGCAAGATATTTTGTGATGTGATTTATAAACATGGCATCATCTTTTGTCCGCATTGCCAAAAAAGCCTATTGGTCAATCCGTTTACGCCTGATTTGCAGCAAATGACTTTTTGGCAATTTGTCAAATATTTCATCAAAAGATATTATAAATTATATGTGATTTGTACCGGCATATTCATATTGATTTATACTGATATATTCGCTTTTGCTGATTTAGATAAATTCAATCTTACAACAGGATTTTGGGTGGCAGTGATTGTTCTTATCATGTTTTTGTTTTTTGTGGCAATTGTTGCCATTGAAAACAATCTAAGATATTATCATGCTTATAAAATAAAAAACAGACCCCTAATAAAAGGCGTGGATAACTATGATGACATCAAAAATGATTTTAATATCTCTGTTGCCCATGATAAACTAGCCACCTCTTTTGATGCACATGCACCATATTGTCCACATTGCCAATCTCAAAGATTTCACAATATAGCAGATGATGATTATGTGTGTCAAAAATGCCATACAAAATCATCCCTAAATCCAAAATTAAAAAAAACGAATACCATCCAATTTGCATCAAATTACACCATCTTATTTTTGATGATAAAATATGTCAGTTCTGATTTTTATTTGTTTATTTATATTTTGGCTGTCTTTGTGATATTTTTAATCAACTTATCCATTAACTATTATTGGTACAAAACCCCAAAATGGCTACCTTAAATATCCCTCTTGCTGAACGCCTTTATCACAGCGACCATCAAACCCATCATTTAGTATAAATAACGCCTTGCTTGATTTGATGTTATCATAGCAATCTTAACACCTAAGATATTTTATCATATAAACAATATTTATTAATTTATAATAAATTAATAATTAATTAAGTAAATTATGAAGATGATTTATCTACATGGATTAGATAGTGATAGCAATGCAATCAAAGCACAAATCACACAAACTTATTGCCAAGCTAACTATCCAAATATCGAAGTCATTCGACCTGATCTTAATCGTACACCTGATGAGGTGGTCAAGCTCTTAAAATCTCTGATCATTGATGATCGAAATACCGTCTTAATTGGTTCATCTCTTGGCGGGTATTTTGCGAATTTATTATCTGATTTGACGGGTGTGCCTGCGGTGCTGCTCAATCCTAGTATCTGGCCTGATATCAGTTTTCGCCGATTTTTGGATCAAAATTTTGATGAACGTGCTTTGTCTGATGAGACAGTGATTTATACAACAGCGGGCGGTTGGCAGATTACTTATGGTGATTTGGCATGGTTTGAGCGGCATCGATTGGCTGTTAAAAATCCTGATTTAATCAAAGTATTACTTAAGATGGGTGATGAGCTTTTAGACGCACAGGTAACCCAAGCTTTTTATGATCAAAAAGGCGTGCAAGTATTGGCACAAGCAGGAGGCGATCATCGTATTAGTGATTATGAAGTGCAGGTGGCAACAGTGATTGACTGGGCTATCCGATTGCATCAAAGATAGTTGAATTCAAATGAATTTGTACAATCAGTATTTCAAAATTTATGTATTAAAATCCATCGCTTCAATATCAAGTATGATATTTTTTTCTAAAAATACAAAGCCTTCAAGATAAATCCATGACAGCGGACAAAATTTAACACCATTTCCCAAAATCTTAGCTTTGGTGTACAATGACCTATATTTTTATCCATAATATTTATGAGCACATATAATTCACAAAAATTAGAAGTTTTAGAAGGTTTAGAACCAGTTCGCCGCCGCCCAGGCATGTATACTGATACTATGCGTCCCAATCATCTTGCCCAAGAGGTCATCGATAACTCGGTCGATGAGGCATTGGCAGGATTTGCTCGTCATATCATCGTCATTTTGCATAAGGATGGTTCGCTGTCTGTTGAGGATGATGGGCGTGGGATGCCGACCGATATTCACCCTGAATTTAATCAATCAGGTGTTGAGCTGATTTTGACACGCCTGCACGCTGGCGGTAAATTTAGCACCGAAAACTATCAAGTCTCTGGTGGTCTGCATGGCGTGGGTATCAGTGTGGTAAATGCATTGTCCACACGCGTTGAGGTGACGGTGTGGCGTGATGGACTGATGCACACGATGGCATTTGAACACGGTGAGCCTGTTACCGCTTTGATTGCTGATAAATCAGCCAATAAAAAAAAGCGTGGTACCAAAGTACAATTTTGGGTGGATGGGCAGTATTTTGATACGCCAAAATTTTCAATTAAAACCCTTAAGCATAACCTAAAAGCCAAAGCAGTGCTTGCAGCAGGGTTACACATTGATTTTATCAGTGAGATTGAGCCAAATGACAGTGAAAGTTGGCAGTTCACCGATGGTGTGGTGCAATATCTGACCGAGCAGCTGGATGGGTCTGATACATTACCTAAAGAGCCATTTTATGTTAGCCAAGAGCCTACTTTGGGTGAGCGTGGCGGGGCGACTTTTGCGTTATCGTGGCTTGCTGAGGGCGGTACACCAATTACCGAAAGCTATGTCAATCTTATTCCAACTGCTCAAGGTGGCACGCATGTCAATGGTTTACGCACAGGTGTGCTTGAGGCACTGCGTGAGTTTTGTGATATTCATAATTTATTGCCGCGTCAAATCAAGCTGTCTGGTGAGGATGTGTGGGATGGCGTCAACTACATTTTATCGCTGAAATTTGTTGAACCGCAGTTTAGTGGACAAACCAAAGAACGCTTATCAAGCCGAGAAGCTGCGCCATTGGTTCAAACCTTGGCTAAAGATGCTTTTAGTCTTTGGCTAAATCAGCATCCAGATCACGCCAAAGCCATTGCCGAACTTGCCATTTCAAAAGCCACCAAACGCCTAGCAACTGCACAAAAAGTGGCGCGTAAAAAAGTCACTCAAGGACCAGCACTACCAGGTAAGCTGTGGGATTGTCGTGGGGGATTAAAAGAAGGTTCAGAGCTGTTTTTGGTGGAAGGTCAGTCAGCGGGTGGATCAGCAAAGCAAGCGCGTGACAATGCATTTCAGGCAATTTTACCACTGCGAGGTAAAATTTTAAATGCTTGGGAGGTGTCATCAGATACTGTATTGTCCAGCCAAGAAATTCATGACATTGCCATTGCGATTGGTGTAGATCCTGCATCAGATGATTTATCTGAGCTTCGATATGATAAAATCTGCATCTTAGCAGATGCTGATTCAGATGGTCTGCATATTGCGACACTGATTTGTGCGTTATTTGTGAAGCATTTTCCTGCACTGATTGAAGCGGGTCATCTGTATGTGGCGGTACCGCCTTTGTATCGTATTGATGCAGGTAAGGATGTGTATTATGCACTGGATAATGAAGAGCTTGAACAAGTACTTGCAAGGCTTGGTAATAAAAAAACGCAAATCACTCGCTTTAAGGGGCTAGGTGAGATGAATCCAAGTCAGCTGAAAGAAACGACAATGAACCCTGATACGCGCAAGTTGATTCGTTTGGATTTGGATGATACCGCAAGCACAAACAGCATCATGGATATGCTGCTTGCCAAAAAACGCTCAGCAGACCGAAAACGGTGGCTAGAGACCAAAGGGGATTTGGCGGATATTTCTGTTTAAGGTGATTATGATAATGACCTATAAAACCATGATTAAGATGGCTTATAGGTCATGTTTAATCAGTTAAAATGGCTGGTAGTATTAAGGTTGCCAAGTAATGAAATTTGACAACAGTTTTAAGCCTGCATGATGGCTTTTTTCGGGATGAAATTGAGTGATAAAAAGATTATCCCAAATGATACTTGAACAAAACTTCTGACCATAAGTGGTATGCGCTAAAATCAGCTGATTATTTGGCGTGGGGTCACAATAATAGCTGTGCGTGAAATAAAAATACTCATGATTGCAGCCTTGCCATAGCATATGATCGGTATCTGTATCAACACGGTTCCAGCCAACATGCGGTATTTTGATTGGTTCATCATTTTGTATCCAAGCGTCATCAAATCTGCGTACCGTGCCAGAAATGATGCCCAAACAAGGGACATCGCCTTCTTCTGAGACATCAAACATCGCCTGCATACCGACACAAATTGCCATAACAGGCTTGGTATTCAAAGCTTCTTTAACGGCGATATCAATGCCATGTTTAGCCATATGTGCCATTGCATCACGCATAGCACCCACACCTGGCAGCAGAATTTTATCTGCTTTTTTAATATCATCGGCTCGATCGGTGGTGATGGCATCAGCACCTGCCACTTTGAGTGCATTAGCGACCGAATACAGATTACCAACGCCATAATCAAGTAACGCAACTTTAGTCATAACAACCCCTTAGAGCATATTTTTGGTTGAAGGCAATTGATCCTTGGCACGCTCATCATACTCAACCGCCATTCGCAATGCACGGGCTAAGGCTTTAAATACGCTTTCAATTTGGTGATGGCTATTTTTACCTTTTAGAGTATCAATATGTAAGGTGATAAAGGCATGATTAACCAGCCCATAAAAAAACTCAGAAAATAAATCGACATCCATCGAGCCTATGTGTGAGCGTGTGAATGGTACATTCATGTGTAAACCAGGGCGACCAGAAATATCCACCACCACACGAGATAGGCTTTCGTCAAGCGGTGCATAAAAATGCCCATAACGGCGAATGCCTTTTTTGTCGCCCAAGGCTTGTTTGAGTGCTTGACCGATTGCAATACCAACATCTTCAACACTATGATGATCATCGATGTGGGTATCGCCCACACATTTGACATCCAAATCAATGAGTCCATGGCGCTTGATTTGATCAAGCATATGATCAAGAAACGGCACACCCGTATCAAGCACGCCTTGACCGCTACCATCTAAATTGATATTGACACTGATTTGGGTTTCGGCGGTATTTCTTGTAACACTAGAAAAGCGAGTCATGATAATCCTTGAAAAATAAGACGGATAATAATTCACCGCTATTCTTGCATAAAAGCCTAAAATTGCCAATAGTCGTGATTAAAAAAGCCATGTTTTACCAATTAAATCGTAAATTTTTGCAAAAACTTTGATGAATTGGCTGGTAGATTATCTTTTTGCCCCATTTTCCAGTATAATAGTTTGTTTAACATGATATCGTATTTACCACCGAGATAACAAAATTATGGCATTATTACCTATTTTAACATATCCTGACCCACGCTTACGCACTTTGGCAAAACCTGTCACTGTCTTTGATGATAGATTAAAGCAGTTGATTGAAGATATGTTTGAGACCATGTATGACGCACGAGGTATTGGTCTTGCAGCAACGCAAGTTGACCGCCACATACAACTGATTGTGATGGATTTGGCAAGAAAGGACGAACCGCCATCACCGCAGGTATTTATCAATCCTAAAGTGACACCGCTCGTAGATGAGCATTCGTCTTATCAAGAGGGCTGTTTGTCTGTACCAGAGGTTTTTGATACCATTGAGCGACCCAGCCGTGTACGCATTGAGGCACTTGATAAAGACGGTCAGCCGTTTGAGATAGAAGCTGAAGGCTTGTTGGCGGTATGCATTCAGCATGAGATGGATCACTTAAACGGTAAGTTATTTGTGGATTATTTATCGACACTCAAACAAAGCCGTGCAAGAGATAAAGTTAAAAAGGCACTCAAAGCACGAGAAAAAACAGTAAACAGTACAACTGATAACGCACTTAAAAATAGCTAAATTTAGCAAGGTTAAATGACGGATACTAATTTTTAGCACAAAAACCCTAACAATGACTTACTTATATTGCAATTTGGATGGTTTATGCTCATTTCTTTGACTTTTGAAAACTTAGCACTCATTGAGCAAAAACACATTGATTTTGATGATAGATTCAATGTCATTACAGGCGAAACAGGTGCAGGCAAGTCACTGATTTTAGATGCATTATCGCTGTGTGTCGGTGAACGTGCTGATAGTAGTATGGTGCGTCATGGCTGTGATGAGGCAAGTGTTTTTGGTGAATTTGATATCAGTGGCAATGCCCAAGTGATTGCTTGGTTTGAGCAACATGACAGAAAATTAGAAGATGAAACGCTGCTCATTCGCCGAAAAATTAGCAATCAGGGACGCTCAAAGTCTTGGATTAACGGCGTACCAGCCAGTATCAGTGAGCTAAAAAGCTTGGGATCTATGCTTGTGAATATCCACTCGCAGCATGCTGGGCTTGAACTGCTAAAGCCTCAATTTATCGTGGATTGGCTGGATCGCATTGGTGGGTTTGGTGATTTAAAGGCAGCGGCTAAGACCGCTTTTCATCACTATCAAACCCTAAAAAGGCAGGCTGATGACGCACGCAGCCAGTCAGCACAGCGAGCGGATCGGATGGCACTGTTGTCAGCCAAGCTTACCGATATTGAACCATTGCTTTTGGTGGATTTTCAGGGAATTGAGGCAGAATACGATGAGCTATCCAATCTTGAAAGTCTCATGCGTGAAGCCCTAGAAGCAGCGGTACAACTTGATAATGATGACGATGCCCCATCGGTGCTAAGCCTACTTGGGCGAGCGATGCGTATTTGTGATAACAACGCTCAATCCAGTAAAACATTTGGCGAATGTAGTCAACTGCTTGTACTTGCCCAAGAGCAAATCATAGATGCCGTTGCTAAGCTTACCGATTACGCAGAGCGGGAGCTGCCTGATGCGGCGCGCCTTGATGAGCTAAATGGCTTATTGAGCCTTGCACATCGCTTATCAAGCAAATACCACACGCCGATTACTGAGCTGATTGCTGATGCAGTGCATTGGCAAGATGAATTGGATATGCTAAGCAGTTTGCCTGATAACGATACGATGGATGCTAAGGTTTTAGAGGCTTATCAAGCCTATCTGGTGGCAGCAGACGCATTGGATCAGGCACGCATTCAAATCGCACCTGATGTCTGTGAGCGGCTTGAGGCACGGCTTGTGCCTTTGGCACTGCCAAATGCTCGCTGTCAGTTTTCTTTTAACGAAAAACCTGTTGAGCATTACACCGCCCAAGGCAAATACGATATTGCCTTACTATTTAGTGCCAATGTGGGCATGCCACTTCAGCCGTTGCACAAAGTTGCATCAGGCGGCGAGTTGTCGCGTATGGCACTGACCATGCAAGTGATGGCGGCGGATGATGGCATAGGTGCACATCCAACACTTGTATTTGATGAGGTGGATGTGGGCATTAGTGGCGGGACAGCCCAAGTGGTTGGCGAGCTTTTGCGTACGCTGGGTAAGCAGCAGCAACTGCTTGCCATCACGCATCAAGCTCAGGTCGCTGCTGCGGCACATCATCATATTTTGGTGTATAAAGAACACGGTGAACACACCAAAAGTCAGATACAAGTTATCACCGATGAAGCACAAATTGATGAATTGGCACGAATGTCAGGTGGCGTGAATATTACCGAAGCGACACGTGCTCATGTTAAAAGCCTGCTGGCAGACATTCGCCATGCTGATAAGATGGCTCAAAGAGGTATGGCTACATGACACAGACCCAAAAACTGATTCATCATTTTTTGATTCCAAGTCCACAGATGACTGATGAAAGATTTATGGATGCTGTCATTTATATCTGTCGCCATACCAAAGATGGTGCATGGGGTTTTATTATTAATCAGTCCCTGCCAAATAGCGTAGGCGGTCTTTTGACCGAGCTTGAGGTGCCAGTGACTGCAAGCACCATGCAAGTACCTGCTATGAATGGCGGACCTGTACGCCCTGAGGCTGGTTTTATTTTGCACACAGGGCAGCCCATTTATAAGTCATCTTTTGCCATTTCTGAAAATGTCTGCTTGACGACCAGTAAGGATATCTTGGAGCGGTTGTCTTATGATGGTTTGAGGCATTATTTATTGTGTATGGGCTATTGCAATTGGGGCAGAGGTCAGCTGGATGCTGAGATGGCGTTTGGTGATTGGTATGCTTGTCCAGCAGACTTGCCAACTTTATTTTCAACGCCATTTGAAGACAGGCTTAAGGCTTGTTATGATAAGATTGGGATTAATCTGAATAAGTTCATTACAACAACTGGATATGCCTAATGACAAGCGAAACCTTGACACTTGCTTTAGATTATGGAGTCAAAAAAATGGGCATGGCACTGGGCAATAGCATCACCCATAACGCACGCCCCTTTGATATTTTGGCGATGAATAATGGGCAACCTGATTGGGATAATCTGCTTGGTATAATTGAGCATTGGGGTATTGATAGGGTGCTGGTGGGACTGCCGCTGAATATGGATGGCACCGAGTCGATGCTCACCAAGCGTGCTCATAAATTTGCACGGCGATTGGCACATCGGCTGGGCGAGCGTCGTCAGGCGGTTTCGGTGTTTATTTATGATGAGCGGCTTAGCTCAAAAGAAGCCAAGATGATTGCACTTGATAACGGCTGGATTGCGTCATCATCTGAACCAATCGACGATATTGCCGCATGTCTTTTGCTTGATAGCTATTATCATGCACCTAATCATGCCATCTATGTCAGTGAACGAAAAGACTCTCACAAAGACTGATTTTGTCAGGAAAAGCTATGCAGCACCATACTTTGATTGCTCATCAATTTGACCAAGCCATACGCCAAGCAACCTTAAGTGTCCGTTTTGGCTTTGGGGCGATTGTATGCTTTTGTATTTTTGGAACTTTGGCAAGCCTACCTGCATTCAAAGACAGCACATGGATTTATTATGCCTTTCATTATTTGCCGTACGCACTCATCGCCATGACGATGCCCATCAGCCTGTATCACGGCTTTTTATTGATGCGTTATCGGGTGATGGACGGCTCAATTTTGGCGGTCATTTTGGCAACTGGGATAGCGCTGCTTGGATTTACGGTCGTGTGGGGATTGAGCATTGGCATAGATACGGTGTTTTTTATGGCACTATTTTTGGCGATGATTGCTTGGTTTGGGATGCCGTTTTTATTTCGGGTCAATCTAAAAAAATTTGCCAGTTTTTTGGAAGAAAAATCTTCAAAATCACCCCAAGAGCCAATTTAAATCATCTTAATCTTATGATTGACTGTGCAGTTTGTGTTTTGACTAACAGTGATTTTAGGTCAATCAGTTAAATTTTATCCAAAAACCAGAGTAACAAAACAACCATGGCCATGATTAACCACACATTAGATACCAAAGGGCTGATTTGCCCCGAACCTGTCATGCTACTTCATAAGATCATTCGCCAAGCGCTTGGCGGTGAGCATATTGAGATTTTGGCAACCGATCCTGCCACGATGCGTGATATTCCCAATTTTTGCCGTTATTTGGGGCATACGCTGGTCAATCAAGAAACACTCGATGACGGCAGCTATCGCTACTTAGTTCAAAAAAAGCAAGCATAAAGACCGTAGGTTTTAAGCGATGGCAAAATCTACCATACCTCGAGCCGATAGTGCGGTGATCTATGACGACGACCCAGAGTATCTGAGTGAATTTCGTGCAGCAATGTTGGCGCGTGGGTTGTCGATAGCCACCAGAAATGCGTATAGCCAAGATGTACGCTTGTGCATTCGTTTATCAGATACGCCAGTGAATCTATGGCAGCCATCAGATGTGCGTAATCACTTGATGTGTCTAAAAGATGCCAAGAAATCCGAGCGGTCTATCGCACGCGCGTTGGCAAGTCTGTGCCAGTTTTTTTTGTGGCAAATTGAGTCAGGCTATCGAGAGGATAACCCTTGTGAATCCATCAAAACACCCAAGCTTGGCAAAACTTTGCCCAAAACGCTCTCTGAGCAAGAAGTTAGCTCACTACTAGATGCACCAGACATCTCAAGCGTGCGAGGCCTTAGAGATAAAGCCATGCTTGAGGTTTTGTATGCGTGTGGCTTGCGTGTCAGTGAGCTGACAAGTTTATCACTTGAGCATCTAAACTTAACTGCTGGTTGGCTGTCGGTTACAGGTAAGGGTAATAAAATGCGTCTGATTCCTTTGGGAGAATATGCACTGTCTGCACTCAATGAGTATTTGGCTGTGCGGGGTAGTTTGCTGATTGGTAAAAAAGACTGTCAAGCGGTATTTTTGACCGAACAAGGTGGTTACATGACACGGCATAATTTTTGGCATTTGATTAAAAAATATGCCTTAATGGCTGGTATTAATACCGCCATTTCGCCCCATACATTGCGTCATGCCTTTGCAACGCATTTGGTTAATCATGGTGCTGATTTACGCAGTGTACAATTATTGCTTGGGCATAGTGATTTATCCACCACGCAGATTTATACACATGTGGCGACCACAAGGCTACAAAATCTCCATGCCAAGCATCATCCCAGAGGGTGATTTTTCATTTGAGCATTTTTTATATCAAATCATCATGTGATGTTCACTGTTTAAATTGAGATTGCTTGAGATATCTTAATCTTAATAAAAATACAACTGTAAACTGTAAATTCATGATAAATCATGTTAAGATAAAACTAAGCAAACTGAATTAAAATTTGGATACATCATGACACAGTCAGCAAAAAACAAGTCTGCCAAACCTGCTTATCATGAAAAAAGCGATGCAGCACGCATTGTCATTACAGGCATGGGAGCTTTAACGCCCATCGGAAATAGTTTAGATACAATTTGGCAAAATCTTACCCAAGGTGTAAGTGGTATCAGTCGCCTTGATGGATTTGAGGATAAATCGGTAGCGATTGATGGATTTCGTGCCCAGATCGCTGGATTGGTTAAGAATTTTGATGCCAAAGATTATTTAAATCCTAAAGAAGCCCGCCGTTTTGATACATTTGTACATTATGCCCAAGTTGCCGCTGCCATGGCTTTGTATCATGCAGGGCTGATTGATGATATCAAAGGTGATAGCTTGCCCATCAATGTCGATGGCGAGCGTTTTGGCGTGGTCATGGGTTCGGGCATTGGCGGTATTCAAACCATTGAAACAAGTCGTGATACCCTAAAGTCCTATGGTGCAAAAAAAGTATCGCCATTCATCATTCCAGGTGCCATCATCAATATGCCAGCTGGGCTGATTGCCATCCGTCATCATCTCAAAGGTGCAAATCTTGCAACGACAACCGCTTGCACCACCTCGACGCACGCCATTGGCTTGGGGGCAAGACTGATTGCTTATGGTGACTGTGATGCGGTATTGGTTGGTGGCAGCGAAAAAGCCTCAACGCCACTTGGGCTATCAGGCTTTGGGGCGATGCATGCACTCTCAACACGAAATGATGAGCCAACACGCGCCAGCCGACCTTTTGACAAAGACCGTGATGGTTTTGTTTTGGGTGATGGTGCAGGTGCATTAGTGCTTGAAAGCTTAGCACATGCCAAAGCTCGTGGTGCGACCATTTTGGCAGAATTGGTCGGATTTGGGATGAGTGATGATGCCAATCATATCACCAGCCCATCGGTCGGTGGAGAAGGTGCGGCTCGTGCCATGGCAGCGGCCTTGGCAGATGCAGGCATTGATGCTTGTGAAGTGGGTTATATCAACGCTCATGGTACCAGCACACCCCAAGGTGATGTCGCTGAAAGTCAAGCCATTGAGCGATTGTTTGGTCAAGATATTTTGGTCAGCTCAACCAAATCTATGACAGGACATCTGCTTGGAGCGGCAGGTGCGATTGAAGCAATTTTTACCATACTTGCACTCCAAAATCAGCTTCTACCACCCACCATCAATTTAGACAATCAAGACGAAGCATGTCGGCTAGATTATATTGCTCATACCGCTCGCCGTGTTGATGGGGTAGAATTTGCCTTGTCAAACAGCTTTGGATTTGGTGGCACGAATGGTTCATTACTATTTCGCCGATGGCAGGCGTGATTGATTTGTCTGTGTTGTCGCCCCAAGCAAATACGCTTGGGGTTCTTATATTTTAGATAAAATCATAGATACAATGGTAAATGTGTGTTAAGTTCACTATAATGACACAATTAATCATTGACCATCGTCAATTCATCTGGATAACCCATGCCAAATCATACCACAACACAGATGCCTAAAAGCAGCCCATCTGCCAAAACCTCGTTATTGCTACTGATTATCGGGCTGATTTTTGCGGCGGCAAATATGCGTTCGCCTTTGGTAATGATGGGTTCAATCGTGCCTATGCTGTCCGATGATTTTGGCCTATCATCAGTACAGATTGGCTATCTTGGTGCGATGCCGATGCCGTTATTTGCATTTGGCTCATTAATGGCAGCGGTACTGGCAAAAAAATTTGGACTTGAGAGGATGATGATTGGCATGACGCTTTTATTGGCGTTGGGGGTGGCAATACGAAACTGGTTTGGGGTGATAGAATTGTATGTTGGCACGCTGATTTTATCGTTTGCCATTGGGATGCTAAATGCCCTAACTGCACCTTTTATTAAGCAATACGCCCCTAATAACATTGCACTTGCTACAGGTGTGTTTAGTCTAAGTATGTCCACTTTGGCGGGCTTTGGTGCTTGGATGGTGGTGCCATTTGCCAAAACATTTGGCTGGCAATTTGCGATGAGCAGTTGGGCAATCTTTGGTGTGATTGCCGCATGGATTTGGTGGTTGATTTATCGGCATAATCGTATGGATAATCTTAAACTTATGCCAGCCTTACCCACGATCAAGCCAACCGCTCATCTAAAAAAACCCATCAATCTTTGGCGTCAAAAAGCCGCTTGGCAAATGGCGGTTTTACTTGGGCTTCAGTCGTTTTTATTTTATAGCTTGGCAAGTTTTTTACCATCCATTGGTATGGCATTTGGGGTAACACTAGATGAGGCGATACGATTACCCTTCGTGTTTCAGGTTATGGCACCACTTGCCATTTTATGGCTCACTTGGCTTTCACGGTGTGGCACATCGTTTCAGATTATTTCTGTGGCAGGTTGTTTGATGAATGCTTTGGGCATATCTGGGCTGTTAATGATACCATCTTTGATGCTGTTTTGGTCAGCTTTGATGGGCTTTGGGTGTGCTTTGGTGTTTACCTTAAGCTTGATGATGTTCTCGCTTCGTACGACCAGTACCGAAACCGCGCGTGATTTATCCAGTATGGTGCAAGCGGTGGGCTATAGCATTGCGATGTTTGGTCCGTTGATGATTGGTAAGCTGTATCAATGGCAGGGTGATTGGCAATTGCCGTTGATGGTATTGGTGGTTTTGATGATAATTAATATCCCATTTGGGCTATGGGCAGCCAATGAGACCAAAATTGGCTGATGTAGGCAAGACTGATTGTCAAACGAATAGACACGATTTGGTAGAGGTAGAATATGGGATTACAACCTTGGCATTGGGCGGTGATTGGCATGCTATTGATGACAGGTGAGTTATTTATACCCAGCTTTGCGATGCTTTGGTTTGGGGTGGCGGCTTTGGTGACTGCGTTGCTGCTTTGGGTAGTGCCGATGGATTTGTTGAGCCAAGTGGTAATTTGGCTGGGTTTATCGATTGTGGCGTGTATTTTGTGGTTTAGGCTGATTCAGCCACGCATCAAAACACGCACCAAGGCAGGGCTTGGCGGCTCGGTGATTATTGGTGAGATTGGTATGATTGTCTCACCTGTGGTGGCAAATGGCTTAGGCGTAGTCAGATTTTCTGTACCCAAAGTAGGTGCTGCTGAATGGGCGTGTCGAACACTTGACGGCCATTCCATCGAAGTTGGTACACGAGTGATTGTCACCGCTGTGATGGGCAATGAGCTGATTGTCATACCAAAATAACGCCAAAATTTATTTTTATACATAATAACTTTTATACATAATAACAAGGAAAGCTATGGAATTTACCGTCATTATTTTGGCACTGGTTGCTTTGGTAGTATTCACCATTTATAAAGGCGTAAAAATGGTGTCGCAAGGCGAAAAATGGATCATTCAGCGTTTGGGTAAATATCACCAAACACTTGAGCCGGGTCTGAATTTTATTATTCCTTATGTGGATGCTGTCGCCTATAAAGTAACCACCAAAGACATCGTACTTGATATCCCAAGCCAAGAGGTCATTACGCGTGATAATGTGGTCATCATCGCCAATGCAGTGGCATATATTAATATTGTGCAGCCTGAGCATGCAGTCTATGGCATCGAAAATTATGAACATGGCATTCGTAATTTGGTACAAACATCCTTACGCTCTATCATCGGTGAGATGGATTTGGATGCCGCCTTATCCAGTCGTGACCAAATTAAAGCACAGCTAAAACACGCCATCAGTGATGACATTTCTGATTGGGGAATTACCCTAAAAACTGTGGAAATCCAAGACATCAAGCCGTCAGCGACCATGCAATTGGCGATGGAGGAACAAGCGGCTGCTGAGCGTCAACGCCGTGCCACCGTCACCCGTGCCGATGGTCAAAAACAAGCCGCCATCTTAGAAGCAGATGGCCGCCTAGAAGCCTCTCGCCGTGATGCTGAGGCTCAAGTCGTCTTGGCGCGTGGTTCTGAAGAATCGATTCGTCTGATTTCTCAGGCAATGGATGGTAAAGATATGCCTGTGGTGTATCTTTTGGGCGAGCAATACATCAAAGCGATGAACGAGATGGCAAAGTCAAATAATGCCAAAATGGTGGTACTGCCTGCCGATATTTTAAATACGGTCAAGGGTTTGGTGGGTGATAAATTTAAAGTCTAAGGCAAGCTAAATCCAATCATAACAATAGCCACCAAAATATCAGTGGTTATTGTTATGGATAAGATAAATCAATGGTCGGTGGCGATTGCCCCTTGTTTTTGGAGATAGTCGATGATTTCTTTGGTTTTTTGAGTTAACAGTGTGGCATCACCACATGCCTCGACATTTAGGCGGATGAGCGGTTCGGTATTGCTTGAACGCAAATTAAACCGCCAATTACCAAAATCCAAGCTCAGTCCATCTAAGGTATTTTTTTGGGGATTAAGGTGGGCGTATTTTTGTTCCAGACCTTGGCTGATGGTGGCAGCATTAGTTTTATCCAGCCTAAAATTACGCTCACCTGAACTTGGGAAATCTTGAATGTAATCATCAACAAGCTCTGCCAAGGACTTGCCTGTGACTGACAACAGCTCAATTAATAGCAGCCAAGGAATCATGCCACTATCACAATAAAAAAAGTCTTTAAAATAATGGTGTGCCGACATTTCACCGCCATAGATGGCTTTTGTTTCACGCATGACTTGCTTGATGAATGAATGCCCAGATTTACTAAGAGCGGGCGTACCTTGCATCTTTTTGATGACATTTTGAGTGTTATAAATGACGCGTGGATCATAAACGATGGTCTGCTTGGGATATTTTTGTAAAAATGCCGCTGCCAGCATACCAACCACATAACTGCCATCAATAAATCGTCCGTTTTCATCAAACAAAAAACAACGGTCAAAATCCCCATCAAATGCCACACCAAAGTCCGCTTTGTGTGCGATGACGGCATCACGGGTAGCGGCTTGATTGGCGATGATCATGGGGTTTGGGATACCGTTGGGAAAGTTACCATCAGGCTGATGATGTATTTTAAGCAGCTCAATCGGTGAACCTGCTAAGCGTACTTCAAGGGTATCAATGACAGGACCTGCCGAGCCATTGCCACTGTTGATGACGATTTTTTTGGGGAGAAATTTGCTCGTGTCAATAAAGCTCATCAGTTTATCAATATAAGCGGTTTTGTCGGTGTTTTGGGTGATGCTGCCTTTTTTACTTTGAATAAAATTACCACTTTCAGCCAATGCACGCACCTCGGCCAATCCAGTATCGGCACTGATGGGGCGTGAGTTTTCACGCACCATTTTTAAGCCATTATAATTGATGGGATTGTGGCTTGCAGTTACCTCAATCCCACCGATGGTGTTATAGTGACTGGTCGCAAAATACACCTCTTCGGTGCCTGTCATACCAAGGTCAATCACATCCACGCCAGCGTCTGTTATGCCTTGGATGGCGGCAAGTTTCAGGCTATGGCTTGATGGTCTAATATCTGAGCCGATGACGATGGTAGGATGCTCGGCGGTGTTTTGAGATTTTAGGATTTGGGCAAAGGCACGAGCAATGCGATAGCTGATATGCTCATCAAGCGTCACACCCAGCTCACCTCGGACATCATACGCCTTAAAGCAAGAAATGGTTATTGCAGAAAAATTTGTCATTGTCATGGCTTGATATCAAATAAAAATGATGAAATAAAAATATCTAGAGCGTGCCTGCCTTTGATATTTACGATAAAAAATGAGAGACATGGCTCATTTTCAAGGAAAAATGCAGTCTGTGAGTGTCATCAGACAGGTTTTTGACTTTTAAGCCGCTCAATTTTACCATTTTTATACAAACATCGACTAAAATTGTAAGTTTCGTCAATTGGCAATCAGTGATTGGTAAATGCGGCCGTGTTTCAAAAACTGATTTGATTGTACCATGATTTTTGATAATGTGCTAAATGCCAAACAAGGATTCACGGTCAAATTAAAACATGGCATAAGTATAACAATGAATGGCATAGAATTTATGAGCATACTGGTACTAAAATCTTGAAAAATTTGTTATAGTAAGCTTGTTATTGTGATGATGTAAATTCAAGCATGGTCATGATATCGATACCAATTTAATAAAATACCAAGAAAACCCCAACAAACATGAACTGAATTCATTTGGAGTATGATGATGAATATTGCAAAAAGTGTGACTGACCTTATCGGTAAAACCCCGCTTGTCGAACTCAATCGCCTCACCGAAGGCTTATCTGCTCGTGTGGTGGTCAAGCTTGAGTATGCCAATCCAGCAAGTTCGGTCAAGGATCGCATTGCCCTTTCTATGATTGACGATGCCGAAAAATCAGGGCTTTTGACCAAAGACACCACCATCGTTGAGGCGACCAGTGGCAATACAGGCATTGGGCTTGCCATGGTGGCAGCAGCACGAGGTTACCGCTTGGTGATTACCATGCCTGAGAGCATGAGCCTTGAGCGTCGTGCGCTGCTTCGTGCGTATGGGGCCAAGCTTGTGTTGACGCCAGCGGCTGAGGGCATGGGTGGGGCGATTGCCAAAGCCAATGAGCTTGCTGCCCAAGATGGCTATTTTATGCCACGCCAATTTGATAATTTGGCTAACCCACAAATCCACCGTACAACAACAGCCGAAGAGATTTGGGCGGATACAGATGGTCAGGTGGATATTTTTGTCTCAGGCGTGGGTACAGGTGGTACAGTGACAGGTGTCGGTGAGACACTCAAAGCCAAAAAAGAAGCCATTCAAATTGTTGCAGTTGAGCCATTGGCATCACCTGTCTTATCAGGCGGAGAAAAAGGCCCGCACCCAATTCAAGGCATTGGTGCAGGGTTTATCCCATCAGTACTCAATACGGATATCTATGATGAGGTCATCAAAGTCGCTAATGAAGATGCCTTTAGTGTGGCACGAGATATGGCAGCCAAAGAAGGCTTGCTTGTTGGTATCTCATCAGGTGCGGCAGTTTCGGCGGCACTTGAATTGGCGGCACGAGAAGAAAACGCAGGTAAGCTTATCGTCGTTATCATACCATCATCAGGTGAGCGTTATTTGTCAACAGCATTATTTGCTGATTTGGCACAATGAGTATCTTTTAAATTGACCAAACTCTCCTTGTTGTTATTATAACAATAAGGAGATTTTTATTGGAGGGTGTATGACGCCAACCGACAATTTTGATGATTTGCTTGCATTGATGGCACGCCTTCGCACCGATTGCCCTTGGGATGCCAAGCAAACCAACGCCAGTTTACAAAAATATGCCATCGAAGAGGTTTATGAGCTGATTGAAGCCATTCAGACCGATGATGGCTCAGCATTTGCCACCGAGCAGCTCAAAAGTGAGTTGGGCGATGTGCTATTACAGGTAGTTTTTCATACGCATTTATATCAAGAGGCAGGGCGTTTTGATATGTCGGCGGTGATTTTGGCATTACAAGATAAGCTGATCCGTCGCCATCCGCATGTTTTTGAGCAAGAAAATTTACAAACCGATGCTGATGTCAAACGCCGATGGGATGAGATTAAAGCCCAAGAAAAAGCACATTTGGCGGCTTTGGGTCAGCCCATACGCCTGTTGTCTGATGTCAAGGCAGGTAGTGCACTCATGCAATCTCAGCATTTACAAGGCAAAGCAGCAAGCGTTGGCTTTGATTGGTCAAATCTGCAAGGTGTACTTGATAAACTCAATGAAGAATTGGGCGAGCTTTATGAGTTATTGCCTTTGGGTGATTTTAATTATAAAACAGATAAGCTAAGCGGTAATCAAAAACAAAAATTATCTGATGAGCTGGGCGATGTGCTGTTTGTGTTGACCAATTTGGCACGCCATTTGGGTATTGATAGCGAGATGGCACTTCAGGGCACTGTCGGTAAATTTCGTCGCCGTTTTGCATTTGTTGAGCAGTCGCTGACGGAACAGGGTAAATCGTTTGAGAATAGTGATTTGGCAGAAATGGATCGTTATTGGGAGATGGCAAAGGCAAATGAAACTTAATACTTTATCAGCCATCGCCTTATTATTTGGCGGTCTTTTGTATGCAGGCTTTGGATATGCCAATCCGCCCAAACAGTGCTATGCTGATACAAAAAGTGCCTATCAAGCACTGATAAGTACCCAAAAATCCAAACGCCTAAATATCAATACCGCAAGCCAAGCTGACTTTATAAGCTTGGTGGGCGTGGGGCATAAGACCGCCCAAGCCATCGTGGATTATCGGCACGAGCATGGCAAATTTGACTCAGTTCAATCACTGATGAATGTCAAAGGTATTGGACCTGCCATTTTAAATAAGAACCGTCACCGCTTAAGCGTGGCAAATTAATCTTGAGCAATCATAAATTTTTTAGCCCAACTGAAAAAATACCCAAAATCAAACTGGTATCACCCCAATTTTGGTGAAAATATTGGTTTTTTATTCGCTTTTTTGATGGATAAGCGGTAAAATAAAGGATTTACTTCAGTCAGTTTTTGGGCAATGCCCCAGTAATCAAGGAGTAGGCATGGGCAAAGTGCCTAAAAAGCCAAAACAAACCAAAAAGAGTATCCGTACCACACATTCAGCCAAATCGCTGCGACTACAAAAAGGCAGTTTGCCGCACAGTATTGTCGAGGTCATCGGCACACTACAAAAAGCAGGATTTGATGCTTATATTGTTGGCGGTGGCGTTAGAGACAGCTTACTTGGTTTGGCACCTAAGGATTTTGATGCGGTGACCGATGCAAGACCGCATGAGATTAAGGCAATTTTTGGGGGTCGTTGTCGTATCATTGGGCGGCGTTTTCAGTTGGCACATGTGTATTCAGGTCGTGAGATGATTGAGGTGGCGACTTTTCGTGCTCCACCCAAAGACGATACACACACCACCGATGACGGTATGATTATCCGTGATAATGTTTGGGGCGATATTGAGCAAGATTTTGCTCGTCGTGATTTTTCTATCAATGCGTTGTATTATCAGCCAATTAAGGGTGAAGTGCTGGATTTTTGTGGTGCATTAAAAGACATCGACAGTCATACGCTTCGCTTACTTGGTGATGCCAAGGTGCGTATTGAAGAAGACCCTGTTCGTCTGCTTCGTGCGTTGCGATTTAAGGCGAAACTGGGTTTTGAATTTGATCAAGATTTGGCAAATCAATTTCATCAAGACAATTGGACGCTTTTGGAGCAAGTCTCTGCCCATCGTCTTTATGATGAAACTCAAAAAATGTTCGGTGGTGGCTATTTGACGCCGCTGTTGCCACTGTTGTTTGAACATGGGGCGATGTCAAGTTTGATGAGCTTTGCACCCAATGAGCCGACGCCTTTGATGATGGTGGTCGCCCAAAATACCGATCGGCGTATCGCAGCAGACAAAAGTGTCAATCCAGCATTTTTTTATGCAGCGATGCTGTGGGAAAATTATCTGTATCAATTGGCGAAATATAAAAAGCGTGGCTTACCGTTTCATGAAGCACAGATTAAGGCTGCCGAAAAAACCATTGACGCCCAGCGTATCAAAACTGCCATACCTAAGTTTGCCGAACAATTCATTACAGATATTTGGTTGCTTCAGCCTAAGCTTGTCAATCCAAGGGTGCGTGATATCGCTAATTTGGAGCGTCTGCCAAAATTTCGTGCCGCATTTGATTTTTTGGTACTCAGAGAAGGTTATGATACCCATCCATTATCTGAGCCGACCCAAAATATGGGTGCTTGGTGGCAGGCGTATCAGGACGCCAGTGCTGTTGATAAAGCGATCATGATTGAGGCGTTTGGTACGCAAGCAGGCACGCCAAAGCGTCGCCGTGATCGTAATGCCAAAAAAGATACCAAGACTCGTGAGCTTGAGCAGCTTAAAGAGTTGTCTTTGCGTAGTGACGATGAGCTAATCAAAACACGCCCTGAACCATTATTTGTGGTGGCGGGTGCAGAAGATTTGGTCAAAAAAACCAAAGCACGAACCAAATTGCCAACGCCTGCCGTGCCTACGCCTGTCTTTGAGCCAGTGAATTTTACACAAGCTGATTTTGAAAAATTGCTTGCCAATGATGAGCCGTATATTCCAGCATCTCGCCATCGTAAGCGTAAACCATCATCCACTTTATCCATCAAAGAGCGTGAACAAGGGTTGATCAAGCAGTCAGACGAGCATTGGTCTGGCTCTAAACAATCGGCTCAAACAAAAAAACCATCACGCCATCAATCTAAACAAGTTGATGGTGTCACTGATATTGAGCCTAAGCTTGTAGAAAATCAAGCCAAGCCAAAAAGAACACGCCGCCGTAAATCTAATGCCAAACCAAAGGCAGACAGCATATGACCACTTGTTTTATTGGACTTGGTGGCAACATTACCAATGAACTTGGCACTCCCACCGAGCATATCATCAACGCCGTACAAGCCTTCAAACAGTCGCCACATTTTACCGATGTGAAAATGTCATCACTGTATCAATCCAAAGCCTTTGGCATCACCGACCAACCCGATTTTATCAATGCGGTATTAAGTGCCAATACCAGCTTACCACCGCTTGAGTTGCTTGATTTTTGTCAAGGTCTTGAACAGACCGCCAAAAGAGTGCGATTGCGTCATTGGGGTGAGCGGTCTTTGGATGTGGATATTTTGTTATATGGTGATAAACGCATTCATCATGAACGGCTGACCGTGCCACATCAAGGCTTATTTGAACGAAATTTTGTGTTAATTCCAATGCTTGAAATTGATGAGTGTTTGCTGGTTAATGGGCAAAAATTGGCGGATTTAAATGAAAGTAACAGCTGGCAAGGTTTGAATAAACTGACATAAGTTTGGATAAACTGCCATCAAAGGAGCAACACATGACCCCCATTGAAACGATTATCCAAGCCACCATGCTAAGTGCCGAAGAAATTAAACAGCTATGACTGAAACGGTCATCACTTAAACAGCCATTACCCTAAAAAGGCAATCCTATGAGCGACCAAGCCCCATCATCAATCACCCCCAAACCCAAAGCACCCATCACCCTATCTACTTTAAACAAACTAAAAGCAGAGGGTAAAACATTTTCTTGCCTAACTTGTTACGAGGCAAGTTTTGCTCACGCCATGCAGTTGGCAGACATTGACACCATTTTAATCGGTGATAGTCTGGGCATGGTTGTCCAAGGACAAAGCTCAACCTTGCCAGTGGGCGTTCAAGACATGGTTTATCACACTCAAAATGTGGTGCGTGGTAATTCTCATGCCTTAATCTTATGCGATTTGCCATTCATGAGTTATGCCACCTTATCTGATGCCATCACCAGTGCCAAGGCGGTCATGCAAGCAGGGGCGAATGTGGTCAAAATTGAAGGGGGCAGCGAGCTTAGCGACACTGTTAAGGTCTTGACCAATAACGGCGTGCCGGTGTGCGTGCATTTGGGATTAACGCCGCAGTCGGTCAATGTCTTTGGTGGCTATAAAGTACAAGGTAAAACAGACGCCCAAGCGGATAAATTGATGAGAGACTGTACGGCGGTGGTGAATGCTGGGGCGAGTCTTTTGTTGCTTGAATGCGTGCCAGCACCGCTTGCCAAAGCCGTTACCGAGCGGTTTGATGTGCCTGTCATTGGTATTGGGGCGGGTGTGGATACAGATGGGCAAGTGTTGGTCATGCACGACATGCTTGGCATTTATACCCGAAAACCTGCCAAATTTGTCAAGAATTTTTTGACCGATGACAGCAACCAAACCAAAGACATTGTTGGGGCGTTTAAGGCCTATCATCATGCAGTCAAGCAGCGTGCCTTTCCAACAAAACAGCACAGTTTTTAGGATAAAAACATGAACATCTGTCACACCATCAAAGACTTAAAAAACAAATTAAACCCCTTACGCAACCAAAAAATAGCCTTAGTCCCAACCATGGGCAATTTACATGATGGACATTTATCCCTTGTGAATCTTGCCAAGCAACATGCCGATGTTGTTGTGGTGAGTATCTTTGTCAATCCCACTCAGTTTGGGGCGGGTGAAGACTTTGCCAGTTACCCACGCACGCTTGATGACGATTGCCAAAAACTTGCCAAAGCTGGCGTGGCGTTGGTTTTTGCCCCAAGTGTGGACGAGATGTACCCTGTCTATCCGCCCAATGTTCAAATCCTATCAGGCAGCATCAGCAAGATATTATGTGGTCAGACACGCCCCACGCATTTTGACGGTGTGGGCTTGGTGGTGAGTAAGCTGTTTAATATCGTTCGTCCTGATGTGGCGGTATTTGGCAAAAAAGACTACCAGCAACTTGCCATCATTTACCAATTGGTGCAAGAATTAAATTTTGAGATTGACATTATTGGCGGTGAGATTGTCAGAGCCGATGACGGTTTGGCGTTATCGTCTCGCAACCAGTATTTGACCGAGCAAGAGCGTGCCATCGCCCCACGGCTGGCACAGGCCTTACAACAGCTTGCAGGTGGGTTAAAGTCTGCAAATTTTGCTGATTTTGATATGATGATACAAAAAACTAAAGATGAATTAACTCATGATGGTTTTACGGTGGATTATTTGCAAGTACTCAATCAGCAACTGCAACCTGCTAGCTGCCATGATAAAAACTTGGTGATTTTGACCGCTTGTTATTTGGGTGGGGCAAGACTGTTGGATAATTTGGAAGTTGCCTTAAATTAATGTTAATAATCCATGTTCATCTAAACCCATGTTCATCTAAACCCATGTTCATCTAAACCCATGTTCATCTAAACCCATGTTCATCTAAACCCATGTAACTGGTTTTGCTCATTTTGCTAAGGAAATATGATGCCCAAACTCATTGCCCCAAACTCAATCATTGTGGTGTCAGGGCGTTCAGGTTCAGGAAAAACCTCCGTACTCAACACCTTAGAAGATTTTGGCTATTATCCGCTTGATAATTTGCCTTTATCCATCGTGCCACTTGCCATAGAAAAATTGGTCAATGACAGCCAGATTCATCGCATTGCTGTGGGGATAGATGTCCGCACCCCCAAAGCGGATTTATCCAACTTTGGTCAAGTGTATGACAGCTTGATACAAACCTATGGCAAGACCGCTTTGAGTGTGTTATATACCACCGCCCAAGATGATGTACTGGTCGCGCGCTATGATGCCACTCGCCGAGTACATCCATTGATGGCGATGGCTGGCAATCTGCCCAATGCCATTCAAAAGGAAACTGCGCTGCTTGAACCGATTGCCTGCCATGCCGATATCAAAATTGACACCAGTTTGTTAAACATTCATGAGCTAAAAAACAGCCTAAGACAACATTTGGGCGTGGATAATCATATCATCGTTAATGTGCTGTCGTTTGGGTTTAGGCATGGCACGCCAAAAGATGCTGATTTTGTCTTTGATGTGCGTACCTTGCCAAACCCACATTGGCAGATGGATTTGCGTCCTTTGACAGGGCTTGATGCACCTGTGCAGGAATTTTTTGCTCAATTTTCTGCCGTGCATGAGATGACGCATGACATCAGCACATTTTTATTAAAGTGGCTGCCTGATTTTATTGAGAACAATCGCCATTTTGTGACCATTGCCATTGGTTGTACAGGGGGTAAGCACCGCTCGGTATTTGTCAGCCAAGCGGTGGGGGAGATATTAACTGGTCATTTGCCTGATAAAATGCAGGTGAATGTTAAGCACCGTGAAAAATCTTTTTGGTGAGTTTATGAATGCGATGATAAAAAAATTATTACAAGGGCAAGCGGTAGAGTGGCGAGCGTTGGGGGAGGTTGCCAAAAAAATTTCATCAGGTGGTACGCCTAAAACAGGCATTCCTGAATACTATAATAATGGCGAAATCCCTTGGCTTCGTACCCAAGAAGTTAATTTTAATGATATTTATGACACAGGCGTAAAAATTATAGAACCAGGTGTTAAAAATTCAAGTGCAAAATGGATACCTGCAAATTGCGTTATTATAGCAATGTATGGGGCAACTGTTGGGCGTGTTGGTATCAATAAAATTCCAATGACAACCAATCAGGCATGTGCAAATATTGAAGTAAATGAAGAAATTGCTGAATATCGCTACGTATATTACTGTTTAGCCAATCAATATGAATATATTAAATCACTGGGAACGGGTTCTCAAACCAATATTAACGCTCAGATTGTCAAAAAACTTAAAATCCCAATCCCACCCCTATCTGTTCAAAGTCAAATCGTTGCCATTTTGGACACATTTGACACGCTGACCCAATCCATCAGCGAAGGTCTGCCCAAAGAAATAAAGCTGCGTCAAAAGCAATATGAGTATTACCGTGAGCAGTTATTAAATTTTAAAGCGACGATTTAACAATTTAACGATTTAAACAATCATGATTAAAAGGTTATTATTCATGAATGTCGAAACACCCAACCCAAAAACCGCCAAACATATGGCGACAAGCGTGATTTTATGCTGTCTGTGATGGCAGGTACGCCCAGCTGGGCAACCGATGGCGATGCTGTTCAAACCAGTAAAGACAGCACCATCGCACAACAAGCCGATGAGTTTTTTGAATTGGCGGTTCGCTATGATCAGGCATCAGATTACCCCATGGCGGTGCGTGAATATCAAAAAGCGGCCGAACTTGGGCATTACGAGCGATGTATAATTTGGCGGTTGCCTATTTTCAAGGTGATGGCGTTAAGCAAAATTATCAAAAGGCAGCAGTAGCAAAACAGTGGTTTTTGGTCTCGTGTCAGTTGGGCTTATCTGATGGGTGCATCAAGCATGATAATTTTGATAAATTAACCACAAATTAATGATAAATTAACGACAAATATAAGGTATCTTATGATTGATTGGTCAAAAATGGACATGCGTGTTTCACGCACTGAGATTAAAAAATCCCATGAGCGTTTGCAAGCATTATCCGAACCACTTGCCAAATTGTCCAAAAAACAGCTTGCCAATTTGCCAGTAAGTGAATATTTTTTGGATGAATTAAAGCATTTAACCAATATAGACAGCCACGCCGCCAAAAACCGCCAAATCAAACGAGTAGGTAAACTCATCATTGAAGAAAACCGCCACGCGCTAACGCAGGCATTATTTGAATGTCAATTTACCCCCGAGCAAATTGCCAAGATTGAAACATGGTATGATCGCCTAAAACTGTCTGATGAAAGCACCATTAAGCAGTTTGTTAAGCAATTTAAAAAGGCGGAATATAACAGTATTTATCAACTGCTTTTGTGGATAGAATACGCCAAACATTTGGGCGATGATGAGCTATTGGCTGAAAGCGTGGCAGATTTTGAAAGTTATGTTAAAGAGGTGGCGATATTGTCTAAATGATGATTTGATGGCTGGGTTTTGTCTTGGCATGAGTACAATATCAGCCAATCACCAAAATACCGATAGATCATCGGTATTTTGGGCAGGCGAAATAAACGCACAGATTGGCTGATTTTAACATTTGTGGGTTATTGTTTTTCTTCACGCACTTTATTAATCAAAAAATCCACGACTTGAGGCACTTTGGCATCTTCACCGGAAACCACATACTTACCATGAACAACCACAGCAGGCACGCCAGATAGACCATAGCGTGTCGCAGCTGCTTTGGCGCGCTCGATTTTGGTGGTTACGGCAAAAGAATTATACAGGCTGTCAAATTTTGCCTTATCGATGCCTTTAGAGGCGTACCAGTTACCAAGCTCTTGTTGTGAACTGATAATGTTGCGATTGCCATCTTTGTGGACGGCATCAAATAATGCTTGATGGGTTTTTTCTTGGGCGTCTAGTTGCTGGGCAGCATAAAAGCCACGAGCACCCACTTCCCACACTGGATTCATCGCCGCAGGTGTCTGAAAAAATGCCACATCAGCAGGGCGTGTTTTTGCCCATTTTTGCATATGTGGCTCAAGATGATAGCAATGTGGGCAACCGTACCAAAAAAATTCACGCACCACAATGACGTCACCTGCGATAGTTTCAGGATTGGGTAATACTTTATAGTCCTGACCTTCGACAAAGTTTGCTTGTGCCAAAGTTGCAACACTTAGCATGGTTGTGAGTAATGCTGTTTTTAATGCAAATTTCATAAAATTTCCTTGTTGTAAGATAAAGCCTAAAATCTGATGATGATATCAATGTTAAAGACAAAAATCTGATGAGCTATAGTTTATCGTATTTTTTGTCAAATGTGGCAACAGTTTTCTTAAGGTTTCGTTGCAGATTGTGTAAATTTTTTGCCATCAGTGTGCGGCCTACGCTGGTTTATTTTGGTATGATCTTGATGGTTTCATCATGGATTGTATTTGATTTTTAAGAGTTTTGGGTGCTTAAGATGGGTAATGATGACCTTAAATTGTAAAAGTAGTCAAATACCGTTAAAAATGATAAAATAAAAAAATTTAGCCAAATAAAACAAAACCAAAGGATGATGCCATGCAAAGTCATGATACTGCCACCATCAACAGCATAAACTCTGCCAGCGATACCAACCAAGCGATCAATAATGCTGATTTTGACGAAATTAGTAAATTCACCAAATTGGCGGATGAGTGGTGGGATCGCATGGGTGCGTTTAAATCATTGCATGATATCAACCCACTGCGTCTAAACTGGATTGAAGATCGTGTGAATGACTGTTATGGTTCATCGTTGGTTGCCAAATCGGTGGTAGATATCGGCTGCGGTGGGGGGATTTTGGCACATTCGATGGCGGTGCGTGGTGCGAGCGTTTTAGGGATTGACTTGGGTGATGAAAACCTAAAAGCGGCCGGTATCCACGCCGCCAAAACAGGCATAGATGGGCTTGATTTTCGCTGCGTTGCTGCAGAGGAGTTGGCGGCAGAACACGCTTCTGGTTTTGATGTCGTGACTTGTATGGAGATGCTTGAGCATGTGCCTGATCCTAGTGCGATTGTGCAGGCGTGTTATGATTTATTAAAGCCAGGTGGCGTGTGTGTGATGAGTACCATTAATCGCAACCCAAAATCTTATCTGTTTGCGATCATTGGTGCTGAATATGTCTTAAATTTGGTGGATAAAGGGACGCACGATTGGCATAAGTTCATCACGCCAGCGGAGTTAGACCAAATGGCGATGAGCGTTGGTTTTCAAAGATGTGATTTGACGGGTCTGCATTATAATCCTATTACCCAGCATTATTGGCTGTCTAATAAAAATGTTGATGTCAATTATATGATGGCATTTACCAAACCAAACACACAAACAGATACCCCAAAACACACCTAAGGAAGCTTTATGACACAGCCCATTCAAGCCGTGTTCTTTGATTTGGACGGTACATTGATTGATACCGCACCTGATTTTGTTCGTATCATTCAGCAGATGTGTGCCGATGAGGGACTATCTGCCCCCAGTGAAGCAGCGATACGAGAGCAGGTGTCAGCAGGCGCGCGTGCTATAGTTCAGCTGATGTTTGCCGAGCAACTTGGGCAAATCTGTGATGACGATCCACGACTATTAAGCCGCCGCCAAGCTTTTTTGGATCGTTATGAAATCGATGTTTGTGTAGATAGCCGAGTATTTGAGGGGCTTGAGGTCTTACTTGAAAAACTCGAGGGGTATCGTATCCCTTGGGGCATTGTTACCAATAAGCCACGCTATTTGACAGAAAACTTATTGGACAAGCTAAATTTATCATCACGATGTGGTGTTTTGGTCTGTCCTGATGATGTCAAAAATCCCAAACCTGACCCTGAGCCTTTATATTTGGCGTGCCAAAAAATTGGCGTTGAACCGTTGGCATGTATTTATATTGGTGATCATCGCCGAGACATTGAGGCAGGGCGGGCTGCTGGTATGCAGACAGCCATCGCAGGGTTTGGTTATTTATCGGCAGCGGATTTGGCAAGTATCGATACTTGGGGTGCTGATGTTATCATGCAGACACCCAAAGCGTTGACGGATTGGGTTTTGCAACAAGTTTTATAAGGTGACTTTCATTGTCGCTTAAGTGGGTTAACTGTTAGACCCAAAAGGTATTATATTACCTTATTTTCTTCTCATAAATTTCATATCAATTTAACATAGAGCTAACAAAAAGCTCAATTAGCCACTGGATAAAACATGACAACCATGCGTTCACATGATGCAATTCGTGATTTTCAATTCACCAAAGACAGTCTAAAAGATAAAATTATTTTGGTGACAGGTGCAGGCGATGGGATAGGCAAAGTTGCTGCTTTGACTTATGCCAAATGCGGTGCAACGGTTCTTTTGCTGGGTAAAACTCAATCAAAACTTGAAGTGGTTTATGATGAAATTGAGGCACTTGGGTTGGCGTTGCCTGCCATTTTGCCCATGGATCTTGAGCGGGCAGATTTTGCACAGATGCAAAAGCTGGCAGGCTTAATTGAAAAAGAATTTGGACATCTTGATGGCGTGCTACATAATGCAGCCATTTTGGGGACATTGACGCCACTTGAGATGTACGATCCGATCACCTTTGAGCAGGTCATGCGGGTGAATATGACAGCCGTATTCATGCTGACCCAAAGCCTAATTCCGCTACTGCGTGCAGCCCAAAGCGGCTCGGTGGTATTTACAAGCAGCAGCGTGGGTGCAAGACCAAGAGCGTTTTGGGGTGCTTATGCACTCTCAAAACAAGCGGTTGAAGGCATGGCAACCATTTTCACCCAAGAAACCCAAAACATGACAGCACTTCGGTTTAATTGTATCAATCCTGGTGCAACTCGTACCAATATGCGTGCACATGCTTTTCCAGGTGAGGACCCTTATACACTTAAGACGCCTGAGGATATCATGCCAGTTTATGTGTATTTGATGACAGATGAAGCAAGTGGTATTAAAGGTCAAGTGATTGATTGCCAACCAAAAAACGCTTAGCCGATTTAGCCAACACAAATAACATCATTGTTATTATCAAATCAGCCTTAACCTACACTCTTTAAACCAGTCGTGGCAAATTTTTCAATCAAAACTTCACCAAATGGGTGTTACTGTGAGTTTGTTTCAAAACTTTATGATTATTCTTGTACTGATTTTGACATCGAGTTTTTTCTCGATTTCAGAAATTGCTTTGGCAGGTTCAAGAAAAATCAAACTTAAATTACTGGCAGAATCAGGCGATGACCGTGCCGAGAAAGTCTTAAAATTGCAAGAAAATTCAGCTGATTTTTTTGCCACTTCACAAATTGGTCTAAATGCTGTCGCCATTTTGGGCGGTTCGGTTGGTGAAAGTGCCTTGCGTCCTTATTTTTCCGAATGGATTGGCTTGGTATATCAAGGGATTTGGCTTGACAGCATCGCTTTTTTTTCGTCGTTTGTTTTGGTAACACTGCTATTTATTTTATATGCTGACCTGATTCCCAAACGCATTGCAATGATTAATCCTGAGCGAGTGGCTTTGGTGGTCATCAATCCGATTTTATGGACAATTCGTGTGGTCAAGCCCTTGGCATGGATCATCAATACCATCGCAGATGTGACTTTTCGGCTTTTTAAATTTGATACGGCTCGTGATGACAGTATCACCTTTGATGATATTTCTGCCATTGTTGATGCTGGGGCAGAGGCTGGCGTTTTGATGGAACAAGAACAGCACTTTATCGAAAATGTTTTTGAACTTGAAGAACGCACCGTGCCATCATCGATGACGGCTCGTGAGGATGTGGTATATTTTGCACTCAGTGAAAGCGAGGAGAGTATTCGTCAAAAGATTGCCGATTATCCTTATTCTAAATTTTTGGTCTGTAATGAGCATATCGACCAAGTCATCGGTTATGTCGATACCAAGGATATTTTGGTACGAATTTTAAGCGAACAGCCAATTTTTCAGCTGAATGAATCTACCATTCGTAATGTACTGATTATTCCAGATACACTCACTTTATCCGAGCTTTTGGATAAATTTCGTGCCAGTAATGAAAAAATGGCGGTAGTCATTAATGAATATGCATTGGTTGTTGGGCTAATTACACTATCAGATATTATGATGACTGTCATGGGCGATTGGGCAGCCGCTGAGCCTGAAGATTTACAAATCATTCGCCGTGATGAAAATTCATGGCTGATTGATGGGATTACGCCGATTGATGATGTTAAACATGCCCTTGATATTAATGAGTTTCCTGATTGGGATCACTATGAGACGCTGGCGGGCTTTATTATGTATCGCCTGCGTAAGATTCCACGCCCTGCAGACTGGGTAGAGCATGAGGGCTTTAAATTTGAGGTGGTAGATATCGACCATTATAAGATTGACCAACTTTTGGTAACTCGCCTAGAGCAACTGCCCAAGCACGAAGACTAAGATTCATCTTCTGCCTTTATGCACACAAAGTTCAGTGGTTCATTGTCTGATTTGATAAGCGATTGGCTTCATCGACAAGTATCATTATCATAAGGAGCCTGTATGGCATCAAATACACGATTTGGTTTACCCATTTGGTCAATGCTCTTGCCATTGGTGGCTTGGGGGTTATTTTTTGTGGGCATAAAAACCCATCTGCTGTTACAAATTTTGGGGGGCGTGTTTTTAATTGGTAGTGTGTTATCGGCAGTTTATCACACAGAGGTGGTCGCGCATAAGGTCGGAGAGCCTTTTGGTACCATTATTTTAGCGTTAGCCATTACCATCATTGAGGTCGCACTCATCATCTCGCTGATGGTCGCAGGCGGGGATAATGCAGCGTATTTACCTCGTGATACGGTTTTTGCAGCAATTATGTTGATTTTAAATGGGATTCTTGGGATGTCGCTGATGATTGGCGGTCTAAAACATCGAGAACAATTTTTTGGGCAAAAATCTGCCAGCACCGCATTAATTACACTGGTCTCAATTTTGGTGATGACCTTAATTTTACCAAATTTTACCACTTCCACCACGCAAGGCACTTATTCATCAGCACAGCTTATGTTTGTGGCGGTGGCCTCTTTGGTATTGTATGGTTCATTCATCATGGTTCAGACAGTGCGTCATCGTGATTATTTTTTGGCAGCTGATGATGATTTGGATCACCATGCCCAACCACCAAGCACAAAGATTACAACCATCAGCTTTATATTTTTGTTAATCTGTTTGGGCATTGTGGTCATGCTTGCCAAGAGCCTAAGCCCTAGCATTGAGGCGGCAGTTGCTTATATGGGTGCACCTGTCGCGTTGGTTGGGGTGATCATTGCAGCGGTGGTGTTACTGCCCGAGGGATTGGCGGCATTAAATGCGGCACGCCACAATCGTTTTCAGACCAGCTTAAACTTAGCATTAGGTTCAGCATTGGCAAGTATTGGCTTAACCATTCCTGCTGTCACCATTGTTTGCTTAATTTATGATATTCCATTGGTGCTAGGTTTAGATGGTAAATCTATGGTATTGCTTGGTTTATCAACTTTTATTGTCATGCTGTCACTTAATCAAGGACGCACGAACATTTTATACGGCATTGTATTGTTGGTGAATTTATCGGCGTATGTTTTCACCATCATTGCACCATAAATGACTGCGATTGTCGCCCCTTGAATTCTAGTCAAATGATGGGCAATATTTTGGGTTGTCTCATGAAAATATCGCCACTCATCTTAATGTTAAATCGTTTATCATTAAGATGAGTTGTTTTTTATCTTGCATTTTAAAAATTATTATTTATAATAACTGCTAATATGTTTATTACTATTTATAATTAAAAGGAATTGCGGTGAGTGTAACTCTAAGACAGCTCAAAGCCTTTTTGTTGGTAGCTGAACAAAATAGTTTTACCAAAGCAGCCGAGACATTGTGTCTCACACAATCAGCATTGTCTGGATTAATCAAAGAGCTTGAACAGAATTTGGGTGTCAAATTATTTGACCGCACAACTCGCAAACTGCATTTATCTGATGCTGGTATGCGACTTTTGCCACAAGCTCGGCGTGTGCTTAATGAGATGTCAGTTTTAAATGAAAAGGTGAATAACCTAAAATCACTGCATCAAGGGCATGTGCGTTTGGCAGTTTCGCAACAATTATCAGCAAGCACGATGCCAAAATTTGTGGCAAAGTTTTGTGATATTCACCCAAATATTCAAGTGACACTCACCGATTGCTCGGTTGATGATGTGGTGGAGCATATTGAAAATCTAGAAGCAGATTTGGGCGTTGCCCCAGAGCGGGTGCATTCTGATGATTTGCAGGCGGTGGTGTTATTTTCTTCGCCATTTTATTTGGTGTTGCCTGCCACTCACCCATTTGCCAAAAAAGATGTTTTGCGTTGGACGGATTTATTGAATGAACGGCTGATTACGCTTAATGGCCCGTTTATTAAAAGTCTACAAAATGAACTGCCTGCTCAAATTTCAAGCCGTATTTTTAACTCTGAGTTTGAGGTAAATTTTTTATCAACTGCACTTGGAATGACCCGAATGGGACTTGGCGTAACCTTATGCCTATTATACGCTGCTGAATGGGTGGAGCAAAATGGCTTGGTGATGCGTCCTATTGCCGACCCTGTGGTAGAGCGTAAATTTTTATTATATACGCACAAAAATCGCTCATTATCACCTGCAGCGTTGGCATTTAAGGAGTTTTTAGAACAAAATGCCCATGAATTTTTAGTCAGTCATTCAAAAGTATCAGGTATCTAAGCTGCCATTGTGATGATACATTGTGTGACAAATTTTATGCCAAACTTTTGCCCAAAAGGGTTGAAATTTGCATTATACTAAATAAGTTTTAATCAACTTAACAATTAAAAGGATGCATCAATGTTTGAACATGTAACCACTTATGCAGGCGACCCAATTTTAGGCTTGATGGATAAATATGCCCAAGACCCACGCACTGACATTAAAGTCAATCTTGGTGTGGGCGTGTACTATACCGAAGATGGTCAATTGCCTGTACTTGAATGCGTCAAAACCGCCGAATCCAAAATCACCAATCCACCTCGTCCACGAGGATATTTGCCAATGGATGGTTTGCCAGGTTATCGTAAGGCATGCCAAGATTTGTTATTTGGTAAAAATCATCCTGCAGTTTTAGAGGGGCGTGTTGCCACTATTGCAACTTTGGGCGGTTCTGGTGCGTTAAAGGTTGGTGCTGATTTTATCCATGAGTGGTTTCCTAATGCCAAATGCTATGTGTCAGACCCAACTTGGGCAAATCATGTGGGTATTTTTGAGGGTGCAGGTTTTGAGGTGGCAAAGTATCCTTATTATGATCCAAAAACTATTGGCGTAAAATTTGATGAGCTGTGCGAATTTTTCAAGACTTTAAATGAAAATGATGTAGTGCTACTACACCCATGTTGCCATAACCCAACTGGTGTGGATTTGACCCGTGAACAGTGGAATGTGCTATTACAAATCGTCAAAGATAAAAAACTTATTCCATTTATGGATATTGCCTATCAAGGTTTTGGCGATGATATGGATGGTGATGCGTATGCCATTCGTCGTGCGGTGGGGCTGGGATTGACGGTATTTGTCTCTAATTCATTTTCAAAAAACTTGTCACTTTATGGTGAGCGTGTGGGCGGTTTATCTGTCGTTGCACCAACCAAAGAAGAAGCAGATGTGGTACTTGGTCAATTAAAATTTACCGTCCGTCGCATTTATTCAAGTCCAGCTGCACACGGCAACTATGTTGTTGATGCGGTCATGAATGATGAAGCATTATTTGCGTTATGGATTGGTGAGGCATATGAAATGCGTGACCGCATTCGTGATATGCGTCAAAAACTCCAAGAAGCATTAAGCACTAAACTGCCTGAGCGTGATTTTAGCTATTTTACCAAACAGCGTGGTATGTTTAGCTTTACAGGACTAACCAAAGAGCAAGTGATTCGTTTGCGTGAAGAATTTGCGGTATATATGGTTGAAAATGGGCGTATGTGTGTGGCAGGTCTGAATAATTCTAATGTAGAATATGTTGCCAGTGCTATGGCTGAAGTGCTTAAGTAAGCTAAGTCACCTGTCATAAAACCAAGCACCAAATTTTTAAAAATTTGGTGCTTTTTGACAGTTAAATGATAGTCAAGATGGGCTAGTCTTAGGCTAAAAAATCACACAATATCAGAGCAATCCCCAATTTAGCACAACAGGTTTTAATGATTGCGACAAATTTCGTGATGTTTCATGTGAAACCTAAAACCTAAAAGGTCATTTAAATTACCCCATAAAAATAACCATAAATATCACAACACGCCCAAATCTTCGACGATTTGGGCGTGTTGTTTGGCTTAAGCTTACCTGATTAATAGTTAGGCTTGGCTGCGTAGATACTGGGTTAGCAACGCCACAGGACGACCTGAGGCGGTATTGGTGCTACCACTCTTCCAAGCAGGACCTGCGATATCAAGATGTACCCAAGCTTGACCTTCTTTGATGAACCTTTGCAAGAAACATGCTGCGGTAACTGAACCTGCTTCACGCCCACCAATATTTTGGACATCAGCAATTTTTGAATTAATCTGCTCATCATAGGCATCATCTAAAGGCATATGCCAAACCAAATCACCCGTATACTCACTGGCTGCTTGCAGGGCAAAGAGTGCATCTTCATCATTACTGTACATGCCTGAACGAACGCTGCCCAGTGCAATCACGCAAGCACCAGTTAAGGTAGCTGTATCGATGATAATGCGTGCATCGTAATGCTCTTGGACATAGCAAAGTGCATCACACAGCACCAAGCGACCTTCGGCATCGGTGTTTAAAATTTCAACAGTAGTACCATTCATAGCGGTAACAACATCACCTGGGCGAGCTGAACGAGATGAAGGCATATTTTCAGCACAAGCAAGTACAGCGACCAAATCAATTTCAAGTCCAGCTTCGGCGACTGCTCGCACAGTACCCAAGATAGAGGCAGCACCACCCATATCAAATTTCATCTCTTCCATGCCAGCGGCAGGTTTTAGTGAGATGCCACCTGAATCAAAGGTTAGACCTTTACCAACCAAAGCAAATGGCTTATCTAGCTTAGCTTTTTTATCGGATTTTTTGGATTTGCCATAATACTCGATAACGGCAAGTTTGCCTTCTGCATCTGAGCCTTGTGAGACAGCAAGAAAGCACCCCATGCCAAGTTTTTTCATGTCTTTTTCATTCAGCACGGTAACCGAAACGGTATCGGCATAATCCTTGGCAAGTTGTTTGGCTTTTTTTGCAAGCTCGCTGGGGTTAAGCACATTGGGAGCTTCATTGGCGACATCTCGTGCGGTGGTAATACCAGCAGCAGTTGCTTGAGCAAATACAAGTGCTTTATCATAGTCGGTTTGAGTGTCTTTATTACTGATGATAACAATTTCACGCAAAGTATCGGCATCTTTTGGTTTGGTTTTGTGATGCTCAAAACGATAGCTTGCACCAATTAAGGCGGTGACAAATTGTGTAAAGTGAATTTGGCAAATGGTATCACCCCACAAAATTGCCGCACTTTGAGAATTTTTAATCACATCATAAGTTGCCACGGCAACTTTAGCGATATTATCAGCAAGCTTATCAAGTTTACCCACGCCAACAATACTGATGGCTGGAGATGCTTGGTCATCTAAAGCATAGTCGGTAACGCTTTTACCAAGCGTGCCTTTAAAGTGGCTTTGCTGGATAAGTGCTGTGGCGCGTGATATATATTGGGCATCACCCAAATTACCCAAAATTTGACCTTCATCGTTAACAAAGACCACAACAATGGGTAAGGGTTTGTTTTTGGTGGCTTTTTTTAAGGTCAGCGTATTTTTGACGCTGATTTGAAATGTATGTGCTGGCATATCTTTTCCTTATTATATGTGAATGACCGAAGCTGGTGTTTTGGGGTGATGATGCACCAACGCCAGTTTCCAAGCTTAGTGTAGCATAAATGGCGTCATGACAAAATCAAATTTCATCCAAGATGCAAAATTTATGGGCTTAAATTTATAGGTTGATACGGGGTGTTTTGATCCATGTTTCTTGGTTGGTATCAATGATAAGACCAAGTGATTTTAAGCGTTTATCAATGGCACATGATAGGGTGTATTTGGGCTGAAAACATTGGCAACAAAATAAACTTAGCAAATCACTTAAAACCGTTGTGGTTTTTTGTTATCATAAGAAATTTGTTGGCCACTTTTTGGAGCTTGTGCTTTTTGATTTTACGCTGCCATATTTTACGCCGTTATATGACCACACAAGTCGCTTCAACCACTGCCTTAGTTTTGGGATTTTTGGTAGTGATATTGCTGGGCGGTCGTCTGATTCGCTATTTTGGGATGGCGGCAGAAGGTGGGCTTAATGTTGGCGTTTTGTTTCGTCTGATTGGTTATAATTTTCCCTATTTTCTTGAGCTGATTTTACCGTTGTCTTTTTTTATTGGTTTAATGTTGGTATTTGGGCGGTTGTATACAGATCATGAGATGACGGTAATGAATGCCAGTGGTATCAGCCGAGGGCGTGTGGCACGACTGCTTATGCCGTTGGTGGTTGTGCTGATGTGTATTGAAGGTTGGGTGTCTATGGTGGCTAAGCCTTGGGGTATGGAGCGTGCTACCAATATTTGGCAAGAGCAGTCAGTGGCTCAGGTTTTTGATTTGATTCGCCCCCAAGAATTCATCAGCAGCGGCGATTATCACCTGTATGTGGGTGAGATGGGTGCCAATCGTGAGTTCTTAAAAGATGTCATCATCATTCAGATGCATACTGCCGAACCAAGTGATATCCAATCAAGACAATCCCATCAAAGAGATTCTATCATTTTTGCCAAATCTGCCACACATGTTGAAACTGGCAATGGGCAAATTCAGCTAGACTTGCAACAAGGTCGACGCTATGAAGTAGATCCAACAAGTCGCCAATACAGTCAAATTGGCTTTGAACGCTATCGCATGACTTTATCTGTCAAGCCTCCTGAAGGCACCAGCCACATACGCATTGAAGGCGTGAGTACCACTGAACTTTTGTCAATCATTCAAGGTCACTCCAAGCGTGATAATCCTCAAGAAGCATACGCCGAGCTTGGCTATCGTCTGAGCATGCCTTGGCTGATTTTATTGGCAATCTTATTGGCGACACCTTTGTCTTATGTGCGACCACGCCAAGGCAGATGGTATAAACTGGTGCCAGCGATTTTGATTTATGTTGCGGGCGTGCTTGTGGTAATTTCTTTAAAAGATACCATCGCCAAAGGCAAGCTTTCACCCGTGATTTATCTGGCTGCTTTATTGATGATGATGGTCGTGGCGATGTATCTGAATTACCATCAGCAAGTGATGATGCGGCTTCGTCTTAGGCGTCAAGGTGGAGATGTGGCATGAAATCATGGATTTTACCAAAATATGTCATCCGCTCAGCACTGCTTGCCATGGCAGGTGCTGTGGTGGGTTTATGGCTTGTACAGATGGTATTTGCTTATTTGGCCGAGCTTGATAATATCAGTGAAACATATACGCTGACCGATGCACTGCTATTTATTTTGTATCGCTCGCCTTATTTTTTGGTGCAATTTATCCCAACTGGCACACTTTTGGGGGCAGTCATTGGTTTGGGCTTGCTTGCCAATCACAGTGAGCTTATCGTGATGCGAGCTGCTGGCATGAGCATATATCGTATCGTCAGCTGGGCGATGTTGCCTGCGGTCATTTTTGTTGTCATATCGCTGGGTGTCAATCAATTTGTCCTGCCTACCGCCAATCAGCATGCCGCTGCCATCAGAGCAGATACCATTTATGATAAGCTTATCACGATTGATGGCTATTGGTCAGTCAATCATGATGGCGATAGTCAAGATGTGGTTTATATCAGCTATGCCGACAACGAAGGTGGGCTTGGAGAGGTCAAACGATATCAGCTCAAAGATGGTCAGCTAATCGCTGCACTCAAAGCAAAATCAGGCGTATATTTGCCACAGTCTGATGATGTGATGAATGCACAAAAAGCCCGCTATACTTGGCAGTTATCAGGCATTGATGAGATTGGCATCGGTACATCACAAGTGCAACAAGCACACAGCGAAGGCAAAATACTGACCTTACCGATTGCACCGACCGATGTGTATTTATTGACCAAAGAGCCTGAAGATTTATCACTTAGCAGTTTGTACGCCCACAGGCAGCTCATGGCACATCAAGGCACACGCTCACTGCGTCATGAATTGGCATTTTGGCAAAAGCTACTTTCGCCCTTTGCGGTGCTTTCGTTAGTATTGGTGGCATCATCATTTGTCTTTGGTTCACTGCGTTCCCAAGGCTTGGGACTGCGAGTGGTCTTGGCACTTTTAACGGGTCTTTTATTTAGTTATTTGACTGATTTGACGGGCTTTGTGGCTTTGGCAACGGGTCTTTCGCCACTGTTAATGGCACTGGTGCCGATCGTGCTATCAGCGATGGCGGGTATGTATTTACTAAATCGCAAATCAAGCTAAACTGGGTGTAACCTAAGTTTAGCTTAATCGGTGACGCTTGGCGGTAGTGATGCAGGTTTGATAGCGTTCATTGACACGGGTGGCAAACCAATTGGTATCAAAGTCTCGGCTAAGCTTGGGCCCTGAAATGACAACTTTTGGCATAATGGCATAAGTAGGCTCTCGCCCAAATTTACTGGCAAACATATCATTCACCGCACGATAAGTGATGGTTTTTTCAAAATCACGAGTTTTTTCTTTTTTAAAATCAGATCGGATTTGTTGTGCGTTGATGGGTTTTGATGCGGTAGCAAGTAAAGCGATGGCGGCAGTTTCGGTAGAGGATGTTTTGCTTATGGGGCTGCCATCTTTATAAAGCAATAAATCTCCATCAATGGCTAAGCTTTCACCACTTAAAGTAGCGATCCGCTGCTGAAAGGCAGCATTTCGGCTTGAATACATACCCGAATTATAATCAGCAAAACGGTATAAAGGCTTGTCATAATTTGCCTGATATACCATTAATCGATGTATGCCGTAATAAAGCCCGCCATAGCGTGTGTATAAATCGGCACGCAAATCCCGATCGCTCATGCTGGCACGGCGATGTGCTCGTGCGTAGTCGATATGTACCTGCATAGAACCAAGTGTTGTGACAGGGTTGATGCGTTCATCAATGCCTTGTCCTGAGAGTTTTGTGATGTTGGTTAAAGGGGCTATTTTATAGGTTCTGGTAAAATAATCAAAAATCTCTCGGTATAGCTCATCAAGCTGTTTTTCGGTTTTTACAGCTTTGATTTGTTTGATGAAGTTGTTTTTTGGCGTTGGGCGTGTCTCAAGCATGTTGCGAAATACGCCTGCCATATTTTTACCAAGTTTATCTTCTAGCTTGTCATCAATGGCTTTTAGGGCAGCATTGCCTAAGTTTGGGACGCTGGGATCGGCATGAAAATTTGATTCTTGGTCAATGACAGCGATAGCGGTACAGATATTTTGTGCGGTTTTCGGTAGTGATAATTCATCAAAAATATCGCCAATATCAGTTGCCCATAGCTTGGCGTTATTGACACGCTTGGGGATTAATTTGGTGATTTGGGCATCGCTGAGCGTAGGTTTGTCTGTGATGGTCTGCTTGACTGCATCACAGCCTGACAAAACCACGGCACACAATAAAATACTAGTAGGATACATTTTATGCATCTGGTCTACATCCCAAAATATTTACACAAGAAACACTAAAGACAGTGGAGCAGATGATGCTCAAAAAGGCATCTTATAGTAATTTGACAGTTAATTTTCGTCAAGTGCTTGTACAAAAATACACCATTGTGCAAGAAGTTTGTACCAATTTAAGCACAATCATTTTGGCATACACTGTCAAGCAATGCTTCAGGCAAATTAGCTGCTGGTAAAGATACTTGGGTCATCATGCAATCGCATCAACCCTTCTTGCTGCGTTGAAGCGATAAGTTTGCCATCTTGCCAAAATTGACCATGGTTTAGACCCTTGGCGTGGCTTGTGGTATCGCTCCACATGTCGTAGAGTAGATATTCGGTCATATCAAAAGGGCGATGGAAATGTATGGAATGGTCAATACTAGCCATTTGCAGACCTTGTGTCATCAGGCTTAGCCCATGACTCATTAAACCTGTGCTGACCAAATAATAATCAGACACAAACGCAAGTAGTGCTTGATGAATGGCAACTGGCTGCTCCCCAATATCAGCGATACGCACCCAATTGGCTTGGTGTGGACGCTCAGGCTTGGGTGTCACAGGGTCTCGTGGTGTGACGGGGCGGATTTCGACATGACGCTGACGCATAAATCTTGCTTTGAGTGGTTCGGGAATTTTATGTAAATAATCCGCTTTGAGTTCTTGCTCGGTTTTTAGGCTTTCAGGGGGTGGATAATCAGGCATGGTTTCTTGGTAATCAAGCCCGCCTTCCATGGGTGAAAATGAGGCAATCATCGAAAAAATGACCTGTTCATTGGTCGTATGATTACCGTTTTTGTCGGTGGTTGGCACATATTGCACCGCAATGACTTCTCGGGCTGATAAACTGCGTCCATCACGCAAACGGCGTACTTGATAGACGATCGGTAGACGAATGTCGCCACCTCGTAAAAAATAACCATGTAGGCTATGACAAGGTTTATCAATCGTTAATGTGTTAGCACCAGCAAGCAGCGCTTGGGCAAGTACTTGCCCACCAAACACTCTAGGCCCAACATAGTCAAAACTTGGACCTTCAAAAACATCATCACCAATGCGTTTTAGATGTAGAGTATTTAATAGATCTGTGATTTGTGTCTTGACAGCTTCAGGTGCTAGAGCATAGCGTTCAAAAGAAAATTTCATATGACTCATTAAGTGTTGCGTGTTGGTTGACTGATATTATCATCAATTTGGTTGGGTGATGACCTTAAAATATCTTTGGCATAAATTAAAAACTGTCAAAATTATACCACTTTTTTATCAATTTTTTAGGTAAAAAATCCAAACAATGATAGAATAAAAATTCACTTCTTTGTATTGATTAATTTATGCAAAAACTTGTAAATTTGTTCAAAAAATCTGGCAGCCAACCAAGTGCGTTACCCAAACCGCCCCAAAATAGCCAAGATCATGGCAATGAACGCACACCAAGCCCTTATCGCCGTGCTTCAACCAAAGGATTATCGCTTGTGGTTAAGCCAGCTTTATTAGGTGAGATACCAAAGATTGATGATAAAGTACCGACTTTTTATGTGATTCGGTCGTATTCACGCTCAAACAGTCTGCTTGTTGGTATGCAAACCGAGGCACTGGGTTTACCTGCAGCATTAGCAGAGGTGCATGCTGAACAGATTCATGAAACTTCTGCCATGATTTTTTTAAAAGACCGTCGTACAAAAAGCACAAATAGGCATGTACCTCGTCTTAAACGACTGATACAAGCTTGCCTTGATAATCCTGAGCTAAAAATTAATCTGGTGCCTGTGACCATTCTGTGGGGGCGAGCACCAGACAAAGAAGAATCTTTATTTCGCTTACTGATGGCAGATGAGTGGGAGTCGCCTTCAAAAGCCAAACAGTTGTTTAATATTGGTGTGATGGGTCGTGATACTTTTATCCATTTTTCCCAAGCAAAAGATTTACAAACCCTAATTGCCCAAACTCAAGCATCTGGCGAAGATGGCATGACGATCGCCATTGCACAGCGTCTTCAAGGTTATTTGGACAAACAACGCACCAGCATCGTCGGCCCTGATTTATCTGATAAAAGAAATGTGGCAGGTGAAATTTTATCCTCACCTAAAGTGGTAAAAGCCATTGAAGAGCAAGCAGCGACATCTGGTAAATCCATCGCCGCCGTTAAAGCAGAAGCTCAGGGCTATTTGGGCGAGATTACCAGCAATTATTCACATTCAGTGGTGCGTTTTTTTGACCATTTTTTAACTTGGCTTTGGACACGGCTGTATGATGGCGTTCAAGTGCGTCATTTTGAGCGTGTGCGTACACTTGCACCAGATTATCAGGTTGTTTATGTTCCATGTCATAGAAGCCATGTTGATTATCTTTTGTTATCGTACGTGATTTATAAGCGGGGTTTGCGTATTCCGCATGTGGCAGCGGGTGAGAATCTCAATATTCCCATACTCGGAGAATTGTTAAGAAGCGGGGGTGCATTTTTTATGCGTCGCAGCTTTAAAGGCAATACACTGTATAGCACTGTTTTTAAAGAGTATGTACATAGTTTGATGCAGCGTCAAGCACCGATAGAGTATTTCATTGAAGGAGGGCGTTCACGCACAGGTCGTCTGTTGCCACCTAAGCTTGGTATGCTTGCGATGACAGTCAACAGCCATTTGCGTAAACCTGCCAAACCTGTTGTATTTATCCCAGCTTATATCAGCTATGAACGCATCATGGAGGGAGCAACTTATGTGGGAGAACTCAAAGGTAAACCCAAAGAAAGCGAAAATTTACTTGGCTTATTAAAAACGGCACGCAAAATTGAGCGTATCTTTGGGACGGTGCATTTGTCATTTGGCAGTCCTTTATATTTGACAGACTTTATGGAAAAATTTCAGGTCAACGCATGCGATGATAGTGATGAAAACACCAAAAAAGTCCACGCCATGGTTCAAAACTTGGGCGTCAAGGTCATGCAAAATATCAATAAAGCCGCTGTGGTGAATCCTGTTTCGCTATTGGCATTGGCCCTGCTGTCAACACCAAATGCTGCACTTGATGAAGCCCAATGCCTTGAACAAATCCGTCTGTATCAGCACATTGCCCAAGCCTTGCCTTATGATGATGACACCCATGTCACCGATATGACACCAAGGCAGATTTTAAATTATGGGGTGAAGCTTAAGCTCATTGAACGCACCCCACATATTTTGGGTGATATGATTCGTGTGGCAGATAAGCAAGTGCCACTTTTATCTTATTTTAAGAATAATATTTTGCATGTATTTATCATCGCAAGTTTACTGGCAGCATTGGTACAAAGAAATGGTCGTATCAGTCATCAAAAGTTGGATGGTATTACTGAGCTTTTATATCCATTTTTGCAAAGTGAGTTATTTTTAAAAATATCACTTAAAAATATCATTGAAAAAGTTCATCAAGTGCTAAAATTACTGATTGAACAAGAGGTAATTGTTGAGCTAGGTCAGGGCATTGTGGGCAGTCCTGAGGGCAATTCACAGGCTTATCAAAAACTGATCGTACTGGCAAGTCCAGCCCAGCAAAGTCTTGAGCGTTACTTTATGGCATTAACCTTGCTTTCCAAACAAGGTTCAGACCGTCTGACGACCGAACAGGTGGTGACTTTATGCCATGTTGTCGGTCAGCGTGTATCGGTGCTGCATGCCGATGATTTACCAGATATGTTTGATAAAGCATTGTTTACAAGCTTTATTGATACTTTGGTTCGCATGGGTTATATCAGTATCAATACAGAGACCAATTTATTATCCTTTGATGAGCGTATTGACCGCATTGCTGAATTTGCAAAGTTTGTACTACAGCCAGATATAATGCAAGTACTCACCCATACCGCAAGCCTTTCTTCTGATGAGCTAGGTTTAGCGATGGCAAGCATGGAGAAAAAACGCAAGTTTGGGATAAGATAGCAGGCGGTTTTTTTTGCTAAGTTTGAATAAAAAAGTTTACACACCAACCAATTGTCATTAGAGTGAAAATGATTATGAACACCATTACCCATGCCATCATTCCCACCGCAGGCTTTGGTACTCGTATGCTGCCTTTATCAAAAGCTGTACCCAAAGAGCTGTTGCCACTGGGTGATAAACCTGCTATTCATTATGTGGTTATGGAGGCGGTGCGTGCGGGCATTAAAACCATTGTGTTGGTCAATCATGCTCAAAAGCAGGCGATTGAAAACTATTTTGATATCAATACCGAACTTGATAGCCAGTTACGCCAAAAAGGCAAAGATGGCTTGGCAGATGGCCTAAACTTTTTACCCAAAGATGTACGCATTGTCAGTGTGCGTCAAGGTTATCCGTTGGGGCTTGGTCATGCAGTGCTACAAGGGCGTGCTGTGGTGGGCGATAATCCATTTGTTGTGCTGTTGCCTGATGTTGTGCTAGATCCATTTATGACCGATTTTAGGGCAGATAACTTGGCATATATGATGACAAGATTTGCCCAAACTGGCCGCAGTCAAATTTTGGTTGAACCTGTGGCAGATAGTCAGGTGCATAAATATGGCATTGCTCGGCTAAAGGATCGGCAAAGTGTACAAAAATCGGATGCTAATCACCCATTTGATGTACTGGGTTTTGTCGAAAAACCAAGTTTGGATCTTGCACCGTCCAATCTTGCTGTAGTGGGGCGATATGTATTTAGCCCTGAAATTTTTGAGTATTTGGCAAAAACCAAGCCAAGCGTAGGCGGTGAGATTCAGCTCACCGATGCCATCGATGCACTCATCAGCCAGCAGGGTATGGATGTGGTAACAATAAAAGGGGCAAGCTTTGACGCTGGTGATATGACAAGCTATATTCAGGCATTTGCTTATTTTGCCAGTCAAGTCGATCAGTCGTTTTAATTTTTAGCAAAACCAAAAAACAAGGACGATTGATGAATACTTGGCATGACTTAAAAAGACTTGCTCACTCACCCATTAATCTGCAGCATTATTTTACCGCTGATAGCAACCGTGGCCAAAAATTTTCAGCGACAGCGTGTGATATTTATATGGATTTTAGTAAGCAGGCCATTGATGATGAAAGTTTGCTTAAGCTGATACAGCTTGCTGATGCATGTGAATTATCACAAAAAATTAAGGCATTATTGGCAGGTGAAAAGGTCAATGATACCGAGCAAAGGGCGGCACTGCATACCGCATTGCGTTTACCAAAAGGTGAGTCGCTTATCGTTGATGGCGTGGATGTTGGGGAGCAGGTGCATGACAGTTTAGATAAATGTGAAGCCTTGGTTCATCGTATCCGTAGCGGTATTTGGCGTGGCTATTCAGGCAAGGCGATCCGTGATGTGGTGAATATTGGCGTCGGAGGGTCGGACTTAGGTCCGTTGATGGCAACAACAGCACTGTCTGAGTGGGCAGATACTGATATTCATGTTCACTTTGTTTCTAATATGGATGGCACACAATTAGAAAGTTTATTAAAAAAACTCAATCCGCAGACAACTTTATTTATCATATCATCAAAATCCTTTGGTACGGTAGATACTTTATCCAATGCCAAAACAGCATTAAGCTGGTTGCTGGCCGCTTATGCACATAAGCCAACAATTTTACGCCGTCATTTTATCGGTATCTCCACACGACCTGACAAGATGAGCGATTGGGGCATTCATCCAGACAATCAGCTTTTATTATGGGATTGGGTTGGTGGCAGGTTTAGTATGTGGTCAGCGATTGGACTTGCGATTGCGGTGCGTATTGGCATGGCTAATTTTCGTGCATTATTGGCAGGTGCACATGAGATGGATAAGCACTTTGCACAGGCAGATTTTTATAAAAATTTGCCTGTATTGCTAGGACTTATTGGTGTTTGGAATGCAACTTTTTTGGGTATTAATGCACATACTGTCTTGCCTTATGATGGTCGATTGAGCCATTTTCCTAACTATTTAACCCAGCTTGAAATGGAATCTAACGGTAAATCGGTCAAACGCACAGGAGAATCGGTTAATTATAGGACTTGCCCAATTTTATGGGGAGACATTGGCTCAAATGCACAACATGCGTTTTATCAATTACTACACCAAGGAACACAGCGGGTTTCTTGTGATTTTATTACCCCAATTCATCGCTATAATGATACTCAAATCGTGAATAACTCTTTGGTTTACCAGCATAAACTGTCATTGGCCAATTGTTTGGCACAGTCTCAAGTCCTCGCCTTTGGCAACGCTGCACTACCGCATGGCGTGGCAAATGTGGCAGATGATTTGGCAAAATTTAAAAAATATCGGGGCAATCAGCCTTCCACAACGCTGTTATTGGGTGATTTAAACCCCAAAACTTTAGGGGCATTAATTGCTTTGTATGAGCATAAAGTGTATGTCATGAGCGTGCTTTGGCAAATTAATCCTTTTGATCAATGGGGCGTGGAAGTTGGTAAAGTGATGGCAAATCGTGTCTATGACGAGCTGATCAGTAAGACAAATACAGACTGCTTCGACCATTCGACCAATACGCTTTTGTCTGTCATCAAGCAGTCAAGGATAATCAATGAATAATAATGCCTATGTGATTGGTCATCAACACGAAGCGATTAATACTTGTCTTTGGCTGGCAAGCATGAACCAAACGGTTTATTTGCTGGCTGATGAACTGTCAGTTTTACAAACGCTTGAATATTATCAATGCGACCATCAGATGAATACATTATGGCAGCTGTATTGTGTTCAACAAAAAATTATCATCACAGACAGTCAAAGACAGGCATTTTTATCATCGGCTCAAGCTGGGGTTTTGTGGTTATTTTTAGATGATGTGGATGATATCACGCTTAGCCATATCATACATGTGCTAGACAGTCCGCACAGTCGGATTATTTTAAGCGGTGTGCAAAAGCTTGGTAAGATTGATAAGATTGCCAAACAATTTAAATCATCTTGGGTGTATTATTTGCCCATCAGCTTTATGAAAGATGGTGCTAATTATAATGCGTTTTATCATTCGGATTTGGTGATGATTGGTGAAAAAACCGCAGGCAGTGTTGCTTATTGCCAGATATTATTAAGCTTAAAAACCTATGCCAAGCATTGCCAAGTTGCTGATATTTTAACGGTGGAATTTGCCCGAAGTACTTTGATGGCGATGTTGGCAACTCGGCTGTCTTTTATGAATGAGATGGCAAGACTTGCTGATAATCAAGGGGTAAATATCAAATCAGTTGAACGCATCATTGCCCAAGATGGTCGTATCGGTTCGGCTTATCTGTCGGCAGGATGGGGCTTTGGTGGCAAGACATTGCCACGAGAGCTTGAGCTTTTAATGGATAAGTTTAAACAAAACCGTGTCGACACTTCGCTTATCAGTGCTGTCAGTCACATCAATGACGACCAAAAAGAGCTGATTTTTCGTAAGTTTTGGCAATATTTTAATGGTTTTATTGAGCATAAAACGGTCATGATTTGGGGAGCAGGTTATCGAAATGGTGCATCACGCATGATTAATTCTGCCATTCATCCATTGATTGAGCTGCTTTGGTCGTATGGCATTTGTACGCTCGTTTTTGCACATAATACCGCCTTTGAAATGCAATCAACTTATGGCGATCATCCATTGTTAAGATTGACTGATGATCCTTATCAGGATTTGGTACAAGCTGATGCACTGTTCATCATCAATTGGTCTTTATTAACCAAGCCTGATATTCATGTGCTCAATCAAATTAACATTGCAATTTTTGATGCCAAAAATGTTTTAGATGATGAACAAATCGCCATGCTGACAGCACCTTATTATGGTATTGGGCGAGAAAAGTATTCATAGCAGATGCCATTGATTTTAATTTGCCTGATGGTTAAATCTAATCATGGAATTAACAATCTTTCCAACCTTTCCAATCTCTCCACTCTCTGCATTCTTTTTAAGTTGGGCATACTTTTGCCATGCTTTATTTTGGCATAACTGCTGTAAGCCCATTGCTACTTTTTATCATTTATCCATATGTCCAATAATGTGCTTTATGTAATTTAGGCACACTATTAACTCGTGCCACTGTTAACATTCAGCATAAAAATCTTAACAATGAATCAAAGCATCGTATTGGCTGTTAAATGATAAGCTTATATTTATTTAAATTCAGACTAAATGATTGTAATATGGACATATCAAGGTTGAAATCAAAAATTTTGGAGAGTTATGTACGATAATGATAAAAAATTGACCACCATCGTAGGGGTGTTGTATACGGTGTCTTATATTGCCATATGGTTGGTCAGTGGCTATATTTTATGGGGCTGGATTGGTGTGACAGGATTTACTCGTGCGATACTTTGGCTGATCGCTTGGATGATTGTGGGTACGATTGCTGATAGAATTCTGATACCGATTATTTTGACCGTCGTGGTTGGGTTATTTTCTATCTTTTTTGAAAAAAGGCGATAATTTGGTTATTTTTTCACAAAAAATCATGATTTTTTTTGTAAACTATCTAAAATATCAATTATGTTATATTATGTGATAAAAGATGGGCATGCTTAAGTTTTGGATTGCAAAAATCCTAATATCATCACTGACCAAAGCTGTGATGATATCAAAACTTTATCAAAGTTCTTAGGGTATTATCAAGATATCATACCAAATGAATACTTACCCAACTTACTATAAAAATCAAATGATATGACTGTGATTTTATTATCATAGATACAAAAATCAAAACGCATGAGCCAAAGGTATGATGAATGAATACAAAATTTCGCACACATTATGACAATCTAAATGTCGCCAGAAACGCTGACATTGCGGTGATTTGGTGGGATAGGGGTCAAGCCAGTGCGATTAAGCTAAATTTTTATGTGGGCAATCGCTGACTTTATTTTATTTGTGCCAGTTGGAACAATTCGTGGTCTAATGTATTTATTTTAAGGAGATAATGATGAGATTTTTATTGGTTGGATGCTTGGCAACCTTATTTTTACTTGGGTGTGGTAATAATTCTAGTCAAGAATTAGAGACGAATACCATTGAACAATCAAGCCCAAGAATTACAATAAAAAATGAAATGATCGCAGCTCAACCGTTGCCAGAGACAGGGGCAACCAACAAACCTAATTTGTATGGCGATTCACCTTTACAAATAAAAACCAACTCAGGAAGTCATTATTGGGTAAAAATTGTCAATGCTTATGACGAGCGAGAAGAGCTGGTGAGTTATTTTATCCGTGGTGGAGAAACATTAGATGTTACTCTGCCCGCGGGAAGTTATGTCGTGAAATATGCTTATGGAGATACTTGGTATGGCGAAGAGTATTTATTTGGCGAAAATACAGGTTATTCCAAGGCGGATGAAGTGTTTGAATTTTATCACAATCAAGGCTATGTCATTGAGCTTATTCAACAATTAAATGGCAATTTACACACAACCATAATTGACGAAAGTCAGTTTTAGGAGCTTTTATGAAAAAATTTATCTTGCAAGTTTATTATTGGCAAGTGGTCAAATGGCACTGGGGGCGAATTGGATGTCCACTGGTGTTAGTAGTAATGGCAAAGAGACCTATGAAGTGGACTATGACAGTATCTCGGCTTATCATTTTAATAGTTATGATAAAAACAGCTATTATATCACCGCTTAGGTAAAATTAGATTATCCCACCGCCCAAAAATTAAAGGATGGTCGCTTGTATCGTCAAGCAAAAGGTCTTTTGTATGTTGATTGCTTGGGTAAAAGAGTGACTTGGGGTGATACGGTATTTTATGACAGTAAAGGCAATGTGGTTGATAGTGGGCGTAATTATGTCAATACTTATTCATCCAGCAATTGGAATAGGATGGTTCCAGATACGATTGGAGAGGATGTGTCAAAATTCATCTGTGGCGTGTATGATGCCAAATCCAAATCCCAAACCAAATAAGGATAATTTATAAAAACTTGATCCAAACTCACTTTATCCACCTTATTATTATCCACCCTCACCGCCCATGCCATATGTCCCTGACCTGTTTGGGGCATATGGCAAAGGTGCGGTTTATGGGTGATTGACAAGGCTGGTATATCATAGTATTTTGATTGCTTTTATGATAAACACAGGGACAACTGACATGAAAAAGATTGATACAAGCCCAAGCAATAGCGAGCATTATTTATCCAAAAAAATCTTGGTAACAGGCGGAGCGGGTTATATCGGCTCACATACTTTGATTGAGCTGATACAGGCGGGATTTGTGCCAGTGGTGTATGATAATTTATCCAATTCAAGTTTTGTTGCAGTGCAGCGAGTTGAGCAAATTGTTGGCAAACATATTGAATTTATTCAAGGTGATGTTTTGGATAAAACGCATCTTGACGCTGTTTTTAAGGCACATCAGTTTTTTGCTGTAGTTCATTTTGCAGGGCTAAAAGCTGTGGGAGAAAGCACCAAAAATCCCTTAAAATATTATCAAAATAATGTTGTCGGCACACTCAGTCTGTTAGAGCTGATGGCAAAATATGGGGTTAAAAATTGCGTTTTTTCATCATCGGCAACCGTCTATGGCAGCTCAAATCGCCTACCAATCACCGAGGATATGCCGCGTTTTTGTACCAGTCCTTATGGTCAAAGTAAATTGATGGTAGAGCATATATTGGAGGATTTGGTGAATGCTGATGATACATGGAATGTTGTCTGTTTGAGGTATTTTAATCCAATTGGTGCACATGAAAGTGGGCGAATTGGTGAGGATCCAACCGATATTCCAAATAACCTGATGCCATACATCAGTCAAGTGGCGGTAGGTAATCTTAAACAGCTGTCTGTATTTGGCAATGATTATGAGACACCTGACGGTACGGGGGTGCGAGATTATATTCATGTGGTGGATTTGGCAAAAGGTCATGTGGCAGCACTGCATTATTTGGTTGGGCAATCTGTGGGCATTGGATTTTGTCCCATCAACCTTGGCACAGGTCAAGGAACTTCGGTTTTACAGCTTATTAAGGCGTTTGAGTCAAATACTGGTCAAAGCGTACCGTATGTTATTACCAGCAGACGCACAGGTGACATTGCAGCCTATTATGCCAGTGCTGATAAAGCCAAAGCTATACTTAACTGGACAGCAGAGCTTGATATTGAGCGTATGTGCGTAGATACATGGCGGTGGCAGTCAAATAATCCACACGGCTATTTATCCTAACAAATCCTGTCAAAAGTTTTGTTAATGCTGGTTGTGGGCATTGATAGGTGCACTATCTACGCACAATATTTTATCTTGTTCTACTCAACTGTGACTGACTTGGCAAGATTTCTGGGCTTATCCACATCCGTGCCTTTGACCAGTGCCACATGATAGGCTAATAATTGCACAGGGATGGTATGCACAATCGGCGATAGTGTACCGATATGGCGTGGTGTGCGAATGATATGAACGCCTTCGCTGGCAGTATAATCACTGTCCAAATCAGATAATACAAACAACTCACCACCACGAGCAGAGACCTCTTGCATATTGGCTTTGACTTTATCAAGTAGTCCATCATTGGGCGATATGACGACGACGGGCATATTTTCATCAACCAATGCCAAAGGACCGTGCTTAAGCTCTCCAGCAGGGTAGCTTTCGGCATGAATATAGGTGAGTTCTTTTAATTTTAAAGCACCTTCAAGGGCAATCGGATAATGAATACCACGACCCAAAAATAAGGCACTTGGCTTGTTGGCAAAACTTTGCGCCCATGATGCAAGTTGTGGTTCTAAGTTTAGGGCATGTTGGATACTGCCTGGTAATAAACGCAAATCCTCAGCGTAGTCTTGTGCTTGTGATTCATCTACATGACCACGCAAGATACCTAAAGTAACCGCAAGACCAAATAACACCACCAGCTGTGTGGTGAATGCCTTGGTGGATGCCACACCAATCTCAGCACCAGCACGGGTGAAGATGGCAAGTGTACTGGTGCGTGGCAAGGCCGATTCCATGACATTGCAAATGGATAAGCTGTAGCGATGACCTTGTGCCATGGCATATTTAAGCGCTTCCATGGTATCTAAAGTTTCACCTGATTGGCTGATGGTAATGACCAGCTCGTCGGGGTCTGAGATGACATCACGGTAACGGTATTCACTGGCAATTTCAACATCGCAACGAATTTTGGCAATACTCTCAAGATAATGTTTGCCAGTGAGTGCTGCATAATATGAAGTACCGCACGCCAAAATTTTAATACTTTGAATTTTGGCAAAGATTTCAGGCGCCTGTTCACCGAAGTTATCAGCAACAAATCCACCTTCTAAAAAAATCTCGGCAGTATCAGAAACTGCTCGTGGTTGTTCATTGATTTCTTTTTGCATAAAGTGGCTATAAGGACCAAGCTCCAAGGATGCCAAAGACATCTCAGAGGTTTTAATGCTGCGATTGACCTGATTGCCGTCTTTATCAAGCAGTTTTTGGATACCATCAGCTTGAAGTAGGGCAATATCGCCATCTTCTAGATAAGTGACACGGCGAGTAAAGGCAATGACTGCTGAGACATCAGACGCAACAAAAACCTCATTATCGCCAAATGCAACTAACAGCGGGCACCCCATGCGTGCGATGACCATTTGATTTGGTGCATCATTAGCGATAACTGCGATGGCATAAGCACCATGAAATCTTGAGCAAGCTGTTTGGACGGCATGGTATAAATCACCGCCATTGGTGGTATATTCTTGATGTACACTGTGAGCGATAACCTCGGTATCAGTTTGTGATTCAAATTCATAATCCAAGTGCTGAAGGCGTGTGCGTTCGGTCTCAAAATTTTCAATAATCCCATTATGTACAACCGAGATAAGCCCTGCTGAAATGTGTGGGTGGGCGTTGGGTTTGGTAACACCGCCATGGGTTGCCCAGCGGGTATGACCGATACCTGTCAGACCATGAATTTGTTTTTGTTTGGCAGCTTCTTCCATCAGTGCAACCCGCCCCACACGGCGTACACGGCGGATGCCTGATTCGGTTTGCACAGCGATGCCTGATGAGTCATAGCCACGATATTCTAAGCGTTTTAGCCCATCTGTTAAAAAATCTACCACATTGTGATGTGTCCGAATGGCACCAACGATACCGCACATAAGCCGTTCCTTAGTCTCTGATTAAATTAGGTAAATTATAGCATACCAAATGGTAGATGTCGCTTTTTGTCGGTAAGAATCAATCAGTTAAACCCAATCGTTGGGCATTTGTAAATTTAAAGTTCATCCCCATATTTCTTTGCATATCGTTCATTAACTATTCAATCAGATAAATTTTGGTAGGCAAATTATGACAACTCAAACTCAAAACACGCCTAAGCGTGATTATCGTCAGCGTTTTTTTATTGATGGCTCGGTGGTGCGTGGCGATGTGGTCAAGCTAACCGATGCTTATCAAACCGTCATCACCCAAAAAGACTATCCCGTTGCCCTTAAAGCATTGCTCGGCGAGATGCTTGTTTCGGCAAGTTTGTTGATTAGCACACTAAAAATAGACGGCAAATTATCCATTCAGCTACAAAGCTCCGATTCTGATGCTCGCCTAAATTGGGCAATGGCAGAGTGTGATCACACAGGTTCGGTGCGTGCTTTGGCAGGGTTTGATGATACTAATCAGAATCAAACAGTATGGCAACACCTAAAATCTGCCGATGAAGCCTTTGGTGAGCTTGGCAAAGGGGTTTTGTTCATCAGTATCCACCCTGATAATGGCGAGGCTTACCAAGGGATTGTTGAGCGTGTCAGCGACAGCTTGGGTGAGTGTTTGGCACATTATCAAAGACAATCTGCCCAGATTCCAACCATCATTAAGCTTGCCACCAATGAGACGACAGCAGGCGGCATATTGGTGCAACTATTGCCCCAAAGTGATGCTGATAAAGAGGCTGACCCTGATTTATGGGACCGTTTGACAGCACTCACCGATACACTAAAGACAGACGAACTCACCGATTTGGACGCCAATGAGATTTTGTATCGGCTATATCATGAAGAAGATGTGGTTTTGCCAAGTTTGACACCGCTACAATTTGCCTGTACTTGCTCAAGCCAAAAAAGTGAAGGTGCTATCTTACAGCTTGGCTATGACGAAGCCAAACAAGCTGCAGCGGCACAAGGCGGTGTATTGACGCTTGATTGTGGTTTTTGTGGCAGAGAATATTGGTTTGATGATCAAGCGTTAGCCCAGCTGTTTGCTGATGGCTTATCAAATCATCATAAGTAAGCATTTTCATCCATTTTTTAGATGCTTAAGCCGTTTTATTCCAAGCATTGATTAAAGCAAGTTAATTCAATCGTATTTTTGATAAAACGGTTTATCATCTTAACCAAATGGCACATGGCTTTTATTTATCATGTGTCATTTGCCATTTTTGCCTTACCATTGTCGTTTGATTTGGGTATTATAAAGCCCCACATAACCCTCTTTTTTATCAATCCCTGCATATTCAAGACTGGCATCTTCATAACGCTTAAATTTATACACCGCATCATTCATCACTGCTTCGTCAAACACATTTAATGACACAAGCAAAGAAAAATCCGCCTGCGTAAGCCCCGTTACTCGGGTAAACAGCTCAGGTTCAAGCACCGTAATCACATCTTTTAAACTGTGTTCTCGATAATCTGATAAATACATAAAAATTGGAATGCGTGTGGCAAATTTAATCAATTTTTCTTGGATTTGTTTACGCAAAGATTTTTGTTCCTTTTCTTCATCGCTTAATGTTTTTTTATCCTCTTTTGATAGTTCGCCGTCATTGTCTTTGGCTTTTTCTTTTAAGCCTTTAATTTTTTCCGAGCGATTAATGACCACTTCAATATCATCATTTAGGCTTCTAAACTCTTCAATTTTCATCAAAGCATCCATGGCTTCTTGATCTACTGACTTATATTACTTATGAATTAAAATTTGATATTGCCAAAATATCATGATATAATGATTTATTTTTAATATAAAATTATATTATGTCATTAAATTACAATAATCTTTGGAAACTACTGATTGACAAAGACCTAAAACGCACTGACCTCATCAATCTTGCAGATATCAGCAGTAATGTTTTGGCTCGTATGGGTAAAAATGAACCTGTGTCCTTAGAAAGTTTAGAAAAGATTTGTATTGCCCTTGATTGTTCAATACAAGATGTTTTGACTATTGAGAAAGGAGAGTAGAATGTCTTTGTTTATTGATACTAAAAATATCCCAAACCAAATCACAATAACTAATAAAAACTCTTTAAAAGTCATTTCCTTATTTTCAGGTTGTGGCGGTATGGATTTGGGTTTTATTGGTAATTTTAATAGTCTTGGTAATTTTTATCCAAAACAACCATTTGAGATTATTTTTGCCAATGATATTTTTGAGAAAGCTTGCCAAACTTATCAGCATAATTTTAATCATAATATTATTTGCCAAGATATATCCACAATTGATGATGGTGATATACCAAAAGCAGATATTGTTATTGGTGGATTTCCCTGTCAAGATTTTAGCTTAGCAGGTAAAAGAAAAGGTCTGGACAGTGAGCGTGGCAAATTATATTTACAAATGAAACGAGTAATAAAGATAGCCAATCCAAAAGCCTTTGTTGCTGAAAATGTTGATGGTATCCGAAAAGCAAAAGGTTTAAGTAAAAATGATGCTTCTGCATTGGATGTCATTATCAAAGATTTTTCCCAAATTGGTTATAATGTGGTTTACCAAGTATTAAATGCCAGTCATTATGGTGTTGCTCAAAATAGAGTTAGGGTAATTATTGTTGGTATTCGTAAAGATATTGATAAAAAAATGAAATACCCAAAACCACTATTTGGTGAATTATCCGATAGTCAAAAACCTGTTATTACTTCAAAACAAGCAATAGATGATTTATGGGAATTATTAGATGATAATATCAACAGCCATTCAAAAAATCATTATTCCAAAGCAAAATTTTATCCCAATAAAAAACTGCAAGGGAATTGTCAAATAAACGCAGACAAGCCAGCCCCAACCATTCGGGCAGAACATCACGGAAATATTGAAGCCCACTACCGTTCAACCAACAAAAAATCACCATATGATATGCAGTATTGGCGTAGATTAACTGTTAGAGAATGTGCAAGATTACAATCTTTTCCTGATGATTTTATTTTTCCAACATCAGCATCATCAAGTTATGTACAAGTGGGTAATGCGGTTCCACCAATTATGGCGTGGCATATTGCAAATGCCCTATATCAATCAGTCTTTGAGTAAAGATTTGAGTTTATCTCTTAACTTTTCTTTATCAATTTTTGATAATTGTTCATAGTGGGCTAATAATTTATCAGTATACATGATTAATGTTTCATTAAACCAAGGTGAGCGACTGGTTAAAGTTAAATTTTTATCCAACACCACCTTTAACCATTGTTCAACGAGTGTTATTTTCCAGTTTCTAATCAGTTGATTTTTATTATCCCATTCAGATTGAGTTATTTTAAAAATAAGTGAGTTGTTTTCAGAAATGAAATTCTTCTTATTCCAATTTTTTAATGTATTAAAAGAAACTTGTGGTCTTGGGCTTCTATCTGGGAATTGTACTTTTTCGGTAATGCTATTCAAGTAAAATCCTGTGGTAATTTCAATTGGTTTTCCTTGTTTGATAAAAATAACCCATTCATAAGGGTTGATTTGTTGCACACTTGATCCCGGTATTTCATTTTTCTTAGTAGATTTTAATTCTACACTAAAAAACTCTGTTTCTTTCCCATTGGATAATTCTATAAAAATATCTGGATTGGTATAAACCGAATTTGATTTTTTAGATTTTATCAATTTTTTAAGTGGTTCGGTCAATTCATCTTGTAAATAAACCTGTCTTATGTGAATAAACTTCATTGATGGGTATTTAAAAATCTGAGTTTCTTGATGAATTTCTAAATTACAATCTGTTGATACAATTGGGTTGCGTAACATAAAATCTTTGATGATAGACTTGGCTTGTTTATCTGAATTGGCTTCATCAAGATGAAAAACCACTTTACCTAAATTTTCTAAAAGGTCAGTGTTATTTTCCAATTCTTTTAGATAAACCAACATAAATACATCAAAAATAGAGAAATTCATCTTTTATCTCAACTCTAAGGGGATTGTGATCTATCATAATTACTATAGTTGACTCAAAATAACTAAAATATTAGCTAATAAGGTATGGATGCTTCATTAGAGTATTTTAGCATGAAAGGATTTTTTCAGGAAGTCTATTAAGAGATATATACCAACCATTTTACATTGTGGCAATAATTTTACTGATGTATTGGTATCCTACTTTATTTTAGATGACCATATAATCACGCCTTTGGATAAGCGTTTCGCTGATGAACTTCCATTCACTAAATACAATGGGATTTCCATTTAAATCTTTTAGCGTTAAAGCATCGCCACCCACGATATTTTGACCCAGCAAATACTTAACGATCTTGATGATATTTGGGTCGGTTTCTTTAAAATGCGTTTGATAATGTTCGGTAAATAAATTTAATAATCGCTCACGGCATTCATGACAATTATCGGGCAATATTTCTATGCCATAAATTGATGAAACCGCCCCAATGGCATAAAAGCCGTAATTAAAGGCTTGGTGTTTCTTTTTGATTTTTTTGGTGGATAATAGTTCAAGAACGGCATTTAATTTTCGGCTTAAAATCTCTGCCAAAAAATTGCCATTGCCACACGAAGGCTCCAAAAAAGTAGCGGTGATGTTGTGCCAAATCGTCTCTGGCAATAGATTTAGCATTGCGTTTACTTCTCGCTCGGCGGTAAACACTTCGCCAAAATCGGCAACTCGTTTTTTGGATTTGATTTGTTGCTTGTCATCTTGTGCTTTGGCGGCATCAGTCATTTTGCACCGCCTTTTGGACACAGTTTAGAGACGAAAAAAGCCCACATAAAAGCAGGCTTTGGTAGAAAAAGAAAAATTAGAGCGTTAAGGGGTTGGCAGGCTGTGTCATGTGCAGATAATCGTTGACGCTTGACGCTTGACGCTTGACGCTTGACGACTGTTTAAAAATACGGTAAACATGTGATGACTGGTTGATGATTTTTGCCAATATGTTTTGCTATTTTAGCACAAATTTTAACTTGGCATAAAATTTGTTTACTCTTTAGTAAAACATAAACCAACTAAGCATGAAAATGAAAATTACCGCCATCACCCCTGCCAACACATCATCAATCAATATCCCAAATCCACCAGAGACATTTTTGTCCACCCATTTAATCGGAGGGGGCTTCATGATATCAAAAAAGCGAAATAAAACAAAAGGGACAATGAATAATAACGCAGTGCTTGGGTGGCAATACTCTAAGCCAGTTTTAGCTGCATTTTGTGTTTGAGCAAGCGACCACACACTTGGCAAAAGCGAAATCCACATGCCCACCCACTCATCAAAGACAATGTGTGGGTCATCATGTACGCCCATCAGCTTTGAAGTTTTGCCACACACATAACTGCCAACCAAGCAGCCAACCGCCACAACCGCCAAAAACCCCCAAAATCCCAACAAAAGCATGGGCAAAGCAATCATAAGCCCGCCCACTGTTCCCCAAGTGCCGGGGGCTTTTTTAGGCAAACCTGTGCCAAGCCCAACCCCAAGCCAATAAATCGCCTTCTCCCAAGCCGTGGCGGTGGCAGGGCAAGGCGGGCAAGGGTTTGCTTGACGAATGTCAGGTTTGTGGCTGGTCATTGCTTTTCCTATTTTATCGTTATCTCATGTTATCTTATCCCATATTATCGCTGGTTTATCGGTCATGCGATATTAACGATGGTAATTTTAATGGGATAAGTTTTTAATGGGGGTAATTTTAAGTGGTGCGATTTTAAAAATGCTCCCACCCTTGTACTGTTAAATCCACTTTTTGATGATTATTCATCAATGTTAACCCTTGCTGTGCCACGATTTCACCAATGGCAAAGATGCTGTTTGGATATGATTGATTAAATTGTTTAAAATTTGCTTTTGTCATGGTCAAGCACAACTGATAATCATCGCCCCCATTGATTTGATGTTGCCATTTTTGGGCATGGGGCAAGGCATCAAGCAAGGCATCACTGGGTATGGCATCAAGGTCAATCACCGCACCGACATTTGAAGCGGTTAAGATATGCCCCAAATCCTGCCCCAAACCGTCCGAGATGTCTATCATGCTATTTGCAAAGCCGATGAGTTGCCTGCCAAGTGCCACTTGTGGGGCGGGGTATTGCATGGCTTGGCGTAATTTTTCAGGCAAGCTCTCTGGCGGTCGGTTGGCGTGTCCGTCTCCATGTAAATTGTCCAAAATCCCATGCAAAGCAAGGCTTGCCAGCCCCACCGTACCACTGACACACACCACATCGCCCACGCATGCCCCTTGGCGTGTGATTGCCTGCCCATGTGGCACAAATCCAAGTGCCGTTACTGAAATCGTTAAAATGGGTGAGCTTGTGGTGTCTCCCCCAATCAGCTCTACCCCAAACGGTGTGCAAGCAGCCGCCAAACCCCCTGCAAATGCCTGACAAAAGTCGTCATTTGCCATGGACTTTGGTAAAGATAAGCCCACCAAAATGGCATAAGGCGTCGCTCCCATGCTGGCAAGGTCGGACAGATTGACCGCCACCGATTTATAAGCGATGGCGTGGGGGCTGGTCTCATGGACAAAATGCCGTCCTGCCACCAGCGTATCCACACAGCTGACCAGCTGACTGTTTGGGGGAATGTTGCTGATGGCACAGTCATCACCAATGCCCAACATGGTATGTTGGTGGGGGGCGGTTAGGTGCTTAAAATGGGTATGGATTAGGGAAAATTCGGACATGATGGGTTGATGGACAAAACTTAGCGGATAAAAAGAGCAATCCGTGTTTTTATTTATCAGCTTGCACCTCTGGCTGACGCACATTTTTGGCAATCTTATCCATGACGGCATTGATAAGCTTATGAGCATCGGTTGCCCCAAAATGGACATTGAGCTTCATTGCTTCATCTAACACCACTTTGTAGGGGATATGCAGGCTATGTTTAAGCTCATAAGTGCCAATGAGTAAAATGGCGTGTTCGATAATGTCAAGTTTGGATAACTCTCTGTCAAGTTGGCTGACAATCAGGGATTCTAATTCATCAATTTGGGCAGGGATATTACGCATAAGTTCATGATAATAGCCCAAATGTACGGTGTGCATGGCATTATCGGCACGAGTTCGGGCGGCGATGGTATGTGGCTCATTACCCCCTAACAAATCTCGTCTTTGTTTGGCAAAGCGGTAATCAGTCATCAGCCATTCATACAGACCCTGCACAGCAAAACGGCGAGCCTTGCGTACGGCGGTATGGCTGGTTTTATAGCCAGTTTCGTTGATGTCAAATTGGTCATTTTGGGGGTTGGGGGTGGTCATATTCGGCCTTAAAATAATACTGCATTAAAATCATCTTTTAATGGGGAAATCAAAAACCAGACAGCGATGCTATTTTTATGATGAAATCTGGGTAAATACTTTGGGTTAAAGAGCCTTTAAGACACTGACCATTTCAATGGCAGTCATGGCGGCCTCATAACCCTTATTGCCTGCTTTTGTGCCAGCTCGTTCAATGGTTTGTTCAATGTTTTCGGTGGTCAAAATGCCATTAATGACAGGAATGTCATGATGCAAAGCCACATGGCTTAAACCTTTGGCGGACTCACTTGCCACGATATCAAAATGCGGTGTCGCCCCACGGATAATCGCCCCAAGCACGACAATGGCGTCATAATTGCCCGTGACCGCCATGCGTTTGGTGGTCAAGGGCAACTCAAATGCCCCCGGTACACGCACAACCGTGATGTTCTCACCCAGCACGCCATGACGCAGCAGAGCATCCAAAGCCCCCTCTACCAAACTTTCAACCAAAAAGCCATTAAAGCGACCAACGGCAATCCCAATACGCAAATTGGCATTTTCATGTAACGCACCATCAATATGGGTTACGGCATTTTTTTGTTCGGTATAAGTTGTCATAATCTACTCTCAAAAGATGTGTCTTTTAATTATCCTAACCATTTTATCATAATTTACCGACAGTTACCCATAATTTGTTTAAGATAGTTTGTTTGATTGGTATGATGCGATAAAATTAACATTAATCAATAAAAGCTTAGGTAAATGACTGTAGACCAATGGGCTAAATTGGGCGAATGGTAATGCCTTGGTTTGCCATAAATTCTTTGGCTTGTTTAATGGTATAATCACCAAAGTGAAAAATGCTGGCAGCCAATACCGCATCAGCCTTACCTGTTAAGATACCATCTGCCAGATGCTGTAAATTGCCCACACCACCTGAGGCGATGACAGGGATATTCACCAAATCACTGATGGTGCGTGTTAATAATAAATCGTAGCCTTGGCGTGTGCCATCACCGTCCATGCTGGTTACCAAAAGCTCGCCTGCACCCCGCTTGGCCATCTCTACCGCCCATTGCACCGCATCAATGCCTGTGGCCTTGCGTCCGCCATGGGTAAAAATCTCCCAACGGGGCTGTCCATCGATGTCGCCTACTCGTTTGGCATCAATTGATACAACGATGCACTGATTACCAAAACGGCTGGCAGCATCATTGACGAAATCAGGATTGGTGATGGCAGCAGAATTGATGCCAACTTTATCCGCACCTGCATTTAATAAATTGCGAATGTCTTCAAGCTTGCGTACACCGCCACCGACCGTCAGCGGAATAAAAATGGTACGAGCAATTTTCTCAACCATCTCATAGGTAGTATCTCGCCCATCTGAGCTTGCGGTAATATCCAAAAAGGTAATTTCATCAGCACCTTGGTCATTGTAGCGTTTGGCAACCTCAACAGGGTCGCCTGCGTCTTTAATGTCGATAAAATTGACACCTTTAACAACACGGCCATTTTCGATATCCAAGCAAGGAATTAGGCGTTTGGCTAACATGATTTTCCTTAAACAATCAATAAACAAAGGTAAAAACGGTCAAATGCTTCAGTAAAGCCATAAGCTTAACCGATAAAAGCATAAAAAGTACAGTTTATGCCAAGCATTATAGCAAGTTCTACCATCGTTTTGCACATCAATTGAATATTATGCATCATTCAAGATGGGTTGGCAGTGTTTCATCCGATCATATTTTATAAAAAATGTGACCAAGGGCAGGCATGCTTTGGTAAAATATGAAAAATTTTATCGCAATTGCCTTAAAATCTATTACAATATAGTTTTATTTTATGTTGGGGTTGCCCATGTCTGTTTATACTCACTTATCTGATGATGAATTTTTTGCCTTTTGTGGGTTGTTTGGGGTAGCATTTAAAAAAGCCGCCCCCATCACCCAAGGCATCAAAAATTCTAACTGGTTCATCCAAACTGACAGTGATGAAGATGGTGAGTTTAGCCATGTTTTTACTTTATATGAAGAGCGTGTACCTGATGATATCATTAAAATGGCAACCATCATGCACACACTCAAAGACAGGCTACCGATTGCTGCACCGCTTATCAAGATGACCGCCAAGGGCAATCATATTGGTGAGGACTGTGTGATGCGTTATGAAAATAAAGCCATCTTAATCGTCCCAAAGTTATCAGGCAGTCATCCTGTGCTGACAGATGTTGCCATGTGCCATGAAATGGGTAAAGCTTTGGCGACTTTGCATGACGCTTTAACAACCTTGCAGCCAAGTGAAGATTATGGCGTACCACTGTATGACTGGACAAGGGTCAAAGAGCGTGAAACCGCCTATATGCCTACCGATGAGGCTCGTCTCATGAACGATATCTGGACAGCCTATGCCAATTTACCTGATGACTTGCCCAAAGGCTTGTGCCATTTGGACATGTTTGCAGATAATACGCTGTGGGATTTTACGGGCGATACACCAAAGCTGACAGGACTGCTTGATTTTACCGAGGTATCTGTTGAGCATTATCTGATGGACATTGCCATCACCATCAACGATTTTTGTACCACATGGGGCAATGCCAATGACGGCGAGAGCGTGAATTTTAACACGAACAAAATGACTGCTTTTATAGACGGCTATGCGAGTGTCCGCCCCTTAACGGACAACGAAAAAACCGCCTTGCCTGTGATGCTTGCCTATAGTGCCACCATTTTTTGGCTTTTGCGACTAAATGTCATTCACCATAACCGTGAACAAGGACGCACAGGCGATAACATCATGGTCAAAAATCCCGACTTGATGAAACGCTTGGCAAGTTATCATTGGGCAAAGGTGAAATAATCATGTGTCAACTGCTTGGAATGAATGCCAATACACCCACTGACATTGGATTTAGCTTTACAGGGTTTAGAAAGCGTGGCGGACTTACCGACTATCATGAAGATGGCTTTGGCATTGTCTTTTTTGAGCGGACAGCATTGGGTGATATTGGGCTTCGTCAGTTTCATGATGATAAACCCAGCCATTTATCGCCTGTGGCTGATTTGGTGAATCATTATCCCATTGAAGCGATGAATGTGATTGCCCATATTCGCAAGGCAACCACAGGGGGTCATGGACTGGCCAATATTCATCCTTTTGTGCGAGAAGTTTGGGGAGAACAATGGGCATTTGCCCATAATGGGCAGATGAGCGATGGCTTTATTCGTCGCACCCAAAGGCTGATGACTAATGGTAATGCAGAACATTATGCACCTGTTGGCACCACAGACAGTGAGCTTGCGTTTTGTTATCTCTTAAACCGCCTAAAAGCAACCTTTAAAACACGCCCAACTGATGAGATGTTGTTTGCTTTTTTGACGGCACAGTGCCGATATTTGGCGGCAAATGGGCTGTTTAATTGCTTAATTTCAAATGGCAATTGGCAATTGGCGTATGCAGGCAGTTTGTTATTTTATTTGACACGCAAAGCGCCCTTTGGTGAGGCGACGCTGTCTGATGGCGAGATGACGGTGAATTTTAGTGATGTAACTACTGATAAAGATAAGGTCACGATTTTGGTAACCATTCCGTTGACTGACAATGAGCAATGGCAGCAATTAGCGGTGGATGAATGTATCGTTTTTCACGATGGTGAGATGGTGTTCAAAGACACCCCAAGCAAAAAAACTTATCTAAGCATTGAAGAAGGCATAAAGCTGGCATGCAGTGTGGGAGCTAGCGTATGAAAGATATCAAAGGCATCGCTCAAGCTGAGCTGGACTTTTGGCCAAGTTTTCAGCAAATCAACCAAGCCATGCCTCATCTGATGCCCTATGCTGATATTCATCGAGCCTTTGGTGAAACCTATCAAGGGGGGCATTTGTCAGTATGGATAAATGATTATTTTCAATTATCTAATATTTATCCCTGTCTACAGGTGGCAAATACACCGCTTCAATTCACCGCTCAAGATGATTTGCCACATGGCACAGCATACGAAATGTACATTCATCAAACCGCCAAAATTCCCACGCGTGACAATCTGCATGATTGGTTTGGGGCGTGCGTTTGGTCAGTATTTCCAAAAACCAAATCCATGCTAAATGCCAAGCATATTGCGCATTTTGCTCATCAAAACACAAGCAATGGTCGAAATCGTGTGCGTGATACCATTACAGTTTTTGATGAAAATGGGGCAATTTTTGTGGTCAGCGAAGACGCCATTGGCACTCAGATTGGTGATGCCTTGGTGGCATTTGATTGGCAAAATTGTTTGGTGAATACACGCCAATATTGGTACCATCTGTTACAGCCAGATACGCACGCCAAAGTATTTGTCTTTGGGCATGCGCTGCTTGAGCAACTGATTTCACCTTATAAATCCTTATGTGCCCACACGCTTATCGTGCATGTACCCAAAGCGTTTTTTGAGCTATCGCAGCCTGAGCAATTAAAGCGTATCGACGAGATATTATGCAATCAATTAAATGATTTTTTGGTGGAGGGTGTGACACCAAAGCATTTGCATCCATTGCCAATTTTAGGTGTACCACATTTTTGGGATAATGCCGATCCAAGCTTTTATCAAGATGCGTTTGTTTTTCGTGCAGGTCGGCAAAAGCAGGCAAAAACCACATAGGTTTTATCATCATTGATTAATCCGTCTTATTAGGCTAAAGTGCGAAATGACAGCTTAACCAGCTGCTCATCAAGGTACTGCTTGCCATTTTATGTGCCAAAACGACCCAATGCTCGGATAAAATCGGCTGATGATGGTGCAACATAAATTAAAACCAAAATAATGACATATAAAAAAATATAACCAAACGGTTTTTTTATCTCAAAAAATTTAAAGGCAGTACCAGCTGATTTTTTGAGCCTTAAGCCATAAATATTGACGCCATAAATTTCATCCAAGATCAAATGAATCAGCGCACCCATGAATAAGGCAGCACCAAATAGCCAGCTGACAAATGCCGTCAATTTTAGTCCATAAAACGCCCCACATACCAATAGTAGCCCAAACATTGCCATATAAGGCACAGAATGCACCATACCACGATGGACTGTTAGGCGACTAAAAGTGCCAAATAAGCCAAGCCTGAGTAATAAAAACGCACCCATCCACAAAATCAAAGAGTCAATCAAAAGCCTGTCAGCATGATAGCGGTTGGCGTATAAAATGGTGATTAGTGTCGAGACGACCAATGAGGCGATTAAAAAGCCTTGAGAAGCAGGCTTTGAGTGGTCAAGATCAATATCAGGCAACAGGCTGCCTAATGTCCCAACAGCCAAACAAAGCACCGCTGTCGTTAAGCCATATAATTCAAAATAAAAACCAAAAGCGGCGATGATGGTACTGCCAATAACACCAGCGGTGAGATGTGTATGAAAATTTGCCATAATTTAATTTAAACTGTGATTTAACCAAAACTTTAAAGCAAAAATAAATCAACAAAAAAGCCAGTCATGTGATCAGACTGGCTATTTGCTTCTTTGTAAGAAAAATATTGGCATCCCATAGGGGATTCGAACCCCTGTTACCGCCGTGAAAGGGCGGTGTCCTAGGCCTCTAGACGAATGGGACGCAAGTAAAAGTACTTAGACTTTTAAATAAAGCAGTCACTATTTTTAAATTAAAAAAATGAGTAACTGCCAAAAATGTAAGAAATTGCCTAGGTGCTTACATTTTTGTACGAGATTAGTTATGGTGGAGCTAAGCGGAGTCGAACCGCTGACCCCTTGCATGCCATGCAAGTGCTCTACCAACTGAGCTATAGCCCCATACTAAGCTAATGACAGCGTATTATACAGAATAAATTTGAGCCGTCAAGCATTTTTTAAGCATTTTTTCAACAATACAGGCAAAATACAGACCTTGAGTACTATGGCATAAAGTGGATTAACTAACCGTCATGGCATAAGGCTTTGGTATTTAGGCTAAAAAATTAGGCAGAGATTTATTTTTCTCTTCTAATTTTTTGAGTTTTTTCTTGCCCAATCCACCAAGTATCTCACAAGCGTGCCGTAAGCGTGCCAAAGTCATATCTGCACCGATGATGTGCATGGAATTCATCACAGGTGTGCTTGAGGTCGAGCCTGCAATCGCCACAAAAAATGGCTGCATAAAATCTTTTAATTTAATGTCAAAATGTGCCGCCAAGCCTTTAAGGGTTTGGTAAATATTCTCTTCGCTCCAAATGGGCAAGTTTTCTAATTGCCAAGTCGCCAAATATAAAATTTCTAATATCTGCTCATTATCTAGGCTTTTGTAGGCAAAATCTTCGGCAGTGATGGCGGGTAAATTTTGAAAATAAAAACCTGCCCAGTTGATTGCATCGGATAATAAATTAATGCGTGGCTGAATGGCACGAGCGATGGCGGTGAGTTTAGTGTCATCGCTTGCCCATGCCAAGATTTTATTTTTTAGGTCGTCAACGGATAATGTCCGCAGATATTCACCGTTGAGCCAGTATAGCTTTTCAATATCAAAGACAGGACCGCCCAAGGAAATACGCTGGATATCAAAGCTTTGGATCATCTCATCTAGGGTGAATTTTTCTTGTTCATTTGGCAAACTGTAACCCATGCGACCCAGATAATTCATCAATGCCTCAGGGAGTATGCCTGCATCTCGATAGTAGGTAATGGAGGTTGGATTTTTACGCTTAGACAGCTTAGATTTATCGGGGTTTCTAAGTAGTGGCATATGACAAAGCTCTGGCATTTGCCAGCCAAAATATTCATATAACAGCTGATGCTTGGGTGCTGAGGGCAACCACTCTTCACCACGCAAAACATGGGTGATTTGCATCAAATGGTCATCAACCACATTGGCAAGATGGTAAGTCGGCAGACCGTCAGTTTTTAGCAAAACCTGCATATCTACCTGTTCCCAAGGAATGACAACTTCACCACGCAGCATATCTTTGATGGTACAAACGCCGTTTGATGGTACACGCATACGAATCACAAATGGTTTGCCTTGGGCGACCAACGCATCTGATTCTTCTCGTGATAAATTGGCATAGCGACCATCGTATTTAACGGGCAAACCTGCTGCCATCTGTGCTTCTCGCATGGCATCAAGTTCTTCGGGTGTGCAAAAACAGCGAAATGCATGTCCATCATCTAACAGCTGCTCGGCGTATTTTTTATAAATATCGGCACGTTCAGATTGACGATAAGGCGCATGCGGGCCGCCCACATCCGGACCTTCTGCCCAAGATAATCCAGCCCATTTTAGTGCATCTAGAATCATTTGTTCAGATTGCTTAGTAGAACGGACTTGGTCGGTATCTTCGATGCGTAAAATAAATTCACCACCCATGGATTTGGCGAATACTAAGTTAAACAGTGCAATATAAGCGGTGCCTACATGAGGAAAGCCAGTTGGGCTTGGTGCGATTCGGGTGCGTACAGGTCGTGTCATGATTTTCTCTAACTTAGGAAAACGAATTGTTTGTGCTATGATAACAAATCGCCACAGTTTTTGGTAGAGACAGTCACACGCTTTATAAAATGATGAAAAATATTGAAAAATGTACAAACAATACAATAACGTACACAAAAAATTTTGATAAACTTCCCACAACTCTTTGATTTATTGATAAAATAGTAAGGTTATGTTCCCATCTGATGATATTTTATTCGGCGAATAGATATCTAAGCAACTGGCATAGCATTCATCATTTTTGCTAAATAACCACAGTGAGCACCATGTCAAACACCATTTCCACCTCTGATGAATTTAGTCATACGACGGTTTTGTTACCAGAAACAGTTGCGATGGTGCTTGGTGTCAAACAATTAAACGATGTCACTTCAAAAGTTTCAGGTGTGTATGTGGATGCCACTTTTGGGCGTGGTGGACATAGCCAGCTTTTGCTTGAATATTTGGCACCTGAGGCAACTTTGGCGGTCTTTGATAAAGACCCAGAAGCCATCGCTGTCGCCAAAAGTCTGGCAGCACAAGATACACGCATTAAGGTTGTGCATGACAGCTTTGCTCACTTAACAAAAAATTTACAGGCATTGGGTATTGATAAAATTGATGGTTTGATGGCGGATTTGGGTGTCTCAAGCCCCCAGTTAGACGATGGAACTCGTGGCTTTAGTTTCATGCGTGATGGCGTAGTTGATATGCGTATGGATACCACACGAGGTGAGCCTGTCTCTGAGTGGTTACAGCGTGTATCGGCGGATGAGCTGGCTGATGTGTTGTATGAATATGGCGAAGAACGCCATTCTCGCAAGATTGCCCGAGCGATTAAGTCCATGCAAAATTACACTTCCACACGACAATTAGCCGAAGTCATCAAGCAAGCCCATCCTGCATGGCAAAAAGGCAAACATCCTGCCACTCAAAGCTTTCAAGCAATGCGTATTTTTATTAATAATGAGCTTGGAGATGTGGAGGCATTTTTGGCACAAAGTATCGGGGTGCTAAAAGCAGGTGGTATGCTTGCGGTGATTAGTTTTCATTCGCTTGAAGATCGTTTGATTAAGCAGTTTTTGCAGCGTCACAGTCGTGGACAGTATGAAGAAGATGCACGCCTGCCGATCATCCCTAAGCGTCCAAAATATTTTGGTAAACCAAAGCGTATTGGGCCAAGCGATCAGGAAGTTAAAGCCAATCCCAGAGCTCGCAGTGCGTGGCTGCGTGGTGCTGTGCGTAGTGATGTCGCTTTGGTGGCACAAGACGAAGATTGATATATTTTATTTTGATAGGTGGCGATTTTCATGAGCAACACTCCTTTGATGACAACACTCAACTCAAGCATGACTTGGGTTTTGCGTTTGGTGTTGGCGGTTTTGGTTGTGATGATTTTTGCAACCGCTTTGGGCATCGTCACCCAAACCCAAGAGCGACACGAAGCCTATATTGAATTACAAAAACGCAGTCGTGAATTAAATGAGCTAAAAATTGAAGAGCAAAGGTTGATGATTGAGCAGCAAACATTCAGTGCCACGCCGCAAGTTGCTCAGCGTGCCGTCAGTGAGCTTGGAATGTTTTTTCCGACCAATGAAAACCGCCGTGTCATTACGCCGAGTGCTAAGCCTGACTCTGAGCCAAGCCAAAATAGCGAGTAAAGCATGACCAAACAAAGAAAAAATCCAAAAACTGGCTCAGCGACGACAGCAGCGTCTTTACACCGTCCAAAGGCGTCTGCCAAGACTTTTGGGATTTTAACCAAAAAACGCATCAAAAAATCTGGCGCTAATTTGGCTGGTGGCAAGCAAGATGCTTGGCGATATTTGATCATTGGGGGGTTGATGCTGTGTATATTTATGGCGATTTTTGCACGCGCATTTTATCTACAGATCGTCAATCCGCAGTTTTTTATTGATAAAGGTGATGAGTTGATTACGGGCAAACGCATTGAACCTGCGTATCGAGGTGTCATCACAGATCGTGAAGGTGCACCTTTGGCTGCCAATGCACCATTATATACGGTATTTTTTGATCCTTATGCCTATGCCGAAGAATATTATCGCTTGGACAATGAAATAAAAACCACCAAAAGTGAAACCGCCAAACAAAAAGCACTCAAAAAACTCAAAGAAATGGACTTGGTTAGGTTGGCAGCGGCGGCAAATTATCCACTTGAAAAACTTGAAGCGGCTGTTGGGATTGATCATACACTTGACACCTCTAATAGCCAAAAAGTCAAAGAAGCTTTACCAAAAGGTGCAAGCTCACGCCGTTTGGTGCTATTAAACCGTGTATCACCTGAAGTTGCCAAATCCGTCACAGATTTGGGGTTATTTGCCATTGGTCGTGAGCAGTATTTTCAACGCTACTATTTACAAGCTGAACCCAATGCACAGCTTTTGGGTTATATGGCTCAGTCAAGTGACGAGACTCAAGGCGGCTATATTGGGCGTGCAGGCATTGAGGCTAAATATAATGAGCGTTTGGCGGGCAAAGATGGCAAGGTACAGATTTTGCGTGGTACTGGTCGGCAGCCCATTCAAGAGATTGAGCAAATTGAACCGCTTATTGAAGGCGAAAACATTCGCTTAACAATTGACTCACGATTGCAGTATGTGCTTTATAAAGAGCTTGAGCAGGTTGGGCGTTTGCAGTCGGCGCGTTCAAGCTCAGGCATGGTGGTTGATGTTAAGACGGGCGAAGTGTTGGCGATGGGGTCATGGCCATCTTTTAATTCTAATAATTTGTCCGAACGAGATGGTGCTAACGAAAGAAACCGCCCCGTGCTTGATGTGTTTGAGCCAGGTTCGGTGATGAAACCGTTCACAGTGGCCGCCGCACTTGAATCTGGCAAATACACCACAAATTCTGTGATTGATACAAGCCCAGGCAGTATGTCGGTAGGTGGATATACGATCCGAGATAGTGGTAATTATGGCGTCATCACGCTAGATAAACTGATCCAAAAATCCAGTAATGTTGCCTCAACAAAAATTGCGTTAAATTTACCGACTGATGCCATCGCTAATATGCAGCTTAAATTTGGCTTTGGCCGCAAGACGGCACTGGATTTCCCTGCTGAGGCATCGGGACGAGTTAGCATTCCAAAAGAGCGTGAGCTGGCACGCCGTGCAACACTAAGTTATGGCTATGGTCAGCAAGTGACATTGGCACAGTTGGCCCAAGCTTATGCAGCACTTGGCAATCGGGGGCTGATGCAGCCATTAAAACTTGTTAAAGATCAAAAAACGCCCGAACCTACCCAAGTCATTCATGCAGGTCATGCCGAAGCCATTGTGCGTATGATGGAGCTTGTGACAGGACCAGGTGGCACAGGTCAAGCCGCTGCCATCAATGGCTACCGTGTGGCGGGTAAAACAGGTACCAGTCGGCGTACCAATCCACAAGGTGGTTATTATACCGATCAGCATCGTGCGATTTTTGTGGGCTTGGCACCTGCGTCAGATCCACGCTTTGTGGTGTCAATTTTGGTTGAAGATCCACGCCGCCAATCGTATGCAGGCCAAGTATCAGCACCCGTATTCCACCAAGTGATGAAAGAGGCACTGCGCTTATATAATGTGCCTTATGATAAGCCTTTACGGGTTTTAGCACCCTAAACTGACCGATGAATTTAGCTGATTAAGGATGTATGATGATGCCAATAAGTTTTCGTGAAGTGATCCAAAAAGCGGTGGCCACCCCCCATACTATGGCGGCAGAACTTGGTTTGATGACACTTGAGTCTGTGTTTGCACCGATTTTGGCGTGTCAATTTGACCAATTTTGTTTGGATAGTCGTAAGATTGGTACAGATGATGGTTTTGTACTGTTAAAAAGTAGTCGTCAAGATGCTCAGACAAACCTAAATAATGCCAATCGTTATCTTATGTCGGTCAAAGACAGTGCGGCATTTGTCATCAGTGAGTTTGATTTGGTGGGACTGGATTTAGATGGCATACAAATTCCTATCGTTAGCGTGCCAAATATTCGCACCTATTTGGGTGATTTGATTGCTGCTCGCCTTCAGCTACATCATGCCGTGGCATTGCCCAAGATTATTGCGGTAACAGGTACGAATGGCAAAACCACGGTCAGTCAGCTGATCGCACAGCTTTGTCAAGCGTCTGGCATCAGCTCTGCTGTGATGGGGACGGCAGGTAATGGACGATTGGGTCAGCTGATCCAGTCCGCCAACACCACAGGCGATGTGTTATTGACACATACATTTATCCATCAAATGGCACAAGAAGGCGTACAAATGATTGCACTTGAGGCAAGCTCGCATGGGCTTGATCAGTATCGCTTACAAGGCGTACCAATTATCGGTGCTATCTATACCAATTTATCCCGAGATCATTTGGATTATCATGCTGATATGGCGTCTTATCGTGATGCCAAAGCCAAGCTTTTTGATCAATCATTGTTCCCAACACTAAGATTTGGTGTGGTGAATTTAGATGATGAGCCTGCTTTGTTTGATTATGAGACTGCAGATTTTCAGATAATTGGATATAGCCAACAAAAGCCAAACGCTGATTTTTATGCCAAAGCAGTACGCCTAAGCCTTGATTGTGTTGAGATTGAGGTACAAACACCCCAAGGTGAGATGACGGCGATAAGTCCTTTGCTTGGGTTGTTTAATGTGGATAATTTGCTTGCCAGTATGGCGGCATTTACGGCTTTAAACCCTGCAAGGGCAGCAGATTTGCCAAATTTGATTACTCAATTACAAGGTGCAAGAGGGCGTATGCAGCGTGCGTCATCTCAGACGGGTGCTTTTATTATTGATTATGCACACACGCCCGACGCACTTAAGCAGGTCTTATCAAGCCTGCGTCGCCACTGTACAGGCCGGCTAATTGCCGTCTTTGGGTGCGGTGGTGATCGTGATCGAGGTAAACGCCCGCAGATGACCCAAGCAGGTTTGGCGTATGCAGATCAAGTGATTTTGACTGCTGATAATCCGCGTTCTGAATCGCCATCTGCCATCTTAGCAGATATGCAAAAAGGGCTGTCTTGTGAGGATCATTATAAAATCATCATCGAGCCTGATCGAAAAAATGCCATCGAATTGGCGGTTAAAACCGCAGGCAAAACTGATATCGTTGTGATTGCAGGTAAGGGGCATGAAACTTATCAAGAAATCCAAGGCGTGCGTTATGATTTTGATGATTTGGCAGTATTGGGTGAGTTTTTACAAAAATATCAAAAATAAAAAGTAATAAAAGGCAATCGCATGACAAATTCAAGTGCATATTTTTGGAACCAAGATAACCTAAAACAAGCCACACAGGGGCAGTGGCATCACAGTGATAAGGCTGAGATTGACGCCCGTCGTATTGTGACTGATACACGCCAAATCCAAGCAGGCGATGTTTTTTTGGCAATCAAAGGTGAGCGATTTGATGCGCATGATTTTATCCAAAATGCGTATCAGCAAGGTGCATCTGCGGCGATTGTTGAGCGTGTTGTTGATTGCGATATGCCACAGCTTTTGGTGGCAGATACTAAGCTTGCTTTGGGGAATTTGGGTAAGTTTCGGCGAGACGCTCACCCTGATTTGACGGTCATTGCCTTGACTGGTTCTAGTGGCAAGACGACGACCAAAGAGATGATTGGTGCTATTTTAAGTCAAATTGCACCGACGCTCATCACGCGTGGCAATTTAAATAATGATCTTGGCGTGCCGATAATGTTGCTTGAGCTGACTGATGAGCATCGTTTTTTGGTGATAGAGCTTGGGGCAAATCATTTGGGTGAGATTGCTTATACAGCGTCAATGGTGCGTCCTGATGTGGCATTGATACTAAATATCGGTACAGCGCATTTGGGTGAGTTTGGTGGTCGGGCTAATATTGCGTGTGCCAAATCAGAGATTTATTCGGCACTGACCAGTCAGGGCGTGGCAATTTTACCATTTTCAGATGACTTTTATCCAGAGCTTTTAAAGCAAGCGTCTCAATTTACAAAGCTGCATTTATCGTTTGGTGAGCGTGCCGTGCCGATTGAGCAAGCGGGGCTTGAAGCGACGGATCAAGCTATGCTTAAAGCCGAAGGTATCAGCTCGGTGCTGATGATGGGGGATTTATTTGCTGATGATATCGAAACTTTTGCTACGCACAGCACATTTACTCTAAATACCAATATTGATATTGATCAAATTGACAGCTTGCCTGTTCATCTACCGTTCATTGGTGAGCATAATGTGGCGAATGCGTTGGCGGCAGCTTCGGCGACTTTTGCACTGGGCGTACCACTTGAACAAATCGCCAAAGGGCTTCTGCGTGCGACGCCACCTAAGGGTCGTTTGATGCGTCTGTCAATGGATGGATATCACATTATTGATGATACTTATAATGCCAACCCAACTTCCATGCTCGCTGCAGCAAAAGTGCTTGAAGCTGAATTAGACACTAAGATATTGGTGCTTGGTGATATCTTTGAGTTAGGAGATGCGGCAGATGATGAGCATACCAAACTGGGGCATCAGTTGGCTTTACTTGAGATTGATCATGTATTGACTTTGGGTAATCACATGGCACATACTGCCACTGCCATCAATGAACAAAAATCCATTGCCAGACATTATACAGATAAGCCAAGTCTTTTAAAGGATTTGCGTCAATTATTATCACATGGTTCCGCCACCGTGTTATTTAAAGGGTCTCGTGACATGGCAATGGAGAGCCTGATTGCTGATTTGACCGCTTGTAACCATTAACAAATTAAGGATGCTTCATGTTGTATTGGCTATTACAGCAAACAGACATTGCCATCGGTTCATTGACTTTGCGGGCACTGCTTGCGGTGATTACATCACTGCTTATTGTTATCATTGGTGGTAAGCCTGTGATTCATTATCTGCGTACCTTAAAATACGGTCAAGCCGTGCGTGATGATGGACCAAAAACTCACCTTGCCAAACAAGGCACGCCTACGATGGGCGGGGTGCTGATTTTGGTGGCGATTGGTATTGCTACCTTGGCATGGGCGGATTTAGGCAATCCTTATGTTTGGATTTTAATGGTGGTCATGGTCATTTTTGGTGCAGTTGGCTGGGCAGATGATTGGCTAAAAATCAAGCACAAAAACCCCCAAGGACTGATTGCTCGCAAAAAATATTTTTGGCTATCGGTCGGCTCGCTATTTGCTGGCTGTTCGATGTATTACATCGCCACACAGCAAGATACCAATACCATGATCGCCATGCAAGACATGCTAATCCCACTGTTTAAAGACATTGTGATTCCGTTTTCAGCGATCCCATTGGGTTTGGGATTTATTATTGCGACTTATTTTGTGTTGGCAGGCTCATCTAATGCGGTGAATCTGACAGATGGTTTGGATGGATTGGTGATTTTACCCGTAGTTTTGGTCGCAGCAGGCTTGGGCGTTTTTGCTTATATTTCTGGCTCGCCACATTTTGCTGATTATATGCATGTGCCTTATATTGCTTATAATGCTGAGGTTACCATCGTCTGTGCTGCCATGATTGGCGCAGGCTTGGGCTTTCTTTGGTATAATGCAGCACCCGCCGATGTATTTATGGGCGATGTGGGTGCATTGAGTCTTGGGGGTATGCTTGGTACCATTGCTGTGATGACTCGCCAAGAGTTGGCGTTTGCGATCATGAGCGGTATCTTTGTGGCTGAAGCGGTATCGGTGATTTTACAGGTTGGTTCTTATCGTCTGCGTAAACAACGCATTTTTTTGATGGCACCTTTGCATCATCATTTTGAAGAGCTTGGACTCAAAGAAACCAAAGTAGTCGCGCGTTTTTATATTGTGTGTATTATTTTGGTGGTGCTTGGACTGATGACCTTAAAATTACGCTAAATTTGCCACCAATTCACCGATGAGCCTTGTGTCCTTTTGGTAAGTGCGTTAAGGTGAGTTTAATGGCAGATTGGTTGATAAAATTTTAAAAACTTTTAGGGAGATTGACCAAGTTGGGCTATAATAGCGAGTTCGTTTGGGTGTATTTGCTCATCGACTGTCTGAACTTTAAAGCTTTATAGGGATAACGACTATGAATGTACAAAGATGCGTCATCGGCAATTGGAAATTAAACCCAGCAACCAAGTCGGCGGCACATGAGCTGGCACAGGGCTTGAGTGGTATAGCCTGTGATGCGGTCAGGGTTGGCTGTACACCAAGTTTTACCCATGTATCGACTGTGGCAGGTGTCTTGGCAGGTACACCGATTTGGGTGGGTGCTCAAGATATTTGTGCATATACCCAAAGTACGGGGGCGTATACGGGTGATGTGTCTGCTGAGCAGCTGAGTGATTTGGGCGTAGGCTTTGTCATTATTGGGCATTCTGAGCGTCGCAACTATTATCGTGAAGATCACAGCTTATTGGTTGAGAAAATGAAGCACGCATTTGCTGCAGATTTGAGCGTTGTGTTTTGTATTGGTGAGACCAAAGAGCAATATCAAGACAATCAGACCTTATCAGTACTTGATGATCAGTTATCGGTATTACAAACCTTTCGTGTGCCACGGGGCAAGCTTATCATTGCTTATGAACCTATTTGGGCGATTGGCACAGGTCTGACACCCAGCACTCAAGAGGTCATCGCAACCCATGCGCATATTAAGTCAGTCTTAGCATCGTATCACTTTGAAGGCGTCAGTGTGCTTTATGGTGGCTCGGTGAATGAGCAAAATGCTGCTGAATTTGCTCAAGCTGAAGGTGTTGATGGGGCATTGGTCGGAGGTGCTTCTTTAAAATTGGATACCTTTGCACAGATTATTGCTGCATTTGAGTCAGCATCGTAGCTTATTTTATTTTTGTATACCATACGATTGGGAAATTTATGCTTACAATTCTTTTAGCCATTCATATTATTATTGCCATTGTCATGGTGGGTTTTATTTTGATTCAACATGGTAAAGGTGCCGATGCAGGCGCATCTTTTGGCTCAGGTGCAGCAGGTACAGTTTTTGGTGCGGCAGGGTCGGCAAACTTTCTAACACGCACAACCGCAGTGCTTGCGACAATCTTTTTTGCAACAAGCCTTGCACTGGCTCACTTCGCCCAAAAACAAGCCGAAGATCAGTTACGCTTGGATGTGCCAGCCGTTGTCAGCGAGACACCGAATACCCCGCCAATTAAGTAATGATTTTGCTTGCACTTGACAGATTTTTTGGGTAGAATACTCCGATATTTTGCGATCGTGGTGGAATTGGTAGACACGCTATCTTGAGGGGGTAGTGCTTCACGGCGTGAGGGTTCAAGTCCCTCCGATCGCACCAAATTCAATTTCTGGCTTATCTTTAGGGATTTTTTGCTTGAATTAGGCATCAATCACTGCCGATAGATATGAATCACTCATAGACTTGACTGGCAGCCAGATTGCTTAGCTAAAAATTTTTAAAAATTGCTTGACATTAAAAAAATAGTCTATATAATAGGCATTCTAAATTGATGCGGGGTGGAGCAGTCTGGTAGCTCGTCGGGCTCATAACCCGAAGGTCGTTGGTTCAAATCCAGCCCCCGCTACCATTTTTAAAATCCTAAGCGTTGCCAAATTACAATCTTAGGTAGCTTAATATCTTGAATTAAGCTGTCGGCTGGTATTATGATTGCCCACCAACCTTGTGTTATGTGGGTTTTTTTATATCTAAAACAAATTCATCACTGAAATAACGCTTATCACTCATGATGGGTTATACGATGTTATAATAGTGCTTTATAGACTGTTGTGATAAGTACCGCCGTTTTGTAAATATTATTTTAGGAATTATCATTCAATCATGAAACCATCAAGCAAAATTGCTGAGCTGACCGAATTGATTGCCCCTGCGGTAGCTGCCTGCGGTGTTGATTTGTGGGGCATTGAGTTTATGCCCCAAGGTCGCAAATCATTACTGCGTATTTATATTGAATCACTGCCCGAAAATCGAGCGGCAGGCGAGCATGTGACCATTGAGGATTGTTCAGCGGTTAATCATCAGGTTTCTGGTGTATTAGATGTTCACGATCCAATTGCGGGCGAATATGTCCTAGAGGTGTCAAGTCCGGGTTTTGATCGTCCTTTATTTACGCGTGAGCAGGTAGCGGCATATGTGGGTGAGACGATCAATTTGCGATTAATCCATGCCATTGGTAGCGGTGATACGAAACGCCGCAAAGTAGCGGGTCGCTTGACCTGCGTGGGCGAGGATAGCATGACAGTGATCACCGAAGATAAGCTTGAATTTAATATTGCATTTGATAGCGTGGATAAAGCACATTTGGTGTACGAAGACTGATTTATTTGGTCTAATGCCTGTCATATGAGATTGCATGGTGAAGTGATACAATCATTGCATAAAAATTAATCAATATCAATTAACCCAAAGGATCTACAGATGAGTCGTGAAATTTTGACTGTGGTTGAGACCGTCAGTAACGAAAAAGGACTAAATCCTGAAGATATTTTTGAGGCGATTGAGCAAGCGCTTGTCGTCTCAACCAAGAAAAAAGTCTATACTGAGCAGCCTGAAGTTGCCATCCGTGTACATATTGATCGCAAAACGGGCAATTATGATACATTTCGTTATTGGACAGTGGTTGCTGATGAAGATCATGAGATGCCAGCGTGTCAGCTTGCGATCAGTGATTTGGACGAAAACGAATGGCAGATTGGTGATGTCAAAGAAGAACAAATTGAGTCGATTGAATTTGGTCGTATCGCTGCCACGCAAGCCAAACAAGTAATCATTCAAAAAATCCGTGAAGCTGAAAGAGCGTTGGTTGCCGATGCGTTTGAGTCACGCATTGGTGATTTAATCAGTGGTGAAATTAAAAAACAAAGCCGTGATGCTTATATTGTGGATTTGGGTGAAGGCGGTGAAGGTTATTTGGCAAAAGATCAGACATTGCCGCGTGAGACATTGCGTGTCAAAAGCCGAGTTTCTGCCATCTTATCTCAGGTCAATCGTGATGGTCGTAGCCCACAGCTGATGTTGTCACGGACCAGCAATGAGATGCTGATTGCTTTGATGAATAAAGAAGTGCCAGAGATTAGTGAGCAGATTATTGAGATTCGTGATGTGGCTCGCTTACCTGGTTTACGCGCTAAAATTTCGGTAAAAACCAATGATCACCGTATTGATCCTGTGGGTGCGTGTATTGGTATGCGTGGTACGCGTATTCAAGCTGTACAACAGGAGCTAGATGGTGAACGCATTGATGTGATTGTTTGGAATGAAGATCCAGCACAATATATCATCAGTGCGCTTGAGCCTGCTGATGTCATTGGTCTTGTGCTTGATGAAGATGCTAAAACTGCTGAAGTGATTTTTGCAACGAATGATCAATTAGCCCGTGCCATTGGATCTCAAGGTCAAAATGTTCGCTTGGCTTCTGAATTAACTGGCTACAAGCTGAACATGATTTTGGAGTCTGAATACAGCGAGCGCCAAGCTTCTGAAAATCAAGCAGTGATTGACCTATTTTATGAACGCTTGGAGCTTGATCGTGATTTGGCTGAAGTGTTGGCGGAAGTGGGTTTTGCCGATATTGAAACTGTGGCGTATGCACCAGTAGAGGAATTCTATGAAATTGATGGCTTAGATGATGAAACCATTACTGCCATCCAAGAGCGTGCCAAAGAAGTCATCATCAGTGATGAAATTGCCAAGCAGCAAAATATCAAAGAGCCAAGTGCCGAGCTTTTGGCTTTAGAAGACATGACGCCAGCAATCGCTTACAAATTGGCCGAGCGTGATATCATTACGCTGGATGATTTGGCAGAGCAAGCCATTTTTGATATCGAAGATATCGAGGGCTTGAACAGCCAAAGTGCTGGAAAATTCATTATGGCAGCACGCCAATCATGGTTCGAATAATCATGAGTGTAGCGGTCGTAGGCGTACAGCAATGAGCGTACAGCCATTAAAATAACTTTGCCAAGCCTAAAGGTTTGGCAGACAATACATAAGTGGGCAGTGTTTGGCAGTTGTGCCAAGCCCACTTGCCAAACCAAAACAATTAGGTGATATGAATGGCAAAAACAGTTAAACAACTTGCACAAACTTCAAAAACAACAACCGAAACCATCCTAAAACAACTTGCCGATGCTGGTCTACCAAGTCGTGGCGAAAATGATCTTGTTACCGATAGCGAGCAAGATAAACTGGTGGCTTTTTTAAAGCAAAGCCATGGTGAAAAACCCAAATCTCGCATCAGTTTAAAATCCAAAACTACCTCAACCGCTCAAGTGACAGGCACATCAGGTAAGGCAAAAACGGTCAATGTCGTGCGTACCAAAAAAGTCGTCTATGACAAACCAGATCCAGCTAAGATTGAAGCGAAAATCGCAGCCCAAGCTAAGGCTGCCAAAGAAGCACGCCTAAAAGCTGCCGAAGAAAAACAAGCTGCCGAACGCAGTAAAAAAGAAGCAGCTGAGCGTCAAGCGGCAACCTTGGCTGCGATGCGTGCAAGCAGTGAGCCTGTAAAAAATCATGAGGTTAATGCGACGGTTGTCGTCAAAAAGATAAAAAATCCAGAAGACGCCAAGCCTGCTGATAAAGCAGAAAAAACCGATAAGAAAAAACCTGCCAAACCCATCAAAAAAGAATCGGCAACTGACAAAAAAGCGCGTGAAGCTCGTGAAGCAGAAGAAGAGCGTTTGCGTCAGATGGAGGCAGAAACACGCCGTAAAGCTGCCGAAGAAGCTCAAAAACGCACACTTGAGCAGATGAAACAAATGGCGTCTCGCTATAGCGATGCTGATGACGGTGCGACTGCCGCTATTGTTCGTACCAAAGACGATGCACCGTTGGCTGATGGCTTGGTGGGTGCTGCGCTTGAAGAATCATTTGAAAAAGAGCGTCGTGAAATTAAACGAGGTGCAACAGGCACTGCTGGCAAAGGCGGTAAAAAAAGCCGCAAAGGTCAGCAAGAAGAGCGTGAAATGAAAACCCGTGCAAAGGGCTTAAAATCATCTCAAGCCAATAAACATAAATTTGAAATGCCTGTTGAAAAAATCGTCCATAATGTTGAGGTTGGTGAAAATATCGTTTTATCCGATTTGGCACAAAAAATGGCGGTTAAGGTGCGTGAAGTCATCAAATCACTGATGAAGATGGGTGAGATGGTGCGTGAGTCAGACAGTATCGATCAAATGACCGCTGCACTTGTCATCGAAGAATTTGGCCATAACTTTGTACCGATCAGCGATACCCAGCTAGAAGATGATTTACAAGTCGCTGTTGATGAAAAATCAGGTAATGTCCAAACACGCCCACCTGTAGTAACCATCATGGGTCATGTTGACCATGGTAAGACATCGCTTTTGGATAAAATCCGCACTACTAAAGTTGCAAGCGGCGAAGCAGGCGGTATTACTCAGCATATCGGTGCATATCATGTAACAACAGATCGTGGTCTAATTACCTTTTTAGATACCCCAGGCCATGCTGCTTTTACCGCCATGCGTTCTCGAGGGGCTCAAGCAACAGATATCGTGGTGCTTGTGGTTGCTGCTGATGACGGCATGATGCCACAAACCGAAGAGGCCATCGATCATGCTCGTGCTGCAGGGACACCGCTCATTGTTGCGATTAACAAGATGGATAAAGATACCGCCGATCCAGATCGTGTGATTAATGAGTTGTCCGTCAAAGAAGTCATTCCAGAAGAGTGGGGTGGCGATACTCCTATGGTTAAAGTCTCTGCCAAATCGGGTATGGGTATTGATGAGCTTTTGGAGGTTATTAGTATCCAAGCAGAACTGATGGAGCTTGAGGCACCGATTGATGGTGCTGCCCAAGGTGTGGTGATTGAATCACGCTTGGATAAAGGACGAGGTGCTGTGGCAAGCTTATTGGTTAAGCGAGGTACATTAAATCAAGGTGATTTGGTTTTGGCAGGCGAATACTATGGTAAGGTTCGTGCCATGACTGATGAAAATGGTCAACGCATCAAAACCGCAGGCCCATCAATTCCTGTTGAGATTTTGGGTCTACCAGAAGCACCCGCAGCAGGCAGTGAATTTTTAGTGGTATCTGATGAGAAAAAAGCCCGTGAAGTTGCTGATTTTCGGGCAGCACGGGAGCGTGAACGCACGCTTGATCGTCAAAATAAAATGCGACTTGATACCTTATTTGAAAGTATGGGATCGGCAGAAGTTGCAACTTTGAATATCATCTTAAAAACAGATGTCCGTGGTTCACTAGAAGCGTTATTAAATGCATTAGACGAACTTTCAACTGATGAAGTTAAAGTGCGTGTGATCAGCTCAGGCGTTGGTGCGATTACCGAATCTGATGTCATCTTGGCAGAATCAAGTGAAGCGGTATTGCTTGGCTTTAATGTCCGTGCTGATAATGCAGGTAAACGCAAGGCAGATGAAGCGGGCATAGATATTCGTTATTATAGCGTTATCTACGGTCTTATTGATGATGTCAAAGCAGCAATGAGTGGCATGCTTGCACCAGAGCATCGTGAGCAGATTTTAGGTATCGCTGAGGTTCGTGATGTCTTCCGCTCAAGTAAATTTGGCGCAGCCGCAGGCTGTATGGTTCAAGAAGGTACTATTTATCGCAATAAGCCAATCCGAGTCTTGCGTGATGACAAAGTCATCTTTACAGGCCATTTACAATCTTTGCGTCGCTACAAAGACGATGTCAATGAGGTAAAAGCAGGTATGGAATGCGGTCTTGCGGTCAAGGGCTATGAGGTTGCCGTGGGTGATAAGATTGAGGTCTTTGAGATCCATGAAGTGAAACGAGAGCTATAATTGTGATGATGGCGTTTGGGTATATTGTTTAAAATCATGCAAATGATACGCCCAAAAGTTAGTATTTAGTCACTCCATTTAATTATTAATTTTATTTAATAAATTTTAATTGAATTTTTAATAAATTATTGGTCTGATCGTTCAAAAAGATTGGTGTTGATACACCAATCTTTTTTAATTGATATGATATGCCGTTGTATGAATGAAACAAACTTTTATCTGATAAACCTACCAAATGAATTATTTGGCATAATCTAGGTCATCATTTTGAATCACTAAATTTTCACCTTCTTGCATATCCAGCACTTCTTTTTGTAGCTTGGTGGTAAAAACATGCTCACGCTGAATGGTTTGGGTGTTTAGGTGAATATCTTCAATGGCGTGAGCTGTTTTTGTGACCGTCGCAGTCTCACAATACAACAACATCTCAATTGGTGTATCTGGTGTTAATGAACGCACCTGACCGTTGATGGTAATTTTGGCGTGTGTGGCTTTTGTGTTGTCAATAATATTAACCAAGTCATCATCATTTGACAACTGTTCATGAGTTGCCAAAGAGGCATCATCTTGTTGATAGGTGATGACAAGATGTTCTTCAGTTAAGGTGATGGGAATATTAACGGTGCGTGTGTGTATCTTTTTGGATAAAATCACCTTACCTGTATTAACACGCTGTTTTTGAACTTCGGCCCTTTCTTCCAAAAGCTCTAAGGTTTGAGTATCATCAATTGTATGCGGTGTTTTCATTGTCTTATTTCCTTAAAATTTTAGGTCTTTAAAAATTTCTTTGAGATTTGGTTTGGATTAATCAAACCCAGCTTTTCAGTATTGATTAAATTTAAAAAAAGCCAGAGCATTGCCCTGACTTTTTGGATGTTTGACTGATGCGATTTACTCATTCAAGTCAAAGTTTGGGTTGGGTCAGATTATAGACCACGAGCACGGCGTACTTCATCAGCGGTAATGCCTTCATAGTTGACCACATTGCCATTTTTATCAACCACATTGCCTAAATCATCAATATTAAGCTCTTCACGCTGAATGGTTTCTAAAATGGTCTCTGTGCGAGTTTCTGAAGTTTTGCCTAAGGTGACCTCTTCGGTGACATAAGTTTGTTTGGTCACATTGGCTCGCTCAGCTTCTAGCTCAACGCTGATGGTGTCTGCACCCGAATCATTAATACGGCGATCTGTCGGGCGATCTACAGCGGTACGCTCAATGTGGGCATGCTCTTCTTCTAAATCCACCTCAACACGGCGTTCTTCGGTAACCACATGCTTACCAAGGCTAACAATGCCTGCTACGATACGGTCTTTATTGACTGTTAAGCGTTCTTCTAACAGCTCTAGCGTATTTGGAGCATGATAATGGCTTTCATCTAACTCAAGACGGCTTTCTGCAGGCAGTGTCTCTGCTGCATAAAATTCACGGTCTTTATTATATTGTTCTTCATAGGTATAGCTATAATTTTGATCATAGCCTTCCATTGCTTCTACTTGCTCTTTGGTCAGACTGTCAAAATATACCTCATCGCCAACAATGCGAGACAAGCCTGCTGGAACCAAAACCTCTTTTGAGAAGAACCAACCACCAGCGTCAACCACTAGGTAGCGAATTTTACCTGTGTCTACCTCAACCAATACATCTTGTACTTTACCAAGTTTTTCTTGACCGATGCCATAAGCAGTTTTGCCGATTGGGTTATAATAGTCATCTCCCAATACTTCACGGTTGGTAGCTTCAATGTCATACAATCGTACTAACTTACTCACCATACTTCTCCCTTTGTTTTGTTGATCTGATTGATAGATCAATCAGGATTTCTAATCTTTTTATATACCGCTTAAATTTATATACCGCTTAAACTTCAGATACAAATTTAAACTATCGAGGTAACCTAATATCATCAAAACGATAAAATGATTTATCTTTTCTTTTATCTGTTTTTATCTGTTGGCTACTTCTTGATGTCTAGCGATACTTTTAGTATAAAGAATTTAAAATTTTGTACTAAGCGTTTTTTGTCAATAATTATTATGATTCAATTAACTATTTATAAACCAAAGTAACCCAATGTAACTTTAAGTAAATTTAATAATTTTTTGAAAATTATGTTGATTATCGGTAACTATGGGCAAGCTGATTGATGGAATTTATCGTTTTATCATGCCTTTTATGTAAAAATCGGTGCTACTTTTAACGAGTATGTTGAATGAGTAAGATGACCAAATGCAAAAGCAGACAATAAGATCAATCGGCAAAAATGTCATTCATTGGTTTTATTAAAAAAATGGGCTATACTACCACCATCATACTGAGGTGAATTTTAATAACATTTTATTAATCGTATATCTATTTAGAGGACTTATGAATCAACGATTACAGCGACTTGCTGACCAAATTCAGCGTACTTTAGCCATTTTAATTCGAGATGAGATTAATGACCCACGCTTGACGGGGTTTGTGACCATTTCTAGTGTGAAGGTTAGCCCTGATTTGGGCTATGCTGATGTTTATGTGACGATTTTGGAGCCAAGTCAAGATGGTGGCATGAATAGTGAGGCACATGCTCAAAGCTTAAAAGTACTTAATACCGCTGCTGGATTTTTGCGAACTGAGCTGGCACGCACCATGAAAACACGCACCACGCCACGCTTAAGATTTCATTACGATGAGGTGACCGCCCATGGTAATCGCATGATGAGCTTGGTTGGTCAAGCCATGCAAAAAACCCAAGAAAGTGAAAAAAACTATCTGGATGAAGAGCATCAGTTGGATGATGATAAATCATGATGAATCGGCCGACCAAAAAAGTGGTGATTTCAGGCATTTTATTATTAGATAAACCTGCTGATATCAGCTCACACAGTGCTTTGGCAAAAGCTAAGTATTTATATCAATCCGAGTTGTATGATTCTAAAAAAGCAGGTCATACAGGCACGCTTGACCCTATGGCAACAGGGCTTTTACCGATATGTTTTGGTGAGGCAACCAAATTTGCACAGTATGGGCTTAATGCAGATAAAAGTTATGTCGCACTGTTAAGCTTAGGCGTTAAAACAGATACTGCTGATAGATATGGTCAGGTGATACAACGCACCGATGCACCAAGCTTTAATCAGCAAACGCTTGATGGGATTGCCAACGCTTTAATAGGCAAACAAATGCAAGTACCGCCTATGTATTCCGCCTTAAAAAAAGATGGTAAAAAATTGTATGAATATGCACGATTAGGCGAGGTGGTCGAGCGTGATGCCAGACCCATTATCATACATAATTTGACACTCACAAAACTGGATAATACCACAATTAAATTGATTGTCTCTTGCTCAAAGGGGACTTATGTGCGTGTGCTGGGTGAAAGTGTGGCAGAGCATTTGAACTGTGTGGGGCATTTAACGGATTTGCGTCGCACGGCCACAAGCGGTTTTGATGTGGCGGATGCGGTCGGTCTTGATGTGTTAAGCCAGTTATCATTGCCTGATAAAATCAATCGGCTATTACCTGTGGATGCTCTGATGACGCATATACCCATTTTAAGCATTGATGGTTTGGAAGCTGAGCGACTAAAAATGGGGCAACGATTAAATGTCAAAGACCGTCTAGATAGCTTGCTTGAGTTTGATGATGTGTTGCTTGTGCGACTGTATGCCCAAGATATATTTATTGGGCTGGCAGAGGTATCTAAAAGCGGAAGATTACAGCCTAAAAAATTGGTCGCATAACTGATCAGCCTTTCAAGCAGTACTTGACCTTGACGGTTTGGATGATTTTAGTGTAAAATGGTTGAGCTTATCATCAGTATAAGCCGATATAACAATTCATGTGAGTATATGATGAAAAAATTAATTTTAGCAACAGTCTTGGCAGGTCTTTCAACTGCCGCTGCAGCCAATGTTTTGGTTAATAACGGTTATTATGTTCAAGCCGATCTTGGTTATTCAAATCTAGAAGCAAAATATAACGACAATCGACCCAACGACAATAAACTTGAAGATAAAGGTTTGGGCTATGGCATAAGCTTTGGTAAAGATACCGACTTGGCTCGCTATGCCTTAGATTATAAAAATTATGGTAAGATTAATTCTTCTTACACTTATCAACCACAAACGAACACGAGTATCACCTCTTCAGGCGAGCTTAAGGCACAGTCTTTGGGTCTTTCAGCCATTTATGATTTTGATACAGTGTCAGGTTTTACGCCGTATGCAGGTGCTCGTGTGGGCATTAACCAAATAAAAAGCACTGTTTCAACAGTGACAACAACGGCTGCTGCCCAATCAAGAACTACCCACAGTCAAAAACAAGAAAACAAGGTTGGCTTTGGTGTGCTGGCTGGGGCACAATATGCCATCAACCCACAGCTTAGCGTTGATGCTGGCGTTGAGTATAATTATTTGGGTAAGTATGATAAATTGGATACAGACAGCAAGCTTAAGGCTCATCAATATGGTGCGAAAGTAGGTCTGCGTTATAACTTTTAAAATTAGCAAACTGCTGATTTTAAGCTTGCTAAAAAACCCATCGTGCGATATATCGATGGGTTTTTGTAAAAAGTGATAAAAATCAGCAAAACAGCTGACAGCGGTTTAAAAAACTGTTATAATTTATTTTTAGATGCCAAATGGCGTAGGTAAGCTTTAGCAATGCGATGCTTGCCTGAATTTATTTGCATTGCTTAGTAAGGAATGAATGATGTTAACGAATAAAGATCGTGAAGCGGTAATTGCAAAATATCAGCGTGGCGAGAATGATACTGGTAGCCCAGAGGTGCAAGTGGCTTTATTGACCGCTCGCATTAATGACTTACAAGACCATTTCAAAGCACACAAAGCCGACCACCACAGTCGCCGTGGTCTTATCCGCATGGTTAACCAACGCCGTAAGCTATTGGACTACCTAAAAGGTAAAGATTTGAACCGCTATACTGACTTAATCGGTTCATTGGGTCTACGCCGTTAATTTGTCCTTGTGGCATTGGGTTTTTAACCTGTATACGATACCGAAAACGGCGTGCTTTTGCGTGCCGTTTTTTATTAATTATTTGTTTGTTATTTAAATCATCAATTGCATTGAGCATGAATTTAGAACTCTAAGGCATGACATGAAACGATGTTATGCCTTAGGGCTTTAGATTATGCCAATCAATGCCTATTATATAAAAGGATCAATTTATGTTTAATCCCATTCGTCAAGAATTTCAATATGGCAACCAACAAGTTGTTTTAGAAACAGGTCGTATCGCTCGCCAGGCCAATAGTGTGCTTGTGCATATGGGCGGCGTTTCAGTCTTGGTTGCTGTGGTCGTGCGTCCTGAAGCCATTGCTGGTCAAAACTTTTTTCCTTTGACGGTGAATTATCAAGAAAAAATGTATGCTTCGGGCAAAATCCCAGGCGGTTATGGTAAGCGTGAAGGTCGTGCGTCAGAGTTTGAGACGCTGACTTCTCGCTTGATTGATCGCCCAATCCGTCCGCTATTTCCAGAGGGCTACTTTAACGAAATTCAGGTAACAGCAACAGTCATTTCATCAGATAAAACCCAAGATGCTGACATTGCAGCGATGATTGGTGCATCAGCAGCGTTAGCAATTTCACCAGCACCATTTAATGGTCCTATCGGTGCTGCTCGTGTTGGTTTTATCAATGGCGAGTATGTACTCAACCCAACTTTGGCTGAGATGAAGCAAAGTGATTTGGATTTGGTCGTGGCAGGCACCAAATCAGCGGTACTGATGGTTGAGTCTGAAGCTAAAGAGCTATCAGAAGACCAAATGCTGGGGGCGGTGCTTTATGGGCATGGTCAGCAGCAGGTGGTGATTGATAATATCAATACATTCGCCCAAGCGGTAGGCAATGCCAAGCAAGAATTTGTCGCCCCTGCCATCAATGAAGAGCTAAATACTCAGCTAAAAGAGCAGTTCACCGCTAAAGTTAGTGAAGCCTACACGATTACCGTCAAACAAGACCGCTACGCACGCTTAGATGAGCTTGCCGCAGAAGCTTTGGTACTGGCAGGCGATGAGACAAGTGATGACTATGCCGATAAAGTCGCCCAAATTAAAGAGCTATTTGAAACCCTAAAATATCGTACCGTGCGTGATAATATCTTATCAGGCAAGCCTCGTATTGATGGGCGTGATTTGGAGACTGTGCGTGCCTTGGATATTCAAGTGGGCGTCTTGCCTTATACACACGGCTCGGCACTGTTTACTCGTGGCGAAACTCAAGCGTTGGTTGTAACCACTTTGGGTACAACACGGGATGTGAACCTTGTGGATACGCTGGCAGGCACAAAGCAAGATCACTTTATGCTACACTATAATTTCCCACATTATTCAGTGGGTGAGACAGGTCGTGAAGGTGCACCAAAACGCCGTGAAATTGGACATGGTCGCTTGGCACGCCGTGGTGTTCAGGCGATGTTACCTGCCGCTGAACGCTTCCCATACACCATTCGTGTGGTCTCTGAAATCACCGAGTCAAATGGTTCATCATCTATGGCGTCTGTCTGCGGTGCGTCGTTATCTTTGATGGATGCAGGCGTGCCGCTAAAAGCCCCTGTTGCAGGCATCGCCATGGGACTGGTCAAAGAAGGTGAGCGTTTTGCTGTGCTGTCGGACATTTTGGGTGATGAAGACCATTTGGGCGATATGGACTTTAAAGTTGCAGGTTCGGTAAATGGTATCACAGCTCTACAAATGGACATTAAGATTGAAGGCATTACCGCCGATATTATGGAACAAGCCCTAAAACAAGCACACGCAGGTCGTATCCATATCCTAAATGCCATGAATGAGGTCATCGCAACCTCTCGTACTGAGATTAACGCTCATGCACCAAATTATGCCACCATCACTATCAACCCTGAAAAAATCCGTGATGTGATTGGTAAGGGTGGGGCGACCATTCGTCAGCTGACTGAGGATACAGGTGCAACCATTGATATTGATGATAACGGCACAATTCGTATTTTTGGTACAGATAAAGCATCAACCCGTGCCGCCATTACTCAAATTGAGGCGATTACTGCCGAGGTTGAAGTGGGTACAGTGTATGAAGGTACGGTTGCTCGCATTGTTGATTTTGGGGCGTTTGTTACCATTTTACCAGGCACAGATGGTCTGGTACACATCAGCCAAATCTCTGATGAGCGTGTGGAGAATGTGAGCGATTATCTAAAAGAAGGTCAAACTGTCAAGGTTCAAGTTCAAGACATTGATAATCGTGGTCGTATTAAATTAACCATGAAAGGTGTTGAATAAACAACCTTAGTATCATATTATCATATGACTTTAAAAAACCGCTCTTTTGAGCGGTTTTTTAATAATTTTGGTTAAAGATGGTAAGTGCTTAAGCTTGAGTAATCTAAATCACTTGAACAACCAATCATTCTACCCACCACGATGATAGGGGTGATGATTAATCAGACTCATCGCACGATACAACTGCTCTATGACAATGATACGCACCAACGGATGCGGCAAGGTCAGCTCCGATAATGACCATTTAAAATCTGCTGCTTGCAATATCTCAGGCGAAACGCCATCAGCACCACCAATCACCAAGGCAATATCTGCACCATCTTGCATCGCCACACTCAGCTTATCACTCAAATGCTCAGTAGACAGCATTTTACCCTTAACTTCAAGCAGCCATAATCGCTCTTTTGGATGTTTGGCATTTAAAATTGTCGTCGCTTCGATGGCTTTATATTTATCAATCTCGGCAGGTGAGGGGGTTTTGCTGCGTTTGGCAGGAGGTAGTTCCACCATTTCAACACTAATCATGGGCTGAATGCGTTTGAGGTATTCTTCAAAGCCTTGTTGTACCCAATTTGGCATTTTGTGCCCAATACTTAAAATTCGTAATTTCATCAAAGCTTCCTATGGTTTTGATACCATTTTACTTAAAATTTGCCAAAATTTCATCGCAAAATAACATAACTGATGGCGAAAATGACAAAATTTTGTTATTCTAAGCAATTTACCAGCAAATTTATCAAGCAGCTTAAGCAATAGACTTAGACCATAAAAATACAGGAGTAAACAATGGTAACAAATACAGCAGTGTCGCACAGTCCTCAGTACGATGATTCTGAATTTGAATATGCAGGATTTTGGATACGATTTGTGGCATGTCTTGTCGATAATTTAATTGTTATGATTATAATTGCACCGTATTGGTTTTATAATTATCAGCAAATGATGGCCATGCCTGCTGACCAAATACCGTTTTATAGTGTTGGGGATGCCATCCTTTATAGTGCTGGGGATGCTATCCTAAACTTAGTGATGGCGGCGGCGGTTGTTTGGTTTTGGGTAAAAAAAGGTGCAACACCAGGTAAAATGCTCTTTGGGCTGCAAGTCCGTGATGCCAAAACAGGGCAATTTATCAGTGTGCCAAGGGCATTATTGCGATATTTTAGTTATCTGATTTCATCCGTGATTCTTTGTTTGGGACTTATTTGGGTTGGTTTTGATAAGAAAAAACAAGGCTGGCATGATAAAATTGCCAAAACTGTTGTGGTAAAACGCATTCGCTGATGGGTCGCCAGTTAAACAATAAAACCATCAAACGCAAGCAGGGCGATGTGTTTGAGCAGTTGGCGGTAGATAAGCTAAAACAAGCAGGCTATGAAATTATTTTAACCAACTTTACCACCCCATTTGTTGGTGAGATTGATATTATCGCCAGACAGCCTTTGGAGCAATCGCACCGTTTGGTGCAGCCAAGATTTTGTACGGTATTTGTTGAAGTGCGTAGCCGAACAAGTTCTGTGTATGGTACAGCGCTTGAGAGTGTTACCTCAAAAAAGCAGGCAAAAATCTACCGAACAGCAGAACGATTTTTAATCAATTATCCCAAATATATTGATGATGCATACCGTTTTGATGTCATGGTTTTTGATTTGGTTGATGGATTGATTGAACATGAATGGATAAAAAATGCGTTTTGATTGGCTCAATGGTCGTGAATTAAAATCAATCAAGCAATCCGTAGCTTTACTATAAGATATATCCCAGTAATATGGAAACATAGCATGATGAAAAAATTATTAATCGTTTTGACGAGCATGGCAATGATTGGTTTGACAGCATGTGTCAGCAATGGCACACAAAGTGTCGGCGCTGATGCGATGGGTCGCACCATTCCTGAGCGTATCAGTGATAGTAGTATTGAGCTTACCGCACGCCGTAATCTTGCAACCATTCCGGGTGTCAGTCCAAATACAGTGCGTATTGATATTGCCAGTTTTCGCCGAGAAGTTTTATTGACTGGCGAAGTACCCAGTGAACAGATTAAGATTGAAGTTGGGCGTACGATTGACTCGATGAGAGATGTCGAAAAAGTCTTTAATTATTTGACTGTCGTTGAGACACCCAAAAGCCAAAGCCATACTTTGCATGAAAATTATTTACGCTCAAAAATCAATACCCGCTTACTAACCAACCGCCATCTTAAATCATCACAATATAAGGTTGTTGTTCGTGACCGTACCGCTTATGTGCTGGGCTATTTGACATCCGAGCAGCAAGGTTATATCTTAGAAGCCATTCAAGCGACACCCGGTATGGAGGCTGCGGTAACTTTGACGACTTTGGTGAGTGTTCAGGAGTTAGAAAGTTATACCAATCATGAAGTGAATACACAGGCGTATACCAACGATGATGGCTATGATGCCATGGTGGCAAAGCCTGATACGCAAGAAGATAGTGGCTATATATTGCAAGAAATTTATACACCCAATGCCAGTAATGTAGCCCCAGCCAATACAGCACCTGTATTTGAGATCTCTCAATAGCGATTTGTACCATCATCTATCATGGTAATTTGGTGGCATATTTGGCAGCATTTGATGATAAATGTTGCCAGATTTGATATAATAATGTAATTATTTTGGGTGGATTAACCGCCCTATGGCAATGAGAAAACCTATGAATGCACAAGCTTTAATTGAGCTACTTCGCCCACATTTTGCCGATGCCCACATTGATGCGGTGAATGAAGGTAATAAATTTGAATTGTTGATTGTTGATGATGCCTTTGAGGGCAAGCGTTTGGTAGCGCGTCAGCAGATGGTTTATACACTTGTTAATCAATATATCCAAAACGGTGCAATGCACGCTTTGACGATTCATGCGCTTACGCCTGCAGAATATACTGCCAAAAAAGCTTAAGCTTAGGGATAAGTTATGGATAAGTTTAAAATTATAGGGGCAAGTCGTATCATTGGTGAGGTCACCATTTCAGGTTCAAAAAATGCTGCTCTGCCACTGTTGGCAGCAATGCTACTACCCAATGGTGAAACGGTGCTTCATAATGTGCCGACACTAAAAGATACAGCCACTTTGATTGAACTGATTGCAGGTACTGGCGTAAAAATTTATAAAGAAGGTAATACGGTCACAGCAGATGCAAGTGTTGTGACAAATTATTATGCACCTTATGAGTTGGTGCGTACGATGCGTGCATCGATTTTGGTGCTAGGTCCATTGCTTGCACGCTTTGGTGAAGCGGAAGTCAGTTTACCAGGTGGCTGCTCTATTGGCTCACGACCTGTGGATCAGCACCTAAAGGCACTAGAAGCCATGGGTGCAACTATCGAAGTTGAAAATGGCTATGTTAAAGCTCGTGCACCAGCAGGCGGTCGCTTGATAGGCTGTGATTTTAGCTTTGATATGGTGACGGTCGGTGGTACCGAAAATATCATCATGGCGGCAACGCTTGCTTTGGGTACCACACGCTTAGAAAACTGTGCGACTGAACCTGAGGTGGTAGATTTGGCAAATATGTTGGTTGCCATGGGTGCCAAAATCAGCGGTATCGGCACAACAACAATGGTTATTGAGGGCGTTGAGAGCTTGCATGGCTGTGAATACAGCGTGATAGCAGATCGTATCGAAACAGGCTCTTATTTGGCAGGTGCACTCATGAGCCGTGGTGATGTCTTAGTGCTCAATACATCGGCAGAGTTTTTACATCCTGTACTCAAAAAATTTGAAGCCATGGGTGCGACCATTACCACAGGTCACAACTGGATTCGTGCGGTGATGACCACGCGTCCAAAAGCTGTTGATATTCGTACTCAAGTACATCCAGGATTTCCAACCGATATGCAGGCACAGTTGATGGCGGTGTGCTGTTTGGCAGAAGGTACAAGCACGATTATTGAAAATATCTTTGAAAATCGTTTCATGCATGTGCCAGAGCTTCAGCGTATGGGGGCAAATATCCGCATCGATGGTCATACTGCCATTGTTAAAGGTGTTGAAAAATTTATGCCAGCGCCCGTTATGGCAACCGATTTACGAGCATCCATGTCGCTTGTGATGGCGGCGGCGTGTGCCGAAGGTGAAAGTGTTATTGATCGCATTTACCATATAGACCGTGGCTATGATGATGTTGAAAATAAACTGCGTGGGTTGGGTGTTAATATTGAGCGTATCAAAGGCTAAAGTTATCAAGACTTTAACGCCATTTTGACCAAATAAAATTCTGACCTTTTACCATCTAAATTGTGGCAGTAGTAACTCATGATAACCATGACAGAAAATTTTTCAGGCTTAACCATTGCTCTATCAAAAGGGCGAATTTTGGACGAAACCTTGCCTTTATTTGCTAAGGCAGGGATTGTACCGCTAGAAAATATTAACCAGTCTCGAAAGCTTATTTTTCCGACCACACATCCCAATGTTCGTTTGTTGATTTTGCGAGCTTCTGATGTGCCGACATATGTAGAGCATGGGGCGGCAGATATTGGCGTGGCGGGTAAAGATGTTTTGATCGAATATGATGCACAGATTTATGAGCTGCTGGACTTGGGCATCGCCAAATGTCGTCTGATGACTGCAGGTGTCAAAGGTGCAGTACTGCCTAATCGCCGCTTGCGTATCGCCACCAAATACACCAATGTAGCACGCAACTATTTTGCGTCTCGTGGTGAACAAGTAGACATCATCAAGCTGTATGGCTCTATGGAGCTTGCTCCTTTGGTGGGGCTTGGTGATTTGATTGTGGATGTCGTAGATACGGGAAATACCTTGCGTGCCAATGGTTTAGAGCCTTTGGAAACCATCTGCCAAGTGTCATCACGCCTGATTGTCAATCCTGTCAGCTATAAGCGTAAATTGGTACAGATTGAGCCAATTTTACAAATTTTGGAAAAAGCTGTCTTGGAGCAGGGTGCTTAAAGGTCGTGTCATCTTTTTTGTTTATGATACGCTTGTTCCTGATAGCATGTTGGGTAAAATATATCTTGAGCAAAGCCATATCATATTTTGCTGATAATCTCGCCTTATCTAAAGTCAAACTTTGCTGATTTCATCAAGTAACCAAGATTTAATCATGATAAAACTTGTATTGAATTTGTATTTATTAAAAGAGTATCCATGCCAACTTTAAAAATTCTAAAAAGTCAAGATGATAACTTTGCCAGCCAATTAAAAGATTTGCTTGCCTTTGAAACGGTAACTGATAGTACGCTGATTGCTACTGTGAATGATATTATCGCCGCAGTACGAGAAGATGGTGATGACGCAGTGCTTAAACTCACTCAAGAATTTGATAAGCACCCAGCCAAGAGTATGCATGAGCTGTTTGTCAGTGCTGATCAATTAAAAGCGGCATTTGACGGTTTGGCTGATGATGTCAAACATGCCTTACAATACGCTGCTAAGCGGATTTTTGAGTTTCATCAGCATCAAGTCGAGGCAGGTTTTCGCTTTACCGATCATTTGGGCAATAGTTTGGGACAAAAAGTCATACCCCTTGACCGTGTGGGTATTTATGTGCCGGGGGGATTGGCAAGTTATCCGTCTAGCGTTTTGATGAATGCCATACCTGCCAAAGTCTCAGGCGTTGGGCATATCACGATGGTTGTTCCTGCACCGAATGGCGAGCTAAATCCTTTGGTACTGGCGGCAGCACATCTGTCGGGTGTGGATAGCGTCATTACAATTGGTGGGGCTCAGGCAGTGGCAGCATTGGCATATGGTACAGACAGTATTGCCAAAGTAGATAAAATTACAGGACCGGGCAATAAATATGTTGCTGCTGCCAAGCGTGCAGTATTTGGACAAGTGGGCATTGATATGATTGCAGGGCCATCTGAAGTGCTGGTCTATGCCGAAGGTGAACCTGATGATAATGCTGACTGGCTTGCTATGGATCTGTTATCCCAGGCGGAGCATGACACTGTAGCACAGGCGATTTTTGTTACCACTTGCCCAAGCCAGTTAGATGCGGTCAAAGATGCCATTGATCATGCGTTGGCAGAACTACCAAAAGCGGATATCGCAAAGCAGGCTCTTGCCAGTCGTGGAGCGTTGATTTTGGTCAAAAACCGAGCTGAAGGGATTAACATCATCAATCAAGTCGCCCCTGAGCATTTGGAGCTGTCACTGAATAACCCTGAAGAAGTGGAGCAATATGTACGCCATGCAGGAGCAATCTTTCTAGGAAGGCATACGCCAGAAGCTATCGGCGATTACTGTGCAGGTTCTAACCATGTCTTGCCAACATCAGGCACGGCACGGTTTAGCTCGCCACTTGGGGTCTATGATTTTACCAAAAAAACCTCGCTTATCTATTGTACACCAAATGGTGCCAAACCTTTGGCAAAAACAGCAGATATTTTGGCAGTACAAGAAAACTTGGATGCTCATGCCTTATCGGCACGCTATCGTCATCATGATTGATATTGATTTGAATCATTTGGCACAATCAAAATCTCTGCAGCAGATAAGCACATCATAGTTAACATCTTAATAAAAGTGTCGGATAATCATGAGTATTGACAACCGTTTGTGGAGTACTAAGGCAAAAAACCTTAGCCCTTATGTACCTGGCGAGCAGCCCAAGCATGATAATTTGGTTAAACTAAATACCAACGAAAATCCCTATCCACCAAGCCCAAAAGCAGTGATGGCAATGCAGGCAGTGCTTGCTGATGAGGCTTGTGCATTGCGGCTTTATCCTGAACCTGAGTCAGACGAACTTCGCCAAACTTTAGCAGATTATCATGGGCTTGGGTTAGATGAGGTGTTTGTTGGTAATGGGTCGGATGAAGTATTGGCATTGGTATTTGCATGTTTTTTTATGAAACAGCGTCCATTATTGATGCCTGATATTAGCTACAGCTTTTATCCTGTTTATGCTGATACCTTTGGTGTCACAACCCAAAGTATCCCACTTAAGGACGATTTTAGCATTGATATAAAAGAGTATCATCAGTCGTGTGATGGTATTATCTTGGCAAATCCCAACGCACCAACAGGGCGGTTGCTGCCCATCGAAGATATCAAAAAGCTGATTGCCATGCACCCTGATGCGGTTGTTGTCATTGATGAGGCGTATATTGATTATGCTGATGATGTCAAGCAGGCATCTGCGGTGAGACTGATTCGCCAGTTTGATAATTTGGTGATTACCCAAACTTTTTCAAAATCTCGTGCCTTGGCAGGTTTGCGTGTGGGCATGGCATTTGCCAATCCAAATTTAATTGCCGCATTGATGGCAATGAAAAATAGTTTTAATTCTTATCCACTTGACCGCTTGGCTCAAGCAGGTGCCAAAGCCAGTGTTGAAGATGTGGCATATTTTGAAGATAAACGCACTCAGGTCATCAAGCTTCGCAAAGCACTCACCCAAGACTTGCAGACGCTTGGCTTTACCGTACTGCCTTCAGCGGCAAATTTTGTATTTGCAACTTTGCCAAACCATCAAGCAGCTGATTTAAGTCAGGCACTACGCCAAGAAGGTGTGATTGTGCGTCATTTTAATCAGCCACGCATCAAGGATTATTTGCGTATTAGTGTGGGTACGCAAGCACAAAATCAGCGATTGATTGATGTATTGACGCAGATTTTGGCAAAAATGGATTAAATCACCAGTTAATCATTTATTGTACCAACCATATGAAATGGTAGGCACGCTCTAAAATCACTGATTTAACTGATTGATATTTGCATATCATCATTGACCAAATGTGTGATTATTAAAATCAGCTTAAGATGACTTAAGCAAAGCCAGCCGTTTGTGTTTTGCACAAATTAGCCAAAAGGAAAATAACCATGACCATCATTAAACAAGATGATTTCATTCAAAGTATCGCCGATGCATTTCAGTACATTAGTTACTATCACCCGACAGATTATATTGAAGCTTTGGTTGAGGCTTTGGCGCGTGAAGAAAACCCTGCTGCCAAGGATGCCATGACCCAAATTTTGGTTAATAGTCGTATGTGTGCCGAAGGACATCGTCCCATTTGCCAAGATACGGGTATTGCAACTGTATTTTTAAAAGTTGGGATGAATGTCACTTGGGATGCGACCATGAGCGTTGAAGATATGGTTAATGAGGGAGTTCGCCGTGCTTATAATCATGCTGATAATACCCTGCGCGCTTCGGTATTGACTGACCCAGCAGGCAAACGCCAAAATACCAAAGATAATACCCCAGCGGTCATCCATATGCAGATTGTGGCAGGTGATAAAGTGGAAGTGACTTGTGCGGCCAAAGGTGGTGGTTCTGAAAATAAATCAAAGCTTGCCATGCTAAATCCATCAGATGATATTGTTGATTGGGTACTAAAAACTATCCCCACAATGGGTGCAGGCTGGTGTCCACCTGGTATTTTGGGTATTGGTATTGGTGGCACACCAGAAAAAGCAGCACTGCTTGCCAAAGAATCTTTGATGAGCCATATCGATATTCATAAACTTAAGCAAAAAGCCGACTCTGGTGCCCAGCTGTCTACGACAGAAGCGTTACGCTTGGAAATTTATGATAAAGTCAATGCGTTGGGTATTGGTGCACAAGGTTTGGGTGGATTGACAACGGTATTGGATGTCAAGATTTTAGATTACCCAACACATGCCGCTTCAAAACCTGTGGCAATGATTCCAAACTGTGCAGCAACTCGCCATGTGGAATTTGAGCTTGATGGTTCAGGTCCCGTTGAGCTTATGCCACCAAGCTTGGATGTGTATCCAGATGTGACTTATAATCCTGAAAATGGTAAGCGTATTAATGTCGATACATTGACCAAAGAAGAGATAGCCAATTGGCAAACAGGTGATGTGCTTTTACTGAGTGGTAAGATTTACACAGGCCGAGATGCTGCACACAAGCGCATGACAGATATGCTCAATAATGGTGAAACGCTGCCAGTTGATTTCACCAATAAAATTATCTACTATGTTGGTCCTGTTGATCCTGTGGGTGATGAGGTGGTTGGTCCTGCAGGCCCAACAACAGCAACACGCATGGATAAGTTCACCCGTCAAATGCTGGAGCAAACGGGTTTATTGGGTATGATTGGTAAATCAGAGCGTGGTGAGGCAGCTTGTCAAGCGATTGCTGATAATAAGGCGGTCTATTTGATGGCAGTGGGTGGCTCGGCCTATTTGGTTTCTAAGGCGATTAAAAATGCCAAAGTTGTGGCATTCCCTGAGCTTGGTATGGAGGCGATTTATGAATTTGAGGTTTGTGATATGCCAGTGACTGTGGCGGTGGATAGTAGCGGCAGTTCGGTACATGCAACAGCACCAAAGATTTGGCAGGCTAAAATTGGTAAAATCCCAGTAGTAGAAGCTTAACCAATTCTTAGCAAGTGCATTTGCCATATTACCCTAGGTTATCTTAGGGTAATTTTATTTAAACTTAATTAAATTTAATATTTTTAAATTAAAATAAAATAACAGAAAATAAAACCGCCCAAAGCAACTGAACGATTTGGGCGGCATAAATAAATGCTTAAATGGCTAAATTGCGATTACTCTACCGAAGCACTCAGCTTCATGTCAATATTGCCCTGAACTGCTTTTGAGTAGGGGCAAACGGTATGCGTTTTTTCAACCAATGATAACAGCTCATCTTCGGTGATATCGCCATTACTGGCAACAACATGAATAGCACCAGTGAAAAAGAAGTTGGAATCACCTTCTTTGTTAAGCTCAATGGTTACCTCGGTTCTGCTATCAAATGATTTGTCAGCTGATTTTTTGACAAGCGCTAAAGCACCATCAAAACATGCAGCATATCCCATTGCAAAAAATTGCTCTGGGTTATTGCCCGCTTGATTTGTACCAGGGGCAACCATGTTGTAACTTTTATCATCATCCAAAAGAGTGGCAGTGCCAGTTCTTGCACCACTGACGCTGGCGGTTGTTTGATAGATTTGACTCATCATTGACTCCCAGTTGTTGTTGTGTTTCTTTGATTGTAGCAAATCATCATATGAAGTCAAGCAAAATACTTTATCATGCCCACCAATACAAGACAAAAAAAGAAGAACCCAAAATGGATTCTTCTTTTGTGTCAGCAAATAACTTGGAACAGTTAAAACTGTTTTATGATTATTTGGCTTGTTCGGTTGCTTCAGTTGCAGCAGCTTGAGCAGCTTCAGCATTAGCTTGAGCTTGGTCAGCAGCAGCGTGAGCAGCTTCAGTGGCAGCAGCATCACCAGTCATAGCATCACCAGTCATAGCATCACCAGTCATAGCAGCAGCAGTAGATGCTTCGTTGGCAGCAGCAGTTGCGTCAGCTGCTGCTTCAGCCGCAGCTTCAGCTGCATCACCAGTCATAGCAGCAGATGCTTCGTTGGCAGCAACAGTTGCGTCAGCTGCTGCTTCAGCTTGTTCTTGTGGTTTTGAGCAAGCAGTTAGTGCTAGAGTAGCGATTAGTGCAGATGCGATTAGTTTGATTTGCATGATAAACTCCAATGAGGTAAATATTCAATAAATATTTGACAGAAAAATACCTATGGATAATTAATTGAGCATTGTTTAAATCTAAATATCAGATTAAACATATCAATCATCTATCCATAGGTTGACACATATATGTATCAGTATACAACAACTTAGCAAAGATAAAAAGAAAATTTTGTTATTAGCTTAATAAAAATGTAACAAAATATTGTTTTTCTTTACTTTTGCCACCTTAAGTAAGTGGCAATAAATTGCCGTTAGACTTTGGTGTTGAAAAATTCTAACACATATTTTTTAAAATGGCAATTCAGTGATGAAAATAAAAATAAGTTAGGGTATGGGCATACCTAAACCAAAGCGATAATTTTAGTTTTGAGATTTTTTGACCATTTGCTCAAAAAATTCATCATTGGTTTTTGAGTCTTTTAGGCGTTCAAGTAAAAACTCAGTTGCTTGGGCGTCTTCCATGGGTTGCATGAGCTTACGAAGTATCCAAACTCGGCGTAGCGTGTCTTCATCTAGCAAGCGTTCTTCTCGGCGTGTACTGGATTTTTTGATATTGATGGCAGGGAAAATACGCCGTTCAGCAAGCTCACGCTCCAAGGTAATCTCTTGGTTGCCCGTGCCTTTGAATTCCTCAAAAATGACACTGTCCATCTTTGAACCTGTGTCAATCAAAGCGGTTGAAATGATGGTCAAGCTGCCGCCTTCTTCGACATTTCGTGCCGCTCCAAAAAACCGCTTGGGACGCTCAAGTGCATGAGCATCCACCCCACCTGTCAGCACTTTGCCACTTGATGGGATGACAGTATTATAAGCACGCGCCAAGCGAGTGATAGAATCAAGTAAGATCACCACATCTTGCTTATGCTCAACCAAGCGCTTGGCTTTTTCGATAACCATTTCGGCGACTTGGATATGGCGTTGTGGTGGTTCATCAAAAGTAGAGGCAACAACTTCTCCCCAAACGGTGCGTTGCATCTCGGTGACTTCCTCGGGGCGTTCATCAATGAGCAGAACGATCAAGTAGCATTCAGGATGATTTTTGGTGATGGCTTGGGCGATGGTCTGTAGTAGTACCGTTTTACCAGCTTTGGGCGGTGCAACGATGATAGAGCGTTGACCTTTACCAATGGGTGCAATCAAATCAATAATGCGGCCTGTTAAGTCCTCGGTCGTGCCATTGCCTGCTTCAAGTACCAGTTGCTGGGTGGGGAAAAGTGGGGTAAGATTTTCAAAAATCAGCTTGTGGCGACTACGATCAGGCGTATCAAAGTTAATTTCACTCACCTTTAAGAGAGCAAAATATCTTTCTGAGTCTTTAGGCGGGCGGATCTGCCCTGCGATGGAGTCGCCTGTTTGCAAATTAAATCTGCGTATTTGGCTTGGGCTGACATAAATATCGTCTGGTCCTGCCAAGTATGAACCTTCACTTGAGCGTAAAAAACCAAATCCATCAGGTAAAATCTCAAGCACGCCATTGCCATAAATTGCTTCACCATTTCTGGCATGTGTCTTTAAAATGGCGAAAATAATGTCTTGTTTACGACTGCGAGCCATATTATCCAAACCCATATGCTCAGCAATAGCAAGCAGCTCGCCAACGGATTTACTTTTTAATTCAGTTAAGTTCATAGATAGGTAAGATGTGTGATGATGCACCCAAAATAGGCAGTGATGGTTTTGCAAGGTATAGAAAAAGAAAAATGCAATCTCAAGAAATCGATTGCAGGTGCGTCCATATTAAGCGTAAATCAAGCATTTGTCAAGAGTTAGGGTGAACTTCGGGTAAATTATCAAACATTTTATGCAAAAATAAACCTGATTTGAACCGTGGATCAAATCAGGTCTTAAGATAAGTTGATTTATTATAAGTGCTTGTCAAGCAAAGCGGCAAACTCAGATTTTGGACGACCACCAACCACAGTTTCTACCCGCTCACCATTTTTAAAAACAAATAGGGTCGGGATGCTGCGAATACCAAAACGAGCTGCAGATTGTGGGTTGGCATCAACATCAACTTTGACAATCTTGACACGACCTTGATAATCTTCAGCCAGCTCTTCTAGCACAGGAGCGATGGCTTTACATGGACCACACCACGCAGCCCAAAAATCAACCAAAACCAGACCATCAGAATTTACAACATCGGTATCAAAGCTTGCATCAGTGGCATTAATAATTGACATAATTTGCTTCCTTTTTAATTTAACAGTTTTACAGTGAATAAATGGCAATTGCCATGATTAAGTATTATGTGGTTTCTTGTAAAAAAATTCAAGATGTCAGCTTAAATGTCAAGTCATGATATAATAACAGCCTTGTTGCCCCAAGCCTTAGGCAGAGCAATTGAATTTATTAAATTTACTGATTGAGCAAATAAAAGATGACCTTAACTGATGCTGATATTTTGCGTATGAATGCACTAGAGCTTTCGCATGATGACCTATTTTTTCATGAATTTGCCAAATCAATTACCATTTATGAAGATGAGGACATTTGGGTGCTGGATAAACCAGCTGGACTCTTGAGTGTTGATGGACGCATGCTAAAGGTCAGTTTGCAGTCACGACTTTTGCGTATCAATCCAAATATTAGGCTGATCCATCGATTGGATATGGACACTTCAGGGCTGATTATTTTTGCCAAATCCAGTGAGGCTCAAACGCACATTAGTAAGCAGTTCATTGACCGTATTCCCCAAAAAGAATATCAAGCGGTTGTGTTTGGAACACTGATGATAGATGATAAAAAGGGTGTCGTCGATGTGCCTGTACGCTATGAACCAACCACTAAGCCACGCCATATTGTTGATATGGATTGGAATAAACGGGCGTTGACTCATTATGAGGTGATGCATCATGAATTACGCTGTGATGACAATGGTAGGGCATATCCTGTGACTCGAGTGGCACTCAAACCCATCACAGGGCGTAGCCATCAGCTTAGGGTGCATATGGTGCATTTGGGCCATGTGATGATTGGTGATCCCATTTATGCTGAAGATGTGGCACTCAAACTGTCAAATCGGTTGAATTTGCATGCACACAAGCTTCGCTTAAAGCACCCAACGCATGGCATTTGGATGGATTGGGTCAGTCCAGTGCCATTTTAGGGCGGTGTATTTATTGGCTGATGACCCAAAGATCATGCACCAAATCCATCAGATTAGCCCAGAAACGACAGCACATTGATACAGACGCTTGGCGCGTGAGCCTGTACCACAAAATACCATCACAGGTTTTGGTGCATTGTTAATCAGATCAGCGAATGCTTGGGCTTGTGCAAGATGAATGTCATCAATACCAATGGGCAGAGTGTGATAGCTAAGCCCAGCGTTTTTAGCACTTTGAGCGATGTCATACCCTTTGGGTTGTCCTTTAATCTCATCATCAAAACGCAGATTGATCAGGCTTTTAAAGCCCAATTTGGCAAGCCCATCACACTGCTTGGGATGGATTTGTTTGTAAAGGGTGATTTGACTGTGCATGGGTAAATCCTTAATATGTGTTTTGATTTATGATACCCAATGGCAAGATAACTTGCAATTGTGATTTGGCATAAGCTTATGACGGTATGATATGGTTGCAAGTGTCATTTTTCAAAATAAAACAAGGTTTTTTAAAATAAACTAAGACCGCAGCGGTATTTAAAGATTTGTGCTAGGCTTGGTTAGACTTTGTACGGCTTGATTGGCACTTAAAAAAATGCACCCTGACAGATTTTCAATCACGGGGCTGGTCTTTAGAACATCCATCACGGGACCTTTGACTTCAGCCAGATGTAGGTGCTGACCACGCTCAATACAGCTTTGATTAAAGGCACAGAGCATCTCTTGGGCGGATAAATCGATATGATTGATCGCAGTCATAATCAGCACAATATCATGAATGTTGGTATTATCAGACAATCGCATTAAATTGGCATGAACAGACTGAGCATTACCAAAATACAGGCTTTCATCGATGCGTAAAAGTAACAGCCCATCAAAAGTAGTTGCCGTATGTCGCTCAATATTGCGAAAATGCTCGCTGTCGCCAACACGCCCCACGATCGCAATGCGTACTTGGTGTGTCCGATAAATCATCATTGCAAAACTTGCCAAAAGCCCGACAACCAAACCGCTATTTAAACCAAAAAGAATTGAGGTGAAAAAAGTAATGCCAAAACAGATGGCATCGGATTTATCCAGCCGCCATGCATTGATCAAGGTTTTGGTATCAATCATTGAGATGACAGAGCTGATAATGACTGCTGCCAAGATAGCGTAAGGCAGACCTGTCAAATATTGCCCGAAAACAAGCAAAACCAGCAATACGCCCAAAGCACAAATGATGGATGCCAATGGTGTTTTGGCACCCACAGATAAGTTTAGGCTGGTGCGTGAAATGCCCCCTGAGACCGCAAAACCGCCAAAGAGGCCACTGGTGATATTCGCTAAGCCCAAGCCATCAAGTTCCTTGTTGGCATCGTATGACTCACCTCGTATCCGTGCCTGCTGTGCGGAAATCGTACTTGATGAGATAAAAGCGATTAGTGCGATCAAGAGTGCTGAGGGTAATAAATCTAGTAAAGTGGTTGCAGAAAAATTGGGTAAGGTAATCTTTGGTAATCCTGTGGGTAAGGGTTGTAGCAATCTGATCTGCATTTGCTCAAATCCGATATGATGGCTCAGCCAAATAGAGGTGGCAACAATTAAAATGACAAAAAAACGATTGCCAAAACTACGCCACTGAGCGGGTAGCCAGCCCCAAATCATTGATTCGCCGTAACGGCTGATAATGAATAACAAGGTGGCACCAATCCCAAGTAACGCTGTCGGCAAATGGATGGGCTGAGTGCTGGTGTAAATACTTAAAAATAAGTTGATTAAGCTGTCGGTATTTAAAGGTATGCCAATGATGTGCTTGAGTTGACTAAAAATAATTAATACCGCTGCCCCGCTGATGAACCCTGAGGCGACACCACGACTGACAAACTGCATAATCCAGCCCAAACGAATCAGTCCAGCAATCAATAAAATCCCACCCACCATAAAGGCAAGAACAATGGCAAGTGAAATATATTGTAAGCTGCCTGTAGCGTAGCCAGACAGTGCCGATGCAGTCATGATGGCAGTAATTGCCACAGGACCGATGGAGGAGACACTACTGGCGCCTATCCATGCATAGACAATCACAGGGGTAATGGCGGCATACAGACCCATGATGGGCGGTAATCCTGCTAAGGTTGCGTAGCCTAAACTTTGGGGGATAACCAGCACTGCCATCATCAGCCCAGCTGGAATGTCTGATAAAGCAGTGCGTGGGTGCTGAATGAGCTGTAAAACCCAACGAGGCAGTAGAGCTTGTATGTTCATCGGTTATTCTCCGTAAATTTTGATACCTTGGGTAAATACACAGTGTTTTTGGCGAGCAGCAAGAATGCTAGCATGCTCACCGTATAATTAAGATAACATCCGCTTTTTGGCAATGTACGCTCTGCTGTTGGCGTCTATCTTCCAGCTAATCTTTGGATAGATACCGTGGCGATCAAATGCTGGCTTAGCGACGAGAAGCACACAAGGGGCTGTTGGGCATTTGCTCAAGCTGTACCCATTCGCTAGGCGTATAAGCGTGAATAGCAAGGGCATGCACCATACCGCCGTTGACAGTTAAAAAAGGCTGAGCCAAGGCATAGACTGTCTGATGGCGAGCCGCCAGACGCTGTTTTTCAAAAGCGTCGCTGACGATCACAAGCTTAAAGTGGCTTTCTTTGCCTTCAAAATAGCCAGCGTGCATATGGCTTTCATTTTGCAATGATAGTATACTTGGGCTGAGTGCTTGTAGTGCTGCAGTTAATGTCTTTGCTGTTTGATTATTCATGATAATGACTTAATTTAAGCTGCTTAATTGGGTTAATGAATGTTTTGTGATGTCTGATATAGCGGCATCACTGTTGGGACTAAGGCTTTTAAATTGGCAATGCGATTGGTGGAGCTTGGGTGTGTGCTTAAAAACTGTGGCACGCCATTACCGCCAGCTGACTGCATTTTTTGCCACAAAGTGATCGCAGCATTTGGGTCATAGCCTGCACGAGCCATCAGCTCAATGCCAATTTTATCAGCTTCTGCTTCTTGGGTGCGTGAGTGCGGTAAATCCAATCCAAGCTGACCTGCCAAGCCAACCAATTGTGCTTGCCCACCTGACAATCCAAGGGCATTCACGGCAATACTAAGCACACCTTGGGTAGCAATATGACGACTGGCTTTTTCTCGTGAATGTTCACGCAAAGCATGTGCCATTTCATGTCCCATGACAGCTGCAATTTCAGCATCAGTTAATCTAAGACGCTCAATAATGCCAGTATAAAAGACAATTTTACCGCTCGGCATGACATAAGCATTGATTTGATTGTCGGTGATGGCGTGTACTTTCCAATCCCAACGGGTCGCATCTGGGCGCAAAACTGCCGTTTGTGGAATCAGACGATTGGCGATACGGTGAAGGCGTCGAACTTGAGCGGTATTGTTATCAAGCCGACCTTTGGTGCGTGCTTCATTGATGGTTTGTAAATAGGCTTGATGAGATAGCTGCATGATTTCTTGGCTTGAAATTAACAATAGCTGTTTTCGGTCAGCACCTACCACGCCTGTACTGGTTGTGCTAGCACAGCCAACTATGGTTGTGGTCGTAGCCGCTGCCAAAGTCACTGCCAAAATATTTTTTTTGATAAAATTTTGCATATTTACCCTGCTGTAATGACTTTAATGCCTTAAAATTGTCATGCTTATTGTGATTATAAACCAAAGCCATCCATAAGCCTAGCCATCTCAATAAAAAATTCACAAATCATCATCGTTTATAGAACCACTATTTAAGTAGCTATTTTTAAAAAGCCATTTTATTTAAAGCTCGCCTGACCGACCCGCCAAAAGCCTTGTCATCAAATTGTCATATAATTTTCATATAACCGTCATCTATCAGTCATTAAATCGTCATGCACGATTTTTACAATACGCATAACTTATGTGATAAATCTCCTTAGCTTTTAACATCTATATCCTTAATAGAGTTTACCCAACGGAGTTATGATGAAAACGAACATCAAATTGATTGGCCTATCTGTCGCTGCTGTTATCGCGCTAACTGCTTGTAGCAAAAAAGACGAACAATCTGCTGCAACTCAGCCAGAACCAGCTGCAACGGCAACAGCTCCAGCTGACGCTGCCCCAGCCGCTATGGAACAAGTTGCTATCAACATCACAGGTGCAGGTGCATCTTTCCCACAACCAATCTATGCCAAATGGTCAGCTGATTTCAAAGAAGCTACCAGCGGTCAAGTGAACTATCAATCAATCGGTTCATCAGGTGGTATCAAGCAAATCATCGCTAAAACTGTTGACTTCGGTGCTTCAGATGCGCCATTGACTGTGGATGAGCTAAATGCTGAAAACCTAATCCAGTTCCCAACAGTGATCGGCGGTGTTGTACCTGTGGTGAATATCGAAGGTATCGAAGCTGGCGCGCTTAAGCTAGATGGCGAAACTTTGGCAAATATCTACTTGGGTAAAGTGACGAAGTGGAACGACCCTTCGATTGTTGCACTTAACCCAGATTTGACACTGCCAGATGCTGACATCACCACAGTATTCCGTTCAGACGGTTCAGGCACGACCTTTAACTTCACTGACTACCTAAATAAAGTTTCAACTGACTGGGCAGGCTCAGTGGGTGTGGACAAAGCCATCAAATGGCCAACCGCTTCTTCAGGCGCTGCTGGTAAAGGTAACGAAGGTGTAGCAAGCTATGTTAGCCGCATCAAAAACTCAATCGGCTATGTAGAGTACGCCTACGCCAAGCAAAATGGTATGTCTCATGTAGCACTTAAAAACGCCGCTGGCAAATTTGTTCAGCCATCAGCTGACAGCTTCGCTGCTGCAGGTGACATCGATTGGTCAGCAGCACCTGGCTTTAACCAAGTGCTAACCAACTCAGAAACTGCAGGCGCTTGGCCAATCGCTGCTGCAACTTTCATCATCGTACACAAAAACCCAGAAAATCCTGAGCAAGTTGCTGGTGTTCTAAGATTCTTTGACTGGGCATACACCAATGGTGACCAAGCAGCGCTAGATCTTGACTATGTACCATTCAGCGACAAAGCGGTTGAGCTGTTCAAGGCAAGCTGGAACGAAGTGAAAGACTCAAGCGGTAATGCAGTTTATGCACAATAAGCTGCCCTATAAGCTGCGATGACTTCTTGAAATGTGGCTTGTCAGAATTGGCAAGCCCATTATTTCTTAAAATACAGCCAATTTAGCAAAATCAGGGGAATTCCCAAATGACCACCCAAAATTCCGCACTCGCCGCCAGACTCAGTCGCCAAAAGCGACTTGACGGCGCTTTTGTTTGGACAACCAAACTGTCTGCACTGCTTGTACTTTTAACTTTAGGCGGTATCATGCTGTCACTAGTCTTTGGTGCAATACCGAGTATTCGCGAATTTGGTTTAAATTTTTATACCAGCAGTAACTGGGATCCAGTCGCTGGTCAGTTCGGTGCGTTGGCACCAATTTATGGCACAATCGTTACCTCCATTATCGCGGTCGTGATTGCCGTGCCAGTCAGTTTTGGTATTGCTGTCTTTTTGACAGAACTTTGCCCAAACTTCCTAAAAAAGCCATTGGGTATCGCCATTGAGCTGCTGGCTGGTATTCCATCGATTATCTATGGTATGTGGGGTTTGTTTGTCTTTGCCCCTTGGTTCGGTGATACCGTGCAGCCATGGCTAATCAATCATTTGGCAGGACTGCCGATCATCGGTCAGATGTTTGTTGGTGCGCCTATTGGTATCGGTCTTTTCACAGCAGGTTTGGTACTTGCCATTATGATCATTCCATTCATCGCTGCGACCATGCGCGATGTGTTTTTGGTGGTGCCTGATTTGCTAAAAGAGTCAGCGTATGGCATGGGTGCGACTACTTGGGAAGTTGTTACCAAAGTTGTGCTGCCTTATACCAAAGCGGGTGTGGTCGGTGGTCTGATTTTGGGCTTGGGTCGTGCGCTTGGTGAGACCATGGCGGTGACTTTCTTGATTGGTAACACCTTTAATATCAATACAAGCCTATTTACTTCTGGGGTATCGATCACCTCAGCCTTGGCTAACGAATTTGCTGAAGCCTCAAGCGAGATGCACTTATCGTCGCTGCTACACTTAGGTTTGATTCTGTTTGTGATTAGTTTCATTGTATTATCAGCCTCTAAGCTTATGCTGATGAAGATCGACAAGCGAGTTGAAAAATAAGGATAATACCATGATTAATGAAAAAGCAAATTTTGCCAATCGCATCCATATACCAAAGTATCATCGCCGCCGTGCGGTGAGCCGCTTTGCGATGGGATTGACCGTTGTTGCGATGACTTTTGGTCTGTTTTGGTTGGCTTGGATTTTGGTGACATTATTTGCCCAAGGTATCCAAGGCTTGATGTCTATGCCTGTGTTTGGTATGGATACACCACCGCCGATGGTCGAAGGTGGTCTGCGTAACGCCATTGTCGGTTCAATCATGATTTCTTTTGCTGGTCTTGCGGTGGGTACACCGATTGGGATTTTAACGGGCGTGTACTTAGCAGAATTTGACCAAGGTGGCTGGCTTGGTCGTGCCACGCGCTTTATGAATGATATTTTGCTGTCAGCACCTTCTATCGTGATTGGTTTATTCGTATTTGCTTTGATGGTTCAAGGTCGCGGATTCTCAGGCTGGGCGGGCGTTGTTGCCTTGGCGGTGATTGTGATTCCTGTGGTGGTGCGTACCACAGAAAGCATGCTGCTACTTGTGCCCAATAACCTGCGCGAAGCAGGCTATGCACTAGGCACACCAAAATATAAATTGGTCAGCCACATTACCCTAAAATCCGCCAAAGCAGGTGTGATTACAGGCGTGCTGCTTGCTTTTGCTCGTATTGCTGGCGAAACTGCGCCGTTACTATTTACCGCGCTAAATAACCAATACTTTAGCACGGATATGTCTCAAGCGATGGCAAACTTACCAAATACCATCTATCAGTTTGCGATGAGTCCGTATGACAACTGGCATGCTTTGGCATGGGCAGCGGCGCTACTGATCACTTTTGCGGTATTATTGTTAAACATCATCGCTCGTGCTTTATCGTCCAAAGCGCATTAAGAGTCAATTGATCTTAGCCAACATAGCCAAAGTGTTTGAACAATTGCCAAATATAAGGAAAACTCAACATGAATACACTTAACCAAAGTCTAAATCCAACCATGAACACAGCGTTTACTAATAGCAATACTGATGACAAAACTCTAAGCCAAACTGCCGCCAAAGTACAAGTGCGTAATCTTGACTTTTATTATGGTGATTATAAGGCGCTCAAAAATATCAATTTAGATATTTTGGATAAAAAAGTTACGGCCTTCATCGGTCCATCAGGCTGTGGTAAATCAACGCTTTTGCGCACGCTAAACCGTATGTATGACCTGTACTCAGGTATGCGTGCAACAGGTGAGATTATCTTGGATAACCAAAATATCTTAGACAGCCGCGTCGATGTTAACTTGCTACGCGCGCGCGTTGGCATGGTGTTTCAAAAGCCAACCCCATTTGCTATGTCAATTTATGATAATGTGGCGTTTGGTGTGAAGTTATATGAAAATTTATCTAAATCTGAGCTTGACGATCGCGTTGAATGGGCACTTCAAAAATCTGCCCTATGGAATGAAGTAAAAGACAAGTTGAAAAAATCAGGTCTATCTTTATCAGGCGGTCAGCAGCAGCGTCTATGTATCGCTCGCAGTGTGGCGACGCGCCCTGAAGTGTTGCTACTTGATGAGCCGACATCAGCACTAGACCCCATATCAACAGGTGCGATCGAAGAGCTGATCCATGATCTAAAACAAGACTATACCATCGCAATCGTAACGCATAACATGCAGCAAGCGGTTCGCTGCTCTGACTTCACCGCTTATATGTATTTGGGCGATATGATTGAGATGGGCGAAACTAGCCAAATCTTCAACAATCCGCAAAATCAAGCAACGGCAGATTATATCGCTGGTCGTCACGGCTGATTGATCAAGCAAGATTCTCTGTCTTGGGCCCAAGCTTTGGTGGGGCGATCAAAGGTGTCGTATTTTGATCGATGTCTTCTTACTTTTATGAATTAATTAAAGTTTGTTAAACGAATTAAGCCATGATTTGTGGCTGTTATCGGACAATATTTATGTTACAATTTAACTCAGCCCTTACCCAAAAGCCTTATTCAATCTACCCAAAAGCCGTTTTAGGGAGTTCGTCATCTATGAATGCAAAAATCTTGGTTGTTGAAGATGAGCCTGCCATCAATGAGCTGATTGCAGGGACTTTAGATTTATCAGATTTTGATGTGGTTCAAGCCTATGACACCCAAGGTGCTTATGTGGCTGTGGTCGACGAAAAACCTGATTTGATTTTATTGGATTGGATGATGCCACATGGAGAGTCTGGGATTGATTTTGCGCGCAGACTCAAGAAAAACCCAGCAACCGCTGACATTCCTATCATTATGCTCACCGCCAAAGGTGAAGAAGATAATAAAGTTTATGGATTGGATGCTGGTGTTGATGATTATATTACCAAGCCTTTTAGTACTCGAGAATTGATCAGCCGAGTCAAGGCAGTGCTTCGTCGCACAGGCATCGACATGGGCAAAGAGCTGATGCAGGCGGGCAATTTATCCATCAACACAGCCAGTCAAAGAGTTATGGCAGGTGGTACTGAGATTACTATGAGTATTACCGAATACCGTCTGCTTTGCTTTTTTGTGACGCACTCAGAGCGAGCCTATACACGTGCTCAGATCCTAGATGCAGTGTGGGGTGGTAATGTTTATATTGATGAGCGTACGATAGATGTACATATTCGCCGTCTGCGTAAGCTGCTGGCACCTTATGGGGCAGATACACTGATTCAAACAGTACGTGGTACAGGTTATCGGTTTTCGGATAAATCATGATGAAATACTCTGCGGTCGATTTTGGTTTATTGGTAGAGAATTTGACCGATGGTATTGTGGTCATGGATATGAGTCGCTTGATAATTGAGTACATCAATCCTGCCGCCAAAAGCTTACTTGCCATCACCTCTAATGATACGCATGCTCCTATCTTGCCAAGTATGATATTTAAAAATAGCGTATTTAAAAAGCTTTATGATATTTATCAAGACCAAAGCTTGCCCAGTTCGTTTTACCAAAATCACCCTACAATTATAGGTAATGTCCTAAATCTAAGCTTGATGCGACTGGTTGATAATCGCTGTGCTGTCATCATCAAAGATTATACACACATGCAGCAGCTTGAGCAGATGCGGACAGACTTTGTGGGTAATGTATCGCATGAATTACGCACGCCTTTGACGGTGATTTTGGGTTATCTTGAAAATTTTACACTAACTGATGATATTAAACCTGCATGGATGCGTGGACTAAAACTCATGCACGAGCAAGCCATTCGCATGAATGACTTAATCAATGATTTACTTATGCTGTCACGCCTTGAAAGTGACGAAACCAAGCCAATGGCTGAGGTCAACATGCCACGCCTGTTGATGCAGGTGTTTGATCAAGCGTCTGCCAGCAATCAAGCTGGGCATCTGATTGATATTCATCTGGACACTGATAAAAATATTTTGGGCATTGAGGCTTATTTGTACAGTGCAATTATTAATTTGGTTTTAAATGCCATCAAATATACACCGTCAGGCGGCATGATTGATATCATCTATGAAGAAGATGATGGCGATGTACATCTGTCGGTGACGGATAATGGTATTGGGATTGGTGGCGAGCATCTTGGGCGGCTGACTGAGCGATTTTATCGGGTAGACAGTGGGCGTAGCCGTGCGACAGGTGGGACGGGGCTTGGACTTGCCATTGTTAAGCATGTGCTAAATAAGCATAACGCCCGCCTAGAAATCAGCTCAGAAGAAGGCGTCGGTTCTATGTTTCGTATCATCTTCCCTAAAATTCAAACCATCTCTACACAGACCTTGTCAACATAAGTGATATAATAGATGCCCCTATCAGATACCGAAAAATTAGCCGCTATCGATATCGGCTCAAATAGTATTCACTTGGCCATCGCTGAACGCCATGGCGATCAGCTCAGACGCATCGCTTCGATGAGCGAAAAAGTACAATTGGCGATGGGACTTGATGAATGCAATCACTTATCATCGGCTGTCATTGATCGTGGTATTGAATGCTTGACACGATTTGCAGGGCGTTTGGGTGATGTGAATAATTCTCGGTTGCGTGTCGTGGCGACCAATACACTAAGGCGTGCTGTCAATAGCCAAGAATTTATCGTGCGTGCTAATGATATTTTACCTGTGCATATTGAGATTATCTCAGGACGAGAAGAGGCACGGCTGATTTATTTGGGTGTATCGCACACTTGCCCAAGTCATCAGCAAAGGTTTGTGGTTGATATTGGTGGCGGCTCAACAGAGCTGATTATCGGCAAAAATCTAAATCCCATACTCACCGAAAGCACGCAAATGGGCGTTGCAGGTTTTACTCAGCAGTTTTTTGGAGATGGCAACATCAACGCACTGTCTTTTGAAAAGGCGATTTATGTCGCCCAAAAAGAAATCATTAAGTATGGCAGCCACTATAAAAAAACTGGTTTTGAGGAAGCTGTAGGATCATCGGGTACGATTAAGACCATCCAACAAGCAATCGCAGGGTTTGGGTTGGGTGATGAGATTACTTTGGCAGGCGTAGAGCAATTAAAATCGTCTTTGATTGCTTGTGGTCATATTGATGCCATCGATATGGCAGGTGTTAAGTCGCACCGCAAAGGCATCTTTCCTGCGGGTGTGGCGATCTTACTTGCGATCATGCGTGTATTTGGGATTCGCCTGCTTAGGTACTGTGATGGCGCGCTCAGAGAAGGCGTGATGTATGACATGTTATCACGCATGGATTTTCATGATGTGCGTGATGACTCGGTGGGGATGCTGATTGATCGATTTGGTGTCGATAAAAAACAAGCCAAGCGTGTCGCCAAGACGGCAGGCTCGCTGTTTAATCAGGTTCATAAACCCTTAGGCTTAGCGATAGAAGGTGAATACATGCTTAGGCGTGCAGCTTTATTACACGAAGTAGGGCTTGCCATTGGGCATAGTAGCTATCATAAGCATTCAAGCTATTTACTCAGGCATGCAGATATGGCGGGGTTTTCTCGTACTGATCAAGAAAAGCTGTCTTTGTTGGTTCGTTATCATCGCCGTACCATTAATGGGGATGATTGCGACCGAATTATCAAAAATGGGGGCAAGAGCTTGGTTTATTTGGCGCTTTTATTACGCTTATCTGTCGTTGCGAATCATGGGCGTTTTGAGATATCCAAACATCAGCTAAAACTTACCATTGATAATCATCACTGGCATGTGACCGTAAAAATCGACCGACCTGAACATCAGGCGTGCGTCATTGATATTCAAGATGAAGCGCATTGGTTTGCCAAATGGGGTATTTGTTTGACGGTATCAAGCGTTTGATGGATCATATTGATAAAATTTTATTATAAATCAGTAAGTTGGCATAAGATTTCAGTTTTTGACAAATAATTGCAAAATTTTTGCAAAAATGGCTTGACGGTATGTATTTTTCGTGTATAATACGCATCCATACAGCAAATGCTGATCAGCGGGAATAGCTCAGTTGGTAGAGCACGACCTTGCCAAGGTCGGGGTCGCGAGTTCGAATCTCGTTTCCCGCTCCAAATTTTAAAAAGCTCAAATCGAAAGATTTGGGCTTTTTTGTTGTTTAAATCAAGGGGTTGGAAAAATGTCATCTTGTACTACCATTTGATGACTTATAAGTATATGAGTATATACAAATTTCTGTGTGCCTAAATTGGATACCAAATTGTTAAAAATTAACACCAATTATATACGTTGAGATTTATTATAGACTTATTTTTAATCAGCCAAAGATCTATAAAAATAACATCTTTTATTGCCAAAGATGTTATTTTTAAGTTAATGAAATATTAATTAAAAATATCAATATTTGTCTTTAAAATATTACTATTAGATGCAAAAACTATCTCACTATGCCTGCTTACTCCCATCTATTGTGCTTTTAAGCTTGCAAAATTTATGATCCTCTTTTCTTATGAACTAACTACTATTTTAGCAATATTGATTATTTCTAATTTGGAAGCCCTTTTTGTTTTGAACAGCGCATTTTTATTTAGAATTCTTATCTTTTTCTAATTTTAGAAGGATTGATACAATGATTAATCTGTATAAATTTTTCAAATAAATGTCATTATTGCGTAACTAAAATTTAATATGAAAACACTATTCTTTCATTGTCTTAATATTGACTTTACCTAGGATAGTTATATGCAATTCTCCAAATCAATCCCTTTATTTTTTTTATTCTCTATACCCTTTCTCGCTAGCTGTGGTACCAACTCAAAAGATGCAGCCGAACAAGATGATAAAGCAGTCGCAACGCCTCAGCTTTCTGTAGAAGAGCTGATCGAAAAAGCCAAGTCGGAGGGTCGGGTCAACAGCGTGGGTATGCCAAACACATGGGCTAATTGGGAGGAAACTTGGAATGATATTAACACCGAGTTTGGTCTTTCTCACCAAGATACAGATATGAGCTCAGCTCAAGAAATTGCAAAGTTTCTAGCTGAAAAGGAAAATGCCACCGCAGACATTGGAGATGTTGGAGCATCATTTGCCCCTGTTGCAGTTGATAAAGGAGTAACCCAACCTTATAAGCCAAGCACTTGGGATCAAATACCTGAATGGGCAAAGGATAAAGATGGTCATTGGGTAATAGGTTATACAGGGGCAATTGCTTTTATAGCAGATAAGCAAAAAGTTAATAAAATTCCTACCAGTTGGGATGAGTTAAAGAGATCTAAATACAAAGTAACCATTGGCGATGTTTCAACTGCTAGCCAAGCAGTTAATGGTGTTTTGGCAGCAAATTACGCACTTGGTGGTACAGAAGCTGATTTAACCCCCGCTTTAGACTATTTTACCGATTTAGCTAAACAAAAACGTCTTGGCATGGCTGATCCCTCGGTAGCAAATTTAGAAAAAGGCGAGATTGAAGTTGCAGTAGTATGGGACTTTAATGGTTTGAATTATCGAGACCAGATTAATCGCGAACGCTTTGATGTGGTAATCCCTAGCGATGGGTCTGTACAGTCTGGCTATGCCACCATTATCAATAAGTATGCCAAAAATCCTCACGCTGCTATGTTAACGCGAGAGTATATACTCTCAGATAAGGGGCAATTAAATTTGGCTCGTGGATATGCTCGCCCTGTACGTATTGACCATCTTACAATTCCAAAAGACGTGCAATCAAGACTGCTACCTCAAAACCAATATATTAACGCCAGGCCTATTGCTGATGCTAAAGCGTGGGAAGAGAGTTCGGCAAAATTGCCTCAGCAGTGGCAAGAGAGAGTGCTTATACATCAACAATAATTACTGGCGTTGGTTCTGGTAAACTATTATCTGAACACCTAATTCAGCATATGTTAAAAAGTTAAGAAAATGAAAAATACTAATAAGGTTATATTGGTTGTATTAGATGGGTTAAATGCCGATGTTGGTTTAACATGTATGGGCTTTTTGCAGGCTTTGTGTGAACAACACAAAGCCAAAGCTTATAAATTGCAGTGTGAACTACCCTCTTTGTCGCGCCCCTTGTATGAGTGTATTTTAACAGGTGTGCGCCCAACAGATAGCGGCATTTATCACAACCAAATCAATCGTTTGTCTAAAGAAAAAAGTGTTTTCAATTATTGCATTCAATCAAATAAAGTGACAGCCGCCGCCGCTTATTATTGGATTAGTGAATTATATAACCGCAGTCCATTTCAAGCAGCTTTTGATAGACATACTAATGATTCAAGTCTACCTATCCAGTTTGGCCATTTTTATTATGATGATGCTTACCCAGACTCCCATTTATTTGACGATGCAGACCATTTGCGCAAAATCTACCGACCAGATTTTTTACTGGTACATTCTATGAATATAGATGATGCGGGACATAGATTTGGTCTAAATAGTATGCAATATCGCAATGCCGCACGTAGAGCAGATATGCTTTTATCAAATTATATTAATCTTTGGTTGGATGATGGGTATCAAATAATTGTAACCTCGGATCATGGTATGAACAATGATCTATCTCATGGTGGCAATTTAATAGAAGAAAGAGAAGTGCCTTTTTATACTATCGGTGATAGATTTACCAATAAGAATATGGATGAGCCAATTCAACAAACTGAGATTTGTGGAACAATCTGCGCTTTACTTAAGGTGGAGCATGATAAAACGGTTTGTAGGAATTTATTAAAATGATAGCCAAATTCTTTAGGTCTAGGTCTGAGCAAACCACAAATGTGATCTTAGTCAAGTACCCAAATAGTGGATTTGCTGACAATGCCCTGAAAGGTCTTGGAGAGTATTTAGCACTGCTCCCCTTTGTTGTATTGGTAGTAATGTTTATTTTATTGCCCTTAGGTCTAATTATTTTTAATGCTTTTTATAATGAGTATGGTGAGTTTGGTTTTGGGAATTTCTCAAAGATATTTAATAGCGAATTTTATTTACAGGCTTTGGTGCTTTCCTTAAAGATTAGTTTATATAGCAGCTTGATTGGTATTATTATTGGGTTTCAGGGCGCCTATTCTCTATATGCAATCAAAGATTCAGCACTGGGGAGAGCTTTAATTTCTCTAAACACGTTGCTGAGTAACTTTAGCGGTGTTCCTTTGGCATTTGCAATGATGATTATTTTTGGCTCTAGTGGGGTAATTACTTTAATATTATCAAGATTCGGGATAAATGATCTAATAGATATTTATTCATTTAAGGGTATATTATTAAGCTATGCATATTTTCAAATTCCTGTAGCTATACTATTACTATTCCCAGCAATTTCTGGCCTGAAAAGAGAATGGCAAGAAAGTGCTGCCTTGTTGGGTGCTAGTACGCGTCAATATTTTTTTAAAGTTGGATTGCCTGTTTTATCACCTGCTATTTTAGGTACGTTTATTATTTTATTTGCTAATGCACTTGGTGCCTATGCAACTGCCTATGCACTTACATCTGGCAGCTTTAATATCTTGCCAATACGTATTGCTGCCATGATTGCAGGAAATTTAACTTTAGAGCCTAATATGGCGGCGGCATTAGCTTTAATATTGGTAGGATTAATGCTGATTATAACTTTTGTTCATCAGTATTTACTTAGCCGCTACAAAATTGACTAAATATGGAAGCTGGTAATGTCTAAGCGTTTATCATATAAAAATGACTATCGGCTAGAAAAAGCCCCATTAAGCATTAAGCAGTATTTTCATCTAATCTTTTTAATTGCCCTGATTTCATTGATGATGATTCCTGTTGTGGCAACAGGCGTTTATGCGGTTTCTGGCGATTGGTCACAGTCCATATTGCCCGAATCATGGACTATAAAGTGGTTGCTTGAAATTTGGACTCAAGAAAGATTTTTGTGGGCCTGTTTTTACTCGCTAGTGCTCTGTATTGGCAGTGCTATATTAAGTATTATTTTAATTTTTCCTGTATTGCTTATTGTACACACTAGCAAACCACAATGGCAACGTTGGATTAATTTTATACTGATACTACCGTTTACCGTTCCACCAATCGTAGCATCAATTAGTATTTTGGATCTATATTCTGGCATACTTGGTAGCAAAATCGGTACAACGTTTATTCTTATTGGTTGTTATTTCACAATTGTACTCCCTTTTGTATACCGATCTTTGGATAATAATTTTAGAGCAATCGGGGTAAAAGATTTGATTGAATCTGCCAATTTGCTAGGTGCATCGACACCACAGATAATTGCTTATATTCTACTACCAAATCTAAAGCCAGGGTTTATAGTGGCCTTCTTTATCTCTATAGCGTTTTTAATAGGTGAATTTGTTTATGTAAACATTTTAATAGGTGGCCATTTTGAAACAATTCAAACTTATTTATTTAACTTAAAAAACCAATCCGGACATTTAAGTAGTGCTGTAGTAATCTCTTATTTTTGTATTCTAATCATTATTACAGCTTTCATAAATGGATTCAGCAATTCGCAAATAATGAGAAAAAAATGAGCTATATTCAAATAAACAATGCACATAAGTCTTTCGGTTCATTGACCGTTATAGATGATTTGAATTTAAATGTAGAAAAGGGTAGTTTAGTTACCTTGCTTGGTCCTTCAGGCTGCGGCAAGTCAACTTTGTTACGTTGTATTGCCGGTCTGGAAACATTGAATCAGGGTTCAATTATATTAAACAATCAAGATATTACCTATTTAAAACCCCAGAAACGCCGTATTGCCATGGTATTTCAAAATTATGCTCTCTTCCCCAACATGACAGTGGCAGATAATGTAGAGTTTGGATTAAAGATTAAAAAAGTCTCTCTTGAAGAAAGACTGACTAAAGTCAAAGACGTGCTTGATTTGGTTGAGTTAACTTCTTTTGCTCAGCAAAAACCAGAATCTTTATCTGGTGGACAAAAACAGCGTGTTGCACTGGCTAGAGCATTAGTTATGGAGCCAGATTTGCTTTTGTTAGATGAGCCATTATCCGCTCTAGATGCCAAACTACGTAAAAGTTTACGCATGCAAATTAAGCGCATTCAAAAAGAATTGGGATTAACTACACTTTTTGTTACTCATGATCAAGATGAAGCTTTAGCGATGTCAGACGAGGTGGTCTTGCTTAATAAGGGCAAGATTGAGCAACATTCCACGCCAGACACACTATATACTCAGCCTAACAATAGGTTTACTGCGGGGTTTATAGGACATTACAATATAGGATATTTTGAATCAGTAAAATCCAAATCTGCCAAGCAACTTTCGATGATGGCAATAAGACCTGAAACTATATTGTTAGATACGGATAATGGAGATATTCCAGGGGTTATTCTTGAAAGAACTTTGACTGGGGGAGTGGTGCGTTACCAAGTCAGAACAGATTATGGTGATATATTTGATGTTGATGTACTGAACCATGGCAAAATTAGCCAATTAAAAGTCAATTGCAAGGTTTTTTTAATAATCAAAGATGAACAAGTGATCAACCTAGATAGTTAATTTTCTACCTTAGGATACAAAACACTAGCTACTAAAATGCATCATTAACCTAAGGATTGCTTCAAGGTATAAAATGATTACTCACAGAGACTCTCAGATAAAAACCCTGGCTTTGTTTGATTTAGACCACACTTTAATTGATGTTGATAGTGATTATATGTGGGGTCAATATATTGTCGAAGAGAAATTGGTGGCAGATGATGATTATGGAATAACCAATCGACAATTTTACGAAAATTATATTGATGGAACACTTGACGCAACTTTATATAATGAATTCGTAGCTCGATTCCTAAGATCCAAAACTATGCCAGTCCTTCTACAGCTGCGTAATAACTTTATTGATAAGAAAATTAAACCTGCTATGCGTCCTAAGGGTATTGTCGCTATAAATAACCACTTAAGATTAGGGCATGAAGTTGTCATAACCTCTGCTACAAATAGTTTTTTAGTGCCTGCAATTGCAGAATTGTTTGGAATACACTCTAAGAATACACTATCCACACCTTTGCAAATCCAAAAAGATCTTTTCACTGGCTTTTTAACCGACAGACCAAACTTTAAAGACGGTAAGCTTTACCATATAAATAAATGGCTTAAAAATATGGAACGAGAGAATTTATATTTTGAAGGTACTTATGCTTACTCGGATTCAAAAAATGATATTCCTTTACTTGAATGGTCTGATAACCCTGTTTGCATCACACCTGATGAAGTTTTAGCCAAGCATGCATTAACAAGAAATTGGCCAATTGAAAACTGGTCTGTCAGATAACAATGTGCTCTCTCAGCTGCAGTTGCTATAAGTAGATAGCAAAACACATAGATTATTTGCAATCTATAATTTCAGCGAAAGCTTGAGGTAATTTAGATCTGCTAAAATATCACCGAATGCGGCCAGTCCCACTGTCACAAATATTGTTTGTACTATTCTACTAAAATTTTGTTCCATTATTATTGAAAGCAAGAAAATCTAATGATATGCATAGCTATCATTAAGATTAATGCCAGATATTGGGGATGTCTTATATTTAGATTTTAAGATACCGATCCAAGAATGATTTGAACAGCCATATATTAGGTTGAAATCGCCTGCTACATATAATTTTTAAGCAACAAGATCGCATCACTGTTATCGACATGAAAATTTAATTTCCTGCGGTCACAAAGCGATAGTAATTATATTTTATATTTTTGCATATCCATACAATCAAAAGGTAAATTCAAAGCCCAATGCTGCCATTGTGTTTATATATCATCATTTGCCCCCATATATGGATCAGATGTCCAAAACTGTCAAACAGGATTTTGGCGGAACGATCATAAAAAGAAGGTAAAATGATGACTGATTTATCCATTTTAGACTTATCCCCATTTCGTCAGGGCGAAACCTTTGCTCAGGCAGTGGATAATACCGTGGCACTGGCTCAGCATGCCGAAAAATTAGGGCTGAGCCGTTTTTGGATTGCCGAACACCACAATATGCCATATTTGGCAAGCTCTGCGACCAGCCTGCTTATTCAGCGTGTATTGGATAAAACGGCACACATTCGTGTCGGCTCAGGTGGTGTTATGCTGCCCAATCACTCACCTTTTGTGGTAGCAGAGTACTATGGGACATTGGCGAGCCTATATTCTAATCGAGTGGATTTAGGGCTTGGTCGTGCACCTGGTACAGATCCTGAGACTGCACGCGCCATCCGTCGTAATCATGATGATTTTGCGATGAGTTTTCCAAATGATATCAAAGAGTTACAATTTTATTTTGGTGATGATGCAGATAGTAATAAAGTGCGTGCTTATCCTGCCAAAGGTCTAAAAGTGCCGCTTTATATCTTAGGTTCTAGTACCGAAAGTGCGTATTTGGCGGCTCAAATGGGTCTGCCATATGCATTTGCCTCACACTTTGCACCACGCTTTTTAACGCAAGCGGTACAGATTTATCGTAATCACTTTCAGCCATCAGCAGTGCTTGATACGCCTAAGGTCATCGTTGGCGTAAACGCATTTGTTGCAGATACCGATACCGAAGCTGAGTTTTTGGCTAGCACAAGTTTACAGTTTTTCTTAAATATAGTAACAGGTCAGCGTAGCGGTATGAAGCCACCAGCGACAGACATCGCTGCCCATATCCCAGCGCATATTGTACAGATGGCTGATAGTATGATGTCGTGTCGCTTGCTTGGTTCTCCTAAGACAGTCGCAGAACAGCTCGAACAATTACAAAGCCAAGTTCAAGCCGATGAACTGATGGCAGTCAGCTATATTTATGATGTCCAAAAACAGCATGATTCTTATGAGCTATTATCTGATATTGTCAAAAATTTTAAATAGCTTTAAATAGATTGGCTTAAATAATTTTTGGTATGCTGAATGAAAATAAATAGCTAAATAAAAATAGGCACTTTTAACCTAAGATAAAAAGTGCCTATTTTCCCAAAGATGGAGTTAACCAATCTGTTTGGTGCCAAAGATTTTATCACCAGCATCACCAAGACCTGGAATGATGTAGCCGTTTTCATTAAGATGACTGTCTAAAGCGGCGGTATAGATTTTGACATCGGGGTGTGCCTTATTGACTAAGCGTACGCCTTCAGGTGCTGCGACCAATACCAATGCTTTGATGTTAGTGCAGCCATGTTTTTTAAGCATATCAATCGTAGCGACCATGCTACCCCCTGTTGCCAACATCGGATCCAAAATTAATGCAGGGCGACGGTCAATATCACTGACAAATTTCTCAAAAAAAGGCACAGGTTCTAGTGTCATTTCATCTCGCTGAAGTCCAACGACAGAGATTTTGGCAGTTGGTAATAGATCAAGTACACCATCAAGCATGCCCAAGCCTGCGCGTAAAATTGGTACAATGGTGACCGTTTTACCTTTAATCTGCTCGCCTGTAATTTCACCACACCAGCCTTGCATGCTAAAGCTTTCAATCTCAAAATCACGGCTCGCTTCGTACGCCATCAGTCGCCCAAGCTCATTGGTTAGCGTGCGAAATTTATAAGTGCTGGTTTCTTTTTCACGCATGAGCGACAGTTTATGACGGACAAGCGGGTGATCAATGACATGAATATTTAAAGAAGTGGTCATAATAGTACCTTAATTGAGAAGATTTGCCACGGTTTAATGATTGAAATGTCTGGCGATACCGTGCATGATAGCAATTTTTTGCCATCATTGCACTGGCTTTTGTCTTGAAAATTTGAGCAAAAACCACTCACAAAACCCTTGATCCACTTGCTAAAATCTTTGGCGATAGCGCGCTTTGGCTATTTATTAAGTAACAGATCGCCTGTTTTAATCCAGCCTTTTTTATCGCATAGCTTGGCAAATATCCAAGTTAATATTGCAGGTAGAATGACATGAAAGCTGATGATAAGTAGCCAAGTCATGGGGCTGATACCCATGGCGTCAAGTGTGCCAATCTGACCGACAAAGCCTGATGTACCCATGCCTGCACCTGAAGGGATATTGACCATACCAAAAATCGCTGTCGCAAAGGGAGCAAGTACAGCACCTGCTAAAGTGGGTGGTAGCCAGATTTTAGGGTTTTTTAGGATATTGGGTACCTGAATCATGCTAGTACCCAGCCCACATGCTATCGCACCACCGATACCATTGTCTCGATAGCTCATCACCGCAAAACCGATCATTTGTGCCGCACAACCGACTGTTGCCGCCCCTGCTGCCAAACCGCCAAGCCCAAGACTGATGGCGATCGCTGCACTTGAGATGGGTAAAGTTAACATCAGTCCCATCGCAATTGCCACAATAATACTCATCACAATCGGCGATAAATCTACCGCCCACATGATCAACTGCCCAAGGCTTATCATCAATTGGTCAATGGCAGGACTGATAAATCCTGCGACCGCCATACCGATAATCAGCGTTGTTGCAGGTGTGACGATGATGTCTAAAGGTGTCATACGGTGGACAAATTTTCCAAACTCTGCACCAATTAATGCTGCTATGAATGCACCGATAGGACCGCCCATCGCCGCCCCTGCAAAGCCTGTTGTGATTGAGGTGAATAACACCAATGGCGGTGCTTTAAGTGCATAGGCCACACCAGCACCAATGGCCGCTCCCATTAGGCTTTGTGCTTGTTTGCCAATCTCAACCAACCATGGTAAATCAAGCCATGTACCCAAATTTTTGATAATCAAACCCAAAATCAGCGATGAAAATAAGCCAAGTGCCATAAAGTTAAGCGCTTCGATACCATAACGCTGCCAAGAGATCACAATATTTTGGCGTTCAAGATGTGCTTTAAAAGAAAATTCGGTCATAAGATGGTCTTAAGTTGATAAAAATCTACGCCTAAAAATTGTTTTGTGGCGTTCAATGACAAGTCAGTCAAAACTATTATTATAATTCAAAATTTATGCCAAAGTGATGAAAATTTGATCGAGTATGGTGCGGTTGGTTGATTATTTTTGGCTGAATTTTTTGAGAGATTTTTAAGTATTTACTATCATTGAAATACTCAAAAAGCGATAAAATTTCTGCTAAAATAGGACGCTTAAGCTTAACGCATCATACCCAAAGTAGATTTATGAATACCCAAACTTCTTTTTTTAATGATACCTCTAAAAATAATCCTAGTAAAGCCAATGATCAAATTATCGCTCAAATGCGTGCCTTAATTAAGCTGCTAAAGCGTCACAATCATGCGTATTATGTGATGGATGCACCAACGATTTCAGATGATGAATATGATGGTCTGCGTCGCACATTAATGATGCTTGAGCAGCAGCATCCCAATTTGATACAACCTGATAGCCCGATTAATACGGTCGGTGGTGAGCCGCTGCCTTTTTTTACACAAGTGGCTCATGAAGTGCCGATGCTATCACTGGGCAATGTATTTAATGCTGATGATTTGTCAGGGTTTTTGCGTCGTGCCAATGAGCGATTGGGTATCGCCATTGATGAGTATGAAATGGAACTAAAACTTGATGGCTTGGCGGTATCATTAAAGTATCAAAATGGTCAATTCGCCCAAGCTGTCACTCGAGGCGATGGGCAGGTGGGCGAGGATATCACGCATAATGTCAGAACCATTCGTAATTTACCACTGACTTTGACAGGATGTGAGCAAATCAAACAGCTTGAGATTCGAGGTGAGGTGTTGATGCCCAAAGCAGGTTTTGAAAAATTAAATCGTGAAAGCATCGCACAAGGGATCAAGACTTTTGCCAATCCTCGCAATGCTGCTGCAGGTTCGCTAAGGCAGTTAAATGCTGCCATCGCCGCCGCGCGTCCGTTGGCATTTTTTGGATACTCAGTGAATGATGGATTGCCTGATGGTATCACCACGCAGTCAGGTGCAATGCAGTGGCTTGGTCAGCTTGGGTTTGAGATAGCACCTTTTAAGGTTGCCAAGAGTCTTGATGAGATTCAAGCATTTTATGCCCATGTCATCAAAACTCGTAGCCAGCTACCGTTTGAAATCGATGGTTTGGTGATTAAGGTGAATGATCTAAATTTACAGGCACGGTTAGGGTTCTTAAGCCGTGAACCACGCTGGGCAACAGCTTACAAATTTCCCGCCGAAACTGTGCCCACACGACTCATAGATGTAGAGTGGCAAGTAGGGCGTACAGGGACTTTGACACCTGTGGGCAGACTTGAGCCGATAACTGTGGGCGGTGTTACGGTCAGTAATGTGACTTTGCATAATTTTGGTGAGATTGAGCGTCTTGGGGTGATGGTTGGAGATGTGGTCAATGTGCATCGAGCAGGTGATGTCATTCCTAAGGTATCTGGCGTTATTGGTGAGCTACGCCCTACCGATGCCAAACCTATCCTCCTGCCAACGGTTTGCCCAGTTTGTCAATCACCGATTAGCTTACCAGAAGGTGAGGCGTTGGCAAGATGTACTGGTGGGCTATACTGTGCCGCACAGCAGCAAGAAGCATTGATTCATTTTGTCTCTCGCCGTGCCATGGATATTGATGGTTTGGGCAGTCAGTGGCTGATTAAGTTTTTTGAAATGGGGCTTGTTCAGACGGTGGCAGATATTTACAAACTCCACAAGCAGGCTGAGTATTTAATAACGCTAGAGGGTATGGGTGATAAATCAGTCACCAAAATGCTATCGGCTATTGAAAAATCAAAACAGACCACCTTACCTCGTTTTATTTTTGCTTTGGGGATTCGTGGTGTTGGCGAAAGTACAGCATTGTCATTGGCGCAGCAGTTTGGGGAATTACAGTCGATCATTGAGGCAGATTTACAAGCACTACAAGCTGTACCTGATATTGGTGAGATAACTGCCCAATCAATTTATGATTTTTTTCGGGCATCGCATAATATTGAGGTTGTGCAGGCACTGATTGAGGCTGGTGTTTCTTGGCAAGCAATGGATACGCCTGACAAATCATCATTGCCATTGACTGGAGAGACTTGGGTGGTGACTGGTACTTTAGGCAGTATGGGGCGTGATGAAGCCAAAGATAAGCTCATTGCCTTGGGTGCAAAAGTTGCTGGTAGTGTTTCAGCAAAGACCACACGGCTACTTGCTGGTGAAAAAGCAGGTAGTAAGCTTGAAAAAGCCCAAAAACTTGGCGTTACAGTCGTTTTAGAAGATGAATTTTTGGCACTGATTGCTTTATATAATCAGGTATAAAAATGCGTTGGATAAATAACCCCCAAACTCTGTCTATCCTTGGGCTTTTAATTGGGTGTATCCTGTTTGGCATGGGCAGCTTAATTGTGGCGTATGTCGATGTTGGTGCCTATGCAATGTCATTTTGGAGATTGGCAATTTCATCGGTAGTTTTTGTGCTGCTTGCACGGCTATTTCGCCAAAAGTTTCCCCAATCAAGATCTGCTTTGATTTATGCGTTACTTGCAGGTGCAGCGCTTGGACTTGATTTGGCACTATGGCATGAGAGCATTCATGCAGTAGGTCCTGGCATTTCCACATTGCTAAATAGTTTACAAATTTTCTTTTTAACCTTCATTGGGTTTTATTTTTTTGCTGAGCATCAAAAACTGATACAGCTTGTTAGTCTAATACTGGCGGTTATGGGTGTGGTGCTAATTGCCAGCCCTGAGTTTGGGCATAATATGCAGGCAGGTTGGGGCTTTATCACAGGTATTATTTCAGGTGCTTGCCTTGCAATTTCTTTGACTTGGGTTCGGCAAGTGCATTATCATGAACCAACACCACTATTTAGCTTGATGGCTTTGGTGGGTTTGGGCGGTGCGATCGTGATGTTGCCTTTGATGCTATGGCTGGATCAAGATCACATTTTACCTAAAACACCACATGAACTTGGCTGGATATTGGTCTATGGCACAGTCATGCAGTGCTTGGCATTTGGTGCGATTACTTTTAGTATCCCACGCCTAAGCTTGGCGGTGACAGGGCTTTTATTATTATCAGAGCCTGTGGCGGCATTGGTGCTGGATTATTTTTGGTTAAATAAAACCATCACTTTAATACAGTGGCTAGGTGCAATACTGACCATGTTCGCCATTTATTTGGGTTCAGTCAAGGTTAGACACTGATTTAATTATTATAAAACCTTTGGTAATTCATCGGTTTATTGGGAGTTTTGAGCTGATACAATCTCAATGGGCAGCTCCAAGCCCTCAGCAAATTTATCAGAGATAATATAGCTGTGCCGCTCATTGACAATATTGGGTGTTACTTGAATGATTAGTGCAGGGTTGCTGCCATCACGGAATTGATGAGCGATATATCGATTACCAAGCTGATCAACAATTTTACCAAGTACTTCAGGGCTTGCCATAGATAATGCCATGGAATGTTGTGCTTGTTTGGCACTGATATTAAAGGCATTGGCATAATTCATCACAGGTTCACTATCAATTAAAAAAGGATAGTTAAAATCTTGTAAGTTGGCTTTCTTGGTTTTAGTATCAATATAAGACCAATTAAGCTTAGCTTTACCATCAGCGGTAGTGATCAGTTGAGGGCTTTGTATCTCTTGAGTGTCACTTGTGTCAAGTTCATTGAATAAACTTTCAAACTCATGAGCGTTTTGGCGTGCATTTTTTGGGTCATCGCTTAACGCAGTATTTGTTTTGGCGTGATCGCTGATGGGTTGTAGATTTTGCTCAGCAGTATTATCTTGACAGCCAATCAAGATGACAGCCGTCAGAAAGATGAATGGTTTTATGCGTGATATTGTGATCATATCAATCATCCAAATAGATTTTTGCATCAAATTGACCAAATTTTAAGTAGTTTGGTTTGTCTCAAGATTACAGCTGATTTTTAAAGCCTCGCTGCTTATCGCGTGCAAAATCTCGTTCTTTGAGCGTTGCTCTTTTATCATGCAGTTTTTTGCCCTTTGCCAACGCAATTTCACATTTTACCCGACCATGTTTCCAATAACAAGATAAGGCAACCACCGCATAACCTTTTTGATTGACCATGCCATAAAGCTTATCAATTTCACGCCGATTGAGTAACAGTTTGCGTGTGCGGATATTGTCTGGGTTAATGTGCGTTGAGCTGGTTAATAGTGGCTGAATGTGTGCACCAAATAAAAATGCTTCATTGTTTTTAAAAATGACATAGCTTTCGGTGATTGACATTTTACCTGCACGAATCGATTTGACCTCCCAGCCCTCAAGCACTAAACCTGCCTCATAGGTTTCTTCGATGAAATATTCATGTCGTGCTTTTTTATTGGCACAAATTTGATTGCTTGGTTTTTTTGCCATGATTTGTCCTTGCTTCTATTATTTTTACGATTGCCAAAGATATGTCTTGATTTGGGCATAGTATAACAAAAATTATTCAGTTATTCATCTGACATCCATTATAGTTAGTTGAACTAAATTTTATGAGTGATTATTTTAAAATATAACATACTCAAGCTAACCGATTGTACAATATTCAAATAATTTGCTAATATACAAAGTTTCAGATGAATGCATGCATGATGGGCGGCTAAGATTTAACCGTTTCAACTAAGATTTTGATGAGTTTTTAAGGAAAAAATATGCTAAATAGTCAACCTACCCTAAAAACATTGCTTGAACATCGCTCAATTCGCAAATATACAGGTGAGCCGATTGATGACAAAGTGTTGACAGCAATACTAGAAGCAGGGCGTGCAGTTTCAACCTCAAGCTTTTTACAGGCTGCCAGTATCATTCGTGTGGTGGATAAAAATAAGCGTACCCAGTTACGCCAAATTTCATGCGATATGAGCGAAGAAGAATACCAAAAAGCACTTGCTGATGGCAAGCGTTTGGGTCATGCTTATGTTGAGGATTGTGCTGAATATTTGGTTTTTTGTATGGATAGTTACCGCCATAATCAGCTTGCTAAGGTGCAGACAGATTGGACGGAGGTCATGATCATCGGAGCGATTGATGCAGCATTAATGGCACAAAATATTCTAGCAGCTGCAGAGAGTTTGGGGCTTGGTGGCGTGTATATTGGTAGTTTGCGTAATGACATTCGCCGTGCAGGTGAGATTTTAGGTTTGCCAAAGCATGTTGTACCTTTATTTGGGCTTTGCTTGGGGCATCCAGATATGTCCTCTAAAATTAATCAATCTCAGCGTCCACGCTTACCACTGGATGTGTTGGTTTCAACCGATACTTATCAAATACCAGATGAAAGTACGCTGACCAAATATAATGAGGTGGTGCGTGAATATTATCAAGGACGCAGATTGGATTTGGATTGGGCGGCACAAATCACTGCAACCTTTGGCGATGAAGTGCGTCCATTTATGCTCAACTACTTGCAAGATCAAGGCTTTGCCAAACGATGATTGACCAAATTTATCACACTTTTGATGATTTATGGTTTAATCAATAAAGGTGGATAAGTTCTGCCTTTATATTTTTATATTTAAAAATCAACCATATTTAAAAGTCAACAAAATTTTGTTACTATAGACATTTTGTTTTGCAATCAAAAGGCGTATCGCCATGACAACCACTCCTAGAAAAGTTCTTTATCCGGGTACTTTTGATCCCATAACCAATGGGCACATTGATTTGGTGACTCGTGCGCTTAAGTTATTTGACGAGGTGGTCATTGCCGTGGCATTTGCACATCATAAAAAGCCAATATTTGATTTTGATGAGCGTGTGGCATTGGTGGAGCAATATTTTGGGAACAATCCTAAAGTGTCGGTGGTGGGTTTTGAGGGGTTGTTGGTTGAATTTGCCAAAGAGCAGGGTGTAAGTGCGGTACTCCGAGGTTTGCGTGCAGTCAGTGATTTTGAGTATGAATTTGGGCTTGCCAATATGAATCGAAGTTTGGATGATGATTTTGAAGCAGTTTTTTTAACGCCATCTCAGGAGTACTCATTTATTTCATCAACTTTGGTGCGTGAGGTTGCAAAGCTTGGTGGTGATGTTAGTAAATTTGTTCCTGAATCTGTATTAATAGCATTTGAGCAAAAATTTAATATAAAATAGGCAGTATTATGGCATTAAAAATCACCGAAGAATGTATTAACTGCGATGTTTGCGAACCAGTTTGCCCTAATGAAGCCATCTCTGCAGGCGATGATATTTATGTGATCAATCCAGCCTTATGTACCGAATGTGTCGGGCATTACGACACACCGCAGTGTGTGGATATTTGTCCTGTAGACTGCATTCCTAAAGACCCAAAATTTCCAGAGACCGAAGATGAGCTGCTGGTAAAATATCAAAAACTTACCTCTGATTTATAAAATGTGTTATAATGATAACTTGGCAGACTAGACAATCGCTGGCACAATTGTGCGGGAGGAAAGTCCGGGCTACATAGGGCAATGTGCTAGCTAACAGCTAGGGGGCGAAAGCCTACGACCAGTGCAGCAGAGAATAGACCGCCTATTAAATAGGTAAGGGTGAAACGGTGGGGTAAGAGCCCACCGCGTGACTGGCGACAGCTCACGGCAAGGTAAACTCCACATGTAGCAAGACCAAATAGGAACTCAATGGGTTGCCCGCTCAGAGTTCGGGTAGGTTGCTTGAGCATATCAGCAATGATATGCCTAGATGAATGATTGTCCACGACAGAACTCGGCTTATCGGTCTGCCTTTACTTTTCTAATATTTGCATGATTATTTGATTTTATATGATCATTAGCTTTTGCTATGATTGATTGATAAAATTTTAAAATTTTTTGATTTTATCGTTGACAAGCCAAAACTTTATGCTATAATTTGCGACCTGTAACGGCGATGTAGCTCAGCTGGTTAGAGCGCACGACTCATAATCGTGAGGTCAAGAGTTCAAGTCTCTTCATCGCCACCAAATATATTATAAAAATTAATGCTTGACATATAATTTTAATGAGTTATAATATTATCCTTACTCTAGCGAGTAAGAATTTTTCTAAAATTTAAAGTTTTAGAAAAACAAACAAAAAACCGCTTGACTTTAAAACATTCCATGTTATAATGTTCAGCTCAAGTTAATCAG
>ERZ1023299.49-NODE-49-length-23311-cov-915.969771_pt1 | contig 23311 bp, 19 predicted proteins | sample MGYA00380472_ERZ1023299 | MGnify/ENA primary metagenome ERZ1023299 (study PRJEB33173, sample SAMEA4830402) | metagenome | study: EMG produced TPA metagenomics assembly of the PRJEB25223 data set...
AAGTTATAGCCGTTCCAAGGCATGAATGCTACGCGAATATTTTGACCTAATGCAAGTTCCCCTAAATCAGTTGAAGGACCATCTGCTAATACTTCGCCACGATTAATTGGATCGCCTAAATTCACACAAGGAATTTGGTTAATACAAGTATTTTGGTTAGAGCGGGTGTATTTAATTAAATTATAAATATCAATACCAGCTTCACCTGCAATAGTCTCATCTTCATTTACTTTAATCACAATACGAGACGCATCAACGTACTGAACGGTACCACCACGTTTTGCAACAACCGCAACACCTGAGTCAAGTGCGATTGGTTTTTCCATACCTGTACCAACTAATGGTTTATCCGCACGTAATGTTGGAACTGCTTGACGCTGCATGTTCGCACCCATCAACGCACGGTTCGCATCGTCATGCTCAAGGAATGGAATTAATGCAGCCGCAACAGATACCACCTGTTGTGTCGAAACATCCATATAGTGAATATCTTCAGGTTTATATAAACCAGATTCACCACGTTCACCACGAGCAGTAACGAAAGCATCAGTAAAACGGTTATTTTCGTCTAAGTTTGAGTTTGCCTGTGCAATGATGTAGTTTGCTTCATCAATTACAGATAAGTATTCAATTTCTTCAGTAACTTGACCATCAACCACTTTACGATATGGTGTTTCTAAGAAACCATAATCATTAGTACGTGCAAAAGCAGAAAGTGAGTTGATCAAACCAATGTTTGGACCTTCAGGGGTTTCAATCGGACATAAACGACCATAGTGAGTATTATGTACGTCACGCACTTCAAAGCCTGCACGCTCACGCGTTAAACCGCCTGGACCTAATGCAGAAATACGACGTTTGTGTGTCACTTCTGACAATGGGTTGTTTTGATCCATAAATTGCGAAAGCTGTGAAGAACCAAAGAATTCTTTTACTGCCGCAGAAATCGGTTTCGGGTTAATTAAGTCTTGTGGCGTGATCGCATCTAAATCGCCTAAAGATAGACGTTCTTTGACCGCTCTTTCAACACGCACTAAACCGATACGGAATTGGTTTTCAGCCATTTCGCCCACGCTACGTATACGACGGTTACCCAAATGGTCAATATCGTCTACTTCGCCACGACCATTACGGATGTCGATCAATTTACGCATTACCGCAATAATATCTTCATTGCTTAAAATACCCGCACCTTCCCCTTCTGGAAAAGCTAAAGAACGGTTGAACTTCATACGACCTACTGTAGATAAATCATAACGTTCTGCAGAGAAGAATAAATTATTGAATAACGCTTCTGAAGATTCTGGTGTTGGTGGCTCGCCCGGGCGCATCATACGATAAATTTCGTAAAGCGCACTAGTTTTGTCATAAGTTGGATCGACACGTAGCGTTTCAGAAATATATGGACCATAATCTAAATCATTAGTAAATAAAGTTTCGATCGTGGTGTAACCAGCTTGTGCTAATTTTGCGAGGGTTTCTAACGAAATTTCGCCATTTGCAGGACAAATAATTTCGCCAGACTCTAAATCAACATAATCTTTCGACGCAACTTTACCTAAAATATATTCAGAAGGTACAACCACTTGTGAGATATTATCTTTTTCTAATGCTTTAATGTGACGAGCAGTGATGCGACGACCACGTTCAACATACACTTTGCCATTTGCTTCAATATCAAAAGAAGCCGTTTCACCACGTAAACGTTCTGGCACTAAAGTCATTAACAATTTATCGCCAGCGATTTCAAAGGTAATTTTATCAAAGAATAAGTTTAAGATTTCTTCAGTGGTGTAGCCTAATGCACGAAGAATGATTGTTGCCGGTAATTTACGGCGACGGTCAATGCGCGCAAATAAGTTATCTTTTGGATCGAATTCAAAATCTAACCAAGAACCACGGTAAGGAATAATGCGTGCGTTATAAAGCACTTTACCTGAAGAATGGGTTTTACCTTTGTCAGAATCGAAGAATACACCTGGACTACGGTGTAATTGTGAAACGATAACACGCTCGGTACCATTAATTACAAAAGTACCGTTATCTGTCATTAATGGGATTTCCCCCATATAAACTTCATTTTCTTTAATATCTTTAACTGCGCGTGAAGAAGATTCTTTATCGTAGCTCACTAAACGTAATTTTACACGTAAGCCTGCTGCATAAGTTGAGCCACGAATTTGGCACTCACGTACATCAAACTCTGGCTCTTCTAAACGATAATCTACATATTGTAATTCTGTATAGCCATTATTGCTTACAATAGGAAATACAGAACGGAATGCCGCTTCTAAACCTTGCTGACCTTCAGGATCTTTTTGAATAAATTTATCAAAAGAATCCAACTGAATGGTTAATAAATAAGGAACATTTAAAACTTGCGGACGTTTACCGAAATCTTTACGAATTCGTTTTTTTTCAGAATAGGAGTAACCCATTGGTTTTCCTCTGCTAACTGTTCAGTGACCTAGCCACAAACTAACTGTGACGTGAATGACCGTTAAAATGACCGCACTCTGAACCTTACTTCTATAGTGGGGTGACAACTCAAATTACATAGAACGACAACTTGAGCAAAACAACGACAAATAACGGTGAATTTGTCATTGTGTGGATGTGCTTTCTATTCAAAAACACGGTTAAATTAAGCAATAAAAGGTCAAAATTGATTAAAAATCAATCTAAACCTTTGCTAATTTCAAGGCGGTAAATTTTAAATGAATGTGGCTTTCGCGTCAAGTTGAAAAATTATTTAGAAATTTTATGAAATAAAAAACCGCACTTTCAAAAAGTGCGGTTTAAAATCTATCAATTCTTTAAATTATAAAGAAGCTTGATCAACAGCAACACCTGCACCCATAGTGGTAGAGATGCTTACTTTCTTGATGAAAATACCTTTAGCAGTAGTTGGTTTTGCTTTATTTAAAGCAGCCAATAATGCTTGAAGATTTTCTTTTAATTGAACTTCAGAGAAGTTTGCTTTACCGATAGTGGTGTGGATGATACCGTTTTTATCATTACGATAACGGATCTGACCAGATTTAGCATTTTTAACTGCTTCAGCAACGTTTGGTGTTACAGTACCAACTTTAGGGTTTGGCATTAAACCACGTGGGCCTAATACTTGACCTAATTGACCAACAACACGCATTGCATCAGGAGAAGCGATAACAACATCAAAGTTCATTTCGCCTTTTTTGATTTGCTCTGCTAAATCTTCCATACCCACTAAATCAGCACCAGCTTCTTTAGCTGCATCTGCATTAGCACCTTGAGTGAACACAGCTACACGTACTTCACGACCAGTACCGTGTGGTAATACTGTTGCACCACGAACGTTTTGGTCAGATTTACGAGGATCGATACCTAAGTTTACTGCAACATCAACACTTTCTACGAATTTAGCGGTTGCGAATTGTTTTAATACCGCGATCGCTTCGTTAATTTCGTATGCTTTAGTAGAATCTACGCCAGCTTTGATTGCTTTCATTTTTTTAGTCAATTTAGCCATCGTATTATTCCTCCACCACTAAGCCCATTGAACGAGCAGTACCAGCGATTGATTTCATTTTAGTTTCGATAGTCGCGCCAGTCATATCTGCTGCTTTAGTTTCAGCGATTTGACGAACTTGATCTAAAGTTACTTTACCCACTTTATCTTTGTTCGGTTTACCAGAACCAGATTTGATACCTGCAGCTTTTTTCAATAATACTGCTGCTGGTGGAGTTTTAGTGACGAAAGTAAATGAACGGTCTGCATATACAGTGATAACAACTGGAATTGGTAAACCTTTTTCTAAGCTCTCAGTACGAGCGTTGAATGCTTTACAGAATTCCATAATGTTCACACCTTGCTGACCTAATGCAGGACCAACTGGTGGTGATGGGTTAGCCATACCAGCTGCAACTTGCAACTTAACATAGGCTTGGACTTTTTTTGCCATTTTAGTTTTCCTCTAATTGGGTAATAACGCTATTAAATAGCTCCCCGATAATTTTTAGTGCAAAATTCATTACACCACACAAAAATATGAGCCCTGAACGGCTCATAATAGGCGCGGATTATATTAAAAGTGCGCTTGTTTTTCAAGCACTTCTTAAATCCGCTAGAAGATATTATTGCGCATCACCAATTAATACTGAATCTAACGCAATTTCAATCATATCATTGAATGTTAATTGACGTTCTTCTGCCGTGGTTTGTTCGTGAGTACGAATATGGTCAGACACGGTACAAATCGTTAATGCTTTTGCACCATATTCTGCAGCCACACCATAAATTCCAGCAGCTTCCATTTCCACACCTAAAATGCCGTATTTTTCCATTATATCGAACATTTCTACATCGGGTGTATAGAATAAATCCGCCGAGAATAAGTTACCGACACGAACGGCTTTGCCTTTTGCTTTTGCAGCTTGAACAGCAGCTTGTGCCATATCGAAGTCAGCAATAGCTGCAAAGTCGTTATCTTTGAAACGAATACGGTTTACTTTTGAATCAGTACATGCACCTAAACCGATAATCACATCGCGCACTTTCACGTCCATACGAACAGTGCCACAAGAACCTACACGGATGATTTTTTTCACGCCATATTCAGTGATTAATTCTTTCGCATAAATAGAGCAAGATGGAATCCCCATACCGTGTCCCATAATAGAAATTTTACGACCTTTATAAGTTCCAGTAAAACCAAGCATATTACGAACATTCGTTACTTCAACAACATCTTGTAAAAAAGTTTCTGCAATGTATTTTGCACGAAGTGGATCGCCAGGCATTAAAACAACATCAGCAAATGCACCTTCAGGCGCGTTAATATGTGGAGTCATAATTTTTCCTTATTTTTAATAATGAATAAAAATGAATAAAGTGCGGTCATTTTTTACCGCACTTTTTAATTGATTAAGATAAATTAAAGTGCTGCAGCACCTAAGCCGATAAATAAACCCGCAATAGTTGCACTCATTAAGTTAGCGAGAGTACCAGCGATAACGGCTTTAATACCTAAACGAGCAACATCACTACGACGACTTGGTGCCATACCACCTAAACCACCAATTAAAATTGCAATTGAGCTGAAGTTAGCAAAACCACAAAGTGCGAAAGTAATAATCGCTTTGGTTTTTTCAGTTAATACAATTGCAGAATCTGGTTGTAAATATTTTGCAAATTCAAGATAACCCACAAATTCATTAACCGCTAATTTCATCCCGATCATTTGTCCTGCGATACCTGCTTCAGCACCATCAGTTACACCGATTAAGTATGCTAATGGTTTGAAAATTAAACCAAAGATAGATTGTAAGGTTAAATCGCCATAGCCGAACCATCCGCCTACGCCACTTAAAATACCATTAATTAATGCAATTAAACCAACGAATGCGATTAACATTGCACCTACGTTTAACGCAAGTTGCATACCTGCACTCGCACCGCCCGCCATTGCTTCAAGTACGTTAGTTGGTTTTTCTGAATCATTGTCTTCTGGTTGTTTATCTGTGAATTGTTCGGTTTGTGGGAACATTAATTTCGCAAATAATAAACCTGCTGGTGCCGCCATAAATGACGCAGCGATTAAGTATGTCAATGGCACGCCCATTCCAGCATAACCTGCCATTACTGAACCCGCGATAGACGCTGTACCACCCACCATAATGGCAAATAATTCAGATTGGGTCATATTTTTAATGTAAGGGCGAACAACTAATGGTGCTTCAGTTTGACCGACGAAGATATTCGCCGCCGCTGACATTGATTCCGCTTTTGACGTACCCAATGCTTTTTGTAATGCGCCACCTAATACTTTAATCACGACTTGCATAATGCCGAGATAGTAAAGCACAGAAATTAAGCCAGAGAAGAACACGATAATCGGTAATACTTTCACTGCAAAAATGAAACCGGATGGTTTACTTGGATCCGCTAATCCGCCGAAAACGAAATTAATCCCGTCATTACCATAGGCAATAACATTGGATACCATATCCGCAGCGGCACCCAACGCTTGTTTACCTGCTGGCACATATAAAATAAGGGCGGCAAATCCTACTTGGATTGCTAACGCCCCTACTACGGTTCGAATACTAATCGCTTTACGATTATTAGAAAGTAACACGGCAATAGCGATTAATACGACCATTCCCAAAATGCTGCTTAACACACTCATTTGATTCCCCTAGATTAGTTAAGTTAATAAAATTCGGCTTATTCTACTTGTTTTCTTATGAAAAGTCGGCGAATTTTCACCGCACTTTTTGTAAACGTCTATAAAATAGTCAAAACCTTGTTAATTCCACATTGACGCGCATAAGCAGATAGCGCATTAGTTTCTTCCACACTTGGGATATGCGCTGATAACCCAGCTTCATCACGTACGCCCTTGCTATGCACACGGATAATTTTTAATGCCACATCAGGATAATTTCGTAGTAGTTGAGCAACTTTGCCCACCAAATGTTCAGCATTAAAAAAATGCTTTAAAAAAACCAACCGCACTTCTTCCACTTTATTTAATGGCAACAAGGCAGCTAAATTTTGCAAATTCCGCTCCAGTTTATCGTTTTTTATATGCAAACGCTCTAGTATCACTTGCTGTGGTACAATACCTGCTTGATTTTTCCGATCGAAACAAAGTGTTTGCAAGCCAATGCCCTCGCCTTTGAGATCAAATAAAAATTTGTCAGTGACATCAATTAACGAACAAACACGATCAAACTCAAAAAAGCCACTACTATCCAAATAACAAGTCAATCCTTGCGAACGTAAAGCCTTAAAGAGTGGCACAAGTTTTTTGTGATGAATAGTGGGTTCTCCACCAGAAACCGTTACACCGCGAATAAATGGAACTGCCTCCATAACCTGTTCATACAAATACTGCAAACTGACCAATTTCGCACTTTCCGTATAACGAGGTATGGTTTCCGGATTATGGCAATACAAGCAATTTAGCTTGCAACCTTGCAGAAAAATACTCGAACGATTGCCTTGTCCCTCTACATTTGAAAAAGGAATAATCCGATGTAACGGCACAAAAATCTCAGAAAGTGCGGTCATTTTTCCAATTATTTTTCAGCGGTGACATCTTTTTCATCGCGTAATTGGCGATCAAACACATTGGCACATTCATCCGTACCCGAGCCATACCAAGTTGTATCGCGTAATGCAACTTCGCCTTTACGGTATTTTTCAACTTCGCTTTTCTTCACTAGATAACCTGTAACACGAATTAAATCCGTGTTTTTCAAATAGGTGGTAATGTAGCGATAGCCTAAGGAAAATGCACCATCAATAATATCCACTACCGCATCACAGTGATCTACATAGGTTTGATCAAAAGCAAATAAATCCCCTGTACCAGATGGGAAATATTTATGGAACGGTGCAGATTGTTTCAAATGTGCAAGTAACGTTGGTTCTTCGCCTACACGAATACGGTGAGCCGGTGCGTTGCGTTTGTCTTCTTCGTGGTTACTTGCGCCCACTTGTGCGTGTAATAAATAACGATTGCCAGTACGTTCGGCATAAACTCCTTCGTGCGCATCAGTGATTTCTTTCAATTTATCCATAATCGCTGTCGCAATTTCATCGCCACGAACGCTCTTACCAAAGGTTTCATTTAAGCCTTCACATTGCAATAAGTGATTTGTGGCATCAGCCAAGCCCACAATCGCAAACATTCCTGTAAAATTAGTGCGTTTGATAAAGCCCTCTTTTTCGAGGAATGAACTGTTAAAGAAATTACTTTCTTCCACTACAAATTTGTGGCGTTTATCCATGGTTGAAAGAGCACATTTCGCCACACGCGGTAATAATTCATTCAGCATTTCATCCGCACTTTTACAGGCGCGAGCAATTGTCCCTAGACGTAAACGCGTTAAGGTGTAGGCACCGCCACATTCAGGCAGTGCGTTATAGCAACTTGCTACGCCGTATTCTTCGCCTAGATCGGAAATATAGTAAGCATCGTTTGCAAAAGATGGTTTAGAAACCAACAAACAGGCTTTTGCTGCAAGTTCAGCAAACTCACGGCTTGTTTTCGATTTGTCATAACGAATAGTCATATTCGGTGTTGGTGCTTCAAGCTCAATCACGGCGCGTAAAATCAAGCGACCTGCTTTCGTATCATAAGGCCCAATATTGGCATGACAGAATGAATCTGGCACAGTTTTATCAATATGATTTAAGAAACGTTTAATTTTTATGTAATCTTTTTCTTCATCAGTAATGAACGGTTCGAGCAACACATCAAGACGCCCAATATAAACAGGATAAGTCGTAATGGATGGCACGTGGGAGTAAAGAATCAATAATCCATCAAGTGCCTCATCAAGATCTTTTGGAGGCGGCAACTCTAAAAATTCGCAGCCCCTTTGGATATACACATTGTAGTCAGGCAGGATATAACGAGGACGATAAATCGCGTAACCTTCACATAAATCACAAATCATTTGATTCTGTAAAAAGCCCCATTCTTCATCGGTATAACCAAGCAAATCGCGAGGATCAAATAAACGCTCGGCAATATTGCCTAATGTCATTAATTTTTGATGATAAGTCAGATTATTGGCTTTAACCGTATCGAGAATATCTTGAAGTGAAGCTAACATAACGTCCCCTTTGAAAATGGTTTTGTATTGTACGCAATGGTAACAAAATAGACAATTTTGAAAACGTGAGGAAGATCACAGTTTTAGAAAATAAACATTATGCAAACGGTTACTCAAAATAAATATGTTTTTGATATAAATGAACTGACAAAATTATTTCTGTTTTTGCATCTTTCCTTTTATGATAAAACGGAATATAAAAGGTAATAAATATGAAGAAAAAAGTATGCGTTATACCTCGCACATCTTGGGCTGCCACATCATTATGGACAGCGCAATATAAAACCATTTCAATCTTACTTTTTGCTCTTTCTATTTTAGGTATTGGAGATGGGCTTATTGTATTATCAGGTTTAGGATCGACACCTTGGACTGTACTTTCACAAGGTATAGCAATACAGACAAATTTTGATATTGGCTGGTCATCTTTTTTAATTAGTTGCGCAGTAATGTTGGTATGGAAACCTCTCAAATTACGCCTTGGGCTTGGGACATTATTAAATATTATCGTTATTGCTCTATTTCTAGGGATCACAACAAAAATACTGGCGCCGCCAACCGCACTTTTTTCACGAATGATCTTCTGTCTGATAGGTATATTACTCTATGGTTTTGGAACTGCGTTATATCTCACTTGTCACTTAGGTGCGGGTCCTCGAGACGGATTAATGGTTGGTATTTGCCAACGTTTTCATTTAAGCATCAACGTGGTACGCTCAAGCCTTGAAATCTCGGTTTGTTTACTTGGTTTTTTACTTGGTGGTGTCGTTGGCTTGGGTACTGTCCTTTTCGCCACCAGCATAGGCAGCGTTGTTCAATTCTTCTTAAATATTATTGCTCGTTTGCCACATATTCCGTATGAAAAGTGATATTTCAGCTAACGCATTGTCTATTGAAATTAACTCTAAATTCATTTGAGTCTCTTTTCCTGCGGGTGGGCAAAATGCAAGATGCTTATCGACATCATTAATGGGTTTCCAGCGTCTCGGCTGAGAAGAACGACTATTTGGATAAAATCCGATAGTCGGAATATTAAACGCACTGCTCAAATGCAATGGCCCAGTAGATCCCGCAATAAATAAATCCGCACAAGCCAAAGAATGAGCAAAATCCACTAAACCTTTATTCTTATCGTAAATGGCTACGCGTAAATCATTCACAAGATTTGCTAATTCATAGGCTTTTTCACTTTCGCCAGGCCCTGCTGTCAGCACAATATTGCAATCAAACTCAGCCAATAAGCCTTTAATTAAATCCGCATATTGCGCTAAAGAAAGATTCGTAGCTGAACCACCAGAACCACTATGCACAAAGATCCATTTTTTATTTGCGGAAAGCCCTAAACTCTCTTGTAAAAAAACGCGCTGATTTTCCACCGCACTTTTCTCAAAGATTAAATAAGGTGGTTTAGGTTCAACAACTGGCATATTATGCTTTTGCAAAAAAGCCCGAACTAAATCTTGATTGTATTCCGCTTCTGATTTTTCAGAACGAGAACGGCGTTGTGTTAGACGGTGATTATAGAGAATTTGAACCCATTTAGTCGCAGGTGCAAGGCGATATTTAATTCCACTTTTCCAAGCGAGTTTTCCATTATGGGTATTGGAAAAGAAACTAATCATGCCATCAAACTGCTGCGCTTTGATTTCCTGTACAACACGTTTGAAATCCGTTTTGTCATTTTTTTTGCTATCAATAATAACATCATCAATAAATGGACAAATTTCCGCTAAAGGCGCAGTGTAATTCGGCACAAGTGCGGTTAATTTTAGCTCTGGATTTGAGGCTTTCAACATTGCAAAAGCAGGCCATGCTTGCATAAAATCGCCTAATTTATCGTTACGAATAACTAAAATCTTTTCCATAATTTCTCCGCTAAAATAAAAAAACCGCACTTGAAAGTGCGGTCGTATTTTATGTTATTTTTGTGGATTATAAAACATCAACACAATTTAAGTCTTCGAAAGATTGCTCTAAGCGTTTAGACATAGATTCTTCCATTTTACGTAACCAAACACGTGGATCGTAGTATTTTTTATTTGGCGCGTCTGGGCCTTCAGGGTTACCTAATTGACCTTGAAGATATGCTTCATTTGCTTTGTAGAAGTTCAAAATACCATTCCAAGACGCCCATTGGGTATCAGTATCAATGTTCATTTTGATTGCACCGTAGCCAATTGCTTCGCGGATTTCTTCGCGGCTAGAACCTGAACCACCGTGGAATACGAAATTAATTGGTTTTGCAGGAAGATTGCGTTCTTTAGAAACGAACTCTTGTGATTCACCTAAAATAGATGGTTTTAATTTTACATTACCTGGTTTGTAAACACCGTGTACGTTACCGAATGCAGCAGCAACGGTAAAGTTAGGGCTTACTGGATGCAATTGATCGTAAACATAAAGCACATCAGAAGGTTGTGTATATAAACGTGATTCATCAACATCAGAGTTATCTACGCCGTCTTCTTCGCCACCAGTAATGCCAATTTCGATTTCAAGGGTCATCCCCATTTTATCCATACGAGCAAGATATTCACGGCAGATTGCCATATTTTCTTCCATTGACTCTTCAGATAAATCGATCATATGTGAAGAGAAAAGTGGACGACCCGTTTCGGCAAAATGTTTTTCGCCTGCATCTAATAAACCGTCGATCCAAGGTAATAATTTTTTCGCTGCGTGATCAGTATGAAGAATAACAGGCACACCGTATTCTTTCGCTAAAGTATGAACCTGTTTCGCTCCAGCAATCGCCCCTAAAACATCTGGACGAGTACCACTCGTTGGTTTGATACCTTTACCTGCATAGAACGCTGCGCCACCATTTGAAAATTGGATAATCACTGGTGCTTTTACACGTGCAGCAGTTTCTAACACGGCATTAACGGAGTCAGAACCCACACAGTTTACGGCAGGAATAGCAAAGTTATGCTCTTTAGCATAAGCAAAAACTTTTTGCACATCTTCGCCTGTTACAACACCGGGTTTCACGATATCTAATAATTTAGCCATACTTGTGTTTCCTTTTTATGTTTAGCGGGATAAGCCCACAATTTGAAGAATTTGTATTAATGATGGCATTTTTGATGCCACCATCAATATGTTATAGAGGAAAAGTGCGGTTAGTTTTTCGCACGTTTTTCAAGAATTTCTACTGCAGGTAATACTTTGCCTTCTACAAATTCTAAGAATGCACCACCACCCGTTGAAATGTAAGAAATCTTATCAGCAATACCAAATAAATCGATAGCCGCTAAGGTATCGCCGCCGCCAGCAATAGAGAATGCATCGCTGTTTGCAATGGCGTGAGAAATGATTTCAGTCCCTTTACGGAAGTGAGGGAACTCAAACACGCCAACTGGGCCATTCCATAAAACGGTTTTTGCATTTTTGATAATTTCAGCCAATTGTTCTGCTGATTTATCGCCAATATCAAAAATAGATTCATCATCTTTCACTTCATTTACCGCTTTTTCTGTTGCGGCTGCCGTTTCAGAGAACTCTAAACCTACACGCACATCAACTGGAACTGGAATATCTGTATTTGCGGCTAATTCTTTCGCAACTGGAATTAAATCAGCTTCATATAAAGATTTACCCACATTGTGACCAGCTGCCGCGATGAAAGTATTCGCAATGCCACCGCCCACAATAATTTGGTCAGCGATTTTTGAAAGAGAATTTAATACTTCTAATTTAGTTGAAACTTTAGAACCGCCTACGATCGCGACCATTGGACGAGCAGGTTCTTTTAATGCTTTACCTAATGCATCTAACTCAGCCGCTAATAATGGGCCTGCACAAGCGATTGGCGCAAATTCTGCAACGCCATAAGTTGATGCTTGCGCACGGTGCGCTGTACCAAAGGCATCCATTACAAATACGTCGCAAAGTGCGGCATATTTTTTACCTAATTCTGGATCATTTTTCTTTTCGCCTTTGTTTACGCGTACGTTTTCTAAAACAACGATTTCGCCATCTTTAACATCTACACCATTTAAATAATCTTGTTCTAAACGCACATTAAAGCCTGCGTTTTTTAAGTAATCAACAACTGGTTGTAAAGAATCTTCTGGTTTGAATTCTCCTTCAGTTGGACGACCTAAGTGAGAAGTTACCATCACTTTCGCGCCTTTTTCTAAGGCTAATTTTAAAGTAGGAATGGTCGCACGAATACGCGCATCTGAGGTCACTTTGCCATCTTTTACTGGCACATTAAGATCTGCACGGATAAATACACGTTTACCCGCTAAATCTAAATCGGTCATTTTGATTACTGACATAATCTATCCTCTTGTTAAGTTAAAATTAAAATTGAAAACTTCTCGTATTATACCTACTTCGTGCTAGGTTGTAACGATTTAGATCAAAGAAATTCTTATTTGCTTTGGCAATTCATTACCTGCCATTTTTTATCATAACAAATAAATAATTCATTTCGACTAGCCCTCAAATACGCATTTTTTAATTGTGGATTATGTTGCTTCATCCAACCAAAAAGTTCATCTCTACTTAATTTTTGATTCGGTAATTTTAATGCGTTAAATAATTCCTGCTCCTTAGCAAAATATTGCTGGGCAGAATCAAAGGCGCAACTACCATGTTTTTCCCATTCGCCTTGCAATAATTTCTCGCCCGGAGAAATCGCCAAATATTGTGCTAATAAACCTTTTGGCAAGGCGGGTAAATCGCCTTTGCAAAAACGAGGATGATCTGAAACAGCGCGAGCATTTGCATTTTGAGGCCATAGCCCATGTACAACCCAACCAAAAGTGCGGTTATTTCCACATTGATATTGAGAGGAATAAGGCAACTGATCGCCATATTTTTCACGCTGAATATCACAAAATCCAGGCGACCAAGATAATGCCAACATATAATAATCGACAGGTGCCTTTGCATTTTGCCCAATATGATCATTGCGCATAATCACATCATAGTTTGCAAAAACATCTGGATTTTTTACCGCACTTTTTTCAATATCCGTCCGCTTTGTCTCAAATTGAGGCTCAAATTTAGGTTCAAATTTAGGCTCAGATACTTTTGTTTGCGTCGTCTGCTCAATTACGGGCGAGGATGATTGATGTTTAGCTTTGGTTGGATCAGTAAAATATTGCCAAATTGCTAATACAACAAGGATAATAAGAGAAAGAATGGAAGTAAGTTTTTTCATAAATTTTGTTTAGTTTTTGTCAATCAAGTTTTTGTCAGCTATAATTCGCCGCTTTCAATTTTCTATTAAGGATCACAATGGCATTACTCATCACTAGCAAATGTACCAACTGCGATATGTGCTTACCAGAATGCCCGAACGAAGCCATTTCCATTGGCGATGAGATTTATGTAATCGATCCTGTACTTTGCACGGAATGTGTCGGTCATTACGACACGCCAACCTGCCAAAAAGTTTGCCCAATCACTAACTGTATTAAGCCCGATCCTGAACATCAAGAAACCGAAGAACAGCTTTGGGAACGCTTTGTAATGATTCATCATTCGGATAAATTGTAGAAAATAACTTCCCTTCCCCTACTTGTGGGGGAAGGTGCCAGAAGGGCGGAAGGGGGCTTTCTATATCTCCCCTCAACCTTCGGCAGCTCCCTTGCAAACAGAGGGAGAAAAGTGTTTTCTCTAGGGAAAAATCAAATATTACCCCGCCACCACTGGTAAATATCCCCATTGAATTAAAAATGGAATGAGCATAATCACGACGCCAATCAATAACGCAAACACCAAAGCGAAATTACCGCCAGAAACACGATATGGCAATGTTGGATTTTCAATACGTGTACGCCATGCCAAGCCAATTGGTAAAATTAAGCAATAGAAAGCACACAATAAACCTGCGTAACTTAATGCTGTAATAAATCCTTCAGGATAAAACAATGCAAATACAAGTGGCGGTAAAAATGCGGCTACAGTTAAAACAAAGCGATTATTTGGCAAATGATAACGCTTGAATAAATCCCCTAATCCTTCAAATACACCAAGCATTACGCCTAAGAAAGAAGTGATCAGTGCAAGTGATGAAAACGCACGCACAACCTCTCCCATAAAATGAGAACCTGTGATTTCACGTGTTGCATTCACTAAGCCATTTAGCGTTGGGTCAGCTTGTAAAATACGCACAAATTCACTTTGACTTAATACACCATGAGTTGCTAACTGCCATACAAGGTAAGCAGCTAATGGAATCGCAGTACCAATCAAAATGGCACGACGAAATTTATCAACACTTCCACCTAAGTAGCTATTCACACTCGCCATAATAACGTGGAAACCGAAAGAAGTAAAAAATATTGGTGCCGCAGAAACCACAAAAGCATAATCCAAAGGCAATGCCATTAAATTATCTGTTGCTACTTTTGGAAGCATCATAAACAGTACAAAAGCAAAGGCGACTAACTTACCAATAAATAACACGCGAGTTAAGCCATCCACGCCTTTCGTTCCTACAACGACAAAAGAACCTAATACAACAGTAAAAATAATAATCGCCGTTTTAAGTGGCATCGCTTCCATTCCAAAAGCCGTTGGCAAGCCTGAAAGTAAAGATCCACCACCAGTAATATAAGCGGCTGAAAGTGCATAAAGTAAAACTAACAAACTCAACGTTGCGAAAATTCGCCCAGGAACCCCAAAATATTTTTCAGCGAGCGTGGCGACACCATCATCCAACTGATCCGCTGTTTGATACACTTCTACAAACAACAATCCGCTGTAAACCAACAAAGCCCACAAGCCAACGAGCAATAACAGGGTATAACCAAAGCCCATACCCGCTGATGTAAGCGGCATAGCAAGCATACCTGCACCAATGGTTGTGCCTGCAATAATCAGCGCACTCCCAAAAGTTTTGTTTTTTAGCATAAAATTGTCCTTATAATGTTGTGTTTAAAAACTAATTTAAATTTGACCGCACTTTTCTTTATAGTGTAAACGGCAAACAGAAAGATAAGAATCATTGCCGCCAATTTGAATTTGCGCGCCTTCTTTAATGACCTCGCCCTGATCATTTAAACGCAAAACAAAATTAGCCTTGCGACCACAATAACAAATTGTTTTTAATTCTTCGAGTTGATCCGCCCAAGCGAGTAAATATTTACTTCCTTCAAAAAGTTCCGCTTGGAAATCTGTACGCAAGCCATAACAAAGCACAGGGATTTTGAGTTTATCAACAACATCACTCAACTGGTAAACTTGTTGTTTGCTAAGAAATTGAGCTTCATCTACCAACACGCAATGCACTTTTTCTTTTTTTAAGTGCTCATTGATTTCATCAAACAAATTGGTTTCCGAGCGAAATAAAAAGGCATCTTGTGAAATACCTATGCGAGATGTGACTTTCCCCACGCCAAAACGATCATCAATCGCAGCCGTATAAACTAATGTGTTCATATCACGCTCACGATAGTTATAGGAAGATTGTAGCAACGTCGTTGATTTTCCAGCGTTCATTGTGGAGTAATAGAAGTAGAGTTTCGCCATTTTTCCTCCTAAATTGCCGGTAATTCCGCCATTGCCCAACGAGGTTTAACATCAATAGCCAGATCGCTATGCTGACCTTGTTTTAAACGTAAAAAACCTGTGTAAGCAATCATTGCGCCATTATCTGTACAAAATTGAGGTTGAGGATAAAACACTTCGCCACCTAAATTTTGCATTAAGTGCGCAAGCGTTTCTCGGAGTTTTTTATTTGCGCTCACCCCTCCCGCAATCACTAAACGTTTATAGCCTGTTTCTTTCAATGCACGCTTACATTTAATGGCAAGTGTATCCACCACCGCATCTTGGAAAGCGTAAGCAATATCCGATTTAGTTTGTTCTGTCAGTTCGCCCTCGTTTTTAATTGCTTGATTAACTGTATTCGCGGCAAATGTTTTTAAACCAGAAAAACTAAAATCAAGACCTGCACGATCTGTCATTGGGCGTGGAAATATAAAGCGATTTGGCGTGCCTTTTTCCGCTAAACGAGAAAGTGCCGCGCCGCCCGGATAATCTAATCCAAGTAATTTTGCTGTTTTATCAAAGGCTTCGCCAGCAGCATCATCAATAGATTCGCCAATCACTTCATATTTTCCTACACCATCGACACGCACTAATTGAGTGTGACCACCCGATACCAACAAAGCAACAAAAGGAAAGTACGGTGAATTGTCATCAAGCATTGGCGCAAGTAAATGCCCTTCCATATGATGAACACCAATCGCAGGAACATTCCAAGCATAGGCTAAAGAACGTGCAATCGTAGCACCGACAAGCAATGCGCCAACAAGCCCAGGGCCACTCGTATAAGCAATACCATCAATATCGCTCGCGGTTAAATTGGCTTCCTCTAATGCCGCTTTAATAAGAGGCGCTGTTTTACGAATATGATCGCGTGATGCTAATTCAGGAACCACACCACCATAATCTGCATGCAGGGCAATTTGAGTATAAAGTTGATTAGCAATTAACCCTTTTTCTTCATCATAAATCGCCACACCCGTTTCATCACAGGAAGTTTCAATGCCTAAGATTTTCATTGATTTTCTTAATTTATTACCTAAAATGTTGCGCGATTTTACCCTGTTTAAGCGGTTTTAACCAGTTGAAACCACAAATATTAAGGTTAATTGGCATTCTATCCTTTACTTTTTCCCTAAAAATAGATTAGAATTGCGTCCTTTATTAAATTTGTCATTTACACACAGGTGCTTTGGCAAAAATAAAATTTTAAATTGCAATTAAATTAAACTCATTGAGGTGATTGGCTTATGCCTGTAATTAAAGTACGTGAAAACGAATCATTTGACGTAGCTTTACGTCGTTTCAAACGCTCTTGCGAAAAAGCGGGAATCTTAGCTGAAATACGCGCTCGCGAATTTTACGAAAAACCAACTACAATTCGTAAACGTGAAAATGCAACACTTGCAAAACGTCACGCAAAACGCAACGCTCGCGAAAACGCGCGCAATACCCGTTTATACTAATTTATAGTATTTTCTGACTCGAGTTAAGACAAACCGTGAATCCTTTGGACTCACGGTTTTGTTACTTTAAGCACAACAAAAATCTACGCCAAAAACGACCGCACTTTCACACCACGATCACGGAGGCTCGACAATGAAAGGTTCTATTCCACGCCCCTTTATTGATGATTTGCTGACAAAGTCCGATATTGTCGATGTGATTAACACGCGCGTAAAACTAAAAAAAGCTGGCCGCGATTATCAAGCCTGCTGCCCTTTCCATCACGAAAAAACACCATCCTTCACAGTTAGCCAAAAGAAACAGTTTTATCATTGCTTTGGTTGTGGCGCACATGGTAATGCGATTTCCTTTTTAATGGACTATGACAAACTTGAATTTGTCGAAGCCATTGAAGAACTTGCAGCTATGGCAGGGCTTGAAATACCTTACGAAAAACGCGCTAATCACAGCGGAAAACCTCAAGCTAATTACCAAACCAAACGAAATCTCTATGAATTAATGCAAGAGATTGCCACGTTTTATCAAAACCAATTGCCATTAAATTCTCAAGCACAAGAATATTTACAACAACGTGGGCTTTCACCTGAAATTATTGAGCGTTTCCAAATTGGGTTTGTGCCGAATGCAATGGATACTGTACTGCGTAAATTTGGTGTTAATCGTGAAGAACAACAAAAACTCATTGAATTAGGCATGCTTTCTCGAAATGATCGTGGCAATATTTACGATAAATTCCGAAATCGCATCATGTTTCCGATTCGTGATAAACGTGGTCGCACAGTGGCTTTTGGTGGGCGTGTATTAACAGATGAAAAACCGAAATATCTGAATTCGCCAGAAACCATTACTTATCATAAAGGTAAGGAGCTTTATGGTTTGTATGAAGCCTTGCAAACCAACGATGAACCCAAACAATTACTTGTTGTTGAAGGTTATATGGATGTAGTGGCATTAGCACAATTTGGCGTGGATTATGCGGTCGCTTCTTTAGGTACGTCCACGACATCAGAACAAATTCAACTTATTTTTCGTTCGACCGAACAGGTTGTTTGTTGTTACGATGGTGACCGTGCAGGGCGTGATGCTGCTTGGCGCGCACTAGAAAATGCGTTGCCCTATTTAGAAGATGGCAGACAACTCAAATTTATTTTCTTGCCAGATGGAGAAGATCCTGATACTTACATTCGTCAATACGGCAAAGAAAAATTTGAAGAATACATCGAAAGTGCGCAATCTTTAAGCGAGTTTATGTTTGCACATTTAAGTCCTCAGGTTGATTTTTCCACTAAAGAAGGGCGCGGAAAATTAGTTGCGCTAGCTGCGCCGTTAATTCACCAAATTCCAGGAGAAATGCTTCGCTTATCGCTACGCAATATGCTTGCTCAAAAACTTGGGATTTTTGATCAAACTCAGCTGGAAAATCTTATTCCCAAACAATTAGAACAAGCCAATACACAACAAAAAGTCACTCATAATAAGATCAAGAAGACACCAATGCGAATGGTCATTTCATTGCTTCTGCAAAATCCTGAGTTAGTAAAACGTATGTCTGAAAGTGGCGTGCAAGCATTACGTGCGGAAGCAGGGTTTGAAATTCTGGAAAAATTGACCGCACTTTGTCGCCAACGAGAGGGCATTACTACAGGGCAAATTTTGGAATACTTCCGCAATACATCTTACAGTAATCCCCTTGAAATACTGGCGACTTGGGATCATTTATTAGACGAATCCGACATAATCAACGCATTTTCTCAAAATTACCGTCGCTTAAATATTCAAGCTATTGAGCGCGATATTGAAATGCTTATTGCTAAAGAACGAACAGAGGGTCTCACTAATGAAGAAAAAACGGTACTTGTACATCTTTTAGCTGGTAAAGAACAGCAGAAAAAACAGTTAGTGAATCCGCTATAACAATGGTAGAATCTCAAGTTCATAAAAAATCTTATCTTCTCAATCACATCAAGCAAAACGAGTATAAAAATGGAAAAAAATCAACAATCTACGGCTGAACAATATTCAGAACAAATTGAGCAATTGATGGAGCTAGGTCGTACACAAGGGTATTTAACTTTTGCTGAAATCAATGACTTATTGCCCGAAGATGCTATTGATCCTGAATATTACGACAAATTGCTACAAACGTTGCAAAATGATGCAGGTATCCCTGTATTAGATGAAGCACCAGAAAGCGATGATATGATGTTGAGTGATACCATCCCTGATGAAGATGCAGTGGAAGAAGCAACTCAAATTCTTTCAAATGTAGAATCTGAAATAGGTCGAACAACGGATCCCGTACGCATGTATATGCGCGAAATGGGAACGGTGGATCTTCTTACTCGTGAAGATGAAATTAGCATTGCAAAACGTATTGAAGGAGGGATCGATGAAGTTCAAACCTCTATCGCAGCCTATCCTGAAGCATTAAATGGATTACTAAAAAATTATGATGATGTAGAAAAAGGTAATTTCCGTTTGACCGATTTAATTACGGGTTTTGTTGATCCAAATGCCGAAATAGAAGAACACAGCGGACTTGATGAAGACTTTTCTGACGAAGATGATGAAGAAGAATCTAGTAATGCAGATGTGGAAGACAATGAAGATGAAGAAGACAATGAATCAGAATCTACATCAGATTCAAGCGACTCTGATAACAGTATTGATCCTGAAGTTGCTCGCGAAAAATTTCAGCAATTAAGAGAACAGCACTCTAAAACCCTTGCTGTTATTGAAAAACACGGCCGCTCTGGAAAACGTGCCCAAGATCAAATTGCACTACTTGGCGAAATTTTTAAACAATTCCGTTTAGTACCAAAACAATTTGATTTACTCGTTCTATCAATGAAAGAAATGATGAAACGTGTGCGCTACCAAGAACGTCAGCTACAAAAAATATTAGTGGATATAGCAGGAATGCCAAAGGATGATTTTGAAAAAATTATTACCACTAATGGCAGTAACAGTGAATGGGTAGCAAAAGCATTAAAATCTAGCAAACCTTGGGCTAAACGTTTAATTAAATATGAAGATCGTATTTATGAAGCCTTAAACAATCTAGCGATAACAGAAGAAAATACTAAACTTACCATTACTCAAATGCGTGACATTTGCGATGCAGTCGCACGAGGCGAACAAAAAGCACGTCGAGCTAAAAAAGAAATGGTTGAAGCTAACTTGCGTTTAGTAATTTCCATCGCGAAAAAATACACAAATCGAGGTTTACAATTCTTAGATTTAATTCAAGAAGGGAATATCGGTTTAATGAAAGCGGTAGATAAATTTGAATATCGACGTGGATACAAATTCTCTACATATGCTACTTGGTGGATTCGTCAAGCAATCACTCGCTCTATTGCGGATCAAGCGCGTACAATCCGTATTCCTGTGCATATGATTGAAACAATCAATAAACTTAATCGTATTTCTCGCCAGTTACTACAAGAAATGGGACGGGAAGCAACACCAGAAGAATTGGCAGAACGTATGGGAATGCCAGAAGATAAAATCCGTAAAGTACTGAAAATTGCAAAAGAGCCGATTTCTATGGAAACACCTATTGGCGATGACGATGATTCACATTTAGGCGATTTTATTGAAGATTCAACCTTAGAACTTCCTCTTGATTCTGCCACAGCACAAAGTTTAAAAGTTGCAACTCACGAAGTGCTAGAAGGCTTGACGCCACGTGAAGCAAAAGTATTACGTATGCGTTTTGGTATTGATATGAATACCGACCATACACTTGAAGAAGTGGGTAAACAATTCGATGTAACACGCGAACGTATTCGTCAAATTGAAGCAAAAGCATTACGTAAATTACGTCATCCTAGCCGTTCTGAAACACTGAGAAGTTTTTTAGATGAATAGAGAGAAACATAAAAGAGAAAAATCGATCTAATCTTAAAAAATCAGATACATTTGTTTAAGGACTAAATTCTATAATCCGCAGAATTTAGTCCTTTTACTTAAAGCACCGCATTAATATGCATTCAAATTTCAACTATTTTAGTTAGATAAGCCATTAACATTTAACAATGGCAACAAATATTGGTTATTTAAAACATTTTAATCATAAAAAAATCTGCGCCCCAATTAGCTGGTTTATTTATTCAGCTTTAAGGCACAGATTAAAGTGCGGTAAATTTTTTTGATATTTGGCGTAAATTATTTATTTAATTTCGCTTTGTAAGTTGGATTCATTAAGTTTTCTACAGAAAGAATGTCATCTAATTGTTCTTCTGTTAATAAACCTTTTTCTAACACAACTTCACGTACGCCTTTACCTGTTTGCACACAGATTTTACCCACTAAGTCGCCGTTGTGGTGACCAATAAATGGATTTAAGTAAGTCACGATACCGATTGAATTAAACACGTAGTTTTCACAAATTTCTTTGTTTACCGTGATGCCATCCACGCATTTATCGCGTAAGTTCACACAAGCATTGGTTAAGATGTCGATAGATTCGAACATTGCTTGACCAATCACTGGTTCCATTACGTTTAATTGTAATTGACCAGCTTCAGATGCGAAAGTCACAGTGGTATCGTTACCAATTACTTTAAAGCATACTTGGTTCACCACTTCAGGAACAACTGGGTTTACTTTTGCTGGCATAATAGAAGAACCTGCTTGTAATTCAGGAAGATTAATTTCTTTTAAACCTGCACGAGGGCCAGAAGAAAGTAAACGTAAGTCATTACATACTTTAGAAAGTTTCACTGCAGTACGTTTTAATGCACCGTGAACCATGACATAAGCACCACAGTCAGATGTTGCTTCAATTAAGTTTTCTGCTGGTACACAAGCTAATCCAGTCACTTCAGCAAGATGTTTTACAACTAATTCTGTATAGCCTTGTGGCGTATTTAAACCAGTACCGATTGCAGTCGCACCAAGGTTTACTTCAAGTAATAAACCTGCTGTACGTTTTAAGTTACGCACTTCTTCTTCAAGTAATACGGCGAAAGCTTTGAATTCTTGACCAACAGTCATTGGCACCGCATCTTGCAATTGGGTACGACCCATTTTTAAGATATTTGCAAACTCTTTTGCTTTATTATCAAAACCGTCGTGTAAATATTGAATTTTATCGATCAATTTTAAGATGCTGTTATACACTGCAATACGGAAACCGGTAGGATACGCATCGTTGGTTGATTGGCTTGCATTAACGTGATCCATCGGATTAATCACGTTATATTCGCCTTTTTTATGACCAATTTTTTCAAGGGCAAGATTAGCAACCACTTCATTAGTATTCATATTGACAGACGTACCTGCACCACCTTGATATACGTCTGATGGGAATTGATCTAAGCATTTTCCAGTGGTAAGAATTTCATCACAAGCTGCTACAATCGCTTTTGCAATATCACTTGGAATTGCACCTAATTCGCCATTGGCTAAAGCCGTTGCTTTTTTTACCATTACCATACCACGTACAAACTCAGGCACGTCAGAAATGGTTACGTTAGAAATATTGAAATTTTCTACCGCTCTTAATGTATGAATCCCCCAATATGCTTCTGCAGGCACATCACGTTCACCGAGTAAATCTACTTCTTTTCTAAATTGAGTCATTTTAATCACCTTTTTGGGTTAGTTAATTTATCGTCATTATAGAAATTTCAAGAAGAAAAAACTTGATGAAGATCACATTTTCAAAAAATGCTCTCAAGACATATTTTCATTTTTCGGATTAGTTTTTTTAGGGAAAAAT
>ERZ1023299.51-NODE-51-length-22466-cov-640.223105_pt1 | contig 22466 bp, 10 predicted proteins | sample MGYA00380472_ERZ1023299 | MGnify/ENA primary metagenome ERZ1023299 (study PRJEB33173, sample SAMEA4830402) | metagenome | study: EMG produced TPA metagenomics assembly of the PRJEB25223 data set...
CATATTTTATCCATGAACTTAAAAAACTCTAACTTGACATTATTACAAAAAAAGAACAATAATGCGAATTATTATCAATTTTGTATAAGTATTAATTCTATGAAATCTGTTTCTCTTATCACTGGTGGACTTTCCTTTTTACTAAGCGCTTGTAGCGGGGGAGGTGGTTCTTTTGATGTAGATGACGTCTCTAATCCCTCCTCTTCTAAACCACGTTATCAAGACGATACCTCGAATCAAAGAACAAAATCTAATTTAGCTCAGTTGTCCATTCCTTCTTTAGGGGGAGGGATGAAGTTAGTGGCTCAAAATTTTACTGGTGCTAAAGAACCTAGTTTCTTAAATGAAAATGGCTATATGATATTTTCCTCACTTTCAACGATTAAAGAGGATGTTGAAAAAGTTAAAAAGAAAAATAAAAACAGGGGGAGCCTTATTGGCTCAATTAAGGAACCTAATGAAAAATCACCAGATTCTAATTCACAAAAATACGTTTATTCTGGTTTGTATTATATCGATAGTTGGAGTGATTTTAAGAGGGAAGAGGGGAAAGCCTATAGTGGCTATTATGGTTATGCCTTTTATTATGGTGATAAAACTGCAACAAAATTGCCAGTAGGCGGTGTAGCTAAATACAAAGGAACTTGGGATTTCATCACTGCAACTAAAAATGGCCAAAAGTATTCTTTGTTCAGTAATAACTACTCACAAGCTTATTCTAAACGTAGTGCTACTCGAGAAGATATTGATTTAGAAAATAATTCAAATAATGGTGATATAGGCTTAATAAGTGAATTTAGTGCAGATTTTGGGACTAAAAAACTGACAGGACAACTGTTTTACACCAAAAGAAAAACTGATATTCAACAATATGAAAAGGAAAAACTCTATGATATAGATGCCCATATTTATAGTAATAGATTCAGGGGTAAAGTTACTCCTACGAAATCCACATCGGATGAACATCCCTTTACCAGCGAGGGAACATTAGAAGGTGGTTTTTACGGGCCTGAAGGTCAAGAATTAGGAGGAAAGTTTTTAGCTGGCGATAACCGAGTTTTTGGGGTATTTAGTGCCAAAGAAGACCCACAAAACCCAGAAAACAAAAAATTATCCAAAGAAACCTTAATTGATGGCAAGCTAATTACTTTTAAAAGAACTGATGCAACAACCAGTACAACAACCAATACAGCAGCCAGTACAACAACCGATGCAAAAACCAATGCAGAAAACTTTAAGACGGAAGATATACCAAGTTTTGGTGAAGCTGATTACCTTTTAATTGATAATTACCCTATTCCGCTTTTACCTGAGAGTGGTGATTTCATAAGTAGTAAGCACCATACAGTAGGAAATAAAACCTATAAAGTGGAAGCATGTTGCAGTAATCTAAACTATGTAAAATTTGGTATGTATTATGAGGATTATGAGGATAAAGATAAGAAAAACAAAAATGAAACAGACAAAGACAAAGAAAAAGAAAAACAAGCGACAAAATCTATCGACACTTATTATCAATTCTTATTAGGTCACCGTACTCCCAGTTCTGAAATTCCTAAAGGAGGAAGTGCAAAATATCTCGGTAGTTGGTTTGGTTATCTGAGCGATGGCAAGACATCTTACTCCCCCAGTGGTAATAAGGAACGCAAGAAAAATGCTGTCGCCGAGTTTGATGTAAATTTTGCCGATAAAACATTAAAAGGCCAATTAAAACGACACGATAATCAAAATACCGTATTTACAATTGATGCAACCTTTAAAAGTGGTGAGAATAACTTCACTGGTACAGCAACCGCAAACAATGTAGCGATTGATAGCCAAAATACACAAGGCACATCTACAGTCAATTTCACGACAACAGTAAACGGGGCATTTTATGGGCCTAATGCTTCTGAATTAGGCGGTTATTTCACCTATAACGGAAAAGACACTACACCTAAAAATTCTGAAAGTTCCTCAACCGTACCTTCACCACCCAATTCACCAAATGCAAGAGCTGCAGTTGTGTTTGGTGCTAAAAAACAAGTAGAAAAAACCAACAAGTAGAAACAACCAACAAGTAGAAAAAAACAAATAATGGAATACTAAAAATGACTAAAAAACCCTATTTTCGCCTAAGTATTATTTCTTGTCTTTTAATTTCATGCTATGTAAAAGCAGAAACTCAAAGTATAAAAGATACAAAAGAAGCTATATCATCTGAAGTGGACACTCAAAGTACAGAAGATTCAGAATTAGAAACTATCTCAGTCACTGCAGAAAAAGTTAGAGATCGTAAAGATAATGAAGTAACTGGACTTGGCAAAATTATAAAAACTAGTGAAAGTATCAGCCGAGAACAAGTATTAAATATTCGTGATCTAACACGCTATGATCCAGGGATTTCAGTTGTAGAACAAGGCCGCGGTGCAAGTTCTGGATATTCTATTCGTGGTATGGACAGAAATAGAGTTGCTTTATTAGTAGATGGTTTACCTCAAACGCAATCTTATGTAGTGCAAAGCCCTTTAGTTGCTCGTTCAGGATATTCTGGCACTGGTGCAATTAATGAAATTGAATATGAAAATGTAAAGGCCGTCGAAATAAGCAAGGGGGGCAGTTCTTCTGAGTATGGAAATGGAGCACTAGCTGGTTCTGTAACATTTCAAAGCAAATCAGCAGCCGATATCTTAGAAGGAGACAAATCATGGGGAATTCAAACTAAAAATGCTTATTCAAGCAAAAATAAAGGCTTTACCCATTCTTTAGCTGTAGCAGGAAAACAAGGTGGATTTGAAGGGGTCGCCATTTACACTCAACGAAATTCAATTGAAACCCAAGTCCATAAAGATGCATTAAAAGGCGTACAAAGTTATGAGCGATTCATCGCCACAACAGATACATCTTCTGGATACTTTGTGATACAAGATGAGTGTCCAAAGGGTGATGACACGTGTCCAGCCAAACCACCTGCGAAGTTATCCCCCAAAAGCGAAACCGTAAGCGTTTCAGATTATACGGGGGCTAACCGTATCAAACCTAATCCAATGAAATATGAAAGCCAGTCTTGGTTTTTAAGAGGAGGGTATCATTTTTCTGAACAACATTATATTGGTGGTATTTTTGAATTCACACAACAAAAATTTGATATCCGTGATATGACATTTCCCGCTTATTTAAGGCCAACAGAAGACAAGGATTTACAAAGTCGCCCTTTTTATCCAAAGCAAGATTATGGTGCATATCAACATATTGGTGATGGCCGAGGCGTTAAATATGCAAGTGGGCTTTATTTCGATGAACACCATAGAAAACAGCGTGTAGGTATTGAATATATTTACGAAAATAAGAACAAAGCTGGAATCATTGACAAAGCAGTGTTAAGTGCTAATCAACAAAACATCATACTTGACAGTTATATGCGACATACGCATTGCAGTCTTTATCCTAATCCAAGTAAAAATTGTCGCCCAACACTTGATAAACCTTATTCATTCTATCGTTCTGATAGAAATGTTTATAAAGAAAAACATAATATGTTGCAATTGAATTTAGAGAAAAAAATTCAACAAAATTGGCTTACTCATCAAATTGTCTTCAATCTTGGTTTTGATGACTTTACTTCAGCGCTTCAGCATAAAGATTATTTAACTCGACGTGTTATCGCTACGGCAAATAGTATTTCAGATCCAACTCGTAAAACAAGAAGAAATGGTTTAGAATCAGATCCTTACTTATACCCAAAACCAAATCCATATTTTGCAGGAGAAGATCATTGTAATTATAAAGGTAGCTCCTCTAATTACAGTGACTGTAAAGTGCGGTTAATTAAAGGGAAAAATTATTATTTCGCAGCACGCAATAATATGGCATTAGGGAAATACGTTGATTTAGGTTTAGGTATTCGGTATGACATATCTCGTACAAAAGCTAATGAATCAACTATTAGTGTTGGTAAATTTAAAAATTTCTCTTGGAATACTGGTATTGTCATAAAACCAACCGAGTGGCTTGATCTTTCTTATCGCCTTTCTACTGGATTTAGAAATCCTAGTTTTGCTGAAATGTATGGTTGGCGGTATGGTGGCAAGAATGACGAGGTTTATGTAGGTAAATTTAAGCCTGAGACATCTCGTAACCAAGAGTTTGGTCTCGCTCTAAAAGGGGATTTTGGTAATATTGAGATCAGTCATTTTAGTAATGCTTATCGAAATCTTATCGCCTTTGCTGAAGAACTTAAAAATGGAAGGGGCAAGGGCAATTATGGATATCATAATGCACAAAATGCAAAATTAGTTGGCGTAAATATAACTGCGCAATTAGATTTTAATGGTTTATGGAAACGTATTCCCTACGGTTGGTATGCAACATTTGCTTATAACCAAGTAAAAGTTAAAGATCAAAAAATCAATGCTGGTTTAGCCTCCGTAAGCAGTTATTTATTTGATGCCATTCAGCCCAGCCGTTATATCATTGGTTTAGGCTATGATCATCCAAGTAATACTTGGGGAATTAATACAATGTTTACTCAATCAAAAGCAAAATCTCAAAATGAATTGCTAGGAAAACGTGCATTGGGTAACAATTCAAGGGATGTAAAATCAACAAGAAAACTTACTCGGGCATGGCATATCTTAGATGTATCGGGTTATTACATGGCGAATAAAAATATTATGCTTCGATTAGGGATATATAATTTATTCAACTATCGCTATGTTACTTGGGAAGCGGTGCGTCAAACAGCACAAGGTGCGGTCAATCAACATCAAAATGTTGGTAGCTATACTCGCTACGCAGCATCAGGACGAAACTATACCTTAACATTAGAAATGAAATTCTAAATTAAAATGCGCCAGATGGACTAGACATGCTATATCTATACCTTACTGGCGCATCTTTTTCTGTTCTATAATCTGCTTAAGTGAAAAACCAAACTTGGATTTTTTACAAGATCTTTTCACGCATTTATTGTAAAATCTCCGACAATTTTGACCGCACTTTTCTCTATTACAAAAACAATAAGGATCCTTTTGTGACTCTCTCAAATCTTTGGCAAAGTTGCCTGTTACAACTTCAAGATCAAGTTTCAGCCAGCGATCTTAGCACTTGGCTTCGTCCTTTACAGGCTGATGTGGTGGCGGATAACCACATTGTTTTATATGCTTCTAATATGTTTGTGAAAGGTTGGGTGGAAACTCATTATCTCGCACAAATCCAGCAAATTTGTCAAACACTTGCACAAAATCCTGAACTGCGTATTTCTTTAAAAGAAGGGGTCAAGCCTGCACCTAAAGTAGTAGAAAATACGCCAAATACATCACTTAGATCAGAAAGTGCGGTAGATTTTCAAGCTGAATCTAGTGCTTCAGTAAAATTTGAATCTCATCTCAATACTAAACACTTATTTGATAACTTTGTTGAAGGTAAATCGAACCAACTGGCACGTGCAGTCGGTCAAAAACTTGCTCAAGCACCGGGCGAACCATCAGCCAATCCTTTCTTTTTATATGGCGGCACTGGTTTAGGGAAAACTCACTTGTTACACGCCATTGGCAACGGCATTTTAGCCAATAAACCGAATGCGCGAGTGCTTTATATTCACGCCAACAACTTTATGCAACATATGGTAAAAGCGGTGCGTGATAATAAAATGGATCAGTTTAAAAAATTCTATCGTTCTCTTGATGCGCTTTTAGTGGATGACATTCAATTTTTCGCTGAAAAAGAAAAAACCCAAGAAGAATTCTTCCATATTTTCAATAACTTATTTGAAACGGGTCGCCAAATTATCTTAACTTCAGATCGTTATCCTAAAGAAATTGAAAAAATTGAAGAACGTTTAAAATCACGTTTTGGCTGGGGCTTAACAACAGCTATTGAACCGCCCGATCTTGAAACGCGTGTAGCGATTTTATTGAAAAAGGCAGAAGAACATAATATGAACTTGCCAGAAGAAGTTGCTTTCTTCATTGCTCAACGCTTGCGTACCAACGTGCGTGAACTTGAGGGTGCATTAAATCGAGTGAAAGCAATGCAAGACTTCAAAGGCGGTGACATTGATATTGATTTCGTGCGAGATACCTTAAAAGATATTTTGGCTCTACAAGAACGCTTGGTTACCATTGAAAATATTCAAAAAGTAGTGGCTGAATATTATCGAATTAAGGTTTCAGATTTAAAATCAAAAAGTCGCGCACGTTCAGTCACTCGCCCTCGCCAAATTGCAATGGCATTAGCAAAAGAATTAACAAACCGCAGTTTGCCTGAAATCGGTCGTGCATTTGACCGTGATCACACAACCGTATTAAACGCTTGCCGAGAAGTGCCAAAATTCCGCGAGCAAGACAATAGCATTCAAGAAGATTGGGCGAATTTAATCCGCACTTTGTCTGCATAATCCAAAATTGAAAAAGATATAAAACAGCAAAGAACTTTTCGCTAGACAAATACCTTGCTTTCCCCTGCTTGCGGGAGGACAAAACACAAAGTGTTTTGAGCGTTGGCTTTGCCAACGACCCCGAAGGGGCGAGCGTAGCGAGTAACGTGCCCATAGGGCGGAAGGGGGCTGGTTAATCCCCCCTCAGCCTTCGGCAGCTCCCCCCAGAAATGGGTGGAGCCAAGAAATACAATAAATCCTGCATAAAAGGAGAACGCAATGCAATTTAGCATTTCAAGAGAAAATTTATTAAAACCGTTGCAACAAGTATGTGGCGTATTGAGTAATCGCCCAAATATTCCTGTATTAAACAACGTATTGTTGCAAATTGAAGACAATCGTCTGACTATCACTGGTACAGATTTAGAAGTCGAACTATCGAGTCAAACTCAGCTTTCATCGTCTTCTGAAAATGGCACTTTTACCATTCCAGCAAAAAAATTCTTAGATATTTGCCGCACTTTATCTGATGATTCAGAAATCACGGTGACTTTTGAACAAGACCGTGCATTAGTGCAATCGGGGCGTAGTCGTTTTACACTAACCACTCAACCTGCCGAAGAATATCCAAACCTCACAGATTGGCAGTCTGAAGTGGATTTTCAACTACCGCAAAATACCTTACGCCGTTTAATTGAATCCACTCAATTTTCTATGGCAAACCAAGATGCACGCTATTTCTTAAATGGTATGAAGTTTGAAACAGAAGGCAATTTATTGCGAACTGTGGCAACAGATGGTCATAGACTTGCGGTATGCACCATCTCACTTGAACAAGAATTACAAAATCATTCTGTGATTTTACCTCGTAAAGGCGTGTTAGAGCTGGTTCGTTTATTAGAAACAAACGATGAACCAGCACGTTTACAAATTGGCACCAACAATTTACGTGTCCATTTAAAAAACACGGTATTTACATCAAAATTAATTGATGGTCGCTTTCCTGACTATCGCCGAGTATTGCCTCGTAATGCCACAAAAACTGTCGAAGGCAGTTGGGAAATGCTGAAACAGGCTTTTGTTCGTGCGTCCATTTTATCTAATGAACGCGCACGCAGTGTACGTTTAAGCTTAAAGGAAAACCAGCTTAAAATTACTGCCTCAAACACAGAACACGAAGAAGCAGAAGAAATTGTCGATGTCAATTACAATGGCGAAGAATTAGAAGTGGGCTTTAATGTCACCTATATTCTTGATGTGCTGAATGCACTTAAATGTAATCAAGTACGAATGCGCTTAACTGATGCGTTCTCCAGCTGCTTAATTGAAAACTGTGAAGACAACAGCAGCGAATATGTCATTATGCCAATGCGTTTATAATATGGCGATTTCTCGTTTACTGGTCGAAAAGTTTCGTAACTTAACAGCAGTGGATCTTGATTTTGATCCTTGCTTTAACTTTTTAATCGGCAACAACGGCAGCGGAAAAACCAGCTTATTAGAAGCCATTTTTTATCTTGGTCACGGGCGTTCATTTAAAAGTGCGGTCACAAATCGCATCATTTCTTACGACGAACCGCACTTTACCCTATTTGGACAAATCCAAGAAAGCCAACATCAATGGTCTGTCGGCTTACAAAAACTGCGTCAAGGCAACACCTTAGTAAAAATTAACGGCGAAGATGGCAATAAAATTTCCGATCTTGCCCATCTTTTACCAATGCAATTAATCACGCCAGAGGGCTTAACCTTACTCAACGGCGGGCCAAGTTATCGCCGCGCGTTTTTAGATTGGGGATTATTCCACCACCAAACAAGTTTCTATTCCGCTTGGAGCAATCTCAACCGATTACTTAAACAACGAAATGCCGCACTCGCACAAAATCAGCCTTACTCTGCCATAAAAATTTGGGACGTTGAACTTGCCAAACTTGCCCACCAAGTAAGTCAATGGCGTGCCGAATATGCAGAAGCTCTCCGCCCTGAAATTGAACAAACTTGCCAACTTTTTCTGCCTGAATTAGAAATTAATGTCAGCTTTCATCAAGGGTGGGAAAAAAATGCTGATTATTATGAAATTCTTCAACAAAATTTTGAACGGGATCGTGCCTTAAATTACACCTTTTCTGGCCCTCAAAAAGCGGATTTTCGTTTCAAAGCACAAGGATTGCCTGTTGAAGATGTGCTTTCTCGTGGACAACTTAAACTTTTAATGTGTGTATTAAGACTAGCGCAGGGCGAGCATTTAATGAAAGAAAAGCAACGCCATTGTATTTTTTTGATCGATGATTTTGCCTCGGAATTAGATCAATACAAACGTGCCTTGTTGGCAGAACGATTACAACAAAGTGGCTCACAAGTATTTGTTACCGCCATCACTCAAAGACAACTAAAAGAAATGCAAGTAGAAAACAAAAAAATGTTTTCTGTCCATAATGGCATCATTAACGCCTTAAATTAACCAAAAGTGCGGTAAAAAATACGCCAATTTTTTAAAAAATATCAAAAATCATTATCATTACCTAATAAATGTAATTCAAGTTTTGAGCGATTTATGCTATAAAACCCACTCATTATAAAAATGAAGACAACTTGCAAACTATCAACGCAACACAGCCAAAATTTGAATCAACTTGTAACCGTATATCAAATTGTGTCCTATCAAATCTACTTTTTAAACTTAATTAATAAGGACAGCTTCTATGCTAAATAAAAAATTCAAACTCAATTTTATTGCGCTTACTGTCGCCTACGCATTAACCCCTTATACAGAAGCTGCGTTAGTGAGAGACGATGTGGATTATCAAATATTTCGTGATTTTGCAGAGAATAAAGGCAAGTTTTCTGTTGGTGCAACAAATGTGGAAGTGAGAGATAAAAATAACCACTCTTTAGGCAATGCTTTACCTAATGGCATTCCGATGATTGATTTTAGTGTTGTGGATGTGAATAAACGTATTGGTACATTAGTGGATCCGCAATATATTGTAAGCGTAAAACACGCACATCAATATATGAATGACTTTTATTTTGGGCATTATAACGGACATCGTGATGTTTCTGATGATGAAAATAAATATAGTGTAGTGACACAAAATAATGTTAATCCAAATGAAGGCTGGCACGTAGATAAGCGATTAGATGACTATAATATGCCTCGTTTAAATAAATTTGTGACCGAGGTTGCACCCACTACGCCTACATTAGCTGGGGACGATTTAGAAACCTATAAAGATAAAGAAAAATATCTGTCCTTTGTGCGAGTAGGTGCTGGTACTCAGTTTGTTTATGAAAAAGATACATATTACACCACGAATAGTACGATTATAGATAAGAAAACAGAAAATGGTCGCGATATTAAATTCTTAGCTGATGCATATCGCTATGCTATCGGTGGTACACCTTATAAAGGAATTAATATTGACCCGTCCCAAAGTAAAAAAGGTCTTATCGGTTTTGGAGATAGCCGCCAACACCCCAATGCTAAGGACGTTCTCTCCCAAGATCCCCTAACCAACTACGGCGTATTAGGTGATAGTGGTTCGCCTTTATTTGCTTTTGATAAACAACAAAACAAATGGGTTTTTATCGGGCCTTATACTTATTGGGCAGGCTATGGTAAAAAATCTTGGCAAGAATGGAATATTTATAAAAAAGATTTTGCTGATACTATTCACTCAAGAGATAACGCTAAACCAGTGCCTTTCTCTACTTCAGAATATCGTTGGACAACAACAGGTAACTCAAGTCAAATCAAAAACAATCAAAAAACAATTTCAGTCAATCTTCCAAATTCTGAGGAAAAACTGGTTAATTATCAACAAAAAGAGAAAGAGAATACTGGACAAAATGTAATTTTTGAAGGAAATGGTAATTCTAAAAACACACTTGTTTTAGAAAATAACATCAATCAAGGTGCTGGCGGTTTATTCTTTAAAGGAAACTACGAAGTTAAAGGAAAAACGGACGATATTACTTGGGTAGGCGGAGGAATTTCTGTTGCTGAAGGAAAAACAGTAACGTGGAAAGTACATAACCCACAATCTGATCGTTTAGCTAAAATCGGCAAAGGAACATTAATTGTAGAAGGAAAGGGAGAAAATAAAGGTTCGCTAAAAGTGGGCGATGGTACTGTTATCTTAAAACAACAAGCTGATGCCAATAATAAAGTTAAAGCCTTTTCACAAGTAGGTATAGTAAGTGGTCGCTCAACTGTTGTACTTAATGATGATAAGCAAGTAGATCCAAATTCCATTTACTTTGGCTTTAGAGGCGGTCGATTAGACTTAAACGGTAATTCACTAACCTTTGATCACATCAGAAATATTGATGATGGGGCAAGAATAGTAAATCACAATACCAGCAAAACCTCTACTGTAACAATTACTGGGGAAAGCCTAATTACAGATCCAAATAAAATTAACCCATATTATATAAAAGCTCGAGAGGAAGATAATCCTTATGCCTTTCGACGGATTAAAGATGGGGGACAGCTCTATTTAAATGAGGAAAACTACACTTATTATGCGTTAAGAAAAGGTGCTAAGGCTAATTTACAACTTCCTTATAATGACAATGAAAGCAATGAAACTTGGCTATATATGGGGAAAGACAAAAATGAAGCCCAAAAGAAAACGATGGAATACATCAATAATAGCCGTATGAATGGCTTTAACGGTTATTTTGGCGAGGAAGAGGGTAAAAATAACGGTAATCTAAATGTGACCTTTAAAGGCAAAACCGATCAAAATCGCTTTTTATTAACAGGCGGAACAAACCTTAACGGTGAATTAAAAGTTGAAAAAGGTACATTATTCCTTTCTGGCAGACCAACACCGCACGCAAGAGATATTGCAGGTATTTCTTCAACAGAAAAAGATAAACACTTTGCTGAAAATAATGAAGTGGTGGTAGAAGACGACTGGATTAACCGCAATTTTAAAGCAACAAATATTAATGTAACCAATAACGCAACCCTTTATTCAGGTCGCAATGTTGCAAACATTACGTCAAATATCACAGCTTCTAATAAAGCAAAAGTGCATATTGGCTATAAAGCAGGCGATACCGTTTGTGTACGTTCTGACTATACGGGCTATGTGACTTGCCATAATGGCAATTTATCGGAAAAAGCCCTCAATAGCTTTAACGCCACCAATGTATCTGGCAATGTAAATTTATCAGGTAATGCAAACTTTGTCTTAGGCAAAGCCAACTTATTCGGCACAATTCACAGCACAGAAAATAGCCAAGTACGTTTAACCGAAAATAGTAAATGGCATTTAACAGGCGATAGCAATGTTAATCAGTTAAATTTAGACAAGGGGCATATTCATTTAAATTCAGCAGACAATTCAAACAATGTGACAAAATATAACACGCTGACTGTGAATAGCTTATCAGGTAACGGTTCTTTCTATTATTTAACTGACCTTTCTAAAAAGCAGGGCGACAAAGTTGTTGTAACCAAATCCGCCACAGGTAACTTTACATTACAAGTGGCAGATAAAACTGGCGAACCTACAAAAAATGAACTCACACTTTTTGATGCGTCAAAAGCTCAAAGAGATCATTTGAATGTGTCATTAGTTGGGAATACCGTTGATTTAGGTGCTTGGAAATATAAATTACGCGAAAACAATGGACGTTACGATTTGTATAATCCAGAGGTAGAAAGAAGAAATCTAACTGTCGATACGACAAATATCACAGCACCTAATAATATGCAAGCTGATGCACCTAGCGTATCAAGTAAGAATGAAGAAACCGCTCGTGTTGATGAAGCACTAGTTCCACCACCAGCACCACCTGCACCTGCTACTGGATCAACAATGGCAAACGAGCAACCAGAAACTCCTCCTGCAGAAACCGATCAACCAGCGATGGAAGAGACAAATACTGCTAACTCAACGGAAACTGCTCCAAAATCTGATACCGCAACACAAGCTAAAAATCCAAATTCAGAAAGTGTTCCATCAGAGACAACTGAAAAAGTGGCTGAAAATAGTCAGCAAGAAAGTGCATCAGTAGAGAAAAACGAGCAAAAAGCCGCAACCGAGACAACATCTCAAAATGATGAAGTTGCAAAAGAAGCTAAACCAAGTGTAAAAGCTAACACTCAAACAAATGAAGTGGCTCAAAGTGGAAGTGAAACCGGGGAAACTCAAGAGGCTGAAACTGCTCATCAGTCTGAAATAAATTCTACTGAAGAAACAGTAGTAGAAGATGCTCCTACAATCAGTGAACCAAAGAGCAGACCTAGAAGAAGTATTAGCTCGTCTTCTAATAATATAAATCCAGCAGGAACAGAAGAAACGGCTAAAGTAGAAACAGAGGAAACTCAAAAAGCTCCTCAAATGGCTTCTCAAGTGTCTCCGAAACAAGCAGAGCCTGTTCCTGAAAAAGTTCCAACTGATACAAATGCAAAAGAAGCTCAAGTTCAAGCTCAAACACAACCAACAACTGTTGCTGCGGCAGAGACGACTTCGCCAAACAGTAAACCAGCGGAAGAAACTCAATCAAGTGAGGGAACTAACGCTAAACCTGTGACGCCTGTAGTATCAGAAAATACAAATCCTCAGCCAACAGAAAAAGCGGAAGAGGATGAAGTAGAAAAAGAGAACCCTCAAGTGGCTTCTCAAGAATCTCCGAAACAGGAACAGCCTGCAGCTAAACCACAAGCTCAAGCTAAACCGCAAACAGAGCCTGCTCGTAAAAATGTTTCGACTGTTAATACAAAAGAGCCTCAATCGCAAACAAGTGCAACAGCAAGCACTGAACAACCTGCGAAAGAGACTAGCTTAAATGCTGAACAACCTGCACAAGAGAATTCAGCAAATGTTGGCTCTGTAAATGCAATAACAGAAACTGTTGAAAAATCCGATAAACCACAAACGGAAACTGTGGCTGTGACCGAAGATGCTCATCAGCCTGAAGCGAATACTGTTGCGGATAATCCAGTAGCAAGTAATTCAACATCTGTTACACCAACAGAGGATACACGCACAAAAGCTGAACAACCTGCAGAAAACACAACTGAAACTGTTAGCCAGTCTAAAGTGACTTCTACTGATAAAACAACGTCAGCTTCTACTCAAGAAACAACAGTGGATAATTCAGTATCTACTCCACAACCACGAAGCAGAAGAACTCGTAGATCAGCTCAGAGTAGTTACGAGCCAGTGGAACTACTTACTGAAAATGCGGAGAATGCGGAGAATGTGCAATCGGGAAATAATGTGGCTAATTCACAACCAGCATTACGCAATCTCACAAGTAAAAACACCAATGCGGTACTTTCTAATGCAATGGCAAAAGCACAATTTGTTGCATTAAATGTAGGGAAAGCCGTTTCTCAACATATTAGCCAGTTAGAAATGAATAACGAGGGGCAATATAACGTTTGGGTATCTAATACTTCAATGAAAGAAAATTATTCCTCAAGTCAATATCGTCGTTTTAGTTCTAAAAGTACGCAAACTCAACTTGGTTGGGATCAAACAATCTCAAGCAATGTTCAGTTAGGTGGCGTGTTTACTTATGTTCGCAATAGTAACAACTTTGATAAGGCAAGCAGTAAAAATACCTTAGCACAAGCAAATCTCTATTCTAAATATTATATGGATAATCATTGGTATTTAGCGGTGGATTTAGGCTATGGTAATTTCCAAAGCAACTTACAAACTAATCATAATGCGAAATTTGCTCGCCATACTGCACAATTTGGTTTAACCGCAGGCAAAGCATTTAATCTTGGCAATTTTGCTGTTAAACCAACTGTAGGAGTTCGTTATAGTTACTTATCAAACGCTAATTTTGCATTAGCTCAAGATCGCATTAAAGTAAATCCAATATCTGTCAAAACAGCCTTTGCTCAAGTTGATTTAAGTTATACTTATCACTTAGGCGAGTTTTCCATTACGCCAATTTTGTCTGCTCGATATGATGCAAATCAAGGCAATGGCAAAATTAATGTAAGTGTATATGATTTTGCTTACAATGTGGAAAACCAACAGCAATATAACGCAGGACTTAAATTAAAATATCGTAATGTGAAATTAAGTCTAATCGGTGGATTAACAAAAGCAAAACAAGCGGAAAAACAAAAAACAGCGGAAGTGAAACTAAGTTTTAGTTTTTAATAAGCCTGTTTGAATTAGCGTTATAGACGACAAAGCCCTGTGTATTACAGGGCTTTCTTTTTGAATTAAATTCAGTGATTAAGTGCGGTGAAAAATCAGCTCATTTTTTATTTTTAACGTAAAAACGCTGGAATATTTTTTTCGTATGCTGAGATTTTGTCTTCGTGCTGCAAGGTTAAGCCGATATTGTCCAATCCGTTTAACAAACAATGACGGCGGAATTCATCCAGTTCAAAGTGATAAACTTTATCCCCTACAGTGACCGTCATCGCTTCTAAATCTACGTGGATTTGTTTGCCATCATTTGCCCATACCCATTGGAAGATTTCTTCTACTTCTTCTTCGCTTAAACGAATCGGTAACATATGATTATTTAAGCTGTTGTTGTAGAAAATATCTGCAAAACTTGGGGCGATCATTACTTTAAAGCCGTAGTCTGCTAATGCCCAAGGGGCGTGTTCACGAGAAGAACCACAGCCTAAATTTTTACGAGCAAGCAAAATCGTCGCGCCTTGATATTGTGGATAATTTAAGACAAATTCTGGATTTGGCTTGGTGCCGTCCACATCTAAATAACGCCATTCATGGAATAAGTGTTTGCCGAAACCTACGCGAGTAATGGCTTGTAAAAATTGTTTTGGAATAATTGCATCGGTATCTACATTTGCCGCATCCAATGGTACGACTAAGCCTGAAAGTTGTTTAAATCCTGCCATTTTTCTTTTTCCTATTTTTGAGCCTTAATTTAATGCCACTTCACGAATATCAACAAATTTACCGAACACTCCTGCTGCCGCTGCCATTGCAGGGCTTACTAAATGGGTACGTCCATTACGACCTTGACGCCCTTCAAAGTTACGGTTTGAAGTGGAAGCACAACGTTCCCATTCGCCTAAACGGTCGTCGTTCATCCCTAAACACATTGAACAACCTGGATTACGCCATTCTGCACCTGCGGCAATAAAGATTTTATCCAAGCCCTCTTTTTCCGCTTGTTCTTTCACTAAGCCAGAACCTGGTACTACTAAAATACGTTTTACATTATCCGCTTTTTTACGACCTTTCATTACAGCCGCTGCTGCGCGTAAATCTTCAATACGTGAGTTGGTGCAAGATCCAATAAATACTTGATCAACTTTAATATCTTTTAAATTAGTGCCAGCTTCCAAGCCAATATAATGTAAGGCTTTTTCTGCCGAAGCACGTTGTACAGGATCTGCCATTTCTTGCGGATTTGGTACGGTTTCATTCACAGAAATCACCTGCCCTGGGTTGGTGCCCCAAGTTACTTGTGGTGCGATGTCTTTTGCTTCTAGCGTTACCACAGTGTCAAATTGTGCATCATCGTCAGATTTTAAGGTTTTCCAATAAGCTACGGCATCATCCCAATCTTTGCCTTTCGGTGCGTGTGGACGATCTTTCAAATATGCAAATGTGGTTTCGTCTGGCGCAATCAAGCCTGCTTTTGCACCCATTTCAATCGCCATATTACAGACGGTCATACGTCCCTCCATAGAAAGGTCTCGGATCGCTTCGCCACAAAATTCCACAACGTGTCCTGTTCCGCCTGCCATCGTGGTTTTACCGATAATGGCAAGAATAATATCTTTTGCCGTAATACCTGATGCGACTTTACCACGCACTTCAATTTTCATACTTTTTGCTCGAGCCTGTTTTAAAGTTTGAGTGGCTAATACGTGTTCTACTTCAGAAGTACCAATACCAAATGCCAAGGCACCAAATGCACCGTGCGTTGCGGTGTGTGAATCGCCACAAACAATTGTCATACCCGGTAAGGTTAAACCTTGTTCAGGCCCCATAACGTGTACAATGCCTTGCTCTTTGGTTGTTATATCAAATAATTTAATGCCTGTTGCTTTGGTATTTTTATCCAGTTCTAACACTTGAATTTTGGCTTGACCTTCAAGTTTATTGACATCTCGTACTTGAGTAGAAATGCTGTGATCCATTGTGCCGAAAGTTTTGTTTACTTGACGTACTTGGCGATTTGCGACGCGTAACCCATCAAAGGCCTGCGGGCTGGTTACTTCGTGAATCAAATGACGGTTGATATACAAAATCGGCGTTTCGCCCTCTGCTTCATACACAATGTGTGAATCAAATAATTTTTCGTAAAGTGTTTTTGCCATAATATTTTTCTCTATTCGTTAAGGAAAGTGCGGTTAAAATTCGACGTGTTTTTCAACCGCACTTTAAATACTTTGTCCCCCTGTTTATTGGGGATATTTCTAAATAACTAAGGGTGGGAGATTGCCCCCCCCTTCCGCCCTTCGGGCACCTTCCCCCGTAAACGGGGGAAGGCAAGTATTAAATTGCTTGTGCAATTAATGTACCCATTTCTGCAGTAGAAACTGGTGTGGAATCATCGGCTAAATCGGCGGTGCGATGTCCATTTGCCAAGACTTTTTGAACCGCACTTTCAATAGCATCTGCTGCTTCATTTAAGTTGAAGCTGTAACGCAACATCATCGCGGCAGAAAGAATTTGTGCGATTGGGTTGGCAATGCCTTTGCCTGCAATATCAGGGGCGGAACCACCAGCAGGCTCGTATAAACCAAAACCTTCTTCGTTGAGGCTTGCAGATGGCAACATTCCCATAGAACCTGTGATCATAGCCGCTTCGTCAGAAATAATATCGCCGAAAATGTTAGAGCAAAGTAAAACATCAAAAGATTCTGGTGCCTTGATTAATTGCATTGTGGCGTTATCGATATAGATATGCTCTAAAGTCACTTCTGGATAGTCTTTTGCCATTTCTGTCACGGTTTCACGCCATAAAATAGAAGACTGTAATACGTTCGCTTTATCTACAGAAGTGACTTTTTTATTGCGTTTCATTGCTGCCTCAAAAGCCGCACGTGCAATGCGTTCGATTTCATATTTGTAATACACTTCCGTATCAAATGCTTTGGTTTGTACGCCATCCCCCTCACGACCTTTAGGCTGACCGAAATAAATCCCGCCCGTTAATTCGCGCACCACTACCATATCAAAACCTTTTGCGGCAATATCTGCACGTAATGGACAGAATTTTTCCAAGCCTTTATAAAGGGTTGCAGGACGAAGATTACAGAATAATTTGAAATGTTTACGCAAAGGCAATAATGCACCGCGTTCTGGCTGTTGATCTGGCGGTAAATTTGTCCATTTAGGGCCACCCACAGAGCCAAACAAAATGGCATCCGCTTCATCACAGCCTTTTAAGGTTTCTGCTGGTAATGGATAACCGCAATGATCAATGGCTGCTCCCCCAACAAAAAACTCCTTAAAGTTAAGTTTAAAACCAAATTTTTCTTGGGCTTTGTTTAATACCTTAATCGCTTCCGCCATTACTTCAGGGCCAATACCATCGCCTGCTAATACTGCTACATTGTATGATTGCATATTATTTTTCCTATTTTTTACTGCAAAAGTGCGGTTAGTTTTTTTCGTATTTTTCCCCTCTTAAAAAGAGGAACTTGATAAATTAATGATGTTTATGATTCTTAATATCTGCCACTTTATGCGCTCGATAAATGGCATTGATAGCGTGGACTAAAGCAAGTGCGGAAGATTCAACAATGTCTGTTGCTAAACCAACACCGTGGAATTTACGCCCTTTGTGTTCCACCACAATATCCACTTGCCCTAATGCTTCTGCACCCTCGCCTTTGGCAGTTAAGTTATAGTGAGACATTTTGATTTCTAAGCCTGTTAAATTTAAGATGGCGTTATAAACCGCATCTACTGGGCCGTTACCACCAATTGACGAAGTGCTTAATTTTTCGCCATCTAATTTCAATTGAACAAAGGCTGTGGCTGGATATTCTTTCGTTGAATGCGCAGAAAGTTTATCTAATACCAAACGATCTTCATCCCCTTGTTGCATATCGATAAATGCCAAGGCTTCCAAATCATAATCGAACACTTGACCTTTTTTATCCGCCAATTTTAAGAATGCGTCATACAATTTATCCAAATCATAATCTTGTTCGTTGTAGCCCATATCCGCCATATGACCTTTCACAGCCGCACGCCCAGAACGTGCGGTTAAATTCAATTTTTCTTTTTTCAAACCAATGGTTTCTGGAGACATAATTTCGTAGGTATTTTTGTTTTTCAACATACCATCTTGATGAATACCAGAAGAATGGGCAAAAGCATTTGAGCCTACAATGGCTTTATTCGGTTGAATTGGCATATTGCAAAGCTGGCTAACCATTTGACTCACGCGATGAATTTCTTGGGTATTAATACGAGTATCCACGCCCATAAAATCCTGACGCACTTTCATTGCCATGACTACTTCTTCAAGAGAGGTATTGCCCGCACGTTCGCCAATTCCATTAATGGTACATTCAATTTGACGCGCACCATTTTGTACAGCCGTTAAAGAATTAGCGGTTGCCATACCTAAGTCATTGTGGCAATGCACGGAAATCACGGCTTTGTCGATATTCGGCACGAGATTACGCACTTGAGCAATAATATTGCCGTATTCATTTGGTAAGCAAAAACCAACGGTATCTGGAATGTTTACTGTAGTCGCACCTGCATTGATTGCGGCTTCAACAATACGACAGATATTGTCAATGCCCGTACGCCCCGCATCTTCGCAAGAGAACTCAACATCATCCGTATAATTACGTGCGCGTTTCACTGCTGCAACTGCCATTCCTACCACATCATCAAAAGAACGTTTTAATTTCGCTTCAACGTGCAATGCGGAACTTGCAATAAACGTATGAATACGGAATGCTTCAGCAACTTTCAATGCTTCGTATGCGGCATCAATGTCTTTATCTACGGCTCGAGATAACGCGGCAACACGGGCGTTTTTAATATGGCGTGCAATGGTTTGAACAGATTCAAAATCTCCTTGAGAAGAAACGGGGAACCCCACTTCCATTACATCCACGCCTAAGCGTTCAAGTGCTAAAGCGATCTGTAATTTTTCTTTTACCGTCAAACTTGCTTTTAACGCCTGCTCCCCATCACGCAAGGTGGTATCAAAAATAATAACGCGATCTGTCATAACAATGTCCTTACTAAATGTCCTTACTAAATGCCCTTACTAAAAGTTCCTCTAAAATCACGCCAAAAGTGCGGTACGTTTTTCCTGTATTTTTAAGATAAAAAACCCGCAACTTATAAAGTGCGGGTTTAAAATTGGGTATTTACATCTGACTGTTTTTATCCACAACTTAGCCGCACACAAAATGTGAGAGCAGTAGGTTGAGAGATAAAGAAACAATACGAAACATAAATAAAAATCCTTCTGTGTAAAACGTTTTCCATATTACGAATAAAAAACTGGCTGTCAAACTATTTTTTGGCATTTTATATTAAAAATAAACCTGTTTACACTTCATAAAATATATATTTAACTAATAAATTTAATAAAATTAGCATATTTAACCAATACCATCTTAATCAACAAATTTTTCTTATTGGATTTTTTATATTTTCAAAATAAGAAAAATTTTGCAATTTTTTATTCATTAAAAAGAATTTTTGCGATCTGCATCGCAAAATGCTTTTAAATTAATCGTTTCTCTCCCTCGTTTTTTCCATACTAGATTTTCAAATAAAAAGGAAAAAATATGAATGACATTACCTACACATTACTCCGTTTAATGCAAGTACCTAAACTTGGCGGCGTTGGCATTGATAAAATTTTGTCCAATATTACCTTAAATGAATTACTTAATTATGATGATGTTGCTTTCCGACAAATGGGATGGGGAGCCATTCAAATTCGCCGTTGGTTCAAGCCTGAAGCAAAATTTATTGAGCCTGCACTTGTGTGGTCACAAAAAGAGGGAAATCATTTAGTGAATTATTTTTCCCCTTTTTATCCCTTTTTGTTGAAACAGACCGCAAGTTTTCCGCCACTATTATTTGTAAAAGGAAATTTAACCGCACTTTCACAACGCCAAATGGCAATGGTTGGAAGCCGTTATTGCACGACTTACGGAGAATATTGGGCAAAACATTTTGCGACAGAACTTTCATTAGCTGGATTTACGATTACTAGTGGACTTGCATTAGGAATTGATGGACATTGCCATCAAGCTGTCGTCAATATTCAAGGACAAACTATTGCGGTTTTAGGCAGTGGATTAGAACAAATCTATCCCTCTAAACATCAAAGATTATCAGCACAAATCATCGAAAATAATGGCGCATTAGTCTCTGAGTTCTTACCAAACCAAGCCCCCATTGCCGCTAATTTCCCACGTCGTAATCGGATTATTAGCGGGCTTTCAGTCGGCACGCTTGTTGTTGAAGCCACAGAAAAAAGCGGCTCGCTTATTACTGCGCGATATGCGTTGGAACAAAACCGAGAGGTTTTTGCTGTGCCGGGAAACATTCAAAATGAATCAAGTCAAGGTTGTCATCGCCTAATTAAACAAGGTGCAATGTTGGTAGAAAATGCTAAAGATATTTTGGAAACCCTCTACCAACATTCTATCCATAGCCAAACTGAAATCGATTTTGACCAGATCGCCGTGCCTAATTACACTCCACCACCTGATCCTCGTCGATTAGTAGAAGCACCAAGCCACCCGAAACTTTATTCGCGTATTGGTTACACGCCTGTGAGCATTGATGATTTAGCGGAAGAATTTAATTTAAGCGTCGATGTTTTGCTTGTTCAGTTGCTCGATCTTGAGTTGCAAGATCTTATCATAAGTGAAAATGGCTTATATAAACGCGTTTAGTGTAAATTTTTATGCTAAGATACGCCCATTCTTTTTTCATAAAAGGACGATTATGTTAGCGATTATCTCCCCTGCGAAAACTCTTGATTTTGAAAGTGCGGTAAAAAATTTTCCTGTTTCTCAACCGCACTTTACCGATTACAGCGAACAACTTATTGAGGTTTGTCGTAAACTTTCTCCACAAGATCTTTCATCATTAATGTCTATCAGCGATAAGTTGGCTGGTTTAAATGCTGCACGCTTTGCAGAATGGACAAAAATTCACAATGAAAACAATTCCCGCCCTGCACTCTTTGCATTTAAAGGCGATGTTTATACTGGTTTAGATGCTGCTTCCCTTTCGGAAGATGATGTCATTTTTGCGCAATCCCATTTACGTATGCTGTCTGGTCTTTATGGGCTTTTAAAACCACTTGATTTAATGCAACCTTACCGATTAGAAATGGGCACAAAATTAGCCAATCCGAAAGGAAAAGATCTGTATGCCTTTTGGGGAAATGTGATCACCCAAGCAGTTCAACAAGCTATAGATGAACAAGGCGATAATGTATTAGTCAATCTAGCCTCTGATGAATATTATAAATCTGTTAAAGAAAACCAACTTAACGCCAAAATTATCAAGCCAGTTTTCTTAGACAATAAAAATGGAAAATACAAAGTAATTAGCTTTTATGCTAAAAAAGCGCGAGGCTTAATGTGCCGTTATCTTATTCAACATCGTTTAACCGACATTGAACAATTAAAAGAATTTGATTTAGGTGGTTATTGGTTTGATTCAGCATCCTCCACTGAAACTGAATTTGTCTTTAAGCGAGATATTAATGAATAAAATTTTTGTTATTTTGACCGCACTTATACTTTCAGGCTGTGCAACTAAGCTGACGCAATTAAATGTACCTACGCAGTTAGAACATAATGGAAAACATTATGTACTTACTGGCAGCCAAGATTTAGGAACCATTGCACGCTATGTGTATATTGCTAAACCAGATACGCTGGAAAATTGGCAATCTGAAATTGAAATTCTCTTTGATCGCAATCAACCCGAACGTTCTATTAAAGAACGTATTGCATTAAGAGAACGCATTTATCGCAATACAGGCGTAAAAGATTTCCATTTCGATGCTATTCCAGAAAATTCGACCAATCCAAATGAATTAAATGGATATGTTATCTATTCGCCAACGAAAGAAAATCCATCTTGGCAAGTCAATGTGATGAAAGGACGACAATTGTCCCAATGTG
>ERZ1023299.70-NODE-70-length-18644-cov-592.063801_pt1 | contig 18644 bp, 13 predicted proteins | sample MGYA00380472_ERZ1023299 | MGnify/ENA primary metagenome ERZ1023299 (study PRJEB33173, sample SAMEA4830402) | metagenome | study: EMG produced TPA metagenomics assembly of the PRJEB25223 data set...
AGCCCGTTGTGTTTCAACAAAAATACGTTGTTTTTCTACCGCACTTTTTTCTACCGCACTTTTATCCACCAGCACAGTTTCCGCAAATGCTAAATTCCCCAAGGTATATTCATGAGCAGGGCAAACAATCGTCTCGTCAGGCAATGTATTCAAACGCTGCAAACCATCAAACATCTGCGCATAATTACCAGTGAAAACACGTCCGCAACCTGCAGAAAATAACGCATCACCGCAAAATAAATGATTATCCACTAAAAAACTAACGTGCTGTTTAGTGTGTCCACCCGTCGGAATGACATCAATTTGATAATGTGCGGTAAGGATCGTCCCTTCGTTCATAATTTGAGTCGCACCTTTTTTCTCACATTCTTGCGGCCCATAAATCGGCACTGTTGGATAACGTTTTTTAAATGCCGACACACCTTGTGTATGATCATCATGTTCGTGAGTAAGCAACACCGCTTCAATCGTTGAGTTTTGCTTATCTAGCCATGCAAACAGCTTGTCCGTTTCAGGCAAATCGACAATAATAAGCGGCAGATTTTCTCGTTGATAAAGCCAAATGTAGTTATCATTCAGCGCAGGTAAAGCAAATAACATAATCGTCCTTTTAATTAGTGATAGAAAAATAAATTGATTCCGCTTGAAACATTAGATGCGATCCACATTCCACCAAATCAACGCCCATTTTTTCTGTCCGTGAGAAATGGGTTCGTTATTGGTTTGTTTACGATCGTAAAAGGCTTTTAAACCTTGTTTTTCTTTTTCGGAAAGCTCGCCTAAAGAAAATTCCACCGAGGCTAACAAATCCTCGTAGCTTTCACCTTGAAAACAACCCGATTCAGTTTCAATAAAATTCAAATTTGCCTGAATGCCTTTTTGATACAACCGATTGAGTAAATAAATATAAGTGGGGAAACCAATATCTTCACGCCCAATCGCCTCAAATACGCCCTCATCTAAGAAATAGCGTTGTGTGACAGAAGTCAAAAACACACGTTTTTTCGCTTTGGCACAGAGTTTTTCGATCATATCGTCCAAATCGTCCACCAACGTTGAACGAGATGCCAACACTACATCAGCTTGTGGCACATCATCCCAATTATCCGCCCAAGATTTATGAAATGTCGTGAGATGATGCAAACCAAATTTCTGTTTGAACTACGCCAAGCAATCTAACATTCCATTACTATAATCTAAGGCATATACCGTTGAACCTTGTTGTGCGAGCGGTACAGCAAAAGTACCAGGCCCACAGCCAATATCCAACACTGTTTCATCGGCTTGCACATTCATAGCTTGCAATAATTGCTGATTATATGCAGAAGGTTTGCCGACTAAATTCTCTGCCATTTTCACAGCTTTTTTATCCCATTTTGTTGGAGACAAGTTGTAATGATTACAAGCGATTAAGTGTTGTTGATAAAGTTCAGCAAAATTGATGTCGTAAATAGTCATAGTGATTTTTCAATGTAATTATTCAAATGTTGATGTAAACGTTCGGACGAAGTGCGGTAAATTTTCGCCAAGTTTTCTAAGGTTAATAAATGTTTTTTATCGCCTTGTTGAAAGCCAAATTGTTGATCAAGCAAAACAATATTATCCCCTAAAAATGCCGCTTGTTGTGGATTATGCGTGCTAATAATAAGCGCAATATTTTGCTTTTACAGTTGTTTTATTTTTTCTAATACTCGAATTTGATTACCAAAATCAAGGCTAGATGTCGGTTCGTCCATAATTAAAAGTTTGGCTTGTTGAGCAATCGCACGGGCAATCAACACAAGCTGTTTTTCGCCGCCACTTAATTGATGATAAGAACGTTGCGCAAGATGAGCAATTTCTAACTCTTGCAACGCCATCAATGCTAAATCCAAATCAGATTTTTTCGGGGTTTGATACCACTTCAAAAAAGCAGATCGCCCCATCATCACCATATCCTACACTAAAAAAGAAAATAAATGAGAATGCGCTTGTGGCACATAAGCAATATGCCGAGCCAATTCTGTTGGTGAATAATCAGAAAGCGATTTTCCTTGCCAAACAATATCACCACCAATAGGCGGTTGTAAACCAAGTAAAGTTTTCAAAAACGTACTTTTGCCTGCACCATTTGCACCAAGCAAACAACAAATTTGATTTTCCTCTAGGGTAAATTGGATATGTTGAACCAGTGTTTTTCCTTCATAGCCAATGGCAAGATTTTGGGTTTCGAGTAACATTATTTTTGCCCTCGCACTAATAAATAAAGGAAAAATGGTGCACCACAAGCAGAAGTCAGAATACCGAGTGGCAGTTCAATCGGCGCAATCGTGCGAGCCAGCGTATCAGTAAGTAATAAAAAAGACGCACCAAGCAATAAGGATGTCGGCAATAAACGAATAAAATTTGCTCCCACTAACAAGCGTGCGATGTGTGGCACCAACAAACCAACCCAGCCGATAATTCCTGTCATTGCCACCGCACTTGCCGTACAAAGTGTGGTGAACACAATTAAAATCCAGCGAGTACGTTTAATCGGTACACCTAGCGTTTGTGCTTCATCTTCATCAAGAGACAGTAAATTTAACCGCCAACGCAATAAAAAAATGGGAACAATCCCTAGCAACAATATCGGGATCAATTGAATTAAATCTTGTTGATTAATAGCCGTCAGGCTACCAAGTAGCCAAAAAGTGATTGAAGGTAATTGAGTGAAAGGATCCGCAAGAATTTTTAACAAAGAAATGCCTGCACCAAGTAAAGAACCAATTGCAATCCCAGAAAGCACCAGCACTAAAATAGGATCTTGTGTACGACTACGCGAGGCAATGAGCGATACACATAACACAGCTAAAATGCCACCGCTAAAAGCAAAAAATTGGATATAAATCATTGGCAAATTATAAAAAATTGCCAAACTTGCCCCAAAACCTGCGCCCGCTGAAACGCCCAAAATATCTGGCGAAACAAGCGGATTTTTAAACATACCTTGATAAGTTGCGCCCGCACAAGCAAGCGCAGCCCCGACAAAACAAGCGGCAAAAATACGTGGCAAACGAATTTGCCACAGTACTGTTTGTTCCGTATTTCCTTCACATTGCCCGCTAAACGAACAGCTTATTGTCTCCCAAAGTTGGCTAGGCGAAAGCGGGTATTTCCCCACATTCAAAGCAAGCAAAATACTGCCAAGCAATATTCCAACTAACAAGACAAAAAACAAACGAGGCGAACGTAAAAGAAAAGTCGATCTCATCATTTTACTTGAAACAACTTAAGCGCTTGTTCATTGGTTAAATCAATGTGATAAAATAATTTATAGAAACGTTGAATTTCAGGCACAAAGTCAGCATTCGCCTTACCATTCAACATATGTTGTAACCAACGCACGCCTAATAAACGGTTTAAACTCGGTGGTGAATCAATCCAACCAAATGGTGTATGCGGCACAAAGAAAACTTGCTGATTTTTCACCGCACTTAATTCTTTCCACTGCGGATTGTTTTCAAGCGCTTTATAAAACTCATCATATTGGGTAAAAATCATTTGAGGATTCCACAATAAAAGCTGTTCCATTGAAACTTGAGTTAAGCCTTTTTGATCTCCCTCTGCGACGTTTTCCAAGCCAACCAATTCCATTGCTTCCGTATGAATCGAACCTTTTTGACCAGTTTGCAAGCCATCCGCATTACGCGCTAAATAGGCTGTTTTATGATGTTGTTTAGCAAAATCGCGAGCTTGTTTCAGCGTGTCTTCCGCATATTTAGCTTGTTCTTCAGCTTGTTTTTCGTTACCAAGCAATTTACCTAATTTACGTAACAAAGCAGGCGTTTCACTTAATCTGCCATCTAACAACAAATAAGGCACTTGAGTTTGAGCAAAAGTGCGGTCAGCTTGATCTTTATAATTCGGCGCAACATTACCCACATCAATAATCAAGTCAGGTTTTAACGCAACGATTTTTTCTGCAGAAAGCGTACTGCCTTTTCCCGCAATTTTACCGAGTGTGGGTAATTTTTTAATCTCACCTTCAAACAACGCACCTGCTTTTGATTCCATTTTAAAGCCAGCAAAACCTGCCAATTTCTCTGGTGCAACAGCAAGTAACAACACATCACTCGGATTACCTGCGCTTAATACTTTTTCAATTTTGGCTGGTTCAGGCAAGCTGCCTGCTTGGTAAGTTAAATCTTGAGCACTCACTTGCAAAGCAAAAAGTGCGGTGAAAATCGTGAACATTTTTTTCATTTTAGCTCCTTAAAAATGAGAAATAATGGCGAATTTTACAATATCGCTATATTTATTTAAATATAACGCAGTAAAAATAGGCAAAATGCTTCTATAATATTTAACGTTATATATTTCCTTATACAGATTTATTTCGTAGATAAAGGATAATTCAATGAAATTTGAAGTAATTTATAAATTTTTCTTAGTGTGGGGATTAGCCTTAAGTTTGCTTTTCGTTGTTGCAAGTGGCATTTCAATGTGGCTAGGATTTCCTTTTGCTCAAGCCTTAGACATTCATCTTTTCTTTGCTGGATTTACCGTATTTGGTTTGTTACTGCATTTTTATAGCCGTAAGAAGAAATGGGTAAAAATCAACACTCAATTTGCCGATCTCATCACACATAATCGCATGCCTTCTTACTGCAATTTAGATCGCTTGATGATGACTTTCGAGCATTTTTCTATTCAACAAATCGCCGAGCAACTTAATCTTTCTCTCCCGATTTTATTAAATGAATTATCACAAGCTCAAATAAACATAACTGATCCCCACCGCACTTTACGCGAAAACTTTCCTCTCAACGATGAAAAAATTTTCGCCGCAATTACAATTGCCTTAAAAGTGCGGTTCAATCCAACTTTACTTTAACGCCAATCAAATATACGTTAAAAGTGCGGTAGAAAACCCCGAAGTTTTTCGGGGTTTATTTTTGCCGAAAAAATCTTGCTCCGCTATTAAAACTCCCCTATTATTCACCGCACTTTTTTCTCATTTAGGAACAAAAATGACAGAACAAACCTTTATTCTCGGCAAAGATGCCGCATTAGAAGATAGTATTGCAAAATTTCAGCAAAAATTGACCGCACTTGGTTTTAATATTGAAGAGGCATCTTGGTTGAATCCTGTGCCAAATGTGTGGTCTGTGCATATTCGCGATAAAGACTGCCCGCAATGTTTTTCTAATGGTAAAGGGGCAAGTAAAAAAGCGGCGTTAGCCTCTGCCCTTGGTGAATATTTTGAGCGTCTTTCCACTAATTATTTCTTTGCCGATTTCTATTTAGGACAAGAAATTGCAAACGGCGATTTTGTGCATTATCCCAATGAAAAATGGTTCCCGATTGAAGATGATGCTTTACTGCCTAATGGCATTTTAGATGATTATTTATTGGATTATTTTGATCCTAATGCCGAGCTTACGCCTGAATTATTGGTAGATTTACAGTCTGGCAATTATGATCGTGGGATTGTGGCGATGCCTTATGTTCGTCAGTCGGACGAACAAACCGTTTACATTCCACAAAGTATTATTGCCAACCTTTATGTTTCAAATGGCATGTCTGCAGGCAATACAAAATTTGAAGCACGCGTGCAAGGCTTGTCAGAAGTTTTTGAGCGTTATGTGAAAAACAAAATTATCGCTGAAGCAATTAGTCTGCCAGAAATTCCAAAATCTGTGATGGATCGCTATCCATCTATTCAGGCTTCCATTGCAAAATTAGAGGAAGAAGGTTTCCCAATTTATGCATTTGATGCTTCACTTGGCGGAAAATACCCTGTTATTTGCGTGGTGCTACTCAATCCGAATAACGGCACATGCTTTGCCTCTTTCGGTGCACATCCAAATTTCCAAGTGGCATTAGAACGTACTGTGACGGAGCTTTTACAGGGTCGTAGCTTGAAAGATTTAGATGTTTTCTCACCGCCCTCTTTCAATAACGATGATGTGGCTGAACACGCTAATTTAGAAACCCACTTTATTGACTCAAGCGGTTTAATTTCTTGGGATTTACTCAAAAAAACGCCTGATTATGAATTTGCTGATTGGGATTTCAGTGGTACCACGCAAGAAGAATACAATAATTTAATGGCGATTTTCCGTGCCGATGAAAAAGAAGTTTACGTAATGGATTACAACCATTTGGATGTCTATGCGTGCCGTATTATTGTGCCAGGTATGTCTGATATTTATCCTGCAGACGATTTAATTTATGCCAATAATAATATGGGAATGGATTGGCGCAAAATTTTACTGGATTTACCAAACTGGCATCACGATGCAGAAACCTATCAAAAATTATTAGAAGAATTAGATGGTCAAGATATTGACGATGCAACTCGCGTGCGTGAATTTATCGGCATCGTTGCACCTAAAAATAGCAGCTGGACAACCTTACGCGTGGGTGAATTAAAATCTATGCTCCACCTTGCATTAGGCGAATTAGAACAAGCATTAGATTGGGCAAATTGGACGCTGAATATGAACAGCTCCGTATTCACCACAGAACCTGTGAATTATTACCGCACATTAATTTCCATCATTGAATTACATTTAGATCAAAATCGCGAACCAGCGCAATATCGTTCAGTGTTTGAGAAAATGTATGGTAAAGATGCAGTTAAACAAGCTTGGGCAGCTGTCTCTGAAGGTGGCAATCCGTTCTACAATCTTCCTGCAAGTGATGAAAATTTGGAAAACTTTAATGAACATCAGGCGCTGTTGGGGGCTTATGGGAAGTTGCAGAAAGCCAAAAAAGAAAATTGGAAATAATTAGGTCAGGATTTCGCCTGATGGCGACTTACTTTCTTTTACTCGTGTAAAAGAAAGTAAGTCGCCATCAGGCGAAATCCTAATGTAAAAAACATACCTTTATGCTATAATCCGCCACAATTTTTGATCAAAAAAGGAATACCAATGACGGATTCAATCCAATCATCTATCACCCCTGTCAATATTGAAGAAGAACTTAAATCTTCCTACCTTGACTATGCGATGTCGGTTATCGTTGGGCGTGCATTACCTGACGTTCGAGATGGTTTAAAACCTGTTCACCGCCGCGTACTATTCTCAATGGATCGCGAAGGCAATACCGCCAATAAAAAATACGTAAAATCAGCGCGTGTTGTGGGTGATGTAATCGGTAAATATCACCCGCATGGTGACTCAGCCGTGTACGATACAATCGTTCGTATGGCACAACCCTTCTCACTTCGCTATATGTTGGTTGATGGGCAAGGTAACTTTGGTTCAATTGACGGCGATGCACCTGCTGCAATGCGTTATACCGAAGTGCGTATGCAAAAAATTACGCAAGCATTGCTCACGGATTTGGATAAAGAAACCGTCAATTTCTCGCCAAACTATGATGGCGAATTAATGATTCCAGATGTATTGCCGACTCGTATTCCAGCACTTTTAGCAAATGGTTCTTCTGGTATTGCGGTGGGGATGGCAACTAACATTCCCCCTCACAACTTAAACGAAGTATTAAATGGTTGTTTGGCTTATATTGACAACAATGAAATTACCATTGATGAATTAATGCAACATATTCCGGGCCCAGACTTTCCAACCGCTGCATTAATTAATGGTCGTAAAGGGATTGAAGAAGCCTATCGCACTGGTCGTGGTAAAGTGTATGTTCGTGCTCGTGCAACCGTAGAAACCAACGAAAAAGGACGCGAGCAAATTATCGTGTCTGAATTGCCATACCAAGTAAATAAAGCAAAATTAGTCGAGAAAATCGCCGAATTAATTCGCGAGAAAAAAATCGAAGGTATCCGCAATATTACTGACCTTTCAAATAAAGAAGGGATCCGTATTGAAATTGATATTAAACGTGATGCAGTGGGGGAAGTGGTATTAAACCATCTTTACTCACTCACTCAAATGCAAGTGACCTTTGGTATCAATATGGTGGCATTGGATCACGGTCAGCCACGTTTATTTAATCTTAAAGAAATCATTGAATCCTTCGTTTTACACCGCCGTGAAGTGGTGACACGTCGTTCTATCTTTGAGCTTCGCAAAGCACGTGAACGTACGCACATTTTGGAAGGTTTAGCGGTTGCTCGTTCTAATATCGATGAAATGATTGCGATCATTCGTAACTCTAAAAACCGTGAGGAAGCGGCAACAGCAATCAGTTCACGCTCTTGGACGTTACATAGCGATATTATTAATCTTCTTGATGCTTCTGCTCGTCCTGATGAGTTAGAAGAAAATCTTGGTATTCAAGGCGAACAATATTACTTATCGCCAGCGCAAGTAAACGCAATTCTAGAACTTCGTTTACACCGTTTAACGGGCATTGCGTTTGAAGAAGTTATAAAAGAATATGAAGAATTATTAGTTAAAATTGCGGATCTTCTTCATATTTTAAGTAGCGCAGAACGTTTAATGGAAGTAATTCGTGAAGAATTGGAAGAAGTAAAAGCACAATTTGGTGATGATCGTTTAACTGAAATTACCGCTGCTTCTGGCGATATTGATTTAGAAGATTTAATCGCACAAGAAGACGTGGTTGTGACGCTTTCTCACGAAGGTTATGTGAAATACCAACCACTGACTGACTATGAAGCACAACGCCGTGGCGGTAAAGGCAAATCTGCAACGAAGATGAAAGAAGAAGATTTCATCGAAAAATTACTGGTAGCAAATACTCACGATACCATCCTCTGCTTCTCTAGCCGTGGTCGTTTATATTGGTTGAAAGTATATCAACTTCCGCAAGCGAGCCGTGGCGCACGCGGGCGTCCAATTGTGAATATTCTTCCGTTACAAGAAAACGAACGTATTACTGCAATCTTGCCAGTTTCTGCTTACGAAGAAGATAAATTCGTAGTCATGGCAACTGCTGGCGGTATTGTGAAGAAAATCGCCTTAACCGAATTTAGCCGTCCACGTTCAAACGGTATCATCGCATTGAATTTACGTGACGAAGATGAATTAATCGGCGTGGATATTACTGATGGCAGCAACGAAATTATGTTGTTCTCATCGCAAGGTCGCGTGGTGCGTTTTGCTGAAAATGCCGTGCGTGCAATGGGGCGTTTAGCAACAGGTGTTCGCGGTATCAAACTGGCTTTAACAAACGATATTTCTGACGATGAAAGTGCGGTAGAAATTGAAGATATTTCTGATGACAACGCTGAAGCATCATTAGACTTAAATATCGATAAAGTGGTTTCTCTCGTTGTGCCAAAAGGTGAAGGGGCAATTTTAACCGCAACACAAAACGGCTACGGAAAACGCACACAATTAAGTGAATACCCAACTAAATCACGTAATACAAAAGGTGTGATTTCGATTAAAGTGAGTGAACGCAATGGTAAAGTCGTTGCCGCAACTCAAGTAGAAGAAACAGACCAAATTATGTTGATCACTGATGCAGGAACGCTTGTTCGCACACGCGTAAGCGAAGTGAGCATTGTAGGGCGTAACACGCAAGGTGTCCGTTTAATTCGTACCGCAGATGATGAACACGTAGTAAGTTTAGAGCGTGTTTGTGATGCGGATGAAGAAGATTCTTTGGAAGAAAGTAGTTCTGAAGAATAACCTATTATAAGAGAAGAAGTGCGGTGAAATTTCACCGCACTTTTTTATGACTAATTAATTACCCGCCAAACCATCTCGAATTCGTTTTTCAAACTGATCATAATCCACTAAAAACGCATCGTGTCCGTAATCTGATGGGAATTCATAAAAATGTAGATCGACTCCACTTTGTTCTAAAAGCTGTTTACTTTTATAAAGATCAATGGGTTTAAAAAGTTGATCCGTTGTCACTGAAACCAATGTATAGCGTGCTTTAATGCGTGACAATGCTTCTTTAACATTGTCATACCCCAAACTGGGATCATACATATCCAACGCACGTAACAAATGCAAATAACTATTGGCATCAAAACGTTCTAAAAATTTTTTGCCTTGGTAAGAAAGATAGGATTCCACTTGAAAGTAATCGCCCCAAAAGCTGCCATCTGATTTTGTAGCACGCCCAAAGGCTTTCGCTAGTTGTAAATCGGTTCGGTAAGTCAGCATACCTAGCATACGCGCAATAGATAACCCTTGATCTGGCGGTGTCCCCTCATAATAATCGCCGCCGTTAAAATTGGGATCATTAATTACCGCTTGACGCATAACATGGTTAAAGCCTATGGCTTCAGCACTAAAATAAATGGATGAGCAAAGATTCACGATATTATCCATAAAATCAGGATAATCAATCGCCCATTGATTCGCTTGCATGCCGCCAAAAGATCCACCAATAATCGCTTTTAAATGGCTAATACCAAGATGTTCAAGCAAGGCTTTTTGTACTTTAACAATATCTTGCACAACAATATTAGGAAATTGGCTACCATAAGGTTTACCCGTTTGCGGATTAATTGATGAAGGCCCAGTTGTTCCCTTACACCCACCTAATACGTTTGAGCTAATAAAAAAATAACGATCCGTATCCAATGCCAAACCTGCTCCCATAAAATTCTGCCACCAGCCATCTCGACCATCATCGAAATAAGGCTCAGCATCGCCAGTCAAAGCATGGCAAATTAATACCGCATTATTTTTTTCGGCATTGAGTGTGCCATAAGTTTGATACGCGACATTAATATGGGAAAGTTTGCCGCCAAGCATCAGAGTTAAAGGCTGTGTGTCAAAAAGCACTACATTTTGCACAGACATTGAAAACCTATCGTAATAATCAGAATGGCGTTTAAACTATCAGTAAGTCGATTAGCTTGTCAAGAAATTTTAGCCGTCTAAACGGCTAAATTATCGCACATCAATGCGATTCACAAAATCCATCAAATTCTCCTTGAAGTGCGGTCGATTTTTCATTATGTTTACCGCTATGCTAGTAAAAAAATTATCTCCAAAATTCACCGCACTTTTTCGCGCACTACTCTACGCAATCTTTGCATTGATTATACTTTGCTTGCTAGTGGATCGAGGCGTAAGTTTTTATGTTCGCGATAAAATATTCACAAATATTGATGAACTCCCCTTTCGTCCTTATGCCCTTGTGCTTGGTACATCAAAATACACCGTCAGCGGAAAACCGAACGTTTATTACGATAGTCGCTTAATGGCAGCTAAAAGCCTAATCGAACAACAAAAAGTGAATTATCTTTTATTAAGTGGCGACAACCGAACTTTGCAATATAACGAACCAAGAGCAATGTTTCGCGATTTACGTAAAATGGGCGTGCCAGAAACTTTAATGTTCCGTGATTTTGCAGGTTTTCGCACCCTTGATTCTGTTGTTCGTGCCGATAAAATTTTCCAAGTGCAAGCATTTACGATTGTCAGCCAAAAATTTCATTGCGAACGCGCGCTATTAATTGCCCAAGCACATAATATTGATGCCATTTGCTTTGTGGCAAAACAGCCAGAATTACATTTTTCCACGCAAATAAGAGAAGTTTTTGCCCGCATAAAAGCGGTTTTTGACTTGATATTAGGTGTTGAGCCTTATTTTTTAGGGGAACCTCAGCCATTGCCAAACAGCACCACATTATAAATATTGACCTAAATCATATTTCTTCTATTTTTCTAAAATCACACTAATCTAAACTTGTTAAATAAACACAAACTGGTTAAAATCCAACCGATAAGGAAAATACTGTTTTATGCTAAAGGGTTTACTTTAATTGTCGTTGAACTCACAACTTTGTTAGGTTAAATTATGAAACAAGAATCCCAAAAGCAAGCAAAATTGTAAAAAAACTTCTTAGTATTCTAATCTCTTCTGCCCTTTCTACTACGGCTTTTGCTACTGATTATCAAAATGTTGATGAAAAAATTACTGGAGAACCCCCATTGGTCATGAAGTTAAGGAAGCTACCAATACCGTTACTGGTGATGTAAAGATTCGAGTAACCCCAAAAGATCCCCAAAAACACACTTACCCAAAAGGGCTTGTTATCCGAGCTGATCGAACTGAGGAAATTCAAGGAAAAAGCGATATTGCTGTTACTTTAGCTAGTGAAAATAATACCCATACTTCACCCGATTCTAACGCTGCTTACGGTATTGCAGTTGGGTATGATCATGATGGCACTGGCACAAATAATACTATTTTAACACTAAAAGATAATGTCAAAATTAATGTTGATAACACAGAAAAAAACTATTTTAAGCGTTTATAGCATTCCTGGTGCATCAACACAAATAGGTCAGCAATTAACAGGGATTCGTATTTATAGAAAAGATTCAAATAAATCTACACCTATTTTTAATGCTGAAAAAGAACTCACAATTGATGTAAAAGATAAAACAGAGAAAAAAATAGTCATAAAGGTTACCAAGGCACCGTGGGTGTGAAATATTCTTGGAAATAATATTCCAAAAAATAAGGGCTGATTTTAAATATCAGCCCTTTGCTTTGATGGTACATTTTATTCCACCACAGCCCAAAATTCAGCAACGGTGTGGAAAGATCCAAAGACTAAAACCACATCATTTTTTACCGCACTTTTGAGTGCTGTACACACACCATCCATGACAGAATTATCTGATGTAGCTTGAATATTTGGGAAATGACTTTTCAATTTCTCTGCTAATTCATCGCCTGACTGCCCGCGATAGCCGCCTAAAGTTACACAATGCCATTCATCAATAATAGGTGTTAAATGCTCAAATACCCCATTTGCATCTTTGTCTTTGAGCATCCCACACACGGCAATCATTTTGCCCTCGATGCTACGTTTAAGTGCGGTCAATTTTTCAGATAAATATTTTGCAGCGTGAGGATTATGCCCTACATCAACGATAATTGTTGGCAAGGTTTCAACTGGTACGCCAAGATAATCCGCTAATTTTTCACGTTTATCTGTTTTTATAGCTTGAAAACGACCAACCAGTTCTACCTCTTGCAAAGATTTTCGCAAAGTCTGTTCTGAAATATCAAAAGGTAAATATTGAACGGCAGCCAGAGCCGTTGCGGCATTCGCCAATGGAATCTGACAAAACGGCAAATTTTCTAACCGCACTTTTTTATTTTGCCATTGCCAATTTTCAGCATTTTGCTCAAATAACCAATCCACATCACGACGAGCAACTTGGCAATGTAATTTTTCGGCCTGATCTAACATTGTTTGTGGCACATTAGGTTCACCAATCACGACAGGGCAATTTTCGCGGAAAATTCCTGCTTTTTCAAAAGCGATGGCCTCTCTGGTATCCCCAAGAAAATCAGTGTGATCAATATCGATGCTAGTAATCACAGCAAGATGGCTATCCACAATATTGGTCGCATCTAAACGACCGCCCAACCCCACTTCTAAAATCACCACATCTAATTTTGCTTGCTTAAATAAATGCAATGCAGAAAGGGTGCTAAATTCAAAATAAGTCAGCGATTCTGTTTTGTTTTCATCAATAAAAGTAAAAGAGGCAGTATGTGCTTCATCGGGTAAATCTTGATTTTGAATGCGTACTCGCTCGTTATAACGCAATAAATGGGGCGAAGAATACACGCCCACACGTAATCCGTGATTAAGCAGAATCGTTTCTAACAAGCGACAAGTCGTGCCTTTACCATTCGTCCCCCCCACAGTTATCACATAAGGGGCGGGATGAAGTAAATCCAATTTTTCTGCCACGGATTGAATACGATCTAAACCGAGATCAATAGGTTTAAAATGGCTTTTTTCTAAATAAGAAAGCCACTCAGCGAGTGGCGAAGTGGCTTTAAGTTGCATATTATTCATCTTCTGAAATGAGTTCAGGCTCCATAAAAGGAGAAGGTTGATTCGTTAATTTACTCAGTACACTTGCTAAAGTTTGACGCATTTCTGAACGTTTCACGATCATATCAATTGCCCCTTTCTCAAGTAGAAACTCACTACGTTGGAAACCTTCTGGCAATTTTTCACGCACAGTTTGTTCAATAACGCGTGGCCCTGCAAAACCAATTAAGGCTTTTGGCTCGGCAATATTTAAATCCCCTAACATCGCAAAACTGGCTGATACGCCGCCTAAAGTTGGATCCGTTAATACCGAAATAAACGGCACGCCTTTTTCACGCATTTGAGCAAGTACGGCACTAGTTTTTGCCATTTGCATTAAAGAGAATAATGCTTCTTGCATACGAGCACCGCCACTTGCAGAGAAACACACAAATGGACAATTCATTTCTATTGCTTTTTCAGCCGCTTTAACAAATTTTGCACCAACTACAGAACCCATTGAACCGCCCATAAAAGCAAAGTTTGATGCAGCCACAACGATTGGCATATCATAAAGTGTACCTGTCATAGTAATTAGCGCATCTTTCTCGCCCGTTTCTTTTTGTGCCGCATTGATACGATCTTTATATTTCTTTAAATCTTTGAATTTTAAAATATCTTTTGGTTCTAAATCTGCCGCAATTTCTTGGCTTGAATCTTCGTCCAATAAATTTAATAAACGCTCACGGGCATCAATACGCATATGATGACCACATTTCGGGCAAACATACAGATTACGTTTGAGTTCTTCACTATAAAGTACTTGTTCACAAGCAGTACATTTTGTCCATACGCCTTCTGGCACATTGGCTTTTCGAGTGGAAGAAGAAGGACTTTTACTAAAAATTCGGTTAATCCAGCTCATTTTTTGACCTTTTTATTGACTAGAAAATTGCGCGTATTAGAACATAAATTTATAGAATTTGCTACTTGTAAGACCGTTTTTGTACTGCTCCGATTTCCTTTTAAACAAGATAATTTGCTCTCCTCTTATTGAACATTTTTTTTATTTTTTTGTCTTACAGACCACGTTATCTGAAATTTATTTTGGAGTATTTATGAAAAAAACACGTTTTGTATTAAATAGTATTGCACTTGGATTAAGTGTATTAAGCACATCATTTGTTGCTCAAGCCACTTTGCCAAGTTTTGTTTCGGAACAAAACAGTCTTGCACCGATGTTAGAAAAAGTACAACCTGCCGTTGTCACTCTTTCCGTTGAAGGAAAAGCTAAAGTAGATTCTCGTTCTCCTTTCCTAGACGATATTCCTGAAGAATTTAAATTCTTCTTTGGCGATCGTTTTGCCGAACAATTTGGTGGACGTGGAGAGTCAAAGCGTAACTTCCGTGGTTTAGGTTCTGGTGTCATTATTAATGCAAGCAAAGGCTATGTTTTAACCAATAATCATGTTATTGATGGAGCTGATAAAATTACCGTGCAATTACAAGATGGGCGTGAATTTAAAGCAAAATTAGTGGGTAAAGATGAACAATCAGATATTGCATTAGTACAGCTTGAAAAACCAAGTAATTTAACAGAAATCAAATTTGCTGATTCCGACAAATTACGCGTAGGCGATTTCACTGTTGCAATCGGTAATCCATTTGGTTTAGGTCAAACTGTGACATCAGGTATTGTTTCTGCATTGGGTCGTTCAACAGGTTCTGACAGTGGCACTTATGAAAACTATATTCAAACCGATGCAGCAGTAAACCGCGGTAATTCGGGTGGTGCATTAGTCAATCTAAATGGCGAACTTATTGGAATTAATACCGCAATTATTTCTCCAAGCGGTGGCAATGCAGGAATTGCCTTTGCGATTCCAAGTAATCAAGCAAGCAATTTAGTGCAACAAATTTTAGAATTTGGTCAAGTGCGTCGCGGATTGCTTGGTATTAAAGGGGGCGAACTCAATGCTGATTTAGCCAAAGCCTTTAATGTAAGCGCGCAACAAGGTGCATTTGTAAGTGAAGTTTTACCGAAATCTGCTGCTGAAAAAGCAGGACTTAAAGCGGGCGATATTATCACGGCGATGAACGGTCAAAAAATCTCAAGTTTCGCTGAAATTCGTGCAAAAATCGCAACCACTGGTGCAGGCAAAGAGATTAGCTTGACTTACTTACGTGATGGCAAATCCCACGACGTTAAAATGAAATTACAAGCGGATGATGGTAGCCAACTTTCCTCAAAAACTGAGTTGCCTGCATTAGATGGCGCAACATTGAAAGACTACGATGCTAAAGGCGTTAAAGGAATTGAAATCACAAAAATTCAACCTAATTCGCTGGCTGCACAACGTGGTTTAAAATCGGGCGATATTATTATTGGTATTAATCGTCAAATGATCGAAAACATTCGTGAATTAAATAAAGTGCTTGAAACTGAACCGTCAGCAGTTGCACTTAATATTTTACGAGGTGACAGTAATTTCTATTTATTAGTGCAATAATCTGCTTGATATATTTAAGAAAAAAGTCCGATCACAATGATCGGGCTTCTTTTTATGCAGCAATCGTTCTTAACAAATCCACCACAAATTCTAACCGCACTTTGTTATCGGATAGATCTTTCATAAACTTAAATTTGAATGGGCCATCAAATCGATACACAATAGGTTCTTTTTGAATTAATTGAATAAATTTATCTGGATTCACTTGTGCTTTTGCTGAAAACTCAATAAAACCGCCTTGTGTTCCAGCATCAATTCGCACAACGTTCAACGGCTCAACCAATAAACGCAACTCTGTAATTTGTAATAAATTTTTCGTTGCATCAGGCAATAATCCAAATCTGTCAATCAACTCAACTTTTAATTCATCTAATTCTGCTTTACTCTCTGCTGCAGCAATGCGTTTATAAAAGGATAAACGCATATTCACGTCGCCTAGATAATCATCAGGCAGTAAAGCAGGCACACGCAATTCAATATCCGCTTGTTGTTCCGTCAATTCTTCTAATGATGGTTCACGCCCTTCTTTTAACGCTTTAACCGCTGCATCCAATAATTCCATATAAAGCGAAAAACCGATGCTTTCAATTTGTCCACTTTGTTCGTTTCCAAGTAATTCGCCAGCACCACGAATCTCTAAATCGTGGGTTGCCAAGATAAAACCAGCCCCAAGATTATCAAGATTTTCCAACGCATCTAGACGGCGTTCAGCATCTTTTGTCATCATCTTTGGCGGTGGCGTAAGCAAATAAGCATAAGCCTGATGATGTGAACGCCCTACTCGTCCACGTAATTGATGAAGCTGAGCCAAGCCAAAATGATCCGCTCGTTCAATAATAATGGTATTTGCCGTTGGTACATCAATACCCGTTTCGATAATGGTTGAACAAACTAAGACGTTATAACGCTGATGATAAAAATCACTCATCACACGTTCTAACTCACGTTCTCGCATTTGTCCGTGCCCCACAATTACTCGCGCCTCTGGCACAAGTGCGGTCAGTTTTTCTGCTGTATTTTCAATGCTTGCGACATCATTGTGGAGATAATAAACCTGTCCACCTCGGAGAATTTCACGCAAAATCGCTTCTCGTACAACAAGATCGTCATTCTGACGGACGAAGGTTTTAATACTTAATCGGCGCGCAGGAGGCGTAGAAATAATGGAAAGATCACGAATGCCATTCATCGCCATATTAAGCGTACGCGGAATTGGCGTTGCCGTTAGGGTAAGAATATCGATATTTGCACGAAGCTGTTTGATTTTCTCTTTTTGCCCTACACCAAAACGGTGCTCTTCATCAATAATCAACAAACCAAGATCGCTAAATTTGACATCTGATTGAATTAATTTATGGGTACCAATCAGTATATCGACTTTGCCTTCTGCAAGGTTTTCCAGAATTTGTTTTTGTTCTTTTGCAGTTTTGAAACGCGATAACACTTCGACATTCACAGGCAAATTCGCAAAACGATCTTTAAAATTCTCATAATGCTGTTGGGCTAACAGTGTGGTTGGCACTAGCACTGCTACTTGCTTATGATTCATCACAGCCAAAAAGGCAGCGCGCATTGCCACTTCAGTTTTACCAAAACCCACATCACCACAAACAAGGCGATCCATTGCTTTTGGCTGACACATATCCGAAATTACCGCATTAATTGCCATTTCCTGATCGTAGGTTTCTTCAAAAGGAAAGGTTGCAGCAAATTGCTGAAATTCTTCACGATCATATTTAAAGGCAAAGCCTTTCTTCGCTTCACGTTGTGCGTAAACATCTAATAACTCTGCCGCCACATCACGAATTTTCTCCGCAGCTTTTTGGCGTGATTTCGCCCAAGCCTCGTTCCCTAATTTATGTAATGGCGCACTTTCATCAGAACCACCAACATAACGGCTAATCAAATGTAATGAAGTCACTGGCACATAAAGTTTTGATTCATTTGCATAATTTAGTAGCAAATATTCTGCTTTAATGCCACCTGTATCTAAGGTGACCAAACCGCCATAACGCCCCACACCGTGATCAAGATGCACAACTGGCTGCCCTATTTTCAGTTCGGCAAGATTTCGTACAAGCGTATCAGGATTAATTGTTTTACGTTTGTCTCTAGAACGTTGTTGAATGCGCTCGCCAAGTAAATTAGCTTCGCCAATAATCGCAACAGGAAGCGATTGTTCAATTATAAAACCTTGTTCAAGAGAGCTGACTAACAAGCTAAATTTTTCATTTTCAATCTGTTCTAAAGATTGAATTTGTTTTGGCTTGAGTTTTAACGCTGAAAGCAAATCAAGCAAAGTCTCTCGGCGACCTTCCGTCTCCACAGAAAACAATAAATTTCCTTTAAAATGCTCAATAAATTGACGTAATTGTCCCAATGGTTCTTTTTGCTGGGATTGAATAGTCACTTCTGGTAGAGCGGCAACAGGTAAATTTTTCTGGCGTACCGATGACCGCACTTTTTCCGCTTTA
>ERZ1023299.72-NODE-72-length-18546-cov-11.871235_pt1 | contig 18546 bp, 22 predicted proteins | sample MGYA00380472_ERZ1023299 | MGnify/ENA primary metagenome ERZ1023299 (study PRJEB33173, sample SAMEA4830402) | metagenome | study: EMG produced TPA metagenomics assembly of the PRJEB25223 data set...
CGACAGAGCCGTTTGTGCGCTCGTAGTCTGCGACTTAAACGCTTCAAGTCTAGCGACAGAATCCAGCCCAATCCGCTTAGCTTCCTGTGCAAGCAGGGTACTTGCGCCAGCATTTCGCAAAGCTTCCTCAGCCTTGCGCTTAGTTTCTTTCAATGGCCCGTTGTCAAAGCTATTAAATCGCTGATTGATAGTGTCAGACAGTTCTCTCTTGACTTCTTCCGCCTTGGCCTTGGCAAGTTCTACTTGATCGTTAAAGTCTTTTTTGATTTTGTCGACCTTTTGGTCAAAATCTTTATCTGTTGCTTCAATCTGCGCTTGGATTTTCGCTTCAATGCCACCTTGTTGCTTAATATGCTTGGTAATCGTACCCTCGTAAGAATACTGAGTATCGTTTCCAGCCTTACTATCTGCGCTGATACGCCCTCTCAGACCACCTTTAAAAGTAAAGCTCTGACTTAACACAGGAACTTTAAAGGTCTCTTTCTTATTGGTCTGAATGGTTACCCACTGCCCGACCTCAAGCAGTAAATGCCCTTGGTAGTTGAGATTATACGGATAGTAAGTTAGGTTTTTCAGTTTGTAATACAGGTCATTTAAAGCGCTCTGGGTCATGAAGACATTGTCCAGTTCCAAAGACCGGCCCGTCTTCATACCGACCGTCAGAGACTTCTTGTCCGTCTTACAAGTGATACCAGCTATCTGATACTCAATCTCACTCTTGGTCAAGCCATGCAAGAAGTAACTGTCAGCGTTGATCGTGATATTGGACTCAGTCAAATCACGGATTTCCATCTTGCCTTCTCTGTTGAAGAAACAAGACATCCCAATCATCTGAGTCATAGCGCTCAGCATATCCCTAAAGGAAAGTTTCTTGCCCTCAGGAACTTGCTCAATATGATAACGCATCGCGCTGATTCCGAAATAGTCATTCGCTAACTCAATGCCTGTTTTCAGGCAGATTTCCTGAATAACCTCTCGTACTTCAGCTGGGAAATGCAAGTCCGTCACGTACTCACGATTGAGCTTAAACATACCGTCCATAAGTTCAAGCGTGGTAGTGTTTCGGTTTCGGTCAATCTCAATATCGTTGATGAAGTATTCCCCCATCTTGACCCACTGGTAGGTATCCCCAACCAGTAGACCAATCTCAGGGTGCAGGGTATCCAGCTTATTGAACGTGGTAATGATACTGGTAAAGGTAATTTTACCGCTACCAGCGCAGGTTCCACCAGGCTTATAAGTATCGCCCTTGATGTAGCCATACTCAAAACTAGCCTCTTTGATATCCCGTGAAGCATATTCACCAACACGAATAGCCAGCGTCCTTTCCTTGGCAAACATAGATCTGTCAAATTGTCGTCTAGTTAAAGCGTCCATTTTCTTACCTCTCTACCAGATTAAATTTAGCGCCAGACCAAGGTTTAAACTTCTCAGTAAAGGTATAGCTAGGAGCTGTCCTAGCACCGACATAGAAAGTCTTTGTGACTTGGCCATCCATGGGGTCTGGATAAGATACCTCAAAAAATTCAGATGATACAGCATGTAAAAGCTGACTTATTTCTCCCTGAGTCATCATACCCCATTCACAGTCTAGTTTGCGTTTGGTCGTGATACGGTCACGCACCATGTCGCCATTGGCATTACGCCCTGTCTCTCCATCGATATCTTGAATACCGACTTGAAAAGATTTGGGAGGCTTCACAGCCACCCCATTGATTGTCAATTGTGCCATTTAACCTCCTAAATCTTGAGCAAGGTTTGACCTGCTCGTTCATGTTCCTTGTTGATTTCTTGGATAGCTACCCGTCCGAACTCATGGCCTGCGATTTGGATAACGATGTCGCCAGCCGGTAATGAATAACCTGTAGGTACATTATTAGCAGGCATTCTTTCAGCCAGTTTTTGAGCCAAGATAGAAATCCATCCTGTATTCCGTTCAAGAGGCATTACCGCTTCTTGACCAGCTTCTCCGACCCCAATGATGCTAGGAGAGTTGAATACACCGCCTCGTGCATACCAATCTACAGAGAATGATGGAATTCTAGGAGGCATCAAGCTGAAGCTACCAGATATATTAAAGTGAGGGAGTTTGATTTTTGGTAAGCTCCAATCAAAGTTAAAGAAGCTTTTTAGTTTATCGATACCACTTTTAACGATGTTTTTAGCATTATCCATTGCATCATTAAACAGATTCTTGAACCAGTTGGGGATTTCTTTCAAGGCATCTTGCATATCTTTCCATCTATCACCAAACCAAGAACCGATTTTTTGGAAAGGATTCTGAGTTTTCTTTTTTGCACTCTCAAATTTCTCTCCAAACCATGTATCAGCTTCTTTCACTCCATCTTTGATATCATTCCAACGGTCACCGAACCAAGAGCCAACTTTTTCAAAAGCTGAGTTCACTTTATCCCGACCTGACTTGAACTTATCACCAAGCCAAGTATTTGCTTCGGCAAGTGCGTTTTTAGAATCATTCCAACGGCCACCAAACCAAGAGCCTAAGTTGCCAAATATATTTCCAATAGCGTCCCATGCTTGCTGGAATTTCTCGCCAAACCATTGACCTATCGGCTCAAAGATTTCTTGTAGTTTCGTCCATAGACCGCTGAAAAATTCGCCAATCGCTTGACAAATACCACTGATAAAATCACATAGTCCTTGCCATGCAGTTTTAGCAAACTCAACAACAGTGTCCCAATTTTGGTAGAGCAAAACACCGATAGCAATTAAGGCTGCGATTGCTGCAATAATCCATGTTATTGGACTTGTCAAAACTGCTAACGCTGCATTAAAAGCCCATGTTGCAGCTGTAGCGACTCCTGCTGCAACAGAATGTGCAAATTCCGCCGCGGTTGCTAATCCCATTTTCGCTGCATGAGCAGTCCATGCTAGAGCTGATTTACCAAGTTCTAAAGCAGTTTTTCCTAGCTGTGCAATTGTTTTACCTGAATTGACCACAAAATCTTTTGCATATAAGGTGTTCAAATAGATTGTTTCAGCAAAACTGACCAACTTATCAAATGTCAATGCTTTAATAGCAAGACCTAGATTCTTAATTCCTCCAACAATCAAAGAGACCTTACTACCTAACAAGCTGAATGCTCCTGCAAGTCCTCCAGCTTGTTCTGCCCATGATAAGAAATTAATCGTTTGCCAAGTTGTTATCAAAGCTACGATAGGTTCTTTGTTTTCTTTACACCAGTCAGAAAAAACGGTGAAACCATCTGCCACTAACTTAATAGCATACGCCAATAGTCCCAAAGTGGCTAAAAGGCCACCTCCTAATAAATCTGAAATTCCTTCAATACTAACACCGAATACTCCTGATAAAAACTCAGCAAAAGGTTGCCAGGAATTCTCCCAGAGAATCTGAATAATGTCAATTAGCCCATTAAAAGCATTAGCAATAGAGTTAATAGCAGGGACTACATGTTCATCATAAACACGACTTAAGCCATCGCCAAATTTGTTAACAGACCTTTCAATGCTCTCAAATACAGGCGCAACAGTATCTAATAAACTTTGGAAGACTGATGAAATTTTAGGAGCGCTTGTCACAACGACTTTTTCAAAACCTTTAAACAAACTTCCTGCTAATTTACTACCAACTTCAACAATGGTAGATGTCAAACTCAACAGAGTTGACACAATAGCGCTACCGATACGAACCGCACCAGTTGAGGTAATGACGTCGTAGAAAGCACTAGAAAAGTCCTGAGCTATGTTTCCTACTGCCTCGGAAAGGTTACCAACATTATCAAACAAAGCGACTAGCGCCCTGGTAATGCGTTCTTTTTGCCTTCCAAGGCCATTTGCAATACTTTCGGCAAGGAAAACACCGATACCTAGCCCGATAGTAGCTATTGAGCCTGTCACTTGCCCTAAAGCATAAGCAATTTTCTCAGCCATTCGGTTAAAGGCATTCACAACCCTTGGGTCAGTGGCGATTTCTCCCATTGTCTTAGCTATTTGGTCTAAGGCAGTCTTAATGCGTTTTATACCTTCTGGTCTAAATGCTGCATCAAAACCTTTCTTGAAGAGGTCAAACAACCCTTTGAGCTTATCTCCAAGACCATCAAAAATGCTCTTGAATTTGTTGTCCATGTCAGTCAACTCGACTTCTGGCAAGATGTCTTTGAAAGGTCCGCCACCGCCTCCCTTTCCTTTACCACCTTTGCCACCGCCTCCAGAACCGCCTGCGTCGTCATCTTTTGGTTTTTGCAAGATGTTAATCTCATCAAATCCCAAAAGACCTAGCAACTCTTTAGCAGCTTTCTTAGCGTTTTTGGCTGAGTCTCCAAGATTGTCAGCAAGTCCTCCTGCTGAATCTCCAGCGTCGTCTACTGCGTCAGCAAGGTCTCCTGCTCCGCCTGCAGCATCCTTCATGGCGTTACCCATGTCTCCAACTGCTCCACCAACACCATCTTTCACTGTTGCTTTCTTGTTGAACATCAAAGCAATAAACTCAGCGAGTTTAGCAGTAACGTTCTTCAAAACCATAGCAAAAGAGTTCAAGACAGGCATAATGGCATTGATAATCGGTAACATAGAGTTACCAAGGTTCAATGCTGCGTCCTTCATCAGCGACTTAAATAGGCTGATACGACCATTTACAGAATTAGACAAGGTATTCCCATACTTGGCTGTAGCCTGTTCCAGAATAGCCATAAGGCGGATTTGTTGCTGGGTTTGGTAGTCTAATTGTTGCCAGCTTTGTCCGTTTGCGAACTTCTTAAAAGCTTCAGTGGACTTAATCATAGCCACATTGACGTTGATTCCTAGGTCCTCAATTGCTTCGGTGTTCCCTAGTAGACCTGAGCGAATCCGCTCCATAACGTCTGTAATCGTGCGCCCTGAACCTTCAGCAACCACTGCCGATGTCTGCAACATCTTAGCAGTATAGGCGCTTAGCTTGTTGGTATCTTTGATAAATCCAGAAAATAAGTTTGAATAGACTGCACCGTAGTTGGTCGCCTCACCCACTCCCATATTCATAGCGTTGGCGTTATCGTTAACCCATTTCAAGAAAGATTGCGAACTCTCGCCCATCTGTCGCTTGATTTGGTTCATAGACGCTGACACTTCAAGAGCTGTCTGCGTTGAATACATTCCAACATCAAGTAATTTCTTACCAAGGATTGCAAAACCAGCAAACTTAGCCAGCTTACCAAACGCACTACCGATTGAGTTCGACTGTTCACGAACTTTGGCAGTGGCATTTTTCACTTGGTCAGATGTTCCTTTGACCTGATTCTCGACTTCTTTCATCTTTTTCCTGAAAGGCGCTATCTCAGCGTCAATCATGACCTTCAATTCATCAAGAGTTGCCATTTACTTCCTCCTTCCTTTTTCGATTATGTCTCTCTGCAAAATCACGCATCCGTTCCTTATGCAACAAAAGCGCTTGTCTCTGTCGTTCCTGTTCTACTGCTTGCTGTTCTTCTACAAACAACTCAGGCGCATATTCCCAAAGCTCAACAATCTTAGCGTCATTGGACAGTAATAAGGAAACATGATTAGTTATCATTCGCGAAAGTATGTACGAGTCAATAATCTTTTCTTTACGCTCTTGGATTTTGACACGGTTGTAGCTTTCTATCATTTCCCTGATTTCAAGCACCGTTAAATCCCAAAAATCAAGAGGCTTGCCCCCGATGTCTAAAAACATAGGATAAAGCCTCTCAATAATCTGCGTTACCGTTAAGATTACTCGACTACTGTCATTTTCTTCTTGGAAGTTTTCTTGTCCTTGCTTCCTCGTGGAGTAAAACCCGATACTTCAAATAGCGGCATCAACACCTCTGTCATGAATGTCGTTTGGTCTCCGCCGTTATCCACGTATTCATCGTATAGGTCGTAGACATCTTCAAAGGAATACCCATGTTCATACTGCTGCAAGGCTCCATGAACTAACAACAGCATAACTTTCAAAGGCGGTAAAGTGAACTCTTCGCCAGCTTCAGGCATGAAAATCTTTAACAAGTTCATGCCGATTTTTTCTTCCACAGTTGCAGCTTGATGAGATGTCAAACGTAGCTTCAACTCTTTTTCGTCAGTAACTTTCCAAGTTGTGTATTTTAACGCCATTTAATTAACCTCCAATTCCATCAACGAATGTCAATTCAGACTGCAATGCAATCTTAAGTGTGAACTCGATAACGGCATTAACGCCGCCACCGCCCAGTTTAACGGATACTTGACCTTCAAAAGTGACCTTAGTACCGTCTGGGTAGGTTTGTTCAAAGTAGAGTTTTTTCTTGCCATCTGCTGCCTTACGTAATACACGGTAAGGAGCTGTTGCGCTTGAATTATTATAAGCGAACTTGTACTCAAGTTCTCCTGCGTCCCCGATACCAAACTCGTACTTCTTCACCGTATCTGCAAGAGTAGTATTTTCTACTTTTTCGGGCTCGATACCAAATTCAGGTACTTCCTTAAGCCCTACAAGATTCTGATAATTGCCTTTCGTTTCACTAAAGGCCAATTTAATTCCATTTGCTAACATGTTTAATTCTCCATTCTAAATTGAAAAACAAGCTCTGAGTCTAAATCAACGACACCTTCAAAACGCATGACCTTATGTCTCAAATGAGACGGGTCTGGCACGTCTTGGCAGTCAGTTCTTCGCAAACCTAAAGACTCAAAAATCTGATTGATTTTAACAGCTAACTCACTAGTGCTGGTATCATCAAAGATATCCACCTTATAGCGGATAGATGATTTTTGTTCCTGGTCATCAAACCAATCACCCGGCTTGTTTTGTTCTTCTAAAAAAATAACGACTGGGAAAGTCTCCCAATCGCTAGGATAAGTATCGGTCACATTATCTGCAACCTTTTGCAATTCTTTATAAATAACAGGCTTGATATTAATCATTTTATTTGTTCTCTTATCTTTCTACGGACATAATTCGAAATATTCTTAGACACACGCTCTTGATTGTCTCTCAAAGCTGGATAAAGATAAGGCTGGGCAGGTTGACCATACATCTTGTAGAACTCCCCAATCTTTTGAAAGTGGTACGGTCCTACATTTATTTGGTCTTCATGCACATACCAAGGATTAGACTTGTAAGTCACGCTGACCTCTGGAGAGATACCCGAATGGTTAGCTTGTCCTATTGGTCCTGTTCCAAACTCAACGTAAGGAGCGTATTTAAGGTTGGTGTAAACTTCGCCTATAGCCTTATCTCCGTCCATTTTTGCTCTAGTTTTGATACTAATTATAAGCTCTCCATCTCTCGCTGGTGCGAGTCTTCTTGCATCTGCTTGGACAACCTTTATAGTAGCATTGTGTACCGCACGTAAGACGATATCCTCGCCAGTTTTTTTACTAGCCAATCGTCTACATTTAGCTATAAGCCTATCTGCCCCTAGTAGCCCTGACACGCTCTAACTCCAAAACTTGATGATGTGTGTAGACCTTTTTAGAAATAACCCTGTGAGTCACTTCTGTCTGGCTATCGATACACACACCATCTTTCACTTTGATAGTAGCTGACTTGTTGGCATTTGCGTTCAAAATATCATTGACACGCTCGCCATACAATTCAGATTGTAACTTGCTACTAGCTGGCCACAATTCAAGGCGGACTGTCTCAGCTTCCTTGGCATACCCTTCTTTCGCGACACCTTCCTCAGTGACAGTCTTTTCAAACCGTCGCATTGGATAAGGTTTCAGTCTACTCTGCTTCAAAAACATGACCTGCCACCCTTGCTAGCCTGTGCATGCGTATTCGCTGTAGAAGACCCGTAGACAGGCCATTTTCTCCGTAGACTACTGCTATACCACCTTCGGTTCTAGAACGCTCTCCTTCCGCTCCTGAGCGGTTGTGGAGCTCGATAGCAACCTCAGGTATTAAAAGACTTAAAGCAGGTGTCAAAGATGTGCGATTAGTCTCTGACAAGATAAGATTTGTAGCCCTTGTTTGGAACAACATGAGAAGCTGAGTATCTTCTTCGCCTGTTAATTTCTTCAGCAACTCTATAGACATATCAATCCTCTTCTAAGAACTCAGGTTCAGGGAGGATTTTCTCAAGAACATCTGAGATAGCGACACCGTTGCTGGCAATATTGTCAGCCAGCTCAGCATAGCGCTCCTCAGTAATCTCAAGTTCCTCTCCTGCCAGTCGTTTCACATTTGATTCCCAATCATAGAAATCTTGTTTGATTTTAAATTTCATAACTAAGACCTATTTCTTACCAGTTTTTTCTTTCCAGTTAGCTGAGTCAGAGCCTGGTGCATTGGTTGAGCTAGTGATGTCTTTGATAGCAACATAGACTTTATCTTCATGCGTTACTGTATCACCTTCTTTATAGGCTGTTCCAGTCTTCCACGCTTTAGCACGGTTCACTGTCTTGCCTTGGGCTGATTTTTTAGCAGCAGGCTTAGAATCTGCAATTGTGATGATGTATTTTTTGAAGTGTTCAAGCACAAATGCACCAGTGTAAAGTAATTGCTCTACCAATTCACCAAATCGACCTGGAATGTTATCGTTGTACTTAGTATTGTCTACTTGTACTGGAGATGTAACAACACCTGGAGCAGTAGCAAGGGCATTAACACCTTTCAAGAATTTAGAAGGAACTTTATAGACTGTGTAATCATCCAATTCACCAACATATCCTTTTCCAAGGACTTTCTTATCTGCGTCACCATGTGGTAGACGAACGATTTCAGACTTGATCGCTTTGTAGAATTTAGGTGTTACAAAAAGCAAGCGCTCTTTTGTAATTCCAAGCTCATCAAGTTTCTCAGAAACATCAAGAATTGCGTTGTATGCGTTGTTCGCTCCTGCTTCTTTGCCCATAGTAACGTTGTCGCTAACATTACCAAGCGCTGCACTAAAACGTAGTTCATCAAGATATGGAGCTACTACTTCTGCCGCTTGACGGGCAATAACATAATTGATATTCACTTGACCATTAGAGTCACGTTCGTCCAATTGATCTACGAAACGACCCCAGTATTTTTCTTCATCAAGGGTATAAACCTTTTCTTCAACTTCAACGTGATCAAATTCGTTGTCTTTGTTACGTTTGTAGTCTTTCAACTCTGTTGTGTTACCAGTTGCTACTGTAAAAGAGCGACCTTGCAAGGTTACTGCATCGCTTGATGTCACAAGTGGTGTTGAATATGAATTTACTGCAAGTACATCCTCAATAATCCCAAGATGTTTCTTGCGTGATTCTGCTGTGTTTAATTCTTCAAATGCCATTTATTTTTCCTCTTTTCTTTTATTACAAGAAGTCTTTACGCCATTTTTCCGTGACTTCTTGCTGGACTGTTTGTGCATTTTTGATAGGTGCACTACCTTTCATACGTTCAGAGACTCCCTTCTGAACTGACTCTTCCCATGCTTTTTGGATAGAGGTGATAGATTCAGATACCGTCTCTGCGTTTGTCAAATCGACTACATTTACTAACTCAACAGGTAAGTCACGTTCACTTAGCATTGCTTTAGCCTCTGCGGTCAATTCCTTACGAGCAATAGCCTTTTCACGGTCAGCTAGTTCTTGCTCACGCTGATCCAACTGATATTTCTGTTTTTCATCAGCGTTCATCTTAGCAAGCTTCTTAGCTTCGTTTTCCTTGGCTTCTTGCTCAGCTTCCCATTTAGAGCGCTCGGCAGATAGCATCTTACCGATTTCAGCACGAGTGAAAGTTCGTTCGTGCTTTTCTTCCTGCACTGAATCAACATTTCCTTGAGTGTCGACAGTCTCAGTTGATTCAATAGATACAGTTGCATTGATTTCTTCTGACATAATTGTCCTCCAGCGATTACGTCGCCACTCGATAATCTCGCTTTACGTCCGGCGACGGAACAGTGCAGCTTTTAATGTCATCGGCACAGTTTGGACAATATAAAAACCGTACGGGATTCCATACGGTTAGATTATTTTGTATTTTCTTCAATCACTTTTTTTACAAATGCTATGATAATCAGCATCAAAAACAAAAATACCAACCACCCGAAAGCGATTGATACCCAATCCCATATAAACATATCTTACTCCTTTTAATGTCACAATCAATCAACTTCATACGATAATGAATGAATGTCGGTTAATATTTTAGGTAGTAACTCAATCGCGCTGAACGTATCCGCCCCATAAATATTTAACTCTAATTTCACTGTCGCTGATTCAATTCCGCCTGTTCCTGAAAATTCTACGTTAGTTATCCCAATTTTTGCTTTATCCATTTTCAATCCTTTCTGGGTACGAAAAAAGCACTTAGATTTCTCTAGGTGCTTAAGTAATAAATTGCATTTTTATATTTTTTAACACGCTCGTAGTCTGTATTGGTAACAGATTTCAAACGTGATAAATCTGAGTTGTGTTTCAAATCTGCAAGTTTTACAACTCTTGCTAAATTATTTGATTTTACTTTCCCAAGATATTCTTGATAACTTTGACCTTTTTTCTTTGTCAAAATTTGTACCGCTGTAACAACTTCATTTGACAAACCAGACGCCAATAAATCGGCAGCAGTTATATCGCTATCCTCAATCACATCATGTAAAAGAGCGACAGCTTTTTCTTGTTCAGTTTTGACTTGACTGGCCACATAGAGAGGATGCTGTATGTAATCAACATCCGCTTTATCTACCTGCCCTGCATGTGCTTTTTTAGCGATAGCCAAAGCAATATCAATCATGCCGCTACCATCCTGTCAATATAAGTAAATGCATCATTTTCTGAAATTTCTTCAAAATCCGTAAAGTCATTAAAAAAGATTTTATTAAACCAATCTATGCTATTAACCCACTTTTTTTCAATGTCAAAAACTTGCATGACACCATCAATCAAACGAAGTACTTGAGCATTGTTCGTCGTTGTGCGGTAGTATTTAATATCTTTCACATCACTTCACCCTCTCTATATTTTTAGGAATCTCAAGCCCATTGCTTAAATCAAGCATTTCCTTAAATAATTTCATGCGTTCTAGATCAGATGTATTCGTATCACGATACTTCTCATAGAGTTCATGTAATGAACCATTTTTTAAGTCGAAACTTTCCTGAGTATGATACTGCATTTCAAAGTTGATACCATCTTTTTCAACGACTGTATTCACACCTTTGTATGGTCCATCTACTAACCAAGTGTTTTTTACTTTTACAATTTTATAACCTTCTGCGACAAGCTTCTGTTTCATCTTCAAATACTCTTCTGTAAAAGTATCGGAATCGAAAATAGTTGTGTACCTTAAGGCGTCATTAATCTTACTCACGGCTTTTGACAAACTTATATTTTCAACTAGGCTATCTGCAATAATTTTACGTGATAACGACTCAACTGTTTTCTTCCTAAATTCAAGACCTGCCAATTTGTTTTCTCCTGCGATACGTTGCATATCACTTGTAATTTTTGGCTCAACTCCTGAAATTTTGGACAATAGTTGTTCGCTATAAAATTTCGCCTTGGCTTCTCTTGTATCTTGATTATACACCTTTTCCCCGTCTTTCGCAACATACTTGCTATACCACTCTTTATAAGTCATATCAGCAGGCACCAGCTCGGTCTTACCTGTCACTGGATTCCTTGCTCTGCGCTTCAACTTGCTGTAGTCTGCGTCCTCGTCGTATGCGACAGTAGTAGACCTACACCAAGGGTGCATAGGTGGACAATTGACACCAGGGACAGCCTTATCCCTATCATAGACCTGATTGTCATGTTCTTGACAAATGCGTGATGTGCGCTTGTCTAAGACGGCCACAAAGATATACTTTTCTATGTCTGCTTCTTCATAGCTGAGTAGTTCCATTTGGTTATGAAAAAAGGCTGATTCCGTCCGAACCAAACGCCTTGCATCATTCTGACCTACATTGAACCTCTCAGCAATTGCTTGTGCAGTTTCTCGTGTATCTCGGCCTGTCATGAGGCTCATAAGTAGTTCATCTTTTATGCTAGAAGTAAGCTTCCCCGTATTCTTCCAGATGTCTGTAGAGTAGGTACTTCCGTCACCTACCCAACTGAAAGACTGTAGATGTTTAATCTCGCTCTCAGGAAGCCCAGAAAAGCCGTATGCTAGTCCTGTCTGCTGCTGCAGGTCAAAGGTAGCCTTGTAGTAACTATCCTTCATCAGGTCGCTATAAAAGGCGTCTGAGCCTGTCTTTTCTGAATGATAGATAGATTCACGCATACGGTCTAAATCATCACTCAAACGTTCTAGACGCTTCATACGGAAAGAATAAGCCGGACTATCTAAGTCAGCCAGTAGTCTTTGAATATTTGGATCATTCGGTCTTGCTTCAAGCACTTTACGAAGTTCATTCAGATTTTTCTTGTCTTTCATGTTCTTCAAGACTTGTCTAGCTTCTACCTGACTTAGACCATAATCACGTTGGAACTTATCAAAAATCTTATTGACTTCCTTATCCAAGTAAGTCTTGGCTTCCTGATAGACCTTATCGAACTGGTCTGCCTGCTTTTCGGCCTTGTCCATCTGCTGGTAAATCAGATTGGCTTTCCTCTTCGCCCAATACTCCTGATTCTTCATCCTCTACCTCGTCTTCGGGTTTCGTGTTGTCTTTGTTGAACATCGGCATGTCTTCCATGTTCTTCTTTTTTTCTTCTTCCAAGGCTTCCAGTTCAGCGTCAGGGTCTTCCACAAACGGCAAGAGAGAAATAAGCTGTCTATTCGTCACTTTACCTTCAAGGTTGTTCACGATCTGAGAGATTTCTAACAAGTTCTTAGGCAAACCACGACTGAATTGTGGAACGATTGAATGAGACTCTAGTGCAATCTGTTTCATACCCAAGTAATGAGCAAAAATCGCAATACGCTGACGCAATCCTCGCTTATAGTTCGCTTCCTTGGTCTTAGTAATCATCTCAAGGCCCATCAGCTTAAATTCCATGGCTACGCCTGATGTATTCCCTGCGAAATTCTCATCAGTCAAATTAGGCACATGGCTAAATGTGTAGATGTCCTCTTTAAGAGCTGTACGCAAGATTTCAGTAGCACTTTCGTCCAACGTGTTCTTCAAGAACTCAGCTCTTGCACTATCGCCCGGTAATTCCAAAAGACCTTCTTCAGAAAGAATCTTCATCGCTACCTTAGCGTCTTCTGGAGTGTCTGCTAACTGCGTGCCATACAAGACAAGGATAGACTCTACAGCCTGTTCCTTATCATTGACACGATTCCCCATCAAGGAATTATAAGCGTCTATCAAGCTAATTTGTTGCTCATAGTCACCGATCGCAAAGTGATTGTTGCGATATTCGATAATTGGGATTTGCCCAAGGTTGTGAGGGGTTACCTGCTCATTCTGAGTTGTTCCTGAATCTGTACTTCTCAGCACCATGTGATAGTGCAGATTTTCGGTAAAGACCTCAGCCTGGTACTTGGTAGTGTCTTTCGTATCGTCTTTTACTTCATAGTAATAGACCGCAAACAAAGGCTTCCGCTCAATACTATCATCGTAGACCATGAAGGTATTTTCTGGATCAATACTAGTTGAATCCAACTCAGTCATACCCTCTTTAGCATAGATGTACTCGTAAGCACGACCATAGATAGCCATGTTCAAAGCATTCTGAGCATCTACTTGGTCAATCTCAGCACCATCAAAGGCTGTAAGTAGTTCATCGATATCACTGTCAGCAGTATTGTTATACTTAATAGGATTGCCCATAAAATAGCCTGTAGCCGTGTCTGCGATATCCTTGGCATGATTAGCTACCGTCTTGTAATTCGGTGCGTTCACGTTGCGTCTCTTGTGATTTAAAATAGCATGATCACCCATGTAGTAGCTTTTTAAATTCTTCAAGCGTGAGCTTTCAGTGTTATGTATCGTTATCAATTTGTAAATCAGGTCTTTCTTCAAAGAACCCTCATCATATCCATCCCGTGGATAGGTTAAATATTGGTACATGTCTTTCCTCTCTATAGACCATAATCAGAACGTCTGCGGACGGTTGCTTTTCCACCTTCGATACATTGAAGGCTGTAACGCAAAGCGTCCATCAAGTGGTTGTTTTTATCCTCTGGTTTATTCAACCAGTTGCCTTCTTTATCTCGCTGGTAGCAGTAACTATAAAATTCATCCATGATGTTTTTACAATCTGGATGCACATAAATAGCGTATCCTTGCAATTTGGATACGCCTGCCATAATACTATCCTTACCTTTACGACTCTCTTTAATTCGAGTTATACCATGCTCTGACCTTAGTTCCTCAATCAGTCGCAATTCAGCACTATCGGCAACGATTTGTGAACGATGATAACCTTTGTCTTTTATCATCTTCGCAACTTCTTTTGTTATCAACCCAACTTTATACGCCTCATCAAAGACATAAATCTCTTTCGTCGTGTCATTTATCAACGAACAACACAAAGCGGTTGGATCGTGAGTAAAACCAAAGTCAAGACCGATACATAACTTATTAGCTGAATCTCGTAGCAATTCATCCTTATCGAAATCCTTGACGGTCACGTTCTCATAGATTAAACCTTCAGCAACTCCCCATTCACCATCACAAACGATTCTCGCACGCCTTGGATTTGTGTGATACAAGTCCTCATAGCGCTTAATATCGACTTCATCAAGCCACTCATTGCATTTGTAAGTGGTTGTAGTAGCGAATGTATCAGCTCGGCTAGTCTCTTCATCAAAGAACACACGTTTGAGCCAGTGCCTCTCATTCCACGGGTTAAATGTGACTGTGATTTGTTTAAAGAAATCAGGTACATCTAAGCTACCACGGATTGACTCAACTACTGTACTGAACTTGTCTTCAGTCTCAATTTGATATGCTTCCTCAAACCATGCCCAACAAAGACTGCCGACATCGACCGTGATAGATGTGATTTTGAGTTCATCATCCAAACCACGGAATAGGATTTTTTGACCAGTCGCTTTTATGGTTATTTCAGGCAAAGACTCGTTAAATTTAAACAAATGAGTCACACCCAACACATTACACGCCCATTTAAAATCCGTATAAGTTGATTGCTTGTTGGTATTCGAGTATCTACGAATAACAAGCAAGTTGGCCCAGGGATACTTCAAAAGACGGATAACATAATTCAAAGCGGTTGTCTTGGACTTCTTCGAACCACGGGACCCTTTGACTACACGATAAAGACTTCTTGAGCGCCAGAACTGTCCGTATCCAGCTCCTACTGTCTTAGGTAGGTCAACAACAATATCGTTCTGTTTAATCTGATATGTCTGACTCATTTGCAAACACCACCGTTCCAGAAACGTCTGCCTCTACTTTGTCTGTCCACATCTTATGTCGTTTACCTAACAATTCAAGAGCTTTATTCCTATCGCTGTTCTTTGTTGGGTATTCGACAAGTTGAGGGATTTCATTGTAGACTTTTACAGACTTACCAGTCACGGGATCAGTCATCAACTCAGCTACTTTTGTTGTGACTACTATTGTTTCTTTCGCTTGTCCCGACGCAATTTCTGATAGCATCACAAGTATTTGTTTTTGAGTTAAGATTTTTTCATCTTGCAACTCCTCCATTCGATTTTTGATGTAATCAGAAATTCCGACATTATCCAACAATTCAGAAGATCTTGCTTTGGCATATTTCTCACTATATCCTGCTCTTAAAGCTGATTGATAAGCATTACCTGAGATGATGTACTCATCTGCAAAACGCCTTTGTCTTTCATTCAATTTTCCATCACCACCTTTCAAACAATCAAAAAAAGCCACACGATGTGCGACCTTTTCAAGACCTCTCTCTGCGAATTAAAATCGCAATTGGAACGACAGGATTCGAACCTGCCTACGTTTCAATTCCCTAAACAGGACTTAATCCGTCTACCATGTATCCATTAACTAGCATGAGACTACTGCTTTAAACGAGTGACTTTTGATAACTTATAGTTTATTATCTTGTCCACAAATATTCCTACTTGTATCACTCATGCACGATTGGTTAGACCAATCACTCCTCACATCGCAAACTACTAGGCCATTTTTCAATTAACGAAGACTCCGCTAAAAGTCTAAGCTGCTTTACTCTTTGACTTTACTCTCATCCTTGCGAGACTTGAGCAGGCAATCTAATTGCCGAAGTGCACTTTCGTTTACGACGGGCGATGACTTTTGCTTTTTTGAGTTTTTTCTATCTTGAATAGCCTTAAAATATAAAAATCATCTTTCATCTATCACAGACACGCATCGCCATGTGTTTCATTCTCTTTTGAAGAACAAAATGCACAGCGCCTGCTTGTTATCGATTGTTTTGCGGACAATCGACTCACCTTACATACTTTTGGGAGGCGCCCAATTTTTGTAAGATATGGTATTAAGCTCTTGTTGCACCTCAAACCGAATACCTCATTCCTCTTATAGACTCGTCTCACAGCCAAACTGCCACATTTGCATTTCCTCAGCACCTTGCCGTTGGAATCTTCCTGCTTTAACTTCGCCTACCTATTCCAAAACTGAAATAGTTAAGATTACATTGCTTAGATTGACCATTGCTGGCAGGATGTTTGATAGATTTAAAAACATCCTTTTCCTTAGTTACCACAGATTATCTAGGCTAAGCCCTAAAAGTGCAAGGCGACTACTACCTTGCGTGCGTATTAAATTTTGACTTCATTTTTATTTTTTGTAGTCTTTACAACCTCTGAGGGAATCAAACCCTCTAGCTTATAACTTATCCGGAATATAATTAGCTACGCAATCATGCAAGGTTCAGTCGCTACTGCAACCATTTTTAAGTTAATGAGTGATAGAAGTTAATGAGTGATATGTGAATCCCCACCCAGAAGATTTAACTCATTCTGGGACACAAACACTCAAAGGAGAGGGGAGGACTTGAACCTCCAAGGCCATTACAGCCCCCTGACATTACAGGTAACCATCTACCAATTCTGAGACCTCTCTTTTCAATTCTTGATACTACCATTTTATCAGAATTACAAAACTGTGCTAACAAGTATCATTTTTTCCCGTACGGTTTTGTAAAGTTCAATTTAGTTCCATTCTCTCCAAAACCTCATTCAGTTCAGAGATAGCCATATTCCGCCAAGTGTAGAAAGTTGTTCTGCTGATTTCCATTTTGTCACAAATATCATCAACATACATCTTAGTAATGTAAGTCACCCTGAGAATAGACCTGCTCTTTGGATTTTTCAGCTTGTTAATCAACCTACCAAGCTCAAGCTTTCTGTTGATAACCTCTTTAGTATCCTGTTCTATAGCCTCTTTCATCACGACAAGCTGAGTATAGACATCATCAACTTTTCTAGCTTGACCACCTTGGACTTTGACGTCAATCCACTTGGGGCTTGAAAGCAAACCTGCCTCAAGCTCGTTAATTTCATCTATACGGCTTTGAATGTCCATGTCCAGATTCTGCAACTCTTTCAATAGTTCTTTAGCCTTGTTCACTCTCTGTCTCCTTTGTGATATAATAATATTATTGAGATTATTGCTGAGACAGAGAGTGTCTTGGCTTTTTTTGTTTTAGTAGCTATTGAGTATCTTGTGGGTATTTTTTAGGTCTCATTATTTATCCTCCTCCTTATTTTCTAAAACGGCATCCTGTATAAAAGTATTGCCAATTTCATAGTGCTTGTATTCATTTGCTGTCACTTCAAACCTTTCTTCAACTTGCTTATTACCTGCATATCCTGAAACGACCAGAATGTATTTTCTTTTGGTTCTGGTTGGCACAAGTACCGAACTTTTACCATTTATAACAGGTATGAACGTTGTGTGAGGTTCATCAATGTACTTATCTACCACTGTCCCACTCGAAATCTGGTGACATGCTACGAGTAAGGATGCGAATAAAACAATACATAGGATTTTAAAATATCTCACTCGTTGACCTCCAAAAGCTCTGGGTTTGCGTAGATGTTGCCTATGATTTCCTCATCTTCCATCACTCCACCTCCTCTATATCAATTCCTTCACAATCAAACACCCAGCCGAAGTTTGCGTCTTCTAGTTCTTTACGGGTGTGGGAATATATAACATCGTCTAAACTAAAGCTTTTTGTAAAGAATCTTAACAAAATACCGCTTCTCTTTTTCGACCTCGTAGCCGTTAAGCCAAGCTAGTGCGAAGAGTTCTTGATTGTTTGCATCCATCAACCATTCAATGCACTCGTGAGATAACCCATTTTCTTCCCATACAATGGGTTGTAATGCAAAAGATAGACTTACAGCAAAATGCTTAAACATTTTACATTTTCTAATCCAATCCGCCACAAACTGCGGTACTTTGACTGGTTGCGGTTCGCCTAGTTGTTCAAAGATTTCTTTTACATCCTTCCACCAAACTACATAACCTTGAAAATTCCCAGTTATTGTTCTTCGTTCCTCTAATTTTTTAATCAATTCCTGCTTATTCATCTTAGTTTCCTCTATAAATCAAATAAACTGCAATAACTACCTGAGCCATGCTTGGCGAATAACCAACCCAATCATCAAACTCCTTAGATTTTGGCAACCAATCCTTAGTAGCTCCCAAATCATAGTCTGTAGGCTTTTCATCAGCGAAGATGCATTCCATCGCTCCCATAAACGTCATACCATCTTCTGCCATTTCCCAA
>ERZ1023299.79-NODE-79-length-17403-cov-590.132465_pt1 | contig 17403 bp, 18 predicted proteins | sample MGYA00380472_ERZ1023299 | MGnify/ENA primary metagenome ERZ1023299 (study PRJEB33173, sample SAMEA4830402) | metagenome | study: EMG produced TPA metagenomics assembly of the PRJEB25223 data set...
CCTTCTTATTTTTGATGTTAGCAAGCGACCTAAGTCGCTTGCGTTTAACTTAAAGAAGAAAAATGAATCGGCTTTTGTTTCGGAATTGATTTATTTTTCACGATCGTCGATCGTTTGTAGCAAATAATTTCCCTCTGCATCAGCAAGACTGCGGAAACCTACATTCGTGATTTTGTAGGGATACTTTGTTCGATAAGTAAAGTTTTCGTGATGATGTCCGTGGAATACTAGCTTAACCCCCATCTTCATTGCCAAATCATTAATTACTTGGAAACCCATCGGATGTGGTTTAGGGGCTTCGTGACAAATCAACACATCTGCTTGTTGGTTTTCTAAGATTTCAATATCTGATGGAAAAATTGACGTGCGATGACGCAAAGGCACACCGCCTCGCCAAATCTTCTCCTGTGGGCTATATTGGCAATAATGAATAGGATCAAAAAACATGGGGCGATTGGGCGGCATCCAAATTTGTCCGCGAAATACACCGCCTAACCCAGCAATGCGAGTACCTTGAATATCAACTACGCGATTGTGTAAATTGCGTGATTGCCATTCAGAGCCCCAAATCGCATCAAAAGCACTAATGGTTTTGCTATCATGATTACCATGAATAAACCAAATATCACAATGTTGTGCAAGTTTATCCAACTCATCTGCTGTCGTGAGCTGTAAATCGCCTAAAATTATCAGTGCGACATTTTCCTGTTCTTTTATAAAAGGGTAAATGTGATCATAGCTTCCGTGCGGATCACCAGCAAATAAAATCATTGAGATGTCCCTTTTATAGGAAAGGTTGTGTTTTGTAATTCACTGATTTCCTCTTCATTTAACACTTTCTCAATGACTGCTTTAACTTGGTTATAACGATCAAGATAACTTGGCGATTCAATCTCTATGTAAGGGACTTTATATTTATCTAACAGTTTTTTGAGTAGTTGTTGAAATTGTTGGCGTTGTTTTTGTGAGCCTAAGCTACGCAAGCCATCATCCACCCATTCAGTATTATTTTTAAGTAAAATAGTGACATCGAAGGGATATTCTTTAATCATTGAGTCTAAAAATGGGTGGGCTTTTCCTTCATACTGAATGCAAAATGCTTGGGTGGTGATGAAATCCGTATCAATAAATGCAATTTTATGAGAATGGCGCACGGCATAATCAATGTATCGTTGATGACCAAGCGCCATTTGCGGATAGTCAGAATATTGCATCGCTTGCTCGTCGCCACCGAGCTTTTCAAATACAAATTCACGCCCGTATTCCCACGCAGAAGTGGTATTAAATACGGCGGCTAACTTATTAACTAGCACGCTTTTACCACTGCTTTCTCCCCCTAAAATCGCCACCGTTTTGGCAAAGAAAGGACGAGCTTCTTTCGGAATAAATTTCCAATATTGGAATGGTGTGGTGCGAATTTTTGTGGCGGATACATTAAAGAAAGTGCGGTCAGGATCGACTAACGAAACTTCTAAACCTAAGTATTTCTCGTAAGGCGCTTTATCTTGAGGTTCGCTACTAAATACGATTGAAGGCTCAAAATGTTTTTCATGGAATAGGGTTTTAACCGCTTCACTCCAAGATTGCCAGCCATTTGGATAACTCGGAATACCGTCTTCAATCAAATGATGAATAAAAATCTGATTTTTTTGATATTTGAAAATTTGCTGCATCCAACGCAAGCGATCCTGAACGGTTGGCATGCGTTTCATTTTACTATCGTAAAATAATTTCAAATCTCGCACTGTATCACTACACACGATAACGTGCAGTTCATCGACTTTACTGAACGCTTCATAAATCATATTTATATGACCTGTGTGTACGGGATAAAATTTCCCGAAAATGACACCGACTTTTTTCTCTTTTGTTTTTGACATAATCTGCTCTTGATAGCGTAAGAATTGAGTGTGTTTATTGTAGGCTAAATGAAAATATTTTTCACGTTCTGATTTAGTGCCTAGGTATTTTGCGTTATACTTAGCTCGCATTCTCAGGGCAGGGTGAAATTCCCTACCGGTGGTAAAGCCCACGAGCGTTTAAAAGTGCAGTCAATTTTTGGCAAATTTTTCTTGCTAAATTGTCCTGATTTTCACTTTTAAAGTCAGCAGATTTGGTGAAATTCCAAAGCCGACAGTAAAGTCTGGATGAAAGAGAATAAAACGAGTTGGGTTCCCAAATCGTTTATTTTATTTGCATTTCTCAGCCCTGATTCTGGTATTTAATTGAAATCTCAAATTAGGAAATTACTATGAATCAGTCAATTTTATCTCCATTCGGCAACACCGCTGAAGAACGCGTACTTAATGCAATTAATGCCTTTAAAAATGGAACTGGCGTATTAGTTTTAGATGATGAAGATCGTGAAAATGAAGGCGATTTAATTTTCCCAGCAGAAACAATCACGCCAGAACAAATGGCAAAATTAATTCGTTATGGCAGTGGCATTGTTTGTTTATGCATTACTGATGAACGTTGCCAACAACTCGATTTACCGCCAATGGTAGAACACAATAATAGCGTAAACAAAACGGCTTTTACTGTAACGATTGAAGCCGCAAAAGGTGTTTCTACAGGCGTATCTGCCGCAGACCGAGTCACAACTATTCAAACGGCTATTGCTGATAATGCAGTTCCAACAGATTTACATCGTCCCGGTCATGTCTTCCCACTTCGTGCAGCAAATGGTGGCGTACTTACCCGCCGTGGACATACTGAAGCTTCCGTTGATTTAGCGCGTCTGGCAGGATTTAAAGAAGCAGGCGTTATTTGTGAAATCACGAATGACGACGGCACAATGGCACGCACCCCTGAGATTGTAGAATTTGCGAAAAAATTTGGTTATTCCGTGCTAACCATTGAAGATTTAGTTGAATATCGTTTAGCACATAATATTTAAAATGCAAAAGTGCGGTGAAAATTTCTATGATTTTTTTACCGCACTTTTTATATTATACTGTTCCAACTTTTTATTTATTTGGGTTACTTATTATGCATAATGCAGCTCAGCACAATTATGTTATCAGTTTAACTACTGAACAAAAACGCCGAAAACACATTACCGAAGAATTCGGTAAGCAGAATATTCCTTTCGAATTTTTTGATGCTATTACGCCCGACATTATTGAAGAAACCGCTAAAAAATTTAATATCATCTTTGACCGTTCATCAAAAGCAACTTTGTGTGATGCTGAGATAGCCTGTGCATTAAGCCATATCGTTTTATGGAATTTCGTTTTAGAAAATAATTTAGATTATATTAATATTTTTGAAGACGATATTTATTTGGGAGAAAATGCAAAAGAATTGTTGAATATTGATTATATACCTGAAGATACTGATATATTGAAGTTAGAAGCTCATGGAAAAATAATTTATGGAAAGTGTGAGCAAATAAAATGTAATAGAAATATTTCCCGATTGAAATTCAAACATACTGGAATGGCTGGCTATTCAATCACAGCTAAGGGTGCTAGATATTTATTGAATAACATAAGAAATAAACAACTTTATCTTGCTATTGATACTCTAATTTTTGATGAATTATTAGGCAAAAAAGATTATAAAGTTATGCAACTTTCCCCTGCAATATGCGCTCAAAGTTTTATTCTGCATGATGAAAATTATTTTGAGAGTAGTTTGCATAATGGTAGGGAAAAAGTGCATAAAAACCAAATTCCCGCTAAACCTTTAGCTAAAATAAAAAATGAACTAATTAGAATAAAAAAACGGATATTCGGAAAACAAGTTCCATTTAAATAATAAAAGTGCGGTTAAAAATCTTATTAAATTTTAACCGCACTTTTTTGTTTATTCTACTTCTGGTAAATTTACCGCACCTTTATAGCCTAATTGTCGCCACGCTTCATAAACCGTTACTGCAACAGAATTAGACAAGTTCATACTGCGGCTATTGGCAGTCATTGGAATGCGGATTTTTTGTTCCATCGGCATTTCATTTAAAATTGACATCGGAATGCCACGAGTTTCTGGGCCAAACATTAAATAATCCCCAAGTTCAAATTTCACTTGGCTATGGGCTGGGCTGCCTTTTGTTGTAAGTGCAAAAAGGCGTTTGGGTTTTTCGCTTTCTAAAAAGGCTTCAAAAGTCTTGTGGCGTTTGATTTCCGCAAATTCGTGATAATCCAAACCTGAGCGGCGTAAGCGTTTATCATCCCAAGTGAAACCTAGTGGTTCAATTAAGTGCAAGCGAAATCCTGTATTGGCACAAAGTCGAATAATGTTACCAGTATTTTGTGGGATTTCTGGTTCATATAAAACGATATCTAACATAATTTTTTCTCTAATTTTGATATAAACGATAGCTCACCATTCCCGTCGTTTTTTCTTTCAATAACGTCCAGTTTTCAGGAGTAATAAGTGGTTTATCTTTCTCTGTTTCTACGTAAATTAACGCATTGGGTTTTAGCCAGTTATTTTCACAAAGCAAACTAATTGCTTGTTCTGCCAAATTAAAATGAAAGGGTGGATCTAAAAACACCACATCAAAGTGCGGTTGATTTTGTGGCTGTTTTAGAAAATCCAAACTACTTTGATTAATCACTTCAGCCTGTTCTGATGAGCATTTGAGTGTTTGTAAATTCTTTTTTAATTGATTGGCGACAGTTTTATCTAGTTCTAAAAAAGTCACTTTTTTCGCTTGGCGAGAAAGTGCTTCAAAACCTAACGAACCACTCCCCGCAAAGCCATCTAAACATTCAGATTGGTGGATATAAGGCATTAACCAATTAAAAAGCGTTTCTTTCACTCTATCGCCAGTTGGGCGTAAGCCTTCAGAATTTAATACGGGAAGTTTTCGCCCTCGCCATAGTCCAGCAATAATGCGAACTTCGCCCTTTGCATTTGGCGTTTGTATTTTTTTCATAAAGATTCGATTTTTATTGAAAATTGTGCTTAGTTTAGACGATTTTTTGCTAGAATGAACGACATTTTTATCGGATTACAGTTAAGAGAGCATTTTATGGCTGAAGAAAATAAAAAAGGCGGATTTTGGGCATCGTTATTTGGGCGTAATAAAAAGCAAGATGAACCTAAAATTGAGCCGATAATTGAAGAAGAAAAGATAAAAGATATCGAGCCGTCTATTGAAAAATTTGAAGCTAATGATTTAGTCGAAGAAGAAAAAATACAGGAAATTTCAACCGCACTTGAGCCGATTGAAGAAATCATCGAAGCGAAAAATTTAGAAGATGATCTTCAGCCCGTAGTTGAAATTGAAACTCGCGAAAAGCCAAGTGAAGGGGGCTTTTTTAGTCGTTTAGTTAAGGGATTACTGAAAACTAAACAAAATATTGGCGCGGGTTTTCGTAGTTTTTTCTTAGGAAAGAAAATTGATGATGAGTTGTTTGAAGAATTAGAAGAACAACTTTTAATTGCGGATATTGGTGTGCCGACAACAAGTAAAATCATCAAAAATTTGACTGAACATGCAAGCCGTAAAGAATTACAAGATGCCGAGCTTTTATATCAACAATTAAAGGTAGAAATGGCGGATATTCTTGAGCCAGTAGCACAACCTTTAGAGATTGATAGCACGAAAAAACCTTATGTGATTTTAATGGTGGGCGTAAATGGCGTGGGTAAAACAACGACAATTGGTAAGCTCGCACGTAAATTTCAGGCTGAAGGAAAATCAGTGATGCTTGCTGCGGGCGATACTTTCCGTGCAGCGGCCGTTGAGCAGCTTCAAGTTTGGGGCGAGCGCAATCATATTCCAGTTGTTGCGCAAAGCACCGGCTCTGATTCTGCATCGGTAATTTTTGATGCGATGCAATCAGCGGCTGCACGCAATATTGATATTCTTATTGCGGATACGGCGGGTCGTTTACAAAATAAAAATAACTTAATGGACGAACTGAAAAAAATTGTTCGTGTTATGAAAAAATATGATGAAACTGCGCCACATGAAATTATGCTTACGCTGGATGCTGGCACGGGACAAAATGCTATTAGCCAAGCGAAGTTATTTAATGAGGCTGTGGGTTTAACAGGAATCTCTCTAACTAAATTAGATGGCACAGCAAAAGGCGGCGTGATTTTTGCTATAGCCGATCAGTTTAAGTTGCCTATTCGCTATATCGGTGTAGGCGAGAAAATTGAAGATTTACGTGAGTTTAATGCGAAAGAATTTATTGAGGCATTATTCGTTCATGAAGAAGAATAAAAAGAATAAGGAAGAATTGTGATTAAGTTCTCAAATGTTTCTAAAGCCTATCATGGTGCAACACAGCCCGCCTTACAAGGCTTGAATTTTCATCTTCCAGTGGGAAGTATGACTTACTTAGTTGGGCATTCAGGAGCAGGGAAAAGTACATTACTCAAGCTTATTATGGGAATGGAAAAAGCCAACGCGGGTCAAATTTGGTTTAACGGGCATGATATTACTCGTTTGTCAAAATATGAAATTCCATTTCTGCGTCGCCAAATTGGTATGGTTCATCAAGATTATCGTTTATTAACAGATCGTACTGTAGTGGAAAATGTGGCATTGCCGTTGATTATTGCAGGTATGCATCCAAAAGATGCAAATACTCGAGCAATGGCATCTTTAGATCGTGTAGGATTGCGTAATAAAGCCCACTATTTGCCACCGCAAATTTCTGGCGGAGAACAGCAACGCGTGGATATTGCGCGTGCGATTGTGCATAAACCTCAACTCTTATTGGCAGATGAACCAACGGGTAATTTAGACGATGAACTTTCCGTGGGGATTTTTAATTTGTTTGAAGAATTTAATCGTCTAGGAATGACTGTGTTAATTGCTACTCACGACATTAATTTAATTCAACAAAAACCAAAACCTTGTCTTGTGCTTGAACAAGGTTATTTACGTTATTAAGGAATAATCATGAACCGATCAACGGATGCATCTGTTTTTGTTCAAACAGCCTATACTTTGCGTGCAGTATGGGCGGATTTGTGGCAACGTAAATTTGGCACGCTGCTCACGATTTTAGTGATTGCCGTTTCGCTTACGATCCCGACTGTGAGCTATTTAATGTGGAAAAATTTGCATTTAGCCACCACTCAATTTTATCCTGAAAGTGAATTGACTATTTATCTTCATAAAAATTTAAGTGAGGAAAATGCGAATTTAGTGGTAGAGAAAATCCGTCAGCAAAAAGGCGTGGAATCACTGAATTATGTTTCTCGTCAAGAAAGTTTAAAGGAATTTAAAAGCTGGTCTGGCTTTGGCGAAGAATTAGAAATTTTAGATGATAATCCATTGCCTGCGGTCGTTATGGTAAAACCGACGAGCGAATTTAATGTTTCAGAAAAACGTGACGAATTACGTACCAATTTAAATAAAATTAAAGGCGTGCAAGAAGTTCGCTTAGATAACGATTGGATGGAAAAATTAACCGCACTTTCATGGTTGATTGCCCATGTGGCAATTTTCTGCACTGTATTAATGACGATAGCGGTATTTTTAGTTATTGGTAACAGTATTCGCTCTGATGTGTACAGTAGCCGATCAAGTATTGATGTGATGAAATTGCTTGGTGCAACAGATCAATTTATCCTTCGTCCTTATCTTTATACTGGGATGATTTATGCCCTGTTAGGTGGGTTAGTTGCAGCAATTTTTAGTAGCTTTATTATCAGCTATTTTACTTCTGCAGTGAAATATGTAACGGATATTTTTGCCGTCCAATTCAGTTTGAATGGATTAGGCGTTGGCGAATTTGTATTCTTATTAGTGTGCTGTTTAATTATGGGCTATGTTGGGGCGTGGATTGCCGCAAAAAGACACATTTCCTTGATTGATAACCGAGTTTAGGTGTTGATTGAAAAGTGCGGTTGTTTCCCATTGTGTTTTGATTTTGAAACAATGTGGAAAACAACCGCATTTTTGTATTAATGGGACAGCATTTTTTTCCATTCTATCAAGGTCTTTTCAAAGGAATCCGATGAAAACAAAGCACTACCCGATACAACCCAATCGATCTCATATTTTTTCAAATGTGAAGCCAATTCAAATGTCATTGAGCCATCAATAGAGATGAGTTTTTCCTGCCCTGAATCATGAAGTTGGTTAAGTAATTGGATTAATCGTTCGGTTATTTGATCAAGATTAGCTTTTTCCCCTGTTCTTGGATCCAATGTTAAGATTTGGATTAAATCAATATCCGGTAAATAGGGATAAAGTAATTCTAAAGGTGTATTAGGACAAATAGCCAAGCCACATAATATCGTTTTTTGCGTTTTTAACCATTGTAATGTGTTGTCCAGATCAACGGTATTTTCAACTTGTAGGGTCATAATATCTGCACCGGCGGCGACACATTTTTTAGCAACGTTAAATTGATCTTTTACCATTAAATGCACATCTTTTATAAATGTGTTAGGAAACTGCTGTATCGCCATACTTCCCACAGTGAAAAAAGGGGAAAATTGCCCGTCAGCAATATCAAAATGCAGGAGGTGGAGTTGGCTTTGGCTTAATACGTTGAGTGTTTTTGAAAATTTAAGCCAATCGGACGCCAATATTCCTACACTGATTGGCTGTGATTTTAACGCTGAAATCAACCGCACTTTTTCTGCGTTCATGCTTCAATTTCCTCAGGAAAAACCCATTCAAAGATTTTTTTGCTTCGATGTGTCGTCATTAAGGGCTCTAGTTCTTTCACACAACGTTGGTAATGTTCCGTTTTTCTGTGTTCTGCCAATGCTTGTTCATTTTCATAAACTTCATAAGCATAGAAGCGGGTTCGAATTTCTGGGTCACGTAAGACATCAAAGCGTAAGTTACCTGTTTCTTGGCGTGTTCCGAGATGGTTGCGTTCAAATACATCAAGAAATTCTTGTTCTTTACCTTCTTTTATATTAATTTCAACGAGCATAGCAAACATAATTTCTCCTTAGTTTCAGTGGAATAACATTCCTCCGTTGTAGCAAGGGAGGAATGTTGAGTGATTAACAGTGATGGTTTTTTTCGTGTAGATATAATTGGTATGCCTGTTCAGCATTTTCGCCACCATGAACAATCGCATTAACGGCTTTTAACATCGCGATTGGGGCATCTGATTGGAAAATATTGCGTCCCATATCTACACCGGCTGCGCCTTGATTAATCGCTTTATAGCACATTTCTAAGGCTTCATTTTCCGGGAGTTTTTTGCCACCGGCAATCACAATCGGCACCGGACAACCGGCGGTAACACGCTCAAACCCTTTATCAATATAGTAAGTTTTAATAATATGCGCGCCCATTTCTGCTGCAATACGGGTTGCGAGTGAGAAATAACGTTGATCACGCGCCATATCTTTACCTACACCGGTTACTGCCATAATAGGCATTCCGTAGCGGGTGCCTTGATCCACCAACTGAATAATGTTTTTAATAGATTGGTGTTCATATTGAGAGCCAATATAAACTTGTGCAGCCATAGCGGAAACGTTTAATCGAAGCGCATCTTCAACGGATACGGCAATAGCCTCATTGGAGAGTTCCGTTAAAATTGAATTTGCACCGGAAGCCCGCAACGCAACAGGTTTACGAACGCTAGGGGGCACAACACTGCGTAAAATACCTCGTGTACACATTAATACATCGGTATATTCAAATAAAGGCGCAATGTTTAAATCAATGCGTTCAAGCCCGGTTGTAGGGCCTTGGAAGTAGCCATGGTCAAAGGCTAACATAATTGTTTTGCCTGTTTTGGGATTAAAAATATTGGCTAAACGGGATTGCATTCCCCAATCCAGCGCACCTGAGCCTTTTAAATAAAACGCTTGATGAGTTTGTGGTTTGTCCAAACCAAAATCTTTACCGTCTCGAATATCATCTAAATCTGCCATTGTTATGCTCCTTAATTAGAAATTGTACTGATCAATATTGTCTTTAGTGAAGACAACACGTTGTGGTAATAGCACAATGCCGTTACCTTTCGCTTCGTATTCGTAACCCTGAACTTTGTTTGGAGATACTTCAATTGTGCCAATACCTTCAACTTCTACTTTATCACCGACATTAAGCGGCTTGCCTTTCAGCAAATCATTTGCTACGGCAATGGAAATTTTGCCTTGTTGTACGACATCCCAAAGACCAAACTGTTTAACCGTGCCTCGTTTTACATAAGGTCGCATCACGTTAGGGGTGCTAAAACCAACGATAGCAACATGATTTACTTTGAGGTTTTCAGCAGCTTGTGCGGCGGCCGGTAATGCGTTGGCATCCGGTGCAATAATGGCATCTAAGTCCGGATAAGCTTTTAAAATACCCTCTGCGGTTTGAAGTGATTTGATTGCATCGTTGTAACCGAATTGAGTGGTGACAATTTCCCATTCCGGATGATTTTTAGCGATTTTTGCTTTCGCTTCTTTTACCCATTGATTTTGATCAGTGACCGTTGGACTGGAATAAAAGAAGGCAACTTTGGCGTTAGGTTTGGTTATTTGGCTTGATGCCATCTCAACAAGCATAGAACCTAATTGTTCCGGTGTTCCTTGGTTAATGTAGTGGCTACGGCATTCCGGTTTAGTGTCTGAATCCCAAGTTAATACTTTTACACCTCGTTTCATCGCTCGTTGTAATGTAGAGCATAAGCCATCAGGTGAAACCGCTGAAACTACAATGGCTTTATAGCCTTGATTGACGAAGTTATTAATTAATTGTACTTGATTGGAAACACTCGGTTCCGTAGGACCGTCATAGGTAACATCCACCCCAAGGGTTTTTCCCATTTCAGTTGCACCTTGCCCACCGCTAGTGAAGAAGCCGACGCCGACTAATTTGGGGATAAAGGCGATGCGATCTGCTGCTTGTGCGGCAGTCGTCACAGATAAACCGAGCAATATGGAAAGCGCGGTCATTTTCATACGAGTTTTCATAACAAGTTCTCCTCTTAAGGTTGAGTGTTTAACGACTAATCTACGACTGCTTGATGTTTGGCTTTTCGGCGTATCCATTGCATCATTGCACCGTAGTGCAAGCTAACGGATTTGCCGATTAATACGATAATCAGTAAGGCACCGGATAAGGCGCTTGAAATCTCATTTGGAATACCGATCATTTGTAAACCTTGTTGTAAATAACCAATTAATAGGGCAGCGATAGCGGTACCGATAATTGAGCCTGAGCCACCATAAATATTGGCGCCACCCAATACAACGGCGGTCAGTACCGGCATTAATAATGAGCTGCCTAAATCTGAACGGGCGGAACCGAAATAGGACACTAATAGCACTGCGACAAAAGCGGCAACAAGTCCGATAAATGCGTAAATGAGAAAAAGTGTTTTTTGAATCGGAACTGCACTGTAACGAGAAGTTCGTTCACTCTGACCAATTAGAAAAATGCTTCTTCCAATTTTGGTTTTGTGCATAAGTAGCCAGAAAATAAACGTCATTAATATGAAGTAAAGAATAGGAGTGGGAATTCCTAATAAGGTTTGATTGGCAAATTCTAACAGTGATTGAGGGAATCCACCGATACCTTCATAACCGGTTGCTCCGGCGAAACCGGACAGGAGCAATGCGCCACCGCCAAAAAGATACATGGTGCCTAGCGTGATCACCAAGGGATTAACTTTTGTATAAAGAATAAGTCCTGCATTAATGAACCCACACAGTAGCCCCACAACAAAAGTTGCAGGGATAGCAAGGCTAATCGGAATATCCAATTTAAATAACACGCCTAATGTTATGGAGCATAAGCCAACCGTTGAACCGAAAGAAATGTCCATTCCCCCACTGATAATAATCATTGTTAACGGAAGTGCCAGCATACCAATATAGATGAAATCACTTGTACTATATAAGAGTACGTTGAGATCAAGCATTAAGGGATTGAATAGACCGAATCCAAGAATTTCAAGTATTAATAGTAGTAGCAATGTCAATTCCCAAGCATGTTTTTTTATCGTCAACATCATCTTTCTCCTTTAATGACCGCACTTTGATAAATAAATGGGGCTAGTCGTCTTTTAAAAATCGTGCATAGCGTTGTAATTTGAGATTGTGAGAAATCATGACTCGGATCCGACCGTCAAAGACCAAGACGACTAAAAGCACGATACCCGCAACGAAGTTATTCCAGTAAGCCGGTACTTTAAGAAGAACCAATATAGAATCAATTTGAATGAGGAAATAGGCGCCAAGCACCGCACCGATTAAGTTACCGGCACCACCTAACAAACTAATTCCGCCCAATACGCAAGCGGCTATCGCTTTCATCTCTAGCCCATTTCCGGTTGAGTTTGGCACGAATCCGATTTGAGACGTGAACACAATACCGGCGATGGCAGCCATTAAGCCATTTATTGCAAAGGCAATAATTCTGACCCGATTAATCGGTACACCAAGTTGCATTGCACCTTGTAAATTGTCTCCCACAGCATAAAAATACCGTCCGGTTGAGCATTTTGTTAAGAAATAGTAAGTGGCTAGAATGATGAGAATTAATATCCAGCCAATAACGGAGATATTTAGAAAAATCGGGGCCGATAAGGTTTTTAGGTCTTGCGGTAAACCTTCAATCCATTTCCCACCTGTGATCAATAACATCATTCCTTTATATAAACCTAATGTTCCCAAGGTTGCCACAATAGCAGGGATTCGTAAGAGCGTAACTAATACGCCATTCAGTAATCCGGCGGTTAAACCGCAAAGTAAAGTGAGGGTAAAGGCACTTGCAAGTCCTAATCCGGCATTGAGCAGACTTCCGACAATAACTGCACTTAATCCCATTGTGGAACCGACTGATACATCAATATTTCGCGTTAAAATGACAAAGGTTGCGCCAATTGCCAGTAAAATCACGATTTGAGCTGAATTAAAAATCATCATGAGTGTTTGCAAATGAAATCCGGCACCAACAAATCCTAATAGGGTAAACAGCAAACCGATAGCAATTAAAATGGTCAATTCGCGATTATCTTGAATGAGTTTCCACATATTTTTCTCCTTAATACCCATTGCTACCAAATGCCATTTGCATAATGTTGTTAGTGTTAATTTGTTCTCCGCATAATGATTCGCTGATTTGTCCGTCATGCATAACCAATACGCGATCAGACATTTGTTCTATTTCCTCTAAATCTGAGGAAATAAATAAAACGGCAACATTTTGTTTTGCAATATTTTTGATTAATTGATAAATATCCGCTCTAGCGCCAACATCTACCCCACGTGTTGGTTCATCAACAATCAATAATGAAGGATTCGCCTCTAAACATTTTGCGATAAGTACTTTTTGTTGGTTTCCGCCGGAAAGTGTTTTGACTGCTTGTTGTTCATCGGAAAATTTAATTCCGATTGCGCGATGATAACGTTCCAAGATTGCACTTTCTTTTGAGGTATTTAGCCAAAACCCTGTGTCGTTGTAGGTTAGCGCACACACATTCCAAGTGAGTGATGAATCAAGGTATAACCCCGAGGCTTGGCGATCTTCGGGAAGATATACAATCCCTTTATGGAGCCGTTCTTTGATGGAGAGAGGATTGATTTTTTGATTTTCAAACAGAATCTGACCGCGCTTTGATTGACGTAAACCATATAAGGTTTCTGCTAATTCTGTTCTTCCTGCACCTACTACACCGGCAAGACCTAGAATTTCACCGGGATAAATATCAAAGGAAATGTTTTTAAACCCTTCTCCGGTCAAATGATGAACTTGTAGAAGTGGGCGATCTGTTGTTTTTACTCGTTGGTGCCCTGGGAGCTCAAGCCATAATTTTTGAGTTTCGCTAAGTGGTGAGTTTTTGGCTTTTGGTGTAATTGCTTTGATAACGTCATCTTTATTGATTTCATCAATTTTTCCATTAAGTGCAATATAGCCGTCACGCATAACACTGATTCTATGCGATATTTGCCAGACTTCCGGTAACTTGTGGGAAATAAAGATGATCCCCACGCCTTTTGTTAGTAAGGAATTAATTTTTTTAAATAAATTATCGGTTTCAATTGGCGTGAGGGACGCGGTTGGCTCATCCAAAATAAGAATAGAGGCATCGCGCATAAGCCCTCGCATAATTTCTACTAATTGTTGATCGGCAACCTCAAGAGAACCTGCCTGCATATCAAGTTTGAGGTGTGAATTTAGTTCTTGTAAAAGTGCGGTCAGTTTTTCAGTTGTTTTTGCATCCCGGGATAAACCAAATAAAATGTTTTCCTTCACCGTTAAATTAGGAAATAAAAGAGGTTCTTGGGGAACTAAATAAATACCGAGTTGATGCGCTTTATGAGGGGAAAGTCGGTTTTGTTGCGAACCATGAATAATGAGCTTACCGCAGTCCTGTGGGTGAATGCCGGCGATAATTTTCATTAATGTCGATTTTCCTGCGCCATTCCCTCCTAATAACGCATGAACTTCACCTTCAAAAAGGGAAAAATTAATCTCTTTCAAGACTTCAACACCGGAAAATGATTTGCCAATGTTATGCGCTGAAAGAAGACATTTTTGAGTTTTATCACACATAATCTCACCACGCTGAATTAACAAATGTAATTTAAATTAATCATTTGTGCATAACTCTATCTGAAAAGATGAGAAAAAACAGTGATCAATCTCACATAATTGAATATTTTTTGATCTTTTATGATTTATATTCAAGAAATGTGAGCTTGTTCACGTTTTTGTAAAAATTAAGAAAAGAACAATTGATAAAATTTTTAAACAAATGAATAATATCAGACAAAGAAGGAATGAAATATGAATGAACGAATAGACGATAACGGTGAATTTTCCCAAAACATGACGGAAGAAGAGCTGCTTGCCAGAATGGCGTGGTTTTATTATCACGATAATTTAACGCAGAGTGAGATTGGAGAAGAATTAAAGCTACCTCGCTTAAAAGTTTCCCGATTATTAGAAAAAGCCCGGCAATTAGGAATCATTAAGGTACAGATTAACTCTCGTTTTACCGGTTGTTTTGAGCTAGAAGAAGCCTTACAACAACATTTTCAATTAAAGTATATTCGTATTTTACCGACATTAGAACAGCATGAAATTAATGAGCGTTTAGGTGTTGGAGCCGCTCAGATGTTGATGTCATTAATGAAACCAAATCAAGTTTTAGCGATTGGTTTCGGCGATACGATTATGAAGACATTAAAGTATGCAAGTGAGTTTATTACCCACAATAACATTAAATTGATCACCTTATCAGGTGGGGTGGGGCCTTATATGAAAGGGATCGGGCAATTGGACGGTTCCTGTTCTGTAAGCATTATTCCTGCCCCTTTACGTGCATCTTCCATTGAGGCGGCAAGGTTATTTAAACGTGAAGCCTGTGTTCGTGACATGATGCTTGCCGCGTGCAGTGCCAATACGGCAATTGTTGGTATAGGAGCAACGCGCCAAAAGGGGCAAGCGACATTGCTCCGTTCGGGTTATATCACGGAGGAAAAACAGCAAATTATCCGTAACCAGGGCGCAGTAGGGGATATTTTGGGCTATTTTATGCGTAGAGACGGAAGTTTGCAGCCTGATATGCCATTACATGAAGAACTGATTAGTGTACCGCTTGAAAATTTAAAGAAAATTTCTAATGTCGTTGGTGTTGCGGGCGGAGAAGATAAGGTGGAGGCGATTTTAAGCGCATTGCAGGGAAATTATATTAATTCATTAGTCACAGAAGAAAACACGGCTCGAATGATGTTAGCGCAGTTGGTTTAGCGATAAAGGGCTTATTTTCTTCTTAATTGAAAGGAGAAAATGATGAATGCACAGCAAGCAATTTATTTAATGGCATTAGATGCCGGAACGGGGAGTGTAAGAGCGGTTATTTTTGATATAGAAGGTAATCAGATTGCCGCCGCTCAACGAGAATGGACGCATTTGTCGGATCCTAATATTCCCGGCTCTATGGAATTTGATTTAAAAAATAACTGGCAATTAACTTGTGAATGTATTCGTCAGGTTTTGCAACAATCACAAATTCAAGCTGGACAGATTGCGGCGATTTCTACTTGTTCAATGCGTGAAGGTATCATGCTTTATGATGAACAAAAACAACCGATTTGGGCATGTGGCAATGTAGATGCGCGTGCGGTAGAAGAAGTCAAAGAGTTAAAGACACTTTATAACAATACATTTGAATCATATTTATATTCTATTTCTGGTCAAACTTTGGCATTAAGTGCTGTGCCTCGTTTATTATGGCTCGCTCACCATCGACCTGATATTTATCGTAAAACGAAAGCTATTTCAATGATTAGTGATTGGTTGGCATTTATGCTGAGTGGGGAGTTGGCAGTTGAACCTTCCAATGCTGGTACGACGGGGATGTTGGATTTAAAAACTCGTCAGTGGTCGGCAGAGTTACTGGATATGGCAGGACTTGTATCAGATATATTAACACCGGTAAAAGAAACCGGGACATTGCTAGGTAGCGTAACGGCAGATATAGCCCGGCAAACAGGATTAATGCAGGGGACACCTGTTATTGTCGGTGGAGGGGATGTTCAACTAGGCTGTATCGGTTTAGATGTGACTGAGCCAGAGCAGGCTGCAGTTATCGGGGGGACGTTTTGGCAACAGGTGGTGAATTTACCACATCCTGTAACGGATCCTGAAATGAATGTTCGTATTAATCCCCATGTTATTTCACCTTTAGTTCAAGCCGAATCAATTAGTTTTTTTACCGGATTAACAATGCGTTGGTTCCGAGATGCTTTTTGCGATGAAGAAAAGCGGCTGGCTGAACGATTGGGGACGGATGCGTATGCACTTTTAGAACAAATGGCTGAAAAAGTACCAGTTGGATCTCATGATGTAATTCCTATCTTTTCTGATGCGATGCATTTCAAATCTTGGTATCACGCCGCGCCTTCTTTTATTAATCTTTCTATTGATCCAGATAAATGTAATAAAGCGGTTTTATTCCGTGCATTAGAGGAAAATGCCGCGATAGTGTCTTCATGTAACTTGGAACAAGTGCAAAAATTTTCTAGTGTAAGATTAACCTCTATTGTGTTTGCCGGTGGAGGAGCAAAAGGAAAATTATGGAGCCAAATTTTATCTGATGTAACAGGTTTGACGGTTAATATTCCGGTTGTGAAAGAGGCAACTGCATTAGGTTGTGCAATTGCAGCAGGTGTGGGGGTAGGTATCTATGCTTCCTTATCTGAAGCTGGTAAAAAATTGGTGAAATTTGAACGCCAACATCAACCGAATGCCGACAATCACAGGTTATATCAAGCCCATAAATCTCGTTGGCAGGATATCTATAAGAAACAATTGCAATTAGTCGATAACGGATTAACAACGTCATTATGGAAAGCTCCGGGTTTATAAAAATATATGAGAAAATAACCGCACTTTTTATTTGTTTTGAATAAATTCCTTGCAATTTGTTTAACTTTTGTGTAGCATTCACAAGCTTTCAATATGAGAGCCGTTTAATGTAATCATTTATTGAACGGGCATGACGATATGTC
>ERZ1023299.90-NODE-90-length-16238-cov-35.790088_pt1 | contig 16238 bp, 5 predicted proteins | sample MGYA00380472_ERZ1023299 | MGnify/ENA primary metagenome ERZ1023299 (study PRJEB33173, sample SAMEA4830402) | metagenome | study: EMG produced TPA metagenomics assembly of the PRJEB25223 data set...
CATGCCTTCTTTATTTTGTCCGATGATAGCCTTTTACCCTATCTTTTACCCTATATAGAAAAAAGCCATCAAATGATGACTTTTCAGAGGGAGCAAAAAACTGTTCCCGTCATATTATGAACCAAAAGAACTAAACTACCAACAGCTAATAGGCCTAAAGCTGTAAGCGCAGAAGTTGATGAACCTGTTGCAGGAAGAGTTTCCTGCTGATAAATAAGAGCATAACTTACTTCATTATCAGGAGGAATTCCTGCTTGAATCTTGGTTTGTTCTTCATCACCTTTTTAAACTTTATTTCCTAATAGTAAACACTATTTTTTATTCTCAAAAATTGAACTTCTAAAATCATTTGTTTGGTCAAGATAGGCTTTAAAGATTGCTCTCTTCAACTTATGGACGGCACTGTCCGTTTCTGGATTATAATTACTCCAACGTGTACCTGTAGCATCCTGCAAAACAGCTTCATCCATTAGTTTCTGCAATTCATCCACATTATTGATAGTCTTTGTGCCATATCTTGGCCATGGTTTTGTCGGATCTTTAAAGGTCACCTGCTTCAAGTTTCCAAACTGATCCACCCGTTCTTGGTACATAGCTGTCTTAAATTCTGCCCAAGTTTTATACTTACCATCAAATACCTTTTTCAAAACAAGCTCATCGGTCACCAAGCCCCGTTCTTTACCATAAAGATTGATAGTTTGCCCTTGTTGTTTAGCATCTTCTTCGTATTGGTTGGAAATATATGGTACCATACCATCTTTAAATCCTTTAGCAGCTAGAAGTTCAAAAGCTATCCTTCGTCCCATAAGGTCACCTGGAGTTCCTTTCTCACCGCTCAATGCTGAAAAGATTGGTGCAAAGAGTTTTATAGTAAAGTAGCCATTTCTCTCATAAGTGCCAGCCTTATACTCACGAGCCGAAAGAATGTTATTGTCAATCAAACTATCAAAGCTCGTCAATTTTTTAGCTTCATCTTCAGTCAAATTTTTCACAACATTAGTAGCATAAACATCATTTCCATCAGCAGGATCTGTTAGATATTGGTTCTCGATTTTTCTGAGAGCTTCTATTTTCTGGTAAACACTTAGTTTATTAACGATTGACTGCCCTTCGAGATATTCCATCATGTAGATAAGGTCAAACATGTTATGGACATAGTTCTGAAGATCTGCTGCGTTTTGGAATCTCTCTGTCGGATCCAAGACTTGAAGACGGGATCCCTCTGTACTATCTGATTTTGAGTGTTTCAAGATAGAATTGATGGTAATGGTTGCGTCACTTGGTTGGTCAGGGGCTTGCAATAAGCCTTTTGCGAAGAACTCTGGTCCCAAGCCACTTCTTCGACCATAGCCACCAAGGTAAATATCCTGATCCGAATCATGGGTCATTTCATGGGTATAAGTAATGGCTCCATCCTTGTCCAGCATGCGGTAAGACATATAGTAGACGCCGTCCCCTGTAGCGTAGGCTCCATGCTGGTTGTGTACTACCTTATTGCCAACTGGTCCAAAGAAGTTCTTCATAGCTGGATTGGAGCTATCAAACTTAGCCTCCGCTGTAGCTTTTCCTGATGTTGTATCATCCCCAAACTTATAGGCATCATAAAGGAGAATCGTACGATAGAGTTTTTCGCGTGACTGTTCATCTAAAATACGATACCAATAATCGTAGTGATCTCGCTGACGTTTGGCTGTTTCACGCGCATTTTCTTCAACAAAATCATTGAGAGCCTTGCCCGCTTTATGGTCACTACTGCGGTAGCGATCATAAGCTCCAAATCCTAGACTAGACATGGTCGAGATGACAAATACGGATCTCTCTGGCAAGGTCAGGAGAGGCAAGACCATATTGCGGTATTTCCAAGTATTACTAGTAATTCGGTCATAAACACCGATAGAGTACTTAGTTCCTGCTTGCTTTTGCTTGGCTTTGACCTCTGCAATAGTGGATTTTTCTTCGACAATGTAAGCCTTAGTCTCTGATTTAAACCAGTCATTATTGCTTGTATTTGGTAAAAAGACTTTTCGGTAATGTTCCAGCGTGCTAAACAAATCTGTCGTTCCATGTTGACTGGCAAGACTGATACCATAAGTATCGACATTATTCTTAGCTAGAAGATTGTTAAAGCCAGATTTACCCAACTCAATCAGAGTATCTAATGGTGAAGCATTCCCCTTACCAAAGAAGTCCAAATGGTACAGAACTAGGTCTTTGACATTCACCTGACCATAGCTAAAGTTATACCACCGTTCCAGATAGGTCAAGCCAAGTAGCAAGGCTTCCTTGTTGCGTTTGATTTTATCTACAAGATAACCTTCAGTGACTGGGTTAGCACTAGCCAGTCCAGCATCCGCTGACAAGAGTTTTTTCAAACTGTCTTCCAGTTGTTGTTTTGTTTTGGCGAACTGGTCTTCTAGATAGAGCTCAGTTTGCTTGACGTTTGGAGAAATACCCAGCGTCTTTCTGATGGCTTCTGAATGATAGTCAACCTTTTGTAAGTCAGGTAAGACTTGCTTGATGATAGAGGTTTGGTCATACAGGAATTGGTTTGGCGTATAGAGAAGTCCAGTATTGCCCAGACTATATTCTGCTAATTTGGCGAAATCATTCTGGTATTTGAGATCCAGCTTCTCAGATAAATCATCCTTGTAGTGAAGCAAGAGTTTGTTTGCAGTCTGTTTGTTAGAAACAATGTCTGTGATGACTTGGTTGTCCTTCATCATGACTGCTGACAAGAGTTCTTTTTGATATAAAAGACTGTTCTCATTGACCAGGTTTCCGTATTTGACGATGGTTGCCTTGTTGTAGAAAGGTAGCAATTTTTCAATGTTTTTATAAGTCAAGTTGCGCTTAGCTTGATAATAGGCCACCTTAGAAAAATCACTGTCTTTTTTGCCACTTGTTGAAAGTGGCTCCACTGTTGGTAGAATGAAAGGATTGATTTCTGCTTTTTTGCTTGCAATTTGAGAAGCATCTAGCATTGTTCCTCTTTCTTCAAAGGATTCCTTGCTGACGACCTCATCCTTGACCAAGGTGACATTGTAGACTCTGTTGGCCTTGCTGCTGAATGTGTCCTTTACCTTCATTTCGTTATAGTGGTAACCAGTGATGGCATTTCCGTTGGTTACATTAACATCGCTGAGAACATTGGTCAAACTTCCAGCATACCTAACATCACCAGAAGTTCGATCCCACAAATTGCCTGCCACTCCAGCGACTCTACCAAAGTGCTTGACATTGTTGATATCACCTTCAGCATAGCTATCTTGGATCTGTGCATCTCGGTCTACTAGGCCTGCAAGTCCACCCACAGTCTGATCTGAAGTATTTGTGTTAGATGAAATGGCTACTGTCGCTTTTGACTTAGTAAGTAAAGCCTTGTCACCTGTCAAATGACCGACCATACCACCGATATTGTAGGCAGCAGTCGTTTCATAAGTGTTGATAATTCTTCCCTTGAAACTGCTCTCTGTGATGCTTGATTGCTCAGCCTTAGCCAGCAAACCACCGATACCACGTTCACCAGCCAGAACACCATCGACGTGAACTTGCTTAATTTTTGTATTATTCTGAGCTTCATTTGCCAGTGAACCGATATCATCTTTCCCTGAAATAGCAACATTTTTTAGACTCAGTTTTTCTACTGTAGCACCACTCAAGTTTTCAAACAGAGGTTTTTTCAAATTATAGATAGCATAATTCTTGCCATCTTTTTCACCGATTAAACGACCAGTAAAGGTGTCCTTGATATAGGATCTTTCATCAGGACCAAGCTCCACTTCGTTAGCATTCAGGCTGGCCGCTAAATGATAGGTTCCAGAGGGATTTTGGTTTATAGCTTTGACCAGGTTGCTAAAGGAAGTAAAGTTTGTATTTTCCTCTTTAGCCTTCTTATCGAGGTAGAAGGTGAAATTGTCGACATATTTATTTTCTAGTTCTTGCTGGAGTTTCTCAGCTTTGGCTGTGATTTTATAAACTGACTGCCCATTTCTTTTCTCTTCAGTTATTGAAGCTACTGGTATATAGACATCTTTAAATGCTGAAGATTTTACCTTGACAAAGTAAGTATCCGTATTCTCTGGAATTCCATCCAATGAAACATGTTGTCTGTAGGTTCCATTCGTCTGACTATACAACTCAATATCAGAAACATTTCTTAATTCGAGTTTTTTCTCTGGTTCTTCTACCTTTTTATCAGGGTCTAGTTCATTTTCTTGTTTAATTTCTTCGTTTCCATTTGAATTGGATGTGTTTGATTCGGTTGAAACATCCTCAGTTGAATTTCCGTTTGATGGTTCTGGTTCTGTTTGTCCATTCTCTGATGTTGTATTACCTGAATTTTCTGGTTTTGTTGCAGTTCCGTTTTTTTCTGGTTGATTTGATTCTTCAACTGGTGGTTTTGAATCACTAGGTTTATTGGATACTTCTCCAGTATTTTCGTTAGCTATTTTCCCAGAGTTTGTTTGTGTTTCTTCTGCAGGTTGAACTGGTTTTTCTGTTTCTTGATTTGAGGTACCTTCTACTGTGCCTTCATTTGGATTTACTGGAACTTCTTCTACAGTTTTTTCTGAATTTTCATTTTTAGAGTCATTATGTTCTGGTTTATTTGATTCTCCAACTGAGGTTGTCGAATCACTAGGATTACTGGACACTTCCCCAGTATTTTCGCTAGATGTATCTGGTGATACTTTCTCTGAATTCGTTGTTGATTCTTCTGCAGGTTGAACTGGATTTTCTGCTTCTTGAATTGAGGTTCCTTCTGTAGTACCTTCATTTGGATTTACTGGTGTTTCTTCTGTTGGTTTTACTGGAACTTCTTCAGTTTTTTCTGGACCTTGTTCTTTGGTCTTCTCAACCGGAGTTTCAGGTTTTACTTGCTCAATATTACCCTTATATTCTGGCAATGGGGCTACCTGCTCTGGTTCACCTTTATCACTTACCACAGTATCTGGCGACTCTGGTTGAACCTCAGTCTCACCTTTGTCAGTTACAACCGCTTCCGGTAGCTCTGGTTGGACTGCTGGTTCGCCTTTATCACTTACTACAGCTTCGGGCAACTCAGGCTGAATTGCGGGTTCAACAATAGCTCCAGACTGTACGTCCTTATGTTCTACACCAGTCTCAGGTTGTTCCTTTATAACTTGAGTTTTTTTAGTACCTTTTTCGACTATTCTTGGACTAGGCGCAGTCGTTGAAGTTGAAACAATTTCTCGCGAAACTTCTTCCTTGTTTACAGAGAATATTCTGACGATTTCAACTTTCTTACCTAATTTACCTTCTTGTTTTACTCTTACAGTTCCTTCAGCTAAATCAGGATTTTCTTGAATTTCTTCTTGAAAATCTATTTTTGTCTCTATAGTTTCCTCACGATATAAGAGTTCAGGTTTGTTCAATTGACCTGATAAAACTTCATCCTGTGGATTTAATGTATTTACCCCAGTCTTTTCCTTTGGAGAAATCTTCTCCTCTTTCTTCGTTTCTAGATTCTTATGTTCGGCTAATTGTTCTTGAGAATCTGAAGATTGTTTCTCTTCTTTTCTTGGATTGATTAATTTAGTAGAGAAAGGTTTTTCAACTACTTGAACTTCTGTCGGCTTAGTTGAAGAAACAGGTGTTTGTTCCTGAATAGCTTGTACTGTTGATGGATGGTCTACAAAATTTGGTGTAACATTATAATCCACCTTTTGTTGTTTTGTAGGAGTGGCTGCTGATTTTTCTTGATTACTTACTTCAAAATCAGAAGTCGTTTTTCCCTCTTTGATATATCCAATATAAGTGTAACCTGAAATCTCTTTAGGAAGAGGTAATTTTTCTCCAGAGGTCAATTCATAGTCCGTATTGTAATTTAGCAAAAGATGATTTTCTAAAGCATGGACTGAAACTAAGACACCATTTCCCATTCCCGCAACCAATACTAAATGTAATACCGTTTTATTCTTAACCTTTTTCTTGGAAACAGCAAAAATTAAAATTCCCAGAGCAGCTAAGCTAGCACCAGCAACTAGGGCTTGCCTCTCATTCTTGCTTCCAGTATTTGGTAATTCCACCAGTTGATTTTGAGAATTTAACTTATAAACAAGATAATAAGTTTCATCATCATTCTCCACGTATGTCGGAATATCATAGACAAGCTGCTTCTTTTCTTCTGATGATAGCTCTGAATCTGCCACATATTTATAGTGAACTCCCGCAGTTTCTTGAGCATCCACAGATGAACTAGCTAATACAGACATAAAAAATAAACTTGAAATCGTTGCAGATACAAGTCCTACTGATAATTTTCTAAATGAAAAACGCTCTTGTTTTTCACCAAAATACTTTTCCATTATTCCTCCTTGAAATAAAATTTATATATGTTACAAAGACCTTTATTATATTAGTGTATTATCTATTATCTATAGAAAAGGCAGTATACCTTAATTATACTCTTAATTTACAAAAAAGTCTTAAAATTGAGATGCGCTTTCATACTTTGTTTTATATTATTTGGGGGTACAATAACACCTACCATGAAATTTACACGGTAGGTGTTACTCATATCACTAATCGTTCTAAAAATGGTTTGAGGCAGTTGAGGAGAATTCCTTCTATCCAGCTTCCTTGTGCTGATGAGCGATGGTCTTCCTGCAGGCTTTTTTTTAGAAAATCTCGGACTTGTTCTGGTGCGATTTCAAATTCAAAGGCTTTCATTTTATAGAAAAAGTCGATGAGATGATCGGACAGGTATTCAGTTGAAAAGGGTACTTCACCACTTTTTCGATATTCTAATAAGAGCCTAGAAAATCGAGCTTTTTCTTCAGGAAGCTCACGAAAATAGGAATTGAGGAGCCAAGTCTGCTTCTGTTTTCTTTCAATTGGATCCTGACTGGCAATTCGTTGGTCTTTTTCCAGCTCTTTTTGGTATTGTTTGGCCTTGATAGCCCGTTCTGCTCTATTTTTACCAAAAAGAATTTTTTCCCACTTGCGTTCTTCTTGAGTCAGGGTCTCTGTAAAGCCAAAGTAATCTTGATAAGCACGCTCTGCGGGTCCCATGGCTAGAACCAGATTGTCTGCATATTGCTTGGCGATTTTATCCCTCTTCTTACGTTCTTTCTCTGCCTGGATACGGAGTTCTTGTTCGTAGTCAATTTTCTCCTTGCCTAGCTTGACAAGGTAGAGTTGGTCATCCGATTTCCCAAGTAAAAAGGGTTTGATACACTTTTCAAGGACTTCTTCCATCCGAGCCTTTTTCTTTGGTTCCGCCTTGGTCCAACTTCCTCCCTGAAAGACTTCTAGGAAAAGCTGGTAGTCTCTCTCAGGCGCAAATTGATTGCCACGATTGGGTTTGAAAACACCTTTTTCCCAGAGCCATTTTAGAAGTCGCTCGTCAAAGTCACTTTTATTGACCTTGATTTTTTCCTTTTTCTGAGCTTTTCTGGTTAGATTTTCAACCTTTCTGAGCAGTTTTTCTTCCTCTTCCAATTGCTGGTCAAGGGACAATCGATGAAAATGACGAACACAGTCGCTACCAATTGGAAAGAGGCGTTGGCCTGTGACACCGTTAAAGAGTTCATAAGCGTATTTGATGGCATTTCCACAGACACAATTGCTACGGCCGATACCGTTAAAAATCAAGGAAACTTCATTCCATTCCTTGGTAGCTTGTTCCCAAGTATCCGCTTTCGAAGCCTGTAAAACTGCATCGTGCAGGGATTTTCTAACTGGAAGTGTCATGAGGTCTCCTTTCTAATACTCAATAAAAATCAAAGAGCAAACTAGAAAGCTAGCCGCAATCAGCTCAAAACACTGTTTTGAGGTTGTAGATAGAACTGACGAAGTCAGCTCAAAACACTGTTTTGAGGTTGTGGATAGAACTGACGAAGTCAGTAACCATATATACAGCAAGGCGAAGCTGACGTGGTTTGAAGAGATTTTCAAAGAGTATAAGTTATACTTTTACAACTTGAACCTCGTCTTTACCGAGTAAAATCAAGTATTTTTCAATATTTTCAATCGAATAGGCTCGTGATAAAGCCTCTTCGTATAGAGCTAACTGACCACGATAGCGGTCTACGAGTTGACTTGGTTCATCATAGCGGTCTGTCTTGTAGTCGAACAGAACAATTTTGTTTTCGTAAAGCAGATAGCCATCAAGGATACCACGGACAACAAAGTCTTCCTGACTCTTTTGGTCTCGTTTGAGCATGGAGAAAGGTTGCTCGCGATAGAGATGGTCGGTATTAGCAAGAATTTCCTGACCGAGTACTGTGTCAAAGAAAGCAAGAATTTTATCAAGATTGATCTTGTCTCTGACAGCTTGGCTAGTTTGAACTTGTTTGAGTGTTTCTGTTAGGCTAGCAAGGGTTAGTTGCTGGCTGAGGTCAATTCTCTGCATGAGTTCGTGAGTAGCACTACCAATCTCAGCTCCAGTTACCTTTTCTTTGGTTGAAAAATCTGGCAAATCGAAGCTGATTTTCTTGCCTACTGACTGACCTTGACCAGCAATCTCGACACCTTCCATATCCATAACTGGTTCGTAGAATTTCTTGATTTGACTTGGGGTTTGAACACTAGGAAGTTCAATAGCTGCGCGGTGAAGAGTATTATAAACTTCCACCTCCTTCAGCATTTCCAGAGCTTCTTTGATGGTATCTGACTGACGATTGTCTGCTTGGGAGCTATCTTGGAGAGGACTCTTGGTTTCCAACTCTCCGATAGCTTCTCTGGTCAACTGATCTTCGCCAATAAAACGATAACTAAAGTTGAGCTTGTCCTTAGTAAACACTTTACTGATAGCCCAAAGCCAATCTTGGAAATTCCGTGCTTGCAGTCTAGTATTGCTATTTAGTTTCCCATTTTTGGCTGCTGGGTATTGCTTGACTTCCAGCTTTTCACGAGAACCCTTGCCGACAAGATAGAGCTTTTTCTCAGCCCGCGTCATAGCAACATACAGCAAACGCATCTGCTCAGAATAGCTTGCTAGCTGTAATTCCTCTTCGTTCTGCCTATAGGTCAGACTAGGAATGGAGAGTTTGATGGTTTTAGGATAGTGGTCTTCTACTGCCCCTGTCTCCATCTTGGCAATATATTTGACACCAAGACCATTCTGACGACTGAGAATGACTTCTGACATAGAGTCTTGCTTGTTGAAATCTTGATCCATATTGAGGATAAAGACGTAAGGAAACTCCAGCCCTTTACTCTTGTGGATGGTCATGAGCTCTACTGCATCTTTTGGCGGTGCGACGGCCACGCTTGCCAAATCGTGCTGGGCTTCTAAGACTTGGTCAATCATACGAATAAAACGCGACAAACCTTTGAAATTGCTCTTTTCAAATTGATCAGCACGCAGTGCTAGGGCATAGAGATTGGCCTGCCTAGCAGGACCATTCGGCAAAGCCCCAACATAGTCATAATAAAAACGGTCGTTGTAAATCTTCCAAATCAAGTCATAGAGAGAGTGGGTTTTGGCATACAAGCGCCAAGAAGCTAGGATATCCATGAATTGCTTTAGTTTTTCAGCTAGAGCTGTGTGAATCAAGCCTTTTTGACTACTTGCCATTTTTTGTGCATTGACCAGTTTCTCATAGAGATTTTCGTGGACTTTATCCTCTGCTTTCTGAAGGGACAAACGTGCTAGCTCATCCTCATCAAAACCAAACATTGGAGACTTCATAAGGGCAACCAAGGCATAGTCTTGCAGGGGATTGTGAATGACACGAAGAGTGTCTAGCATGACTTGCACTTCTAGGGATTGGAGATAATTGTTTTGCTCTCCGTCAGTTTTGACAGGAATCCCGTACTCAGACAGGGCGAGGAGAATCTGGTCATTACGACTGCGGCTGGAGGTCAGAAGGGCAATTTCCTTAAAGGTAACACCTTTTTCTTGATGAAGTTTCAGAATCTCCTTGATAACTAAGCGCATTTCGCCTGTTAGTTTCGTTTCTGTTTGACTCTCTTCTTCCTCACCTGTATCGTCCTTGTCGTAGAGGAGAAATTCGGCCTTGTTGTCTGGATTGGGAGTCAGTTTGGTATTGGCAAAAACAAGCTGGTGCATGTTATCATAGTTGATTTCGCCGACCTCTTGGTCCATGAGACGTTCAAAGACATCATTGGTTGCTGACAGCACTTCTGAACTACTACGGAAATTTTCCTTGAGGAGAATGAGCTTGCCTTCTTGGGGATTTTGCGCATAGCGTTGGAATTTCTCATTGAAAATCTGCGGGTCTGCCTGACGGAAACGATAGATGGATTGCTTGATATCTCCCACCATAAAGCGATTGTGGCCATTAGACAACAATTCCAGCATCCGTTCTTGAATATGGTTGGTATCCTGATACTCATCGACCATGACTTCATGGAAGCGCTCCTGATAAGACTCACGAACTTGTGGGAAATTTTCTAAAATCTCAATGGTGTAATGGCTGATATCAGCGAATTCAAAGGCATTTTCCTGTCGTTTTCTCTGACGATAAGCCTCTACAAAATCGCTCATGAAAGATTGGAAGGTTTTAGCTAGTTTCCAAGTGTCTCCATGATAACGTTCTTGATAGTCGAGAATCGCTATCTGGTCTGATAATTGTCCTAGTTTAGTAAACTGGGTCTTTCTCTCTTCGTTGTAGGCATCAGCCAGGGGCTTCAAATCAGCCTTACGGCTGGCATTAGTCAGAGCACGACCGTTTTTCTCCTTAGAGATGGCGACAACACGCGCAAGTACTGCCTGATAAGCCTGACTATCGAACTCCTGATTTAGGGAGCCAATTTCATCCAGAATTAACTGAACATTTTCTAAATAGGCAGCCTTTGCAAACTCCTTGGCATCGTTATCCAGATGGTAACGGAAAAAGCTTTCCAAATCCCAGAGGGCTTGTTTGATTTGCTCAGTCAGTTTTTCTTTTTCACTGGTAAAATCAGCTTTCTCAAAGCCTTTGAGGAAAGATTCACTCAGCCACTTTTGAGGATTACTGGTGGATTGGAGGAAGTCATAGATTTTATAGACTTGCTGCCGCAGACCCCGTTCGTCCTTGCCACGCCCAGCAAAGTTTTTCAGCAAATGACTAAAGCTCTCTTTCTGTTTACCTTGGTAATGCGCTTCAAAGACCTCATGAAAGACTTCGTTTTCGAGAAGAAGTTGCTCGCTTTGGTTTTGTAAAATACGGAAATTAGGTGCAATATCAAGCAGATAACCATGTTTGCCAAGGAATTTTTGTGTGAAAGAGTCCATGGTTCCGATGGCAGCGTTGGGTAGGTCTGCCAACTGGCGACCCAAGTGTTGTTTGAGATCGACATCATCTGTTTCTTGGATTTTCTTGCTGATTTTTTTCTCTAAACGTTCTTTAAGTTCAGTTGCAGCCTTGACGGTAAAGGTTGAGATAAAGAGTTGAGAAATTTCGACACCACGCGCCAATTGGTCCAGAATGCGCTCTACCATGACAAAGGTCTTTCCAGAACCAGCCGATGCTGAGACCAGGATATTCTGACCAGAAGTGTAGATAGCTTCGATTTGTTCGGCAGTTTTCTTCTGTTCCTTGCTCGAATTTGCTTCTGCTTCTTGCAGTTTTTGAATCTCCTCCTCACTTAAAAAGGGAATAAGCTTCATCGATTTAACTCCTCTCTTATTTTTTCAAACCAAGCTTGCTTGAGTTTTTCTCCGACCAGACGCTTGCCATCAGCTAGGTCCAATTTTTCTAGGAAACGGGCTTGGCCCAGATGGTAATTGGCTTCAAAGCCTGTAATAGCCTGATGTTGCTGGACGTATGGGGCAATGCTTCTGCCATTTTCAGTATAAGGATTGATGGCGAACCGGCCTGCTAAAATCTTCTCAGCAGCTTTCTTGTAAAGATAGGCATTGTAGTCCAGTAGGAGCTGAAATTCCTCATCTGTCAGTTGATTAGCCTTGTTTTTGTTATAAAATTCGCCTAAATAACTGCTTTCTTTTTCCAAGAAGAGCCCTTGGTATTTCATAGATTTGCTGGCTTCTACCACTGCTCCTGCCAGACTTTTTACCGCCATCAGAGATTGGACAGGTTCAGCCATTTCCAAGTACATGGCACCGAAAAAGTTCTGCTCCCCTTCTCTTTTTAGGGCAGCAAGATAGGTTGGTAACTGAGAATTGAGCCCATTAAAGAAATGAGGAAACTGGAACTGAGTCAGACTGGATTTGTAGTCTACTACTCCTATCGCTCCATTAGCTTTCAAACGGTCAATCCGGTCCACCTTGCCTCGTACAAAGACACTGCGTCCATTGTCTAATTGAATAAAGGCTTGGTCTTTTCCACCAAAATTTGCTTCTTCTTTGATGGTTTCGATGGCTGGATTGTGTCGGAGAATATGTCCAGTCGTCCGTGCAACATCAAGCAAAACTTCCTTGGTAAACTGGGCTTCCAAACTTTCTTGATAAATAGCTTCAAATTCGCGTTCTTGACTGGTTTCTTGAATAGCTTGTTCTAGACGTTGGTCAAAGGAATCTTCATTAGGCAACTGTAAGGCGCGTTCAAAGATACGATGCAAGAAATTCCCGTGACTACGGGCATCAGGACGCAAACGTAATTCCTCCTGCAAGCCTAAAACGTAGCGTAGGAAATAACTGTATTCATTGCGATAAAACTCTGTCAAACCCGACGTAGACAGGTAAAACTCCTGTTTGGCAGGATAGAGAGCTTGCAAGGTGTCCTTGGCTAAGGTCTTGCTGCTTGGACTGGTTGGGATAGCTGGATTTTCCAGACCTTGCAGATCTAGTTTTTTACCTATGACACGCGACAGAACCTTGACAAAAGTCAAATCTCGCTCAATATCGCTCATCTCACCCTGCTGGTGATAGGCAACCAGACTAGACAAAAGACTGTGATAGGACCCCATATCCTCCTTAGACAGTCCTTTGTGATTCATCCTCTTCTCTCTCCGCCTAAATCCAAAATGGATCAACTCTTGAAGATAGGCAGATTCCTTACTTTCACTTTCGTTAAAAAGGCTTGGAGCCGACAAGAACAACTGCTTACGAGCAGAATTGACCAAGGAAAGCATAGTGTAGCGATTTTTCTTGAGATTTTCACTGCTGGCAATCAGTAATTGAACGCCTTCTTCGGTCGTTTGGTTTAGGTTTTGCCTTTCTTCATCTGTCAGAAGACTGGTGTTTTGAGAAATTTTTGGTAAATTGTCCTGAGTTAGTCCAATAGCATAGACAAAGTCAGCAGTCAATGGTGCAATCAAATCGTAACTCTGCACCAGAACAGTGTCCACTGTTGCTGGAATGGTACGGTATTGGGACAAACTCATTCCAGAATGGAGCAAGGCTAGGAAGTCTTCCAGACTAACCTGTGAACCAGCAAAAACAGTCGCAAATTGTTCTAAAACATGGCAGAAAGCCTTCCAAACTTCGGCTTGTCTTTCCTGTTCTACAGCTTCCAAAGTGGTTGTCAAATCTTGTAACTGCTTGGTCACAGCTCCTTCTTTTAGAAAGACACTCCATTTTTGTAGGAGGTTTTCAGCCTTTTGTTTTCGGCTGGCAAAGAGGGTTTCAAGAGGTGCTAAAATTCTCAGGCGGAGGACATTCAAACGCTCAAGATTAAATTTTCCATGGTGGGATTTGGTGAAGGTTTGCTGAAAGGCTGGCAAGCCATTGATACCAAGATAGCGGATATATTGCTCAAAAGAATCAATATCAGACTGACTGAGGTCAGTATACAAATCAGTTCTAAGAAGATTAATCAAATCCTCCTGACGAAAACGGTAACGTTTTAAAGCTAAAATAGACTCGACAAACTGAGTCAAGGGATGATGAGCCATGGCTTCGCTTCTACCAAGATAAAAAGGAATCTGATACTGGTCAAAAATGGTTTTGAGAGATAACTGGTAAGAAGCTACATCCCCCAAGAGAATACGAAAATGCTTGTAGCTCAGGTCTGAGTTCTCATGTAATTTCTGACGAATGCTACGGGCTACTAGCTCCAACTCCTCCTTTTGCGTCAAACAAGACCAGATTTGTAAATTTTCACGGTCTTTCTCATCGATATCCAAAGCGAGTTCTGAAAAGTCATAAGAAGACTCCAACAAACGAGAGGCCTTGTCAAAACTATCCATCTTCTCATGAGTTTGAGAACAGTCCTGAGCAGGCGTTTGGTATTTAGAAGCCAGATGATGGAGAAATTTTACGCTGGCTTGGTAGAGATTGCCCTCGCTAAAAGGACTGGTATAGGCTTTCTTACTAGCATAAGCCCCGATAACAATCTCAACACCTTTGCCGTGAAGTAAGTCCACAACCCGCTCTTCCTCAGCAGAAAAACGAGTAAAGCCGTCAATGACCAAGGTGATTTGATTAAAATCACTACTTACCTTGTCATTCTCAATAGCCTCAATCAAATGGGACAACTGACTTCCCTGGGCTAACTGCCCTTGATTAAGATAGGCTGTTACTTTCTCAAAAATCAAGAGTAAATCCGTCCTCTTATCCTCATCTGTTAAATTCTCCAAGTCCAAAAAACTCATCTGAGATTTGGTCATCTCATGGTAAAGCTCAATTAACTGCTGGATCAATTGAGGATCCTGCTTAATAGCGCCATAAAAACGCAAGTCCTTGGGATCGAGTTCGGCAAGGCATTTGTAAAAGGCCAACCCAAGACCGATATCATCAAGAGTAGTTTTAGCTGGTAAATCATTCAAGACCAGATAGCGAGCCATTTGAGCAAAGCGCGTGACGGTAATCGAAAAAGAAGCCTGCTGGGACAAGCATTCCAGCACGGCGCGTTCCTTTTCAAAAGAAAGAGAGTTGGGGGCAATGTAGAAGACCCGCTTGCCAGCTGCAACTAGCTCTTCTGCCTCTCTTGTTAGAATTTCTGTCAAAGAAGTTCGAATATCAGTATAAAGTAATTTCATCTCAGCCTCGTTGGAATTTTTCATCACCCTATATTATACCATGATTAGCCTCGTAAATCTGTTAAAATATTTAGGCCATCCTTTCTTTTCTTCATCATCTGCTAAATCTTAAATACTTAGCTTTACTTGTATTAGATAGAATAAGTCTGGCTACTGAAAATCACATAATAAAAAAGCCTCGGTAACAAGGCTTTGAGTTTTATGATTGTTTCTTAGGTACGGAATACACTTCAATGTGTTGTCCCAGTATCTTAATGTCGACGGGTAGATTGTCTGATTTATCGCCATCAACATCGGACTCTAATTCGATATCAGAAGAAGTTTTAATATTACGTGCCTTTATATATTCAATATTCTTGATAGAATGATTGAACTATAGTAAATTGAAACTATAATAGTACACCGTGGATGCTAAAATATTGCTAGAAATTAATTTGATTTCCCTAATCAAGCTGTTCGTATCTTATTTCAATCTACTATAGTAAAATGAACCAAAAATAGTACACAATGTGGTATAATCTTCTTATGGCATATTCAATAGATTTTCGTAAAAAAGTTCTCTCTTATTGTGAGCGAACAGGTAGTATAACAGAAGCATCACACGTTTTCCAAATCTCACGTAATACCATTTATGGCTGGTTAAAGCTAAAAGAGAAAACAGGAGAGCTAAACCACCAAGTAAAAGGAACAAAACCAAGAAAGGTTGATAGAGATAGACTTAAAAACTATCTTACTGACAATCCAGACGCTTATTTGACTGAAATAGCTTCTGAATTTGGCTGTCATCCAACTACCATCCACTATGCGCTCAAAGCTATGGGCTACACTCGAAAAAAAGAACCACACCTACTATGAACAAGACCCAGAAAAAGTAGCCTTATTTCTTAAGAATTTTAATAGTTTAAAGCACCTAGCACCTGTTTAGATTGACGAAACAGGATTCGATACTTATTTTTATCGAGAATATGGTCGCTCATTAAAAGGTCAGTTAAGAAGAGGCAAAGTATCTGGAAGAAGATATCAGAGGATTTCTTTGGTTGCAGGTCTAACAAATGGTGAGTTAATCGCTCCAATGACTTACGAAGAGACGATGACGAGCGACTTTTTTGAAGCTTGGTTTCAGAAGTTTCTCTTACCAACATTAACCACACCATCGGTTATTATTATGGATAATGCAAGATTCCATAGAATGGGGAAGCTAGAACTCTTGTGTGAAGAGTTTGGGCATAAATTTTTACCTCTTCCTCCCTACTCACCTGAGCACAATCCTATTGAGACTCTATAATATTTGTAGTGGGTAACCCCCCTATGGATATTATGGAGCCTATTTTATTGTAGAAAAAAAGTCCCATATGACCTATAATGAAAAGCGACAAAACAACTCATTA
>ERZ1023299.94-NODE-94-length-15632-cov-453.914618_pt1 | contig 15632 bp, 21 predicted proteins | sample MGYA00380472_ERZ1023299 | MGnify/ENA primary metagenome ERZ1023299 (study PRJEB33173, sample SAMEA4830402) | metagenome | study: EMG produced TPA metagenomics assembly of the PRJEB25223 data set...
AGTAGAATCAAGGCTTTGTAATGCTTTTAGTGCTGTATATTTTTTAATTTGGTGCCTGGGCGAGAAGTGAATTAATTACATAACATATTGATTTAAAACAAGTTTATTTTAATTGATTTATTTGTGGTTACTATTTTGGTTACTAAGGCAAAATCTGATAAATTACAGTATATCAAAAAACTTTTTTTCTATTATAGTCTTCACCTCTTCACTTTTGCTAAAAAAATAAGAAAAAATCCTTATTTATTATACATTTATAAGGGTGAAGACTATCTATTTAAGTCTTCACCAAGTCTTCACCTATAAAAAATAGATAAATTCCTATCTTAAATTATCTTTTCGAACTCAAAACCACCTAAAAAAATCACTGAATAAAATATTTTACTCAACGTATCTAATCGTATCTAAACTATTGAAATTTAAGGTGTTTACTTTATATTTTTTGTATATATATTGTTCTATGGGCTTTTTATAAGCCGTCTTAATTAAGATGATTTTAAAAGGATTAACTATGTTTAAAAAACTGTTAGAACTACGCCAACAAAAAGCGGAAAAAGTCGCAGCAATGCGCGCTATGTTAGACAAAGCGGAACAAGAAAACCGCTCATTAAATGATGCCGAAAACGTTGACTTTGAAAAGTTGAAAGATTTGGTTAAACAATTGAGCGATGAAATCGCCCGTTATGAAACGGTGGCCGATGAAGAACGTAACATTGCCGACAAAGGCAAGCCGGTAGAAACACGCGGTAAAACCTTCAGCAATGACGAACTACGCCACTACATTAAAACGGGTGAATTACGAAATCTTTCCACCACCGGTCAAGAAGATGGCGGTTATACCGTGATCCCACAATTGGATAAAGACGTAATGAAACGCTTAACCGATGATAGCGTGATGCGTCAAATTTGTAACGTGGTCCGCTTGCCGGTTGGTGCGAAAGAATACAAAAAACTTGTTTCCGCCGGTGGTGCGGTAGTGGCCCATGGTGAGGAAGGTCAAGCCCGCAATGACACCGCCACACCGAAACTCCATGAAGTCACCATTGCGTTAAACCCTATCTATGCTTATCCGAAAACGACTCAAGAAATCTTGGACTTCTCCAGTATTGATGTTTTAGGTTGGCTGACTGATGAAATTACCGAAAGCTTCACCGAAACCGAAGAAACCGACTTAACCGGCGGCGACGGCACGAAGAAATCAAAAGGCTTCTTATCCTATGAACGTTCTACCGAAGCGGACAAAGTACGCGCCTTTGGTAAGTTACAAAAATTAGACGTTGCTGGTGCCGACAAAATCACCGCCGATACGCTCATTGATTTGTTCTACACCTTACACAGCAAATACCGTAAAAATGCCGTTTGGGTGATGTCTTCCACTATTGCGGCGGCATTACAAAAACTCAAAAACAAAAACGGCGATTTTATTTGGCGTGATGGTTTAACCGTAGATGCGCCTTCTACCCTTTTAGGTCGTCCGGTTTACTTCCTTGAGACCATGCCGGCAAGTGGTGCCAATAAACCGGTAGTTGCCTTTGGTGACTTCAAGCGCGGTTACTTCATTGTAGATCACGAAACCGGCGTAAGAACCCGCCCCGATAACATTACCGAACCGGGCTTCTATAAAGTCCATACCGATAAATATCTTGGTGGTGGCGTGGTAGATAGTAACGCAATCAAATTCATTGAAGTTACGGCTTAATCGTCAAATTCCAACGGGGGCAATTAAGCCCCCTTTTTGTTAAAAGGGAAAGTATGAATAAAGAATTTGAAATCCGTTCATCCGAAATCACCGCAGACAGCGAGAATAAAAAACTGGTTGGCTATGTGGTGAAGTGGAACAGCCCTTCTGAAGTGCTTTATTGCGATTTTGTAGAACAATTCAGTGCGAATGCGTTTAGTGAAAGTTTAAGCAGCGGTGCCGATGTACGGGCGTTATTTGAACACGATCATTCCAAACTATTAGGGCGCACCCGTGCGGGAACCTTAAAACTGGAAGAAGACACAATAGGCTTACGTTTTGAATTAATGCCACCTGATACCACCTTAGGGCGTGATTTATTGGTAAGTGTTGAACGCGGCGATATTACCGGAATGTCTTTCGGCTTTTGGGCTAAAGAAGAAACATGGAATTTTGATGTAGAGCCTTGTCAACGCACAGTGGCCAAAGCCGAATTATTTGAAATCACCGTTACCAGCATTCCTGCCTATCCTGAAAGTAGCGTTGAGATTGCCAAACGATCAATGGCAACCGCGAAGGGAAAAACGCAAGGAAAATCCACCGCACTTTTGAAACAGTGGCTTGATGTGGCGGAGGCGTAATATGTGGAACCCGTTCAGACGAAAAGAACAACGCAGCGCACCGATGGCAATTAATGAGCTGCTTTCTTATCTTGGTGTATCAAATACCGGCGCAGGGGAATTTGTCAGCCCGAACACGGCGGAAAGTTTACCGGCGGTGATGAGTGCCGTTACTGTTATTTCAGAAGCGGTGGCCAGTATGCCTTGTTATTTGTATCAGCTTAAAGACGATGGCCGCGAGCGCGTTTATCGTCACCCGGTGGACTATCTCTTAAACGAGATGCCAAACCGTAGCCAAACACCGTATCAATTCAAATACACCATGATGCGTCACTGCCTATTAAATGGTAACGCTTATGCGGTGATTGAATGGAACAGCAAAGGCGAACCGGTCAGCCTTACCCCGTATGAACCAAGTGCGGTCAATATCTATCGCAAAGTTGGCGGTGAGTATATCTATCAAATTACCGATTTAGACGGCAACAGCAAAAACTATCTTCAAGATGAAATCCTACATTTACGCCATTCATCCCTTGATGGCTTTATGGGTCGTTCCCCAATTACGATTTGCCGTGAAACCGTGGGCTTAGGTATCGCTCAACAGAAACACGGATCGGCAGTGATGAAAAACGGATTAATGGCGAGCGGATTAATTACTACCGCCGAATGGTTGGACGATGCCAAAGCACAAAAAGCGGTAAAAGCCCTTGAACGTTACAAAGGCGCGAAGAACGCAGGGAAAACACCCATCCTTGAAGGCTCAATGGAATATAAACAGTTAGGCATGACAAACCAAGACGCAGAATGGTTAGCAAGCCGTACGTTCACAATTTCCGATATTGCCAGAATCTACAACATTAGCCCAATTTTCCTTCAAGACTACTCCAATAGCAGTTATTCAAACTTTAGTGAAGCCAGTCGAGCCTTTTTATCGCAAACCTTGCGCCCTTGGCTAACCAATTTTGAACAGCAGCTAAAAGATGCCTTGATGATTGATTTAGGCAGCAACAGCAAGAAACGTTACTTAATTGAATTTGATACAAGCGACTTATTGCGCACAAGTCAAAGCGAACGCTTCAAGAGTTACGATGTGGCAATTAAAGCCGGTGTAATGTGCCCAAATGAAGTCCGCCGCCGTGAAGGTTTACCGCCTTATGAGGGTGGAGAAGAATTTAGCCAAGCATGGAAACAAACCGTAGAAGTTAAACGCGGTGATGAACAAGAACCGGGGGCAAGCGATGGCAATCATGATTAAGGCCGGAAAGTATAACAAGGTGATTAGCCTACAAAAGCAAGTGAACGAACAGAACGACTACGGCGGTATTGTGAGTAAATGGAAAACCGTTGCCAATATCCGGGCGGCGGTTGAACCATTACAAGGTAGAGAGTTCTTCTCCGGTGCGGTGCCATTAAATGAAAATACTGTGCGCATTCGCATACGTTACGGAACTAATGTTGATAACACTATGCGCGTGAAATATGGGAACCGTTCGCTAGAGATAATGAACATTATTGATAGTAAAGAAGCGCACAAAGAACTACAGCTTATCTGTAAGGAGTTGACTGGCAATGGTGGAAATTAATTTAACGATTGATGAAATCAAAGCGCACTTAAATCTCGATCATGATTTGGACGATGAATTATTGGAAGCCTACAAGAGCACCGCATTGGAAGTCTGTCGCAAGCATATCGGCAAAACCTTTGGCGAGGAAGAGACGGAGCAAACTGTTCCCTTTACCCCGGCGATTAAGGTCGGTTGCTTAATGTATATTGCTTACCTTTACACCAACCGCGAAGCCGTCACCGACTTAGCCAATCTTAAACCGGCGCCGATGACAATTTCCGCTTTGTGGGACGTGTATCGAGAGCCATGCGTTTACTAAGGATTTAGTAACCGATGCCATACCAACCGTTAAGACGTTGTAGCTATCCCGGATGTAGAAACAAAGTAAAGGCAGGTAGATGCGAGGAGCATAAGCCCAAGGATACCCGCCCAAGCAGTAGCGCCCGCGGTTACGACCACAAGTGGAGCAAATACCGCGCACAATACTTAAAGCATCATCCCCTTTGTGTGATGTGCTTAGAGCAAGGCAAATATACTCCGGCAACAGTGATAGACCATATCAAGCCGGTAGAGAACGGGCAAGCCGATCCGTTGTTTTGGGTAGCAAGCAATCATCAGCCTTTATGTCGTGATTGTCACAGCTATAAAACACGAGTGATAGACCAACGCGGATTTGGTGCGAAGAAAGACGGAAATCCGTCTAATATTATAAAACAATGAGTTACAGAACAATTTAGAGGGTGGGGGCAATTTCAAAAAGAAAGTGGCAACCCTACGGAACCGCCCGCCCACTCAAATTTTTACGCGCGGCAATTTTTTTGAAAATAAACTATGGTCATAATGACCATTCTTCTATACAAGAAACTAATAGGCCGAATTTTGGGCTTTGCTTTAAAATCAAATAATTGGAGTAAAAATGACGAAACGAACTAAATATAAAGCCCCCGATTTCTTAGACGAACTGGCTAAAAGCCAATGGAAAGCACGCATTACGCAGCTTTCGTATCGTGGCGATATTAAACCGGAAGATTTAACCAATCTTGAAATCTACTGTATTAATTATTCACTATTCCGAAGTGCGGTAGCGGATATTGCGAAAAACGGCTTTTCCATTGTAAACAGCCAGGGTACACAGTCACGCAATCCGGCACTTTCAGCGAAAGCCGATGCGGAAAAAGTGATGATCAAGATGTCCGCACTTTTGGGCTTTGACCCGGTAAGTCGCCGTAAAAATCCAGTAGAAACGGACGTTACTGATATGTTGGATGAAATCCTCACAATGTAGGCGAAAATGGAAATCTGGCACGAATACGCGAAGAAAGTTCAATCAGGTGAAATAGTGGCTTGTCGTAAGATAAAACAAGCCGTAGCGCGTTATTTTGACGATTTAGCGAACCCCGCTTATTTCTTTGATGAAAGTGCGGTAAATAAATTCTTGGCTTTCTCCCGCCTATGCCCGCACGTTAAAGGGCATTTACGCGGGCAACCAATCGAGCTTTCAGACTGGCAGACGTTTCTATTCGCTAATCTGTTAGGCTTTAAGCGCACCGATACCGGACTGAGAAAATATCGTTCCGCTTATATCCAAGTGGCGCGGAAAAATGCCAAGTCCACCGTGGCCGCCGTGTTGGCTAATTGGTTCCTACTGATGGAATCGGGCCAACAAGATATTTACACGGCAGCAGTAAGCCGAGACCAAGCCCGCATTGTGTTTGATGATGCGCGTCAAATGTGCCTACTTTCCCCGCCGTTGCGCAAACGGCTCAATATTCAGCAGCATAAACTGATTAATCCGAAATCAAATAGCCTAATGCGCCCGCTGGCGGCTAAATCCTCAACCATTGAGGGAACCAACCCAAGCCTCGCCATTGTGGACGAATACCACCTACACACTGATAACAGCGTTTACAGCGCATTAGAACTAGGGCAAGGCGCACGCCCGGAAGGTTTACTGTTTGCCATTACCACAGCAGGAAGTAACGTTATTTCCGCTTGTAAGCAGCACTATGATTATTGTGCCCAAATCTTAGAAGGGAATGAGCAGAATGACAGCTTATTCGTACTGATTTTTGAACTGGACGAAGAAAGCGAAATTGATAATCCGGAAAACTGGATAAAAGCCAATCCGAATATCGGTAAATCCATTCCTTACCTTGATTTTGAAAACACAATCAAGAAAGCCCGAGGGATTCCTTCCGAGTGGGTGGAAATGCTTACCAAGCGTTTCAATGTTTGGTGCCAAGGAACAACGCCATGGCTAGGTGAAGGCAATTGGGCGCAGTGCGCACGAAATTACACGGAAAGCGACTTACTTCACCAAGATTGCTATTTAGGCTTGGATTTATCTAGCACCAACGACTTAACAAGCCTTTGTTACACCTTCCCACAAGGGAAAAAAGTGCGGTTGATTACCCGGCATTATATTCCTGAATTTCAGCTTAACAATGTGGCCAACAAGAACCGGGCTATTTATCGAAACTGGGTGCGCCAAGGGTGGCTAATTGCCACAGAGGGCGACTGTATCGACTATGACAAAATCCGCGATGATATTTTAAAAGACGCGGAAAACTTCAATATCAAAATGATCGGCTTTGATGTTTGGAACGCCACGCATTTACGCACGCAATTACAGGCAGCAGGCTTGGAAGTAGAACCATTCCCGCAAACCTATCAACGATTTAGCCCGGTGGCTAAAAGTGCGGAAGTATTGATAAATCGCCAAGTGATAGAACATAACGGCGATCCGGTGCTTTCGTGGGCATTATCCCATGTTGTGATGGAAACCGATGCGAACGCCAACATAAAACCAAATAAGAAGAAGGCCGCAAACAAAATCGATCCGGCAGTAGCTTTCTTGATGTCATTCGGCACTTATCAACTTGAATATGGCGATCTGATTTTTGAGTTATCGGAAGAACACAAACAGGCATTGGAACAATTTAACGGGATTGATTTATGAGATGTAAACAGGCAAAGCAAAACTTACTTCTTTCAGCGGTGAATCACTATAAAAAATCGACCGCACTTTTTACCTTTGTCAGCCTTTACGATGATGAAGAACCCTATGCAATAAGTGAAGTTATTCACGCATTAAAATGTAAATGTAATGCTGCAAAACGTGAAATAGATAGCAGGCAGAATAGCCCTAATATGGAAGTGTTAGAAACAATTTACCATATCGCGCACAAAAATCTTGAAGATATGAAGAAGGCAGAAAGAAGAATTGCGAAAAGAAGATAAAATAAATCCCTACGTTTCACAACGTGGGGATTTTTTATACGTGACTACATTGCACAAACATATTATCAAATTGCTAATTTTTAAAATTTTCCCTAAAAAAGGCTTTAGGGTACGTACTACAATTTTGTAGCGAAGTTATTATAATCTAAGCACAAAAATAAGAAATAAACGTAGCTTACCGCATTTAAACTTTGATAAAATAGAGCAAGAAATAAACAGGGCGACAAAGGGGCGGGAAGAATGATTAAATCAGTTTTATCCACATTTGGTTCATTTGTATTTTCTGCTTTAGATTTTTTGTTATTTTTAGCCATATTACTTTTTATAGGCTTTTTGGCTTTCATCTTTTGGCCAATATTAAAATGGCCTTTACTGGCTTTTCTAATATGCGCTATCGTCTTCTTTTGTTATCTAATATACAAGATAAAAGAGAAACCAAAACCACTAGAACAAGACGAAGTATTATCTGATTGGGCCAAACAGGAATTACAACGCCCTATCATTCAACGGATTTTACAAAAACAAGAGCAAAATAAACCATTCATCACCGGCGCAATAACCCATGTTAGCGATGACGGAAAAGAAACTCGATTAGGCAATATCACTATAAACCTAAAAGACAAATAACCAAATAAAACGCACCTAGGCTGATCCCCGAAAGCAAGAAACCTTATCTTGTTGGTGCGTTCCTACCATAAGGGCAAAATGCGAAAGGGGCATTTTATGGAACTTTTACCACTCGATTATTATTCATTAAATCAATCGGTCGATTTTATCAATCAAAGAACTAATTCAGCTATAAAGGAAAATCTTTTATATTCTTATGCGATTGAAGAAAAAATAAGATTTTTATTACAAATTGAGATTAAAGACAATCAATTAGTAAAAATAGGCAGAAATGAGTCAGAAGGATTTTTTATTTCTGATGATTCTGAAATTTATTTTAAAGAACGATCCATAGAGTGCGAAGATAAAATCGGTTTACATTTAAAAGATTGCTCATCCTCTCTTAGTATTGTTCATAATAATGAAATAACTCTTGATGGAGATGATTTATACTTATCTTTCAATAAAGCAAAAATAACAGAATATAAAGGATATATTGTTTTACATCCTGAGTTATTAGATCTATTTTGTAATCAGTCTTTACCACAGCACGGAGTGAAAAATACAAATTATTTATTATTAGATGAATTTAATGTCCAAACGCCTTTTGAAGCTGATATTTTCACTTCTTTTAATTTTAGAATGGAATATCCAAAATATAATGAAGATGAAAGGTTATATATAAAACATACTTTCAGAGTTAATTTTAGTGATATAAAAATCAGTTATGATGATTTAATAAAACTATTTCCTTCTGAAAATGCGTGGAGAGAACAAGCGAATTTAAAACAAGAAATAGCCAAATTAAAAACAGAGATACTAGATAAAGAAGCAGAAAATAATCAGTTAAAGCAGCAGATAAGCGAGCAAAACAGCCCTATTCTATTAGGCGTACACCGCAATGATGATTTATTAAAGATTGCCATTGAAGTTCGCAATAAATACTGGGCGGATTATCCCGAAAATGTAAAATCTAACGCACAAATAAGAGATTACATTATACGAGAGTATGGCGTGGCAAGAACCACCGCAGAAGAAATAGAAAAAATCGCTTGCCCTATCAACAGAAAGAAAAATTAGATTTTCCCTAACCCATTGATTTTATTATATCCTCCCTATATAGGGGGGATATTTTTTTATAACCACTCTATATCTCCCTTATATCCTACTGGTGCTTTAATGCCTCTCGTTCGAACAACTCAACGGAATAGAACGCTATTCCACAGTGTTAAACAAACGATAGGTATTTTTTATGAGCAAAACAGAAAACTTAAACCCTCAACAAAAACTAATCTCCGGTGAAATCGCTTGCCATATTGTTGGCTTTGGTCGCACCAAACTCAACGAGCTTGTAAAAGCTAAACAATTCCCACAACCGATCCGCTTTTCACAAAACTTTGTCCGTTGGGACTTAGAAGAAGTGAATGCGTGGATTGAAGAACAAAAAGCCGCACGTGCTTAAGGTGGTGGAAGATGAACGAAGCAAGAAAACCAACACAATTCTTGAAAGTGTTACACCGTTTAATTTTTTCTAGCATTAGCGGCATCGATGGTTACTCAATGGGCATGACGTCAGCGCGTAACTATATCAGTGAACTTGAACGCAATCATTTAACCGGCAAAGTGAAACGTACAACGGAAAAGACTGCGGATGGAATGGGGCAATATTACCGCTATGAAATCGCAGATGCCGAACAGTTAAAACAGGTGATTGCCATTTACAAGGCTAAGGGAGGTGAGCTTACTGCGCATGAAGAACAGCAAGCCTACTTTCGATTCCGTTAAAAGAAAAACGCCACAAGGCTCACCTAAGTGACGTTATCAAGCTATAAGGCTCGCCCAAATAGCTTTAATCATGCCTGAACAATAAAAACTTAACGCGTTACGCTTGTTGTTGAAGTTAAGTTTTTGTTTTTCGCTCAATCTTTAAAGAACGTAGAGAAAAAAAGAAATGAACTCAAAACATAGTTATTTTATACAATTTACAAAAAATTTCAATATTTCCGCTTTACAAAGTGCGGTCAATTTTGCTAAAGTTTTCGCGCAGTCGCAAAAAACGACTGCCAGCCGTGAGAAGCTGAACTATTTACATCAGGCGAACGATAGCACGCCTTTTAACCGTGCTTTTTTTATTCGTAACATTCGCACACCTCAAAGCAATGCGGATTTTGTTTTCAATCTAAATCCGATCATTCTCTCAATGGTAGAGCGTAATGAGCAGTCTTTGACTGGCTGTCTTCCATATGTGGCAGTTTTCCACCTTGTTACGTTCTACCGCCCGACCGTGGAAAGTCTAGCGGTAGTTCTTGAAAACAAACATATGGAACTTACGCAAATGTATCAATTCATTTTTGCGCTTATTCGCGCACCTCAAATCAAAATTAGACTTCTTGCCGATACTGAACAACAAGCACGCTCACGTTTTACTGATGGCGATACCTTGTTATTCGTTGGCAGAATCAACCAAAACCCACTCAAAAACAACCGCACTTCTTCAATTTATGGAAATAATCACAGCTTGCCGAAATGTGAAGATGCAGGTAGTATTGAAAGCACTACTACACGAAAGGGCAACCGCAACCCTTATCAATGCGGTATTTTTTTACCTAAAATTCATTCCTTGCACGTTCCTGAAAAATCGGGTGCGTTGTCTTATATCGAATTTGCGGTACGGTTGAGAGATCGAAATAAGGCTTTAAGCACGAATCAGATCCGCTCTTTTCGTGGAGTAGTTGAGACCGTATCGCACCCTATGGGCGATACTTCCAAAAATACTAAACACGGAAATCCAACAATGAAAATCTACCCCAAAAATAACCGCACTTTAGCGACATTTCCTACCCTTTCTGTACCTGTAACACAAGGGGGCGCAAATGTTTAATCAATCAATTTTATCTGCACTTCAAGTGATGGCGGACTTTAACGACATTAACAACTATAAGCAAATCCCTATACCAATGAGTAAGGAAAAATTAACAGACTTACGCAGTGAATCTGAAAATCTTTGCGAATCTATCGAATATGGCTTAATGCACTTAGGCGACTTAATGCAAACCCTAGGCAATCTTGCCGACACAGAGCAGGATTTTACACGGGAGGCAATGAGTAACGATAACGTGAAACATATCGGGGGATTAATCAAGGCAAACGCCTATCTTCTCAATGCGTTAAGAGAAACCGCCAGCTTAAGCGAATATTATCTTGCTGGTGGCTTAGATGGGGAGATTGAAAGAAATGATGATTAAACCGAACCTACCCTATCAATTAATCTTTGTTTATGACAATGGCGACCAATTCATAGAGGGAGAATATGGCACGCTTAGAGAGGCGTTACAGGCAAAAATCAAATGTAAGCACGAAATAGGACAAGCTGATATTTGCGGTCGAGTGTTAGAAGTGATCACGATTTTGAAGGGGGAAGAAAATGAAAGCTAAAAAAATCAAAGCATTCAAAGAACCATATACATCGACACCCGAGCAGCTAGAGAAATCTTGTAAACGGATTAAACAATTCTTAGCCTTTGCAGAAGATTATCTACACTCTGGACACTACAAAGGATTGGCGGCATCAATCGAACAAATCAAGAAAGCAGCAACAATTAGAAAGGTGGCACAACATGAAACCAAGTAACCCAATGCAACAACTTCAACAGTGGAAGAAAAACAACGAGCAAAGAAAGATAAATCAGTTCGTGAATGAAATGAACCGCACTAAGAATTTAGCAAGCGATAGTGGGGTATCAGGCAACGGCGTACACCCTAACAAGCTCAAAATTGAGCTGGTTAAAAACTGCGAAAGTGCGAAACAAATTGTGAAAGTACAGAATGTAAATTTGCATTCTGAGCAAAATACGCAAGGAAACGCACGTAGCGAGGCTAAAAGCAAATATCAAGGGAAACTCTACGCGAATCCATTAGCCTTTAAATTCGCCCAGCTTACGCGCCAATTCAAACTAATTTTGGACAGCAATCGCAAGTGTTTAGAAGTTTACCCCGATGATTTTCATCATAAGCTCAAAATGCGTGATGAAATGATGGACTTAATCGACCGATTGAAAGCGGGTGGCAAGCTCTTTAATGCACTGGCTAAATCTCAAGGGGGAACATTTTGCCGGGATAATCAAGCTACCCTAAAAGACTTCAATCAGGCTAACGGTTATCTAATCCATAAGTTTGGCGAGGTAGTGGCTCAAATTGAGCGACTAAATATTGAACGAGTTGAGGGCGAGAAATTACAGGGGGCGAGCAATGAGTAAAACCGCTTTTGTTTTAACTGCTGGCGTTCATGTTTTTGAGGGTTCTTTTATGCCGATTGTTATTGCAATGCGAGAAAGCAAAGAGGCTATTTTAGAACTTCATCGCACCTATACCCTGCAGGGGAAACTTACGAATATCAGAGCCATTAATTTAAATCATTACACGCTAGAGATTAGCTTAGGCAATGCACGTGCGCCTATTATTCACGCAGAGGGAAAAAGAGAACGTGCGGAGGCTGAGGAGGCGATAGCTCCTTTCAAAACACTCTACCCTACCGCTCAAATTCGAGTGATTCAGTTCAAGGACGCATTTTTATTTAAGCAATGCGCAGGATTGGATTAGGGATTGATGAAGAGTAAGGAGGCAAACAATGGCTAAATTAATCAATGCACCGCACCTTGCAGATCAAATTCATGAACCTTACTCTGATATTTTTATTCTTGCTGGGCGTAAAGCCTGGCAAGCATTGGATAACGGAAAGGGTCAAGAGTGGCTCTTGTTATGTTCTTTAATTCACGGATTAGATAGAAATATAAAACCAGTTATTCTTGCAGAAAAACAGTTAGAGAATATTTCATCTATTCGCATAGTCAAAGAAGATCAACAATCAGTAAAACTTGTTCAATATGGTGAGCTGGCGCAAGCTGAAATAACGGCTATTTGCCAAAACTTAGCTAAAAACTCTGATGCAATAGATGTCAAACTTCTTGATGCTGCAGCGCAGACTAAAGAAGATTTAAGTGCTTATATTCAACGCTTACGCAATGATAAAGAGACAGCAGACCTCGCAGAGCAATTAGCACCGCCAGAGAAACTAAAAGAAAAAGACGGAACGAACAAAAAATCACGAGCCTTTCAAAAGTGGTTAAATTTAGATATGGCACTACAGCGTGGTTGCAGAGAAATCTATGCTTATGATGGCAAAACGTGGAATAAACAAGAAAATGATGACTTGGAAGAGAAGGCAGTTAAATTTCTTGATGAAAATGAATTTAACTATAGCGATTCTACAATAGAGCGGTTAATCAAGACATTAAAAGCCCAATTGCCAAGAATGGGAGAAATGTCTAACGATTTGATAGCCTTTGAGAATGGCGTGTTAAATCGCAATACAATGGAATTTGAATCGCATAATCGGCAAAACTGGCTAACCTCTTGTATTCCTCATAAGTATGATAAACAGGCGACAGATACGCCACTCTTTGACAAATGGTTGAGCTTTGTATCTGATGGAAACAAAGATAAAGCAAGAAACATTCTAGCTGTTTTATATGCAATCTTAACCAATCGTTATAACTGGCAAATGTTCTTTGAAATTACAGGAAAGGGGGGAAGTGGTAAATCTGTGTTTGCCAGTATCGCTACTTTATTGGCTGGTGTAAAAAACACTGCATCAAGTAATTTAGAAAAGTTTGATGATGAACGCGGACTATCTGGACTTGAAAATAAAACGCTGATTTTATGCCCTGAACAATCAAAATATGCTGGAGACGGCAGCGGTTTAAAATCTATCACTGGCGGGGATACTGTAAGGGTGAGATATAATTATCAAGATCCATTTGATGTAAAAATCACCGCCCTAGTTATGTTGATAAATAATAGACCTTGTTCATTTACAGAGCGTTCTGGTGGGGTTGATCGAAGACGTGTTATTTTTGACTTCAAAAAGATAGTACCAGAAGATGAACGCGATCCGCATTTTATGGATAAAATCACTCTAGAAGTGGGCGGAATTATTCGCAAGGTGTTTGATTCATTCCATGATCCAAATGATGCGAAAAAGGCTTTAAAAGCACAAATGGAAAGCCAAGAGGCCTTAGAAGTAAAAAAACTATCTGATCCACTTACAGACTTCTTTGGTTATTTCTACACGACAGAGCAAACAGATGGGCTTTTTATTGGTGTTACAAACATGGGATTAGACAAAATAAGGACGCACCTTTACCCAGCATATTTAGCCTATACAAAGGCGATGAATATCGGTGAATTAGGGCTGAACAATTTTGTAATTGGGGTTGAGCAAGCCTTAAAACAGAATGGCAATAAACATGATTTCATGAAGAGACATACCAAAACTGGACGCAGGACAAATATCCATTTTAAGGATTTTGATAGTTTTCGAAATGAAATGTTTAGTTAAAAATAGCGGGTTAAATCCCGCTTTTTTATTGAGTCTTCACCTTTTGGTGAAGACTTGGTGAAGGGTTGAAAGGGTAGTATTCATCACTTAAGATATTGATTTGTAAAGAGAAAACGCCAAAGGTGAAGAGGTGAAGACTAGAACCTATAAAAAACTTTTTTAATATACTAATTATAAATTCAAGTTCATTCCGCAAGATTCACAATAATCACCGATAAGCTGCATCACAGGTTTTCTTTCTTCTAAATAATTATATCGATTGTAAGTATTTTCTAAATCGTCCCCGCCTTCTAATAAATGAGAGAGAATAGTTTCAGATACATTGCGTTCAACTTTATGAGAGGCTAAGAATGTTTTAATAAACGCACGGATGCCGTGAGCAGTTAATTTATCTTTATAGCCGATATGTTTTAGAGCAACATTTACGGTTGCTTTATTCATGGGTTGATTTTTTGATGAGCGACCAGCAAAAACAAAAGAACTATTTTCAGAAAACAGTTTCATCACTTCTAACAGCTGAATTGCTTGTGAAGATAAAGGCACAGTATGCGGTCGTTTTTTATCTGCTTGTCCTTTCATTTTTTCTTTGGGGATATTCCACAACTTGTTATCAAAATCAATTTCTGACCATTCCGCATTTACCGCCTCTTTTGGGCGTAATGCCGTTAAGAATGACCAACAAATTAATAAATAGGTTTTTTTCCCTATACGAGCATTTTCTAAGTCTTGGAATAATTTTGAGAGTTCATCAAGTTTAATAGTGGGATGTGGCGTAGATGATTTTATATAGAAGTTTTTCACGGCCAATCTGCAGTTATGACTTTCTATGATACCTTTTGTTATCGCATGATCCATAATGGCACCGACAAGCTGATGTATTTTTTTGAGCGTGTTACTTCTATCTGCTATTTTTTCATAAATGCTAACTAACTCTTTTACTTTTATTTCTGATACATGCTTATCGCCAATATAAGGGAAGATATGATTTTTCAATCGTTCCCAATTCTTTTCTCGTGTTTCTGGATTTTTAGCTTTTTCTTTGTAAATACCATTAAAGTAACTTTCTGCAACAGAATGGAAAGTATCTTTTAAACGGTTTTCATATTCTTGTTGGATGCGTATTTTTTCTTCTTGTGGATCGATACCTTTCGCAAGTAATACACGATATTCTTCACGTTTAGCACGAGCATCTGATAATGATAATTCTGGATAACCGCCTAAGGCCATTTTTGTTCTTTTCCCAGTGAGTGGTCTAGCGTAGTTAAATCGCCAGCTTTTAGAACCACTAGGTAAGATTAGCAGCAATAAGCCCTCACCATCAGATAGGGTATATTCTTTCTCTTTTGGTTTAGCATTTTTGATTTCAGTCGGAGATAAAGGTTTTACTATTCTAGCCATCTTGTAATTTCACTGATAAGGTTTTAGTAACCATTATAAGTTTTGGTTACTATTTTGGTTACTAAAATTTGCGATTAAAGACAATTAAAGACAATTAAAGACAATTAAAGACAATTAAAGACAATTAA
>ERZ1023299.98-NODE-98-length-15164-cov-40.496658_pt1 | contig 15164 bp, 7 predicted proteins | sample MGYA00380472_ERZ1023299 | MGnify/ENA primary metagenome ERZ1023299 (study PRJEB33173, sample SAMEA4830402) | metagenome | study: EMG produced TPA metagenomics assembly of the PRJEB25223 data set...
GGAGAGTTGTGAATGCCACGAGCCTTTCGATACAGATCATAGCCTAGTCTACCAAAACGGTCTATTAGGGTCACCTCAGGAACTTCAAGTAAATCAGCACCAGTAAAAACGCCCATTTGATGAAGACGTTCTACTGTCTTTTTTCCTACTCCATGAAATTTGGAAATATCCATTTGTTTGAGAAAATTCTCAGCCTGTTCAGGTAGAATCACTGTCAAACCATGAGGTTTTTGATAATCACTCGCCATTTTAGCTAAGAACTTGTTGTAGGAAATACCGGCAGAAGCAGTTAGATGGAGTTCTTGCCAGATATCTTTTTGAATGAGGCGAGCAATTTTGACCGCTGACTTGATACCGAGTTTATTTTCTGTCACATCCAAATAGGCTTCGTCAATGCTCATGGGTTCAATCAAATCTGTATAGCGCTTAAAAATAGCTCGAATCTGGAGTCCCACAGCTTTGTATTTCTCATAATTTCCTGAGATAAAGACGGCCTGGGGACAACGTTCATAAGCTTCCTTGGAACTCATGGCAGAATGGACACCAAAAGCTCGAGCCTCATAGCTACAGGTAGAAACGACTCCCCGTCCACCTGTTTGCCGAGGGTCGCTTCCAATAATGACAGGTTTTCCTCTGAGTTTAGGATTATCCTTGATTTCCACCGCAGCAAAAAAGGCATCCATGTCAATATGGATGATTTTTCTTGACAAATCATTTAACAAAGGAAAAATCAACATGCCTAGCACCTTTTTATACTCTTCGAAAATCTCTTCAAACCACGTCAGCTCTATCTGCAACCTCAAAACAGTGTTTTGAGCAATCTGCGGCTAGCTTCCTAGTTTGCTTTTCGATTTCCATTGAGTGTTACTGCTTATTTTCTTTTATTATACCCTTTTTTCTGAAAAAAAGAAAAAAGGACTTTATTTTTTCAAAAATATAATACAGTTTGAAATAAAATATAGACTGTTTTAGAAAAGAAAGTGTAAAAATAGGGATTTTTCACTTGTTGAAATCGGTTACTATATGGTATACTTGTCTCATGAATGTAACAGATGACTGTTACTAGAAAAAAGAGGACATTAATATGGTTGTTAAGACAGTTGTTGAAGCACAAGATATTTTTGACAAAGCTTGGGAAGGCTTCAAAGGCGTAGATTGGAAAGAAAAAGCAAGTGTATCACGCTTTGTACAAGCTAACTACACACCTTATGATGGAGACGAAAGCTTCCTTGCAGGACCAACAGAGCGTTCACTTCACATCAAGAAAATTGTAGAAGAAACTAAAGCACACTACGAAGAAACTCGTTTCCCAATGGACACTCGTCCAACATCTATCGCTGATATCCCTGCTGGATTTATCGACAAAGAAAATGAAGTTATCTTTGGTATCCAAAATGATGAACTCTTCAAATTGAACTTCATGCCAAAAGGTGGTATCCGTATGGCTGAAACTACTTTAAAAGAAAATGGATACGAACCAGACCCAGCTGTTCACGAAATCTTCACTAAATATGTAACAACAGTTAACGACGGTATTTTCCGTGCCTACACTTCAAATATTCGTCGCGCTCGTCATGCACACACTGTAACTGGTCTTCCAGATGCATACTCACGCGGACGTATCATCGGTGTTTACGCACGTCTTGCTCTTTACGGTGCAGACTACTTGATGCAAGAAAAAGTAAACGACTGGAATGCAATCAAAGAAATCGATGAAGAAACAATCCGTCTTCGTGAAGAAGTAAACCTTCAATACCAAGCATTGCAACAAGTTGTTCGCCTGGGTGACCTTTACGGGGTTGATGTTCGCAAACCAGCGATGAACGTGAAAGAAGCAATCCAATGGGTTAACATTGCTTTCATGGCTGTCTGCCGTGTGATTAACGGTGCTGCTACATCTCTAGGTCGTGTACCAATCGTATTGGACATCTTTGCAGAACGTGACCTTGCTCGTGGTACATTTACTGAATCAGAAATCCAAGAATTCGTTGATGATTTCGTTATGAAACTTCGTACAGTTAAATTTGCTCGTACCAAAGCTTATGACCAATTGTACTCAGGTGACCCAACCTTTATCACAACTTCTATGGCTGGTATGGGTAACGACGGTCGTCACCGTGTTACTAAGATGGACTACCGTTTCTTGAACACTCTTGACAACATCGGTAACTCACCAGAACCAAACTTGACAGTTCTTTGGACTGACAAATTGCCATACAACTTCCGTCGCTACTGTATGCACATGAGCCACAAACACTCTTCTATCCAATACGAAGGTGTAACAACAATGGCTAAAGACGGATATGGTGAAATGAGCTGTATCTCATGCTGTGTGTCTCCACTTGATCCAGAAAATGAAGAACAACGCCACAACATCCAGTACTTCGGTGCTCGTGTAAACGTTCTTAAAGCCCTTCTTACTGGTTTGAATGGTGGTTACGACGATGTTCACAAAGACTACAAAGTATTTGACATCGATCCTATTCGTGACGAAGTTCTTGAATTTGAATCAGTTAAAGCGAACTTTGAAAAATCTCTTGACTGGTTGACTGACACTTACGTAGATGCCTTGAACATCATCCACTACATGACTGATAAGTACAACTACGAAGCTGTTCAAATGGCCTTCTTGCCAACTAAACAACGTGCCAACATGGGATTCGGTATTTGTGGATTTGCTAACACTGTTGATACATTGTCAGCGATTAAATACGCTACAGTTAAACCAATCCGTGATGAAGATGGCTACATCTACGATTACGAAACAATCGGTGACTACCCACGCTGGGGTGAAGATGACCCACGTTCAAACGAATTGGCAGAATGGTTGATCGAAGCTTACACAACTCGTCTACGTAGCCACAAACTATACAAAGACGCAGAAGCTACAGTATCACTTTTGACAATCACATCTAACGTTGCTTACTCTAAACAAACTGGTAACTCACCAGTTCACAAAGGTGTATACCTCAACGAAGATGGTTCTGTGAACTTGTCTAAACTTGAATTCTTCTCACCAGGTGCTAACCCATCTAACAAAGCTAAAGGTGGTTGGTTGCAAAACTTGAACTCACTTTCTAGCCTTGACTTTAGTTATGCAGCTGACGGTATCTCATTGACTACACAAGTATCACCTCGCGCTCTTGGTAAGACTCGTGATGAACAAGTTGATAACTTGGTAACAATCCTTGATGGTTACTTCGAAAACGGTGGACAACACGTTAACTTGAACGTTATGGACTTGAACGATGTTTACGAAAAAATCATGTCAGGCGAAGACGTTATCGTACGTATCTCTGGATACTGTGTAAACACTAAATACCTCACTCCAGAACAAAAAACTGAATTGACACAACGTGTCTTCCACGAAGTTCTTTCAATGGATGACGCCTTGGATGCATTGAGCTAATCAAGTTCTTGAATAATAAAAAGGGCTCTTTGTCAACTGTAGTGGGTTGAAGAAAAGCTAAGCTCGAGAAAGGACAAATTTTGTCCTTTCTTTTTTGATGTTCAGAGCGATGAAAATCCGTTTTTTGAAGTTTTCAAAGTTCCGAAAACCAAAGGCATTGCGCTTGATGTCTTTGATGAGTTTGTTAGTGGCCTCAAGTTTAGCGTTAGAATAAGGCAATTCAATGGCGTTAGTGATGTAGTTTTTATAGCGAATAAATGTGCTCAAAGTGGTTTTAAAGGTGCGGTTGAGATGAGGTAACGTGTCTTGAATTAAGCCCCAAAACTGGTCAGTATTCTTCTCTTGTAGATGAAATAGGAGTAGTTGATACAGGTCATAGTAATCTTTAAGTTCAGGTACTAGAGTAAAGATTTTCTTCAGACACTCCCTAGGAGTTAAGGTCTCTCTGAAAGTTCTAGCATAGAAAGGCTTAAGAGAGAGTTTCCGACTATCTTTTAGGATAAATTTCCAGTAATATTTAAGAGCTCTGTATTCCAGAGATTTATCATCAAATTGCTTCATGATGTTGATTCTAGTCTGATTAAGAGCCCTGCTCATGTGTTGGACAATGTGGAAACGATCGAGAACAATTTTAGCATTGGGAAATAATTTCTTAATGAGAGGGATATAACTTCCAGACATATCAACAGTGACGACTTTAACTTTTTTTCTAGCTTCTTTCGAGTACTTGAAGAAATGATTTCGGATGGTTGTTTGACGTCTGTTATCAAGAATGGTCATGATTTTCTTAGTGTTGAAATCCTGAGCAATGAAAGCCAATTTCCCCTTCTGGTAGGAGAATTCATCCCAGGAGAGGATTTCAGGCAAAGTGGTGTAATCCTCTTGGAAATGAAATTGCTTGAGCTTACGATAGACGGTAGAGGTAGAGGTAGAGATGGCTAATTTAGAAGCGATATGTGTAAGAGCCTCTCTGTTGAGTAGGAGTTGGGCAATTTTCTGTCTCACCATTTCCGAGATTTGGCAATTTTTCTGAACGAGAGTTGTTTCAGCTACAGTGACTTTCCGACAGGACTTGCATTGAAATCGTCTCTTTTTCAAATGAATGAGGCTAGGGAAACCACCAATCTCGATAAAAGGGATTTTAGAAGGCTTTTGGAAGTCGTATTTGATTTGTTTTCCTTTACAGTGTTTACATTTAGGTGGGTGATAATCAAGTGTAGCGAAGACTTCGATATGGGTATCGTGCTGAATGGCTTTATTTAAGGTGATGTTTTTGTCTTTTATTCCGATGAGTAATGTGGTATGATTGATGTGTTCCATAAGATACTTTCTAATGAGTTGTTTAGGCGCTTTTCATTATAAATCTTATGGGACTTTTTTGATACTCAAAAAGCCCTATAATCTCCACAGTGGGATTTACCCACTACAGAAATTATAGAGCCAGAAAAAACACTTTTGTTCACTAGCAGAAACTAGAGAGCAGAAGTGTTTTTCTGTTCAGATTTACCCAAAACTGGGAAATATGGGGATAAGAATAGAGATGGCTTAGGAAGCCCCTTTTTGTGTGTAGACAGTACGATGAACTTATAACAAATAGTGAGCCTTTTTAGCAATCATTGCGACCCGTTTGTCAAAAGCCTCTTTTCGGATATCTACAATTGTCTGATAGATGAGACGCTGTTGGCTAACATGCAAATCTAAGGCAATCGTCAAAAAGTGATGTTTCCCTTTGGGATACTGCTTTTTAACGTAAGGCAGGTATTCTTTCGTTGTAATAATAATCAATGGCTCTGTCAAATGCTCCTCTGAAGGAGGAGGACTAATTAGAATATTGTATCCTGTAACAGAGGCAACTTTGTCAGTAAAATTCCGTAAAATAATGGACTTTATTAAGTTTACATCTGCTTGATTATTTAAAATGATAAAAATCGGGATAGCAGGTAGTGAGGAAAAGATGGTTTCTGTCAAGTAGAGTGAGAAAAGGTACAGCCGATGCTGGTCGATAACTCCTTCAATCTTCTGCTCAGTCATCCACTCTTGAACAATTGCTTTCGAAATATGATACAGTGGCTTGTCGCTTTCAATCCCATAATGTTCGTAATAATTATAATAGGGAACTAGATTTTGTAAACCAAACAAAAACGTTCTTGTTAAGAAAGTCAGTGCTGTTAAAAAAGAAAGAGAATTCGAAATGTCATTTCCTAAGATATTCTTGAACTTGGATAGTAGATGCTTTCCTCTTGTATGCTGAAGAATCAGTTGAATAGTATGAGTCTTTTTTTCTTGATTCCATTTGTCCTTGGAAAACGAAGAATTAGCAGAACAATAAACCAAAAAGATATAATCCAGTTCTTCCTGAGTAAAAGTCATGTTGGCATGTGGCTCTAAGTAAGTTTGGCAATGTTCCATCAAAATCGGATACATAAAGAGGTTTTTTAATTTTTCAAACTCTTTGGACTCAGGGAACTCAAGTGGAAATTCCCGACGTTTCCAAGTGAGTGCCACTAGTATGCTAAAATGAACATACTCGTCAGGTGTGATTTCTAACAGTTCATGACTGAGTTGAGAATTAGACTGCACAATCATATGTGTGACCCAATCCATACTTCCATCATTCAAATCATAAATCTCAATACCAAAATGAAACTGGAGGAGTGCAATTAAAAAACGAATGCGATATTCAGGACCAACTACTTGATTTTTCACAAGGTCCAAACCTACTGAACGTAGTAACAAGCCACACTTTTGTCGTACGCGGTAGCCTGTTGCGATGGAAATATACTCTTTTTGTGTAAATTCGTTAAAGCTTTGATTACCTTGTAGTAGAAAGAAGCGGAGTATTTTTAAAATAGTTGATTGGTTATAAAGCTGATGGAAGTAATAATTCGTTTGATGAGAATGGTGTTCGATTAATTGAACTTGTTGCGTATCTAAATTAAATGTCAACTCTTCCTCGAATGTTTCTTGTAATTCCTGCAAAATGCTTAGGAGACTTTTAGATTGTAATGAAGTTAAAGTAGACAGTTCATCTAGTTCAATAGACCGAATATCCAATAATATATTTAAAATGGTAATTTTATCTGTAATTCTTTTTTCAATGTATTTGTTTAGCATAGTTACCGAATCTTAGTTGCATATAGATAATTTTAATTATTATAATACAAAAGAAACTAATTGTCTTGTCAAAAAGGTTGTGGAATTTCCGACTTTATTGATAAAACAGCATGTAATAAAAGGCATTTTAAAGATAGTAATGAGTATTGGTGGAGTTTTATGGCTTATTTTTTTTATTAGAAAATATTTTTTTATCAAATATTGTCGTTCTATAAAAAAATATGTGATAAGAATATCTATTGTGATGGAAGTTGTTTTAATTTATACTAGGATAGTTAATAGTAATACTATACTATACTATATTGTATACAAGTGTGTCATTGCCAGGTTGAGAAGATAGCTATAACGCACTTTTATACGCTTTTGCTACGTTTGTTAGTGAACGGATTAACTCAGTGAGATAAATTTTATCAGAACATAAGTAATCCGTTTCTTCGTGTATACAGATTGAAAGTACCTATGAATCATAGAAGGATTAACTTGTTCTATGAATAATGCTTAACAGGGAGACACACATGAAAAAAGTAAGAAAGATATTTCAGAAGGCAGTTGCAGGACTGTGCTGTATATCTCAGTTGACAGCTTTTTCTTCGATAGTTGCTTTAGCAGAAACGCCTGAAACCAGTCCAGCGATAGGAAAAGTAGTGATTAAGGAGACAGGCGAAGGAGGAGCGCTTCTAGGAGATGCCGTCTTTGAGTTGAAAAACAATACGGATGGCACAACTGTTTCGCAAAGGACAGAGGCGCAAACAGGAGAAGCGATATTTTCAAACATAAAACCTGGGACATACACCTTGACAGAAGCCCAACCTCCAGTTGGTTATAAACCCTCTACTAAACAATGGACTGTTGAAGTTGAGAAGAATGGTCGGACGACTGTCCAAGGTGAACAGGTAGAAAATCGAGAAGAGGCTCTATCTGACCAGTATCCACAAACAGGGACTTATCCAGATGTTCAAACACCTTATCAGATTATTAAGGTAGATGGTTCGGAAAAAAACGGACAGCACAAGGCGTTGAATCCGAATCCATATGAACGTGTGATTCCAGAAGGTACACTTTCAAAGAGAATTTATCAAGTGAATAATTTGGATGATAACCAATATGGAATCGAATTGACGGTTAGTGGGAAAACAGTGTATGAACGAAAAGATAAGTCTGTGCCGCTGGATGTCGTTATCTTGCTCGATAACTCAAATAGTATGAGTAACATTCGAAACAAGAATGCTCGACGTGCGGAAAGAGCTGGTGAGGCGACACGTTCTCTTATTGATAAAATTACATCTGATCCAGAAAATAGGGTAGCGCTTGTGACTTATGCTTCCACTATCTTTGATGGGACCGAGTTTACAGTAGAAAAAGGGGTAGCAGATAAAAACGGAAAACGATTGAATGATTCTCTTTTTTGGAATTATGATCAGACGAGTTTTACAACCAATACCAAAGATTATAGTTATTTAAAGCTGACTAATGATAAGAATGACATTGTAGAATTAAAAAATAAGGTACCTACCGAGGCAGAAGATCATGATGGAAATAGATTGATGTACCAATTCGGTGCCACTTTTACTCAGAAAGCTTTGATGAAGGCAGATGAGATTTTGACACAACAAGCGAGACAAAATAGTCAAAAAGTCATTTTCCATATTACGGATGGTGTCCCAACTATGTCGTATCCGATTAATTTTAATCATGCTACGTTTGCTCCATCATATCAAAATCAACTAAATGCATTTTTTAGTAAATCTCCTAATAAAGATGGAATACTATTAAGTGATTTTATTACGCAAGCAACTAGTGGAGAACATACAATTGTACGCGGAGATGGGCAAAGTTACCAGATGTTTACAGATAAGACAGTTTATGAAAAAGGTGCTCCTGCAGCTTTCCCAGTTAAACCTGAAAAATATTCTGAAATGAAGGCGGTTGGTTATGCAGTTATAGGCGATCCAATTAATGGTGGATATATTTGGCTTAATTGGAGAGAGAGTATTCTGGCTTATCCGTTTAATTCTAATACTGCTAAAATTACCAATCATGGTGCCCCTACAAGATGGTACTATAACGGGAATATTGCTCCTGATGGGTATGATGTCTTTACGGTAGGTATTGGTATTAACGGAGATCCTGGTACGGATGAAGCAACGGCTACTAGTTTTATGCAAAGTATTTCTAGTAAACCTGAAAACTATACCAATGTTACTGACACGACAAAAATATTGGAACAGTTGAATCGTTATTTCCACACCATCGTAACTGAAAAGAAATCAATTGAGAATGGTACGATTACAGATCCGATGGGTGAGTTAATTGATTTGCAATTGGGCACAGATGGAAGATTTGATCCAGCAGATTACACTTTAACTGCAAACGATGGTAGTCGCTTGGAGAATGGACAAGCTGTAGGTGGTCCACAAAATGATGGTGGCTTGCTAAAAAATGCAAAAGTGTTCTATGATACGACTGAGAAAAGGATTCGTGTAACAGGTTTGTACCTTGGAACGGGTGAAAAAGTTACATTGACTTATAATGTTCGCTTGAATGACCAATTTGTAAGCAATAAATTCTATGACACGAATGGTCGAACAACCCTACACCCTAAGGAAGTAGAAAAGAACACAGTGCGCGACTTCCCGATTCCTAAGATTCGTGATGTGCGAAAATATCCAGCAATTACGATTGCAAAAGAGAAAAAACTTGGTGAAATTGAGTTTATTAAGATCAATAAGAATGATAAAAAACCACTGAGAGATGCGGTCTTTAGTCTTCAAAAACAACATCCGGATTATCCAGATATTTATGGAGCTATTGATCAAAATGGCACTTATCAAAATGTGAGAACAGGTGAAGATGGTAAGTTGACCTTTAAAAATCTGTCAGATGGGAAATATCGATTATTTGAAAATTCTGAACCAGCTGGTTATAAACCCGTTCAAAATAAGCCTATCGTTGCCTTCCAAATAGTAAATGGAGAAGTCAGAGATGTGACTTCAATCGTTCCACAAGATATACCAGCGGGTTACGAGTTTACGAATGATAAGCACTATATTACCAATGAACCTATTCCTCCAAAGAGAGAATATCCTCGAACTGGTGGTATCGGAATGTTGCCATTCTATCTGATAGGTTGCATGATGATGGGAGGAGTTCTATTATACACACGGAAACATCCGTAAAGTGTAGAAATGATAATATCTATGTTCTGAACAATACTTTTAAGAAGTAGCACTCAAGAAGAGATTTAAGTTTACTTGGTGAAACCAGTTTTCTTCGCCAAGTAAACCACCATTGAAAGGGGAGATGTTTTCGAAAACTTGCACAGAAAAAGGATTATTATTGTCATGTGTAATTCATTACATTGCTCACAGTTGATTTTAAGAGATAAATAAGGAGAAATCATGAAATCAATCAACAAATTTTTAACAATGCTTGCTGCCTTATTATTGACAGCGAGTAGCCTGTTTTCAGCTGCAACAGTTTTTGCGGCTGGGACGACAACAACATCTGTTACCGTTCATAAACTATTGGCAACAGATGGGGATATGGATAAAATTGCAAATGAGTTAGAAACAGGTAACTATGCTGGTAATAAAGTGGGTGTTCTACCTGCAAATGCAAAAGAAATTGCCGGTGTTATGTTCGTTTGGACAAATACTAATAATGAAATTATTGATGAAAATGGCCAAACTCTAGGAGTGAATATTGATCCACAAACATTTAAACTCTCAGGGGCAATGCCGGCAACTGCAATGAAAAAATTAACAGAAGCTGAAGGAGCTAAATTTAACACGGCAAATTTACCAGCTGCTAAGTATAAAATTTATGAAATTCACAGTTTATCAACTTATGTCGGTGAAGATGGAGCAACCTTAACAGGTTCTAAAGCAGTTCCAATTGAAATTGAATTACCATTGAACGATGTTGTGGATGCGCATGTGTATCCAAAAAATACAGAAGCAAAGCCAAAAATTGATAAAGATTTCAAAGGTAAAGCAAATCCAGATACACCACGTGTAGATAAAGATACACCTGTGAACCACCAAGTTGGAGATGTTGTAGAGTACGAAATTGTTACAAAAATTCCAGCACTTGCTAATTATGCAACAGCAAACTGGAGCGATAGAATGACTGAAGGTTTGGCATTCAACAAAGGTACAGTGAAAGTAACTGTTGATGATGTTGCACTTGAAGCAGGTGATTATGCTCTAACAGAAGTAGCAACTGGTTTTGATTTGAAATTAACAGATGCTGGTTTAGCTAAAGTGAATGACCAAAACGCTGAAAAAACTGTGAAAATCACTTATTCGGCAACATTGAATGACAAAGCAATTGTAGAAGTACCAGAATCTAATGATGTAACATTTAACTATGGTAATAATCCAGATCACGGGAATACTCCAAAGCCGAATAAGCCAAATGAAAACGGCGATTTGACATTGACCAAGACATGGGTTGATGCTACAGGTGCACCAATTCCGGCTGGAGCTGAAGCAACGTTCGATTTGGTTAATGCTCAGACTGGTAAAGTTGTACAAACTGTAACTTTGACAACAGACAAAAATACAGTTACTGTTAACGGATTGGATAAAAATACAGAATATAAATTCGTTGAACGTAGTATAAAAGGGTATTCAGCAGATTATCAAGAAATCACTACAGCTGGAGAAATTGCTGTCAAGAACTGGAAAGACGAAAATCCAAAACCACTTGATCCAACAGAGCCAAAAGTTGTTACATATGGTAAAAAGTTTGTCAAAGTTAATGATAAAGATAATCGTTTAGCTGGGGCAGAATTTGTAATTGCAAATGCTGATAATGCTGGTCAATATTTAGCACGTAAAGCAGATAAAGTGAGTCAAGAAGAGAAGCAGTTGGTTGTTACAACAAAGGATGCTTTAGATAGAGCAGTTGCTGCTTATAACGCTCTTACTGCACAACAACAAACTCAGCAAGAAAAAGAGAAAGTTGACAAAGCTCAAGCTGCTTATAATGCTGCTGTGATTGCTGCCAACAATGCATTTGAATGGGTGGCAGATAAGGACAATGAAAATGTTGTGAAATTAGTTTCTGATGCACAAGGTCGCTTTGAAATTACAGGCCTTCTTGCAGGTACATATTACTTAGAAGAAACAAAACAGCCTGCTGGTTATGCATTACTAACTAGCCGTCAGAAATTTGAAGTCACTGCAACTTCTTATTCAGCGACTGGACAAGGCATTGAGTATACTGCTGGTTCAGGTAAAGATGACGCTACAAAAGTAGTCAACAAAAAAATCACGATCCCACAAACGGGTGGTATTGGTACAATTATCTTTGCTGTAGCAGGGGCTGTGATTATGGGTATTGCAGTGTACGCATATGTTAAAAACAACAAAGATGAGGATCAACTTGCTTAAGTAAGAGAGAAAGGAGCCATTGATGACAATGCAGAAAATGCAGAAAATGATTAGTCGTATCTTCTTTGTTATGGCTCTGTGTTTTTCTCTTGTATGGGGTGCACATGCAGTCCAAGCGCAAGAAGATCACACGTTGGTCTTGCAATTGGAGAACTATCAGGAGGTGGTTAGTCAATTGCCATCTCGTGATGGTCATCGGTTGCAGGTATGGAAGTTGGATGATTCGTATTCCTATGATAATCGGGTGCAAATTGTGAGAGACTTGCATTCGTGGGATGAGAATAAACTTTCTTCTTTCAAAAAGACTTCGTTTGAGATGACCTTCCTTGAGAATCAGATTGAAGTATCTCATATTCCAAATGGTCTTTACTATGTTCGCTCTATTATCCAGACGGATGCGGTTTCTTATCCAGCTGAATTTCTTTTTGAAATGACAGATCAGACGGTAGAGCCTTTGGTCATTGTAGCGAAAAAAGCAGATACGGTGACAACAAAGGTGAAGCTGATAAAGGTGGATCAAGACCACAATCGCTTGGAGGGTGTCGGCTTTAAATTGGTATCAGTAGCAAGAGATGGTTCTGAAAAAGAGGTTCCCTTGATTGGAGAATACCGTTACAGTTCTTCTGGTCAAGTAGGGAGAACTCTCTATACTGATAAAAATGGAGAGATTGTTGTGACAAATCTTCCTCTTGGGACCTATCGTTTCAAGGAGGTGGAGCCACTGGCAGGCTATACTGTTACGACGATGGATACGGATGTCCAGTTGGTAGATCATCAGCTGGTGACGATTACGGTTGTCAATCAGAAATTACCACGTGGCAATGTTGACTTTATGAAGGTGGATGGTAGGACCAATACCTCTCTTCAAGGGGCAATGTTCAAAGTCATGAAAGAAGAAAACGGACACTATACTCCTGTTCTTCAAAATGGTAAGGAAGTAGTTGTGGCATCAGGGAAAGATGGTCGTTTCCGAGTGGAAGGTCTAGAGTATGGGACATACTATTTATGGGAGCTCCAAGCTCCAACTGGTTATGTTCAATTAACATCGCCTGTTTCCTTTACAATCGGGAAAGATACTCGTAAGGAACTGGTAACAGTGGTTAAAAATAACAAGCGACCACGGATTGATGTGCCAGATACAGGGGAAGAAACCTTGTATATCTTGATGCTTGTTGCCATTTTGTTGTTTGGTAGTGGCTATTATCTTACGAAAAAAACAAATAACTGATATTCAATGTACATCATTATGAAAAAGATAGCAGGCTGAAGGGAAGACCAGAGTACTCTGAGGTGATGTTAATCAGGAATCATGGTGATTTGGCATGAATCATAATAACGGATATGAGGCTGGGCAGATTGTGCCAGCCTCATTGTGGGTTATTGTTTGTAAAACGATAGGACTGGTCTGGTAATCATTTTAGGAATGGACAGGACTGGGATTCTGATTTAAAATGGATGGTGAATCAGAAAGAAATGAGATTTTCTCGTTTCTCTTAGCAGATAGGATTGTCTGTTAGGAAAAGCGATAAAATGATGAGTTTGAAGTTAAAGGAATGCTGATAAAAAATGGCAAAAACAAAAAAGCAAAAACGAAACAATCTCCTATTAGGAGTGGTATTTTTCATTGGAATGGCGGTAATGGCGTATCCGCTGGTGTCTCGCTTGTATTATCGAGTGGAATCAAATCAACAAATTGCTGACTTTGATAAGGAAAAAGCAACGTTGGATGAGGCTGACATTGATGAACGAATGAAATTGGCACAAGCCTTCAATGACTCTTTGAATAATGTAGTGAGTGGCGATCCTTGGTCGGAAGAAATGAAGAAAAAAGGGCGAGCAGAGTATGCACGCATGTTAGAAATCCATGAGCGGATGGGGCATGTGGAAATCCCTGCTATTGATGTAGATTTGCCGGTTTATGCTGGTACTGCTGAAGAGGTATTGCAGCAAGGCGCTGGACATCTAGAGGGAACTTCTCTACCGATCGGAGGCAATTCGACCCATGCGGTGATTACGGCACATACAGGTTTGCCAACGGCTAAGATGTTTACGGATTTGACCAAACTTAAAGTTGGGGATAAGTTTTATGTGCACAATATCAAGGAAGTGATGGCCTATCAAGTGGATCAAGTAAAGGTGATTGAGCCGACGAACTTTGATGATTTATTGATTGTACCAGGTCATGATTATGTGACCTTGCTGACCTGTACGCCATACATGATCAATACCCATCGTCTATTGGTTCGGGGGCATCGGATACCGTACGTAGCAGAGGTTGAGGAAGAATTTATTGCGGCAAACAAACTCAGTCATCTCTATCGCTACCTGTTTTATGTGGCAGTTGGTTTGATTGTGATTCTTTTATGGATTATTCGACGCTTGCGCAAGAAGAAACGGCAATCAGAAAGAGCTTTGAAAGCATTGAAGGAAGCTACTAAGGAAGTGAAGGTAGAGGATGAGTAAGAGTAGATATTCACGGAAAAAGAGCGTGAAAAAGAAGAAAAATCCGTTCATTCTTCTTCTGATTTTTTTGGTGGGGCTTGCCGTTGCGATGTATCCCTTGGTGTCTCGTTATTATTATCGTATTGAGTCAAACGAGGTTATTAAAGAGTTTGATGAGACGGTTTCCCAGATGGATAAGGCGGAACTTGAGGAGCGTTGGCGCTTGGCTCAAGCCTTCAATGCGACCTTGAAACCATCTGAAATCCTCGATCCTTTTACAGATCAGGAAAAGAAACAGGGAGTTTCAGAATATGCTAACATGCTAAAAGTTCATGAGCGTATCGGATATGTAGAAATTCCTGCGATTGAACAGGAAATCCCCATGTATGTTGGCACAAGTGAAGACATTCTTCAGAAAGGGGCAGGGCTGTTAGAAGGGGCTTCGCTGCCTGTTGGAGGTGAAAATACCCATACAGTGATCACTGCTCACAGAGGATTGCCAACGGCAGAATTGTTCAGTCAATTGGATAAGATGAAGAAAGGGGATATCTTTTATCTTCACGTTTTAGACCAGGTTTTGGCCTATCAAGTGGATCAGATAGTGACGGTGGAGCCGAATGATTTTGAGCCTGTTCTGATTCAACATGGACAAGATTATGCGACTTTACTGACTTGTACGCCATACATGATTAACAGCCACCGTTTGTTGGTACGTGGGAAACGGATTCCATATACAGCGCCGATTGCTGAGCGGAATCGAGCGGTGAGAGAGCGTGGGCAATTCTGGTTGTGGTTATTACTAG
>ERZ1023299.101-NODE-101-length-15070-cov-625.798268_pt1 | contig 15070 bp, 6 predicted proteins | sample MGYA00380472_ERZ1023299 | MGnify/ENA primary metagenome ERZ1023299 (study PRJEB33173, sample SAMEA4830402) | metagenome | study: EMG produced TPA metagenomics assembly of the PRJEB25223 data set...
ATAAAATCTTTATTGCCGCAGGTGCAGAATGGCGTAATCCAGGTTGTTCAATGTGCTTAGGAATGAACGACGACCGTTTAGGCGAATGGGAACGCTGTGCTTCCACGTCGAACCGTAACTTTGAGGGGCGTCAAGGTCGTAATGGACGTACCCATTTAGTAAGTCCTGCAATGGCAGCGGCGGCAGGAATGTTCGGTAAATTTGTTGATATTCGTGAAGTGGCATTAAATTAAAGTGCAAAAAGAGGAAAAAGAAAAATGGCAGGATTTAAACAACTTTCAGGCTTAGTCGTTCCATTGGATGCGGCGAATGTAGATACTGATGCAATTATTCCAAAACAATTTTTACAAGCCATCACTCGCGTAGGTTTCGGCAAACATTTATTCCACGAATGGCGTTATTTAGATGTGGACGGCACTAAGCCAAATCCAGAATTTGTCTTGAATTATCCACAATATCAAGGTGCGACGATTTTGCTCGCACGTAAAAACCTTGGTTGTGGTTCTTCTCGTGAACACGCCCCTTGGGCATTAGCAGACTACGGCTTTAAAGTAATGATCGCCCCAAGTTTTGCAGATATTTTCTACAACAACAGCTTAAATAATCATATGTTACCGATTCGTTTAAGCGAAGAAGAAGTAGAAGAAATCTTCCAATGGGTATGGGCAAATGATGGCAAACAAATTCACGTAGATTTAGAAGCAATGACGGTTACTGTAAGCGACAAAGTTTATACTTTTGAACTGGATGAATTTCGCCGCCATTGTTTGTTAAACGGATTGGACAATATCGGCTTAACCCTGCAGCACGAAGAAAAAATCTCCGCATACGAGAAAAATATTCCAGCGTTCTTGCGTTAAAAATAAAAAATGAGCTGATTTTTCACCGCACTTAATCACTGAATTTCATTCAAAAATAAAGCCCTGTAATACACAGGGCTTTGTCGTCTATAACGCTAATTCAAACAGGCTGATTAAAAACTAAAACTTAGTTTCACTTCTGCTGTTTTTTGTTTTTCCGCTTGTTTTGCTTTTGTTAATCCACCAATTAGACTTAATTTCACATTATGATATTTCAATTTAAGTCCCGCGTTATATTGCTGTTGATTTTCCACGTTGTAAGCAAAATCATATCTATTTACATTAATTTTGCCGCTGCCTTGATTTGCATCATATCGAGCAGACAAAATTGGCGTAACGGAAAACTCGCCTAAGTGATAAGTATAACTTAAATCAACTTGAGCAAAGGCTGTTTTGACAGATATTGGATTTACTTTAATGCGATCTTGAGCTAATGCAAAATTAGCGTTTGATAAGTAACTATAACGAACTCCTACAGTTGGTTTAACAGCAAAATTGCCAAGATTAAATGCTTTGCCTGCGGTTAAACCAAATTGTGCAGTATGGCGAGCAAATTTCGCATTATGATTAGTTTGTAAGTTGCTTTGGAAATTACCATAGCCTAAATCCACCGCTAAATACCAATGATTATCCATATAATATTTAGAATAGAGATTTGCTTGTGCTAAGGTATTTTTACTGCTTGCCTTATCAAAGTTGTTACTATTGCGAACATAAGTAAACACGCCACCTAACTGAACATTGCTTGAGATTGTTTGATCCCAACCAAGTTGAGTTTGCGTACTTTTAGAACTAAAACGACGATATTGACTTGAGGAATAATTTTCTTTCATTGAAGTATTAGATACCCAAACGTTATATTGCCCCTCGTTATTCATTTCTAACTGGCTAATATGTTGAGAAACGGCTTTCCCTACATTTAATGCAACAAATTGTGCTTTTGCCATGGCATCAGAAAGTACCGCATTGGTGTTTGTACTTGTGAGATCGCGTAATGGTACGACTGTAGAACGATCGCTGCCAATTGTAGCTGGTTCGACATTATGTGGAGCCGAGCTAACATCCCTTCTAGATCTACGCTTCGATTTACTGCGTTTTGAATTACCAGCTACTGTTGTTTCTTCAGCAGTTTCTGTCATTGCGGTTGCAGATCCAGTATTTGTTGAATTCTCTGGTGCAGATTGTTCAGTGACTGCTGTTGCACTTGTTTGCGATTGAGGCTCTTTTGTATTAATAGTCGAAACATTTTCACGAGTAGGCTCTGCTTGCGGTTTAGTTTTAGGCTGTTCCTGTTTCGGAGACGCTTGAGAAGCCACTTTAGGGGTTTCTTGAGCTTCCTTGTTTTCTACTTTAGCCGTTTCTGTTTCTACTTTAGCTGTTTTCTCTGTTTCTGTTGGTTGAGAAACTTTATTTTTTGGTTGATTTTCTGATACTACAGGCGTTACAGGTTCAGCGTTAGTTTTTTCACTTGGTTGAGTTTCTTCCGCTGGTTTACCGTTCGGTGTAGTTGTATCTGCCGCAGTAACTGTTGTCGGTTGTGTTTGCGGTTGAGCTTCTTCTACTTTCGTATTAGTCGGAACTTCTTTAGGAGCATCTGCTTTCAGTTTAGTGTCAGGCTTTTTAGAAATCACTTTTTGGGCTTCTTGAATTTCATCTTTTTCTACTTTAGTTTCTACTTTAGTCTTTTCCTCTTTTTCTACCGTAGCTGTTTCTTTTGTTTCTGTTGGTTGAGAAACTTTATTTTCAGCTTGATTTTCTGATGCGGCTACACTCTCTGTAGGTTCAGGCTTTGTTTCAGCCGTTTGAGTTTCCTCGGTTTTGCCCTCACTTTGGGTGGCTTCATTTGTTTGAGTGTTAGCCTTTACATTTGGTTGAGCTTCTTCTGCAACTTTTCCATTTTGAGCTGTTGTCTCGGCGGCTTCTTGCTCGTTTTTCTCTACTGATGCACTTTCTTGCGGATTATTTTTATCCACAGTTTCAGTTGTCTCTGATGGAACACTTTCTGAATTTGAAGTATCAGTTTGTGTTGTGGTATCAGATTTTGAAGCAGTTTCAGAATGCTCGTGAGACGGAACACCATTTTGATTTTGCGATGCCGCATTTGCGGTTGTAGCTGGTGCAGGTGGTGCTGGTGGAACTGGTGCTTCATCAACACGAGCGGTTTCTTCATTCTTACTTGATACGCTAGGTGCATCAGCTTGAATATCATTAGGTGTTGTGATATTTGGCGTATCGACAATTTGATTTCTTCTTTCTACTTCTGGGTTATATAAATCGTAACGTCCATTGTTTTCACGTAATTTGTATTTCCAAGCACCTCGATCAACACTGCCATTTGCTAATGTCACTTTTAAATCATTTCTTGTAGCTTTTGAAGCATCAAAAAGCGTGAGTTCATTATGATTTGGCTCGCCTGTTTTATCTGCTACTTGTAATGTAAAGTTACCTGTGGCGGATTTATTTACAACAACTTTGTCACTTTTATTATTGGTAAAATCAACCCAATAATAGAAAGAACCGTTACCTGATAAGCTATTCACTGTCAGTGTGTTATATGTAGTTACTTTATTAGCATCGTTTTGTGCATTTAAATGAATATGCCCATTGGTTAAATTTAACTGATTAACATTGCTATTGCCTGTTAAATGCCAATGGCTATTTTCTTTTAAATTAACTTGGCTAGTTCCAATGCTTTGAATTGTGCCGAATAAGTTAGCCTTGCCTAAGGTAAAGCTTGCATTTTCGGTTAAATTTACATTGCCGCGTAGATTGGTTGGATTAAAACTATTGAGTGCTTTTTCCGATAAATTGCTATTATGGCAAGTTACATAGCCCGTATAGTCAGAACGTACACTAACGGTATCGCCTGTTTTATAGCCAATATGCACTTGTGCATTATCAGAAGCTGTGATATTTGAAGTAATATTTGCAACATTGCGACCTGAATAAAGGGTTGCGTTATTGGTTACATTAATATTTGTTGCTTTAAAATTGCGGTTAATCCAGTCGTCTTCTACCACCACTTCATTATTTTCAGCAAAGTGAGGATCTTTATTTGTTGAAGAAATATTTGCAATATCTCTTGCGTGCGGTGTTGGTCTGCCAGAAAGGAATAATGTGCCTTTTTCAACCTTTAAATCGCCATTAAGGTTTGTTCCGCCTGTTAATAAAAAACGATTTTGATCGGTTTTGCCATTAAAGGTAACGTTTAATTTGCCGTTTTGATCTGCTTTAGTTGCTTCCTCGCCAAAATAACCATTAAAGCCATTCATACGCTCGTTGTTGATATGGTTCATTACATTTATTTTAGCTTCATTTTCAGATTGCCCCATATATAGCCAATTTTCGTTGCTTTCTCCACTGTTTTGAGGCAATTCTGAACGAGTGCTAGCACCTGTTTTTAATGCGTAATAGGATCTGTTATCCTGATTAAAATACAGCTGCCCTCCAAGTGGTACTCGTCTAGGTAAGAAAGGATTATCTTCATTTTGCTGTGGTATATCGTATATTCGCTTAATTTGACTTGTACTTGTAATCAAATTATCCCCAGTAATTGTTACCGTAGAGGTTTTGCTGGTATTGTGATTTACTATTCTTGCCCCATCATCAATATTTCTGATGTGATCAAAGGTTAGTGAATTACCGTTTAAGTCTAATCGACCGCCTCTAAAGCCAAAGTAAATGGAATTTGGATCTACTTGCTTATCATCATTAAGTACAACAGTTGAGCGACCACTTACTATACCTACTTGTGAAAAGGCTTTAACTTTATTATTGGCATCAGCTTGTTGTTTTAAGATAACAGTACCATCGCCAACTTTAAGCAATCCTTTATTTTCGCCCTTTCCTTCAACAATCAATGTCCCTTTACCAATTTTTGCTAAGCGGTCAGAGTTTGGATTATGTACTTTCCAGACAACTTCTTTTCCTTCTGCAACAAAAACGCCAGCCCCTTTCCAAGTAGTGTTATCGGAATTACCTTTAACTTCATAATTGCCTTCAAAGAACAAGCCGCCTGCACCTTGATCGATATTATTATTTAAGGTAAGTGTCCCACTTCCTTTAAGAGTGATACTTTTTCCGTGATTAGGTTTATCTTTTCCGTCAGCTAAATCAACATTTAAATGTTCTGCCCCCCCCCGAATGGTGCTAGTGCTAGTACCATTAGAAGACCAACTATAATCTGTATTGGAACCAGTTAAAGAACCTGCATTGTATTTTTTAAGAACTTCTGTAGCAAATTCAGGTTTATAAATATTCCATTCCTGCCAAGATTTTTTGTTATAACCAGCCCAGTAATCATAAGAACCAAGGAAAAGCCATTTTCCTTTTTCTCTATCATATACAAATAATGGGGATCCGCTGTCCCCTAAAACAGCGTAATTAGTAAGTGGTTTTTTGGATAATATTTCTTTTGGATTAATGTATTCATTATTTGAGTTGCCGAAGCCGATAAGCCCATCGTTCTCGTGATTTACTTCATAAGGCGTACCTGCAATACCATAGGTATAAGCATTACCAACTAATTTAAGATTATAGCCGCCCGCATCGCTTTTCTGCCCTTCTTTACCTAACCATAATTCATAGCGTGTTCCATTTTCATAAATAAATTGAGTACCACTACCAAGTCTTACAAAGTAAGGATATTTATCTTTATTATTATATGTCCCCGCTGTACTACTATCAGTTGAAGCCTCTATTGGTGCAACTTCGGTAACAAATTTATCAAGACGTGGCATATAATAATCTTCACGGCGTTTTTGAGCTTGATCTTCAGTAGTTACTGCTTTTCCATTTAATTTAGTTGGATACTCGTTTTTTTCAACGGTGTAATATCGGTTTTCTTCAGAGGATACATCTCGGTGTGCTTTAGCATTGCCATTATGCATATTGCCATTTAAGTTCCCAAAATGTAGTTCACTCACGCCGTTACTAACGTGTTTTACGCCTACTACATATTGTGGATTTACCAACGTGGCAATTCTCTTATCTACATCCACAACACTAAAATCAATCATCGGAATACCGTTAGGTAAGGCACTGCCTAAAGATTGGTTCTTTTTATCTCTCACTTCCACATTTGTTGCACCAACAGAAAACTTCCCTTTATTCTCTGCAAAATCACGGAATATTTGATAATCCACATCGTCTCTCACTAACGCGGCTTCTGTATAAGGGGTTAATGCGTAGGCGACAGTAAGTGCAATAAAATTGAGTTTGAATTTTTTATTTAGCATAGAAGCTGTCTTTATTAATTAAGTTTAAAAAGTAGATTTGATAGGACACAATTTGATATACGGCTACAAGTTGATTCAAATCTTGGCTGTGTTGCATTGATAGTTTGCAAGTTGTCTTCATTTTTATAATGAGTGGGTTTTATAGCATAAATCGCTCAAAACTTGAATTACATTTATTAGGTAATGATAATGATTTTTGATATTTTTTAAAAAATTGGCGTATTTTTTACCGCACTTTTGGTTAATTTAAGGCGTTAATGATGCCATTATGGACAGAAAACATTTTTTTGTTTTCTACTTGCATTTCTTTTAGTTGTCTTTGAGTGATGGCGGTAACAAATACTTGTGAGCCACTTTGTTGTAATCGTTCTGCCAACAAGGCACGTTTGTATTGATCTAATTCCGAGGCAAAATCATCGATCAAAAAAATACAATGGCGTTGCTTTTCTTTCATTAAATGCTCGCCCTGCGCTAGTCTTAATACACACATTAAAAGTTTAAGTTGTCCACGAGAAAGCACATCTTCAACAGGCAATCCTTGTGCTTTGAAACGAAAATCCGCTTTTTGAGGGCCAGAAAAGGTGTAATTTAAGGCACGATCCCGTTCAAAATTTTGTTGAAGAATTTCATAATAATCAGCATTTTTTTCCCACCCTTGATGAAAGCTGACATTAATTTCTAATTCAGGCAGAAAAAGTTGGCAAGTTTGTTCAATTTCAGGGCGGAGAGCTTCTGCATATTCGGCACGCCATTGACTTACTTGGTGGGCAAGTTTGGCAAGTTCAACGTCCCAAATTTTTATGGCAGAGTAAGGCTGATTTTGTGCGAGTGCGGCATTTCGTTGTTTAAGTAATCGGTTGAGATTGCTCCAAGCGGAATAGAAACTTGTTTGGTGGTGGAATAATCCCCAATCTAAAAACGCGCGGCGATAACTTGGCCCGCCGTTGAGTAAGGTTAAGCCCTCTGGCGTGATTAATTGCATTGGTAAAAGATGGGCAAGATCGGAAATTTTATTGCCATCTTCGCCGTTAATTTTTACTAAGGTGTTGCCTTGACGCAGTTTTTGTAAGCCGACAGACCATTGATGTTGGCTTTCTTGGATTTGTCCAAATAGGGTAAAGTGCGGTTCGTCGTAAGAAATGATGCGATTTGTGACCGCACTTTTAAATGAACGCCCGTGACCAAGATAAAAAATGGCTTCTAATAAGCTGGTTTTTCCGCTGCCGTTGTTGCCGATTAAAAAGTTAAAGCAAGGATCAAAATCAAGATCCACTGCTGTTAAGTTACGAAACTTTTCGACCAGTAAACGAGAAATCGCCATATTATAAACGCATTGGCATAATGACATATTCGCTGCTGTTGTCTTCACAGTTTTCAATTAAGCAGCTGGAGAACGCATCAGTTAAGCGCATTCGTACTTGATTACATTTAAGTGCATTCAGCACATCAAGAATATAGGTGACATTAAAGCCCACTTCTAATTCTTCGCCATTGTAATTGACATCGACAATTTCTTCTGCTTCTTCGTGTTCTGTGTTTGAGGCAGTAATTTTAAGCTGGTTTTCCTTTAAGCTTAAACGTACACTGCGTGCGCGTTCATTAGATAAAATGGACGCACGAACAAAAGCCTGTTTCAGCATTTCCCAACTGCCTTCGACAGTTTTTGTGGCATTACGAGGCAATACTCGGCGATAGTCAGGAAAGCGACCATCAATTAATTTTGATGTAAATACCGTGTTTTTTAAATGGACACGTAAATTGTTGGTGCCAATTTGTAAACGTGCTGGTTCATCGTTTGTTTCTAATAAACGAACCAGCTCTAACACGCCTTTACGAGGTAAAATCACAGAATGATTTTGTAATTCTTGTTCAAGTGAGATGGTGCATACCGCAAGTCTATGACCATCTGTTGCCACAGTTCGCAATAAATTGCCTTCTGTTTCAAACTTCATACCATTTAAGAAATAGCGTGCATCTTGGTTTGCCATAGAAAATTGAGTGGATTCAATTAAACGGCGTAAGGTATTTTGCGGTAGTTGAAAATCCACTTCAGACTGCCAATCTGTGAGGTTTGGATATTCTTCGGCAGGTTGAGTGGTTAGTGTAAAACGACTACGCCCCGATTGCACTAATGCACGGTCTTGTTCAAAAGTCACCGTGATTTCTGAATCATCAGATAAAGTGCGGCAAATATCTAAGAATTTTTTTGCTGGAATGGTAAAAGTGCCATTTTCAGAAGACGATGAAAGCTGAGTTTGACTCGATAGTTCGACTTCTAAATCTGTACCAGTGATAGTCAGACGATTGTCTTCAATTTGCAACAATACGTTGTTTAATACAGGAATATTTGGGCGATTACTCAATACGCCACATACTTGTTGCAACGGTTTTAATAAATTTTCTCTTGAAATGCTAAATTGCATTGCGTTCTCCTTTTATGCAGGATTTATTGTATTTCTTGGCTCCACCCATTTCTGGGGGGAGCTGCCGAAGGCTGAGGGGGGATTAACCAGCCCCCTTCCGCCCTATGGGCACGTTACTCGCTACGCTCGCCCCTTCGGGGTCGTTGGCAAAGCCAACGCTCAAAACACTTTGTGTTTTGTCCTCCCGCAAGCAGGGGAAAGCAAGGTATTTGTCTAGCGAAAAGTTCTTTGCTGTTTTATATCTTTTTCAATTTTGGATTATGCAGACAAAGTGCGGATTAAATTCGCCCAATCTTCTTGAATGCTATTGTCTTGCTCGCGGAATTTTGGCACTTCTCGGCAAGCGTTTAATACGGTTGTGTGATCACGGTCAAATGCACGACCGATTTCAGGCAAACTGCGGTTTGTTAATTCTTTTGCTAATGCCATTGCAATTTGGCGAGGGCGAGTGACTGAACGTGCGCGACTTTTTGATTTTAAATCTGAAACCTTAATTCGATAATATTCAGCCACTACTTTTTGAATATTTTCAATGGTAACCAAGCGTTCTTGTAGAGCCAAAATATCTTTTAAGGTATCTCGCACGAAATCAATATCAATGTCACCGCCTTTGAAGTCTTGCATTGCTTTCACTCGATTTAATGCACCCTCAAGTTCACGCACGTTGGTACGCAAGCGTTGAGCAATGAAGAAAGCAACTTCTTCTGGCAAGTTCATATTATGTTCTTCTGCCTTTTTCAATAAAATCGCTACACGCGTTTCAAGATCGGGCGGTTCAATAGCTGTTGTTAAGCCCCAGCCAAAACGTGATTTTAAACGTTCTTCAATTTTTTCAATTTCTTTAGGATAACGATCTGAAGTTAAGATAATTTGGCGACCCGTTTCAAATAAGTTATTGAAAATATGGAAGAATTCTTCTTGGGTTTTTTCTTTTTCAGCGAAAAATTGAATGTCATCCACTAAAAGCGCATCAAGAGAACGATAGAATTTTTTAAACTGATCCATTTTATTATCACGCACCGCTTTTACCATATGTTGCATAAAGTTGTTGGCGTGAATATAAAGCACTCGCGCATTCGGTTTATTGGCTAAAATGCCGTTGCCAATGGCGTGTAACAAGTGAGTTTTCCCTAAACCAGTGCCGCCATATAAAAAGAAAGGATTGGCTGATGGTTCGCCCGGTGCTTGAGCAAGTTTTTGACCGACTGCACGTGCCAGTTGGTTCGATTTACCTTCAACAAAGTTATCAAATAAGTGTTTAGTATTGAGATGAGATTCAAATTTTACTGAAGCACTAGATTCAGCTTGAAAATCTACCGCACTTTCTGATCTAAGTGATGTATTTGGCGTATTTTCTACTACTTTAGGTGCAGGCTTGACCCCTTCTTTTAAAGAAATACGCAGTTCAGGATTTTGTGCAAGTGTTTGACAAATTTGCTGGATTTGTGCGAGATAATGAGTTTCCACCCAACCTTTCACAAACATATTAGAAGCATATAAAACAATGTGGTTATCCGCCACCACATCAGCCTGTAAAGGACGAAGCCAAGTGCTAAGATCGCTGGCTGAAACTTGATCTTGAAGTTGTAACAGGCAACTTTGCCAAAGATTTGAGAGAGTCACAAAAGGATCCTTATTGTTTTTGTAATAGAGAAAAGTGCGGTCAAAATTGTCGGAGATTTTACAATAAATGCGTGAAAAGATCTTGTAAAAAATCCAAGTTTGGTTTTTCACTTAAGCAGATTATAGAACAGAAAAAGATGCGCCAGTAAGGTATAGATATAGCATGTCTAGTCCATCTGGCGCATTTTAATTTAGAATTTCATTTCTAATGTTAAGGTATAGTTTCGTCCTGATGCTGCGTAGCGAGTATAGCTACCAACATTTTGATGTTGATTGACCGCACCTTGTGCTGTTTGACGCACCGCTTCCCAAGTAACATAGCGATAGTTGAATAAATTATATATCCCTAATCGAAGCATAATATTTTTATTCGCCATGTAATAACCCGATACATCTAAGATATGCCATGCCCGAGTAAGTTTTCTTGTTGATTTTACATCCCTTGAATTGTTACCCAATGCACGTTTTCCTAGCAATTCATTTTGAGATTTTGCTTTTGATTGAGTAAACATTGTATTAATTCCCCAAGTATTACTTGGATGATCATAGCCTAAACCAATGATATAACGGCTGGGCTGAATGGCATCAAATAAATAACTGCTTACGGAGGCTAAACCAGCATTGATTTTTTGATCTTTAACTTTTACTTGGTTATAAGCAAATGTTGCATACCAACCGTAGGGAATACGTTTCCATAAACCATTAAAATCTAATTGCGCAGTTATATTTACGCCAACTAATTTTGCATTTTGTGCATTATGATATCCATAATTGCCCTTGCCCCTTCCATTTTTAAGTTCTTCAGCAAAGGCGATAAGATTTCGATAAGCATTACTAAAATGACTGATCTCAATATTACCAAAATCCCCTTTTAGAGCGAGACCAAACTCTTGGTTACGAGATGTCTCAGGCTTAAATTTACCTACATAAACCTCGTCATTCTTGCCACCATACCGCCAACCATACATTTCAGCAAAACTAGGATTTCTAAATCCAGTAGAAAGGCGATAAGAAAGATCAAGCCACTCGGTTGGTTTTATGACAATACCAGTATTCCAAGAGAAATTTTTAAATTTACCAACACTAATAGTTGATTCATTAGCTTTTGTACGAGATATGTCATACCGAATACCTAAACCTAAATCAACGTATTTCCCTAATGCCATATTATTGCGTGCTGCGAAATAATAATTTTTCCCTTTAATTAACCGCACTTTACAGTCACTGTAATTAGAGGAGCTACCTTTATAATTACAATGATCTTCTCCTGCAAAATATGGATTTGGTTTTGGGTATAAGTAAGGATCTGATTCTAAACCATTTCTTCTTGTTTTACGAGTTGGATCTGAAATACTATTTGCCGTAGCGATAACACGTCGAGTTAAATAATCTTTATGCTGAAGCGCTGAAGTAAAGTCATCAAAACCAAGATTGAAGACAATTTGATGAGTAAGCCAATTTTGTTGAATTTTTTTCTCTAAATTCAATTGCAACATATTATGTTTTTCTTTATAAACATTTCTATCAGAACGATAGAATGAATAAGGTTTATCAAGTGTTGGGCGACAATTTTTACTTGGATTAGGATAAAGACTGCAATGCGTATGTCGCATATAACTGTCAAGTATGATGTTTTGTTGATTAGCACTTAACACTGCTTTGTCAATGATTCCAGCTTTGTTCTTATTTTCGTAAATATATTCAATACCTACACGCTGTTTTCTATGGTGTTCATCGAAATAAAGCCCACTTGCATATTTAACGCCTCGGCCATCACCAATATGTTGATATGCACCATAATCTTGCTTTGGATAAAAAGGGCGACTTTGTAAATCCTTGTCTTCTGTTGGCCTTAAATAAGCGGGAAATGTCATATCACGGATATCAAATTTTTGTTGTGTGAATTCAAAAATACCACCAATATAATGTTGTTCAGAAAAATGATACCCTCCTCTTAAAAACCAAGACTGGCTTTCATATTTCATTGGATTAGGTTTGATACGGTTAGCCCCCGTATAATCTGAAACGCTTACGGTTTCTCTTTGGGAGGATAACTTCGCAGGTCGTTTGGGTGAAGTTTTACACTCGTCATAACCCTTTGGACACTCATCTTCCATCACAAAGTATGCAGATTGATTCTCTGTTGTGGCGATTAAGCGATCATAACTTTGCACGCCTTTTAATGCATCTTTATGGACTTGGGTTTCAATTGAATTTCGTTGAGTGTAAATGGCGACCCCTTCAAATCCACCTTGTTTTCCTGCTACAGCTAAAGAATGGGTAAAGCCTTTATTTTTGCTTGAATAAGCATTTTTAGTTTGAATTCCCCATGATTTGTCTCCTTCTAAGATATCGGCTGCTGATTTGCTTTGAAATGTTACAGAACCAGCTAGTGCTCCATTTCCATACTCAGAAGAACTGCCCCCCTTGCTTATTTCGACGGCCTTTACATTTTCATATTCAATTTCATTAATTGCACCAGTGCCAGAATATCCTGAACGAGCAACTAAAGGGCTTTGCACTACATAAGATTGCGTTTGAGGTAAACCATCTACTAATAAAGCAACTCTATTTCTGTCCATACCACGAATAGAATATCCAGAACTTGCACCGCGGCCTTGTTCTACAACTGAAATCCCTGGATCATAGCGTGTTAGATCACGAATATTTAATACTTGTTCTCGGCTGATACTTTCACTAGTTTTTATAATTTTGCCAAGTCCAGTTACTTCATTATCTTTACGATCTCTAACTTTTTCTGCAGTGACTGAGATAGTTTCTAATTCTGAATCTTCTGTACTTTGAGTGTCCACTTCAGATGATATAGCTTCTTTTGTATCTTTTATACTTTGAGTTTCTGCTTTTACATAGCATGAAATTAAAAGACAAGAAATAATACTTAGGCGAAAATAGGGTTTTTTAGTCATTTTTAGTATTCCATTATTTGGTTGTTTCTACTTGTTTTTTAGCTCCAAACACAACGGCAGCACGAGCGTTTTTTGAATTAGTAGATGAGATGTCTGCTGAATTTGTAGTATTTTTAGTTATAGTGTCTTTTCCGTTATAGGTGAAATAACCGCCTAATTCAGAAGCCTTAGGTCCATAAAACGCCCCATTTACTTTAGTTGTAATATTAATTGGGGTATTTCCAGTGTGACTATTGTTACCATCTATTACAAAATTTGTTGCGGTTGCTGTACCAGTGAAGTCATTCCCACCTTTTTTAAAGTCTGCATTAATTGTAAATACGGGATTTCCATTATCGTGTCGTTTTAATGTGCCTGTTAATGTTTTATCGGCAAAATTTACATCAAACTCGGCGACAGCATTTTTATTGCGTTCCTTATCACCACTGGTGGAATAAGATGTTGAACCATCACCAATATAACCAAACCAATTACCATGATATTTTGCACTTCCTGTTTTAGGTATGTCGTCCTTGGCAGTACGGTGACCTAATAAGAATTGATAATAAGTGTTGATAGATTTTGTCGCTTGTTTTTCTTTTTTTTCTTTGTCTTTTTCTTCTTCTTTAGGTGGGGCTTCATAATACATACCAAATTTTACATAGCTTAGATTACTGCAACATGCTTCTACTTGATAGGTTTTATCTCCTACCTTATGGAGTTTACTCGTTGCGAAGTCATCAGTTTTTTCTTCAGGGAAAAGAGGAATAGGCTGATTGTCAATTAAAAGATAATCAGCTTCACCAAAACTTGATATATCTTTTGTCGTAAAGTTTTCTGCATTGGCTGCTGTACTGGTTGTTGCATCAGTTGTTTTAAAAGTAATTAGCTTGCCATCAATTAAGGTTTCTCTGGGTAATTTTTTGTTTTCTGACGTTTCTTGCTGTTCTTTGGCACTAAATACCCCAAAAACTTTTTTGTCGTGAGCTAAAAACTTTCCTCCTAATTCTTGACCCTCAGGCCCGTAAAAACCACCTTCTAATGTTCCCTCGCTGGTAAAGGGATGTTCTTCAGAAGACTCTTTTTTGGTTGGCTTTACTTTACCCCTGAATCGGTTGCTATGTACATCAGCTTCTAGATCGTAGAGTTTATGTGTTCTATTTTGTGATTTATTAGCATCTGTTTCACGTAAATTATAATAAAGTCCTCCAGTGAGCTTTTTTGTACCAAAATTGACAGTAAATTCACTTGTTAAGCCCGTCTTACGATCTAAATCAATATCTTCTGGAGTAGCACTACGTCGAGAATAAGCTTGACCGCCACCAGAATTTCTTAACAATTCATAATTCTTGCCATTTTCAGCTGCGGTGATGAAGCTCCAAGTTCCTTTATACGTTGCTACGCCACCTACAGGTAATGCAGAGGCAGTTGTATTGCCAAAGTAATACGCATATCCATAGTAACCTGAATAAAACTTTTTATTTGGTAAATCTCTTAGACTCCACGATTGAATATAATAAAGCCCTGAATATACATATTTTTGTCCATGACGATTTTCGTTTGAATTTGGTGCTCTAGGATCGACTATTGAGTCAATAGGGTGCTCCCCGTTTTGATTGTTATTTTTAACATCCTCTTCAATCGTAGAACGTGAGGAAAATATCATATAGCTATCTTCATTTAAGAGACTAGGTTTGTTCCTATCAAAAAGATTCAGAGCCACTAACTTCATCCCTCCCCCTAAAGAAGGAATGGACAACTTTTCCAATTTAGATTTTGTTCTTGAACTTGAAGTATCGTCTTGATAACGTGGTTTAGAAGAGGGGGTATTAGAGACGTTATCTACATCAAAAGACCCCCCTCCGCTACAAGCACTTAGTAAAAAGGAAAGTCCACCAGAGATAAGAGGTACAGATTTCATAGAATTATATACTCATACAAAATTGATAATAATTCGCATTATTGATCTTTTTTTGTAATAATGTCAAGTTAGAGTTTTTTAAGTTCATGGATAAAATATG
>ERZ1023299.106-NODE-106-length-14691-cov-558.057666_pt1 | contig 14691 bp, 9 predicted proteins | sample MGYA00380472_ERZ1023299 | MGnify/ENA primary metagenome ERZ1023299 (study PRJEB33173, sample SAMEA4830402) | metagenome | study: EMG produced TPA metagenomics assembly of the PRJEB25223 data set...
ATTGTGACATTGGATTAATCAATTTGATCATATTAGAATCAATGGCTTAGCGTTGTTGGGTAAGAAGTGAAATTACTCATCTGAATTTAAACTTAGGATGATACAATCGGTTAAAAGTAAGCAATTTTCTGCAGAACCCGCTTGCTTACATTTTGGCACTGGAAATGGCTAGGGATTAAGAATACCGAGTTCAAGTGTGTGAAAGGCAAGCTCTATTTATCCCCTCATTAAAGATTTATTTAACAATGAAATTATTGCTTATGATTTAGTGCGAAGCCCGAACTCTGAGCAAATTACCCAAATGATGAAACGAGCTGTAGCAAGGCTTGCAGGCGCAAAACCGATTTTACATTCCGACCAAGGTTGGCAGTATCAGATGATAGGTTATTAAAACATACTCAGGGAAAATGGCATTTAACAAAGTATGTCAAGGAAGGGAAATGATTTAGATAACAGTGCGACGGAAAGCTTCTTTGGATGATTAAAAACGGAATGTTATTACGGCAAACGATTTGAGATGTTCAAACAACTGGAAAAAACAATTCATGAGTACATTCATTATTACAACCATGAGCGCATTCAGGGGAAACCAAAATGGCTGAGTCCTGTGAATGATATAGCTCAGCCCTTGAACTAAATAAGTCTAATTTTTTGGAGAAGGTCAATTCCAGTAAAATCAAGGCTTTGTAATGTCTTATAGTGATGTATGATTTTGGTTTTTGGTGGAGCTGGGGGGAGTTGAACCCCCGTCCGAAATTACTCTACCTTCAGTACTACACGTTTAGTCTCGTCTTTAATTTCACTTAAGCATGCGGACAGACACGCTAAACTTAAGCTAGTTTGATTCAATTTAGTGCTTCGATCCTCAAACGGTGGCTTCCACACGATCTCGTTTTGGTTTGACTCCGCGTTATCCCCGTCTTACGAGCGGAAGCTGGAGCGCGAAGGCTAAATGCAGGTTATTAAGCTGCTAAAGCGTATTGTTCGTCGTTTGCGACTATTTTTTTGCGGTTTATTTACGAGGCCTACCGCACCTCGACGTGCACCTTGGGCTTCGCTAATCCCGTCGAATCCAGAATCAGCCCCAAAATTACGTGTTAGTCTAACAAAAAAAGAAAGGTAGGGAAAGTCGAGATTGATTGAATTTTTGTATGAAAGCTAGAATAACCTTAAATATTGTCTATTTATTATTGGCTTATTACCTTATTAACAATTCATCTCTAAATTGATTGGAGACGATCATTGATTTTTTATGGAAGGGAGGCTTGATAATGGCGTTAATTAATTGGCATTATTTCACGCTTTATTTTTGATGATAGGAGCTATAGATTTGTAAATTATGGCAAAATTAAAGATATTTACGAATTCCTGAAAATATAACACAGCATATATGCTATAATTAGCTCCTAAACTTTTTGGAAAATGTTATCTTATTCTAGTATTTATCATCAATGATTTTATAAAATTTCTTGCATATTAAATTTTTATCACTATAATGTGGCACATATTTCGGACGCGGGGTGGAGCAGCTTGGTAGCTCGTCGGGCTCATAACCCGAAGGTCGTTGGTTCAAATCCAGCCCCCGCAACCAATAATAAGTTCAGTAAAAGAACCCCAGTTTTGGGGTTTTTTTCTATAAGAAATTTAGTAACTGGGCTTAGGTTCTTATGAACCTAACCCTTTTTTTATGCCTGAGATTTAATAAACTATCTTCTTACTATTACTAAAATAGAGGGATAAGTATTGTTTAGGATAAGGTTTCATAAGGTTATGATATAGTGCGGTGAATTACACCCTATATAGGAGTAGAAATTGGCTACATTAGAACAAAATTTACGAGAAATGCTACAAGATGCGGTAAAGGATTTAGGCTGTGAATTGTGGGGAATTGAGTGTCAGCGCGTGGGTCGTTTTATGACAGTTCGTTTATTTATAGATAAAGAAGGTGGTGTGACAGTTGATGATTGTGCTGATGTAAGTCGTCAAGTGAGCGCAATTTTAGACGTGGAAGATCCAATTGCGGATAAATATAATCTAGAAGTGTCGTCACCCGGTTTAGATCGTCCGCTATTTACCTTGCCGCAATTTGAACGCTATATTGGGCAAGATATCGCTGTGCATTTGCGAATTCCAGTGATGGAACGCCGTAAATGGCAAGGTAAGTTAGAGCGTATTGAAAAGGATATGATTACTTTAATCGTTGATGATCAAGAACAAATTTTAGTCTTCGGAAACATTCAAAAAGCGAATGTTGTTGCAAAATTTTAAAAGGAGAAAAAGAGAAATGAGTAAAGAAATTTTACTGGCGGCGGAAGCTGTATCCAATGAAAAATTATTACCACGTGAGAAAATTTTTGAAGCATTAGAGAGTGCGATTGCGATTTCTACTAAGAAGAAGTTTGAATATGAAACGGATATTCGCGTTTCAATTAATCCCAAAACAGGAGAATTTGATACTTTTCGCCGTTGGTTAGTCGTAGATGAAGTAAAAGTACCAACGAAGGAAATTACTTTGGAAGCGGCGCAATTTGATGATCCAAATTTGCAACTTGGAGAGTATGTAGAAGATCAAATTGAATCTATTGCGTTTGACCGTATTGCAATGCAAACGGCACGTCAAGTTATTAGCACTAAAATTCGTGAAGCCGAACGTGCAAAAGTGGTTGAACAATTTCGTGAAGAAGAAGGAAAAATTGTAACAGGCACTGTAAAAAAAGTAAGTCGAGACAGTATTATTTTAGATCTTGGCAATAAAGCGGAAGCGATGATTACACGTGAAGATATGTTACCACGTGAAAACTTCCGTCCGGGAGATCGTGTTCGTGGGGTGCTTTATAAAGTAAATCCTGAAGGCAAAACTGCACAATTATTTGTAACACGTTCTAAACCAGAAATGTTGATCGAATTATTCCGTATTGAAGTGCCTGAAATTGGCGAAGAAATGATTGAAATTCGTGGTGCAGCTCGTGATGCTGGCTCTCGCGCTAAAATTGCAGTGAAATCAAATGATAAGCGAATTGATCCAGTTGGGGCTTGTGTAGGAATGCGTGGTGCGCGTGTTCAGGCAATTACGAATGAACTTGGTGGTGAGCGTGTAGATATCGTGCTTTGGGATGATAATCCAGCACAATTTGTGATTAATGCGATGGCACCTGCGGATGTTTCTTCTATTATCGTTGATGAAGATAATCATTCTATGGATATTGCTGTTGAAGCTGATAATCTTGCTCAAGCCATTGGTCGTAATGGTCAAAACGTGCGTTTAGCAACACAATTAACGGGTTGGACACTAAACGTAATGACGACTGATGAGTTAAATGCTAAGCATCAAGCAGAAGATAACAAAGTGTTAAATTTATTTATTAACGCATTAGAACTTGATGAAGAATTTGCTCAAATCCTTGTAGAAGAAGGCTTCACAAGTTTAGAAGAAATTGCTTATGTGCCAATGAATGAATTGACAGCAATTGATGGTTTGGAAGATGAAGATCTTGTTGAAGAACTTCAAACTCGTGCTAAAAATGCGATTACAGCCGCAGCAGTAGCTGAAGAAGAGGCATTGAAAAAAGCAAATATTGAAGATCGCTTATTGAATTTAGATGGTATGAATCGCCATGTGGCATTCAGATTAGCTGAAAAACAAATTACTACTCTCGAAGAACTCGCCGAACAGGGTGTAGATGATTTAGCAGATATTGAAGAATTAACAGCAGAACAGGCAGCAGATTTAATTATGGCTGCACGTAATATCTGTTGGTTTGGCGAAGAATAAGGAGAGTAGTAATGACTGAAGATGTTAAGGCTGATGCACCAAAAAAATTAAGCATTCAACGCAGAACAAAAACAACAGTGAGCAGCACCACAACTGGCGGTAAAAGCAAAGAAGTACAAGTAGAAGTACGTAAAAAACGCACAGTAAAAACTGATATTGCTCAACAAGAAGAAGCAAAATTAAAAGCACAGCAAGAAGCGGAAGCGAAAAAAATTGCTGAACAAAAAGCAGCAGAAGAAAAAGCTCGTTTAGAAGCTGAAAAAGTGGCAGCTAAGAAAGAAGCTGATGAAAAAGTGAAAGCAGAAACAGCTAAGCCAGTAAAAAGTGCGGTAGATTCTAAAGTGAAATCTGTTGATCCTGAAAAAGAGAAACGTAAAGCAGAAGAAGCAGAACTTCGTCGTAAAGCTGAAGAATTAGCTCGTCAAAAAGCAGAAGAACAAGCTCGTCGTGCAGCAGAAGAAGCGAAACGTTATGCTGAAGCAGATGATTCAGACAATGAATCTTCTTCAGAAGACTATTCTGATTACAATCTAAGTTCAAGATATGCACTTGAAGCAGAAGATGAAGAAGATCGTCGTAATGAAAATCGTGGCCGTGGCAAAAATAAAGTAGCGAAAGCGAAAAAAGGCGGTCGCGACGATGAAAATAGCAAAAACTCGAAAAACGAGCGCGAATCTAATCGTAAAAATCAAAAAGACGCTAAGTTTGGTAAAGGTAAAAATGGCAAAAAAGGTGCCGCACTTCAACAAGCCTTTACTAAACCTGCTCAAGTAGTTAAATCGGATGTAGTCATTGGAGAAACCATTACGGTTGCAGAACTTGCGAATAAGATGGCGGTAAAAGCTACAGAGATCATCAAAATGATGATGAAGATGGGCGAAATGGTTACTATCAACCAAGTTATCGACCAAGAAACCGCTCAATTAGTAGCAGAAGAACTTGGTCATAAAGTGATTCTTCGTAATGAAAATGAGCTTGAAGAAGCGGTATTAGGCGATCGTGATGTAAACGCAGAAAAAGTAACCCGTGCGCCAGTTGTAACCATCATGGGTCATGTTGATCATGGTAAAACCTCTTTACTTGACTATATTCGTAAAGCGAAAGTTGCTGCAGGCGAAGCGGGTGGTATTACTCAACATATCGGTGCGTATCACGTAGAAATGGATGATGGCAAAATGATCACCTTCTTGGATACGCCAGGACACGCAGCGTTTACTTCTATGCGTGCACGTGGTGCAAAAGCAACAGATATCGTTGTTCTTGTTGTTGCGGCCGATGATGGTGTGATGCCTCAAACTATCGAAGCGATTCAACACGCAAAAGCAGCGGGTGCACCTTTAGTGGTTGCAGTAAATAAAATCGATAAACCAGAAGCAAATCCAGATCGTGTTGAGCAAGAATTATTACAACATGATGTCATTTCTGAGAAATTCGGTGGTGATGTGCAATTCGTTCCAGTATCGGCGAAGAAAGGTACAGGGGTTGATGATTTATTAGATGCAATCTTACTTCAATCTGAAGTGCTTGAATTGACCGCCGTAAAAGACGGCATGGCAAGTGGTGTAGTCATTGAATCTTACTTGGATAAAGGTCGTGGTCCTGTGGCAACTATCTTGGTTCAATCAGGTACACTACGTAAAGGTGACATCGTACTTTGTGGTTTTGAATATGGCCGTGCGCGCGCAATGCGTGATGAAAACGGGAAAGAAGTGGATGAAGCAGGTCCTTCAATTCCAGTTGAATTATTAGGTCTTTCAGGTGTGCCTGCAGCGGGTGATGAAGCAACCGTTGTACGTGATGAGAAAAAAGCACGTGAAGTGGCATTATATCGTCAAGGTAAATTCCGTGAAGTGAAATTAGCTCGTCAGCAAAAAGCTAAACTTGAAAATATGTTTAGCAATATGTCTGAAGGCGATGTGGCTGAATTGAACGTTATTGTGAAAGCGGATGTACAAGGCTCTGTAGAGGCGATTGTTCAAGCGTTAAATGAACTTTCTACCAATGAAGTAAAAGTTAAAGTTGTTGGTTCAGGTGTAGGTGGTATTACTGAAACTGATGCAACTTTAGCTACCGCATCTAATGCCATCATTGTTGGCTTTAATGTTCGAGCGGATGCAACAGCTCGTCGTGTCATTGAAGCTGAAAACATTGATTTACGTTACTACTCAATCATCTATGAATTGTTGAATGAAATTAAAGCAGCAATGAGCGGTATGTTAGAGCCTGAATTTAAACAAGAAATTATTGGCTTAGCTGAAGTTCGTGATGTATTCCGTCATCCGAAATTTGGTGCAATCGCAGGTTGTATGGTAACTGAGGGTGTAGTGAAACGTAACAACCCAATCCGTGTATTACGTGACAACGTCGTTATCTTTGAAGGGGAATTAGAATCTCTTCGCCGTTTCAAAGACGACGTATCTGAAGTTCGTAATGGTATGGAATGTGGTATCGGCGTGAAAAACTACAACGATGTAAAAGTCGGCGACCAAATCGAGGTGTTTGAAGTGGTTGAAGTTAAACGTTCGATTTAATCTTTAACAAAATAAAGGGCGGTTAAAAATCATAGTGTTTTTAATCGCCCTTTTGTTATTAAATAAACCGCATCAAAATTATAAACCAGTTAAATCCTCAGCAATTTCTTCAGCTTGTTTAATCACATAAGTTACCGCTTCTTCCTGTTTATCAGGCGGGTATTTATATTTTTGTAAGGCACGTCGAACGAGTAATCTAATTCTTGCCCGCACCGCTTCTTTGTACTGCCAGTCGATTGTGACCGATTTTCTAAGTGTTTCCGTGATTTCTTTCGCCAGTTTAGAAAGCACTTCATCACCCATCAAATCTTTTGCACTTTGATTTTGAGATAGAGCTTCATAGAAGGCTAGTTCTTCCTTGGTTAATCCTAGTTTTTTCCCTAATGCTAAACGTTCTTGGAAATCTTGGCTCATTTTAAAGAGTTCGTCCAAAATCTCTACCACAGTCAAATTGTGATTGTGGTATTGATTCAATGCTTCCTTCAAACGCCGTTCAAAATCTTTTTGCAATGTTAAGTTTGTGCCTGATTTAACTTTAATTTCACTTGCCAAATAACGCTCCATCGCGCTAACCCATAAATTTTTAGTTGGGCTATTTTTTACAGTTTGTAAAAATTCCTCGGAAAGTAAGCTAATTTGTGGTTGTGGTTTTTCTAGCAGATCGAATAAATCAATCACGCCTTCAGAATACACAGTTTGATTGACCAATTTTTTCAATAAAATCTGTCTTTCATTTGTGCCTGTGCCTTTTTGTTCACGTTTAGTTAAAATTGCCCGTACGGCATCATAAAAGGCGATTTCTTGGTTATACGGCTCAACTTCAGCCAATGCGCCGCACAGCATATAGCCTTTTTTTACCAAGCCTGCCGTTTTCAAAAAGGCTTTTTTACGTGGTTCGGTTTCTTTTTTATTAAACCAATGCTGCTCGTGCGCTTTGCCATCAAACGATAATTGATCAAGGCTTAAAATATGGTTGGCGGCAAAACGAATCGCCATCAAAAGATCATTCGGATTATCTTTTTCTAAGGCAGCCTGAACATCAAAGGTTTTCCCTTCAACTGGCGTTGCAAACAGGCTGCGGATAACTTCTAAATGCTCTTTCATTTTAAAGAATACATCAATCACGCTATCAGCCAGTTTGCCCTTGCCTTGTGAGTTTGTATATTGCCGAGTGGCTTTTTCGAGCTCGTCAGCAATGCCTACATAATCCACAATCAAGCCACCATTTTCTCGGCTTTTATTACGGAATACACGGTTTACTCGGGCGATGGCTTGCATTAGGTTATGCCCCTGCATCGGCTTGTCGATATACATCGTGTTACAGCAAGGCGCATCAAAGCCTGTCAGCCACATATCACGCACAATCACCACCTTCAGCGGATCGTTCGGGTCTTTAAAGCGGCGTTCTAGCGTTTGTTTTTCCTGTTTACTGTAAACGTGTTTCTGCATTTCAGGCGCATCGGAAGCAGAACCTGTCATCACAATTTTAATCGCCCCTTCGTTGATATTGTCCGAATGCCATTCAGGGCGCAGTTTGATGATTTCATTGTATAAGTCCACGCAAATCTGACGGCTGGAAACCACCATCATCGCTTTGCTGTCCACCACTTCATTGCGTTTGGCAAAATGTTGCACAAAATCGACCGCTAAATCATGCAATCGTGCTTCTGAGCCGAGCAATTTTTCTCGCAAGCGTAATTTCGGGTTTTCTTCGCCTTCCAGCAGTTCATCAATTTCTGCAAATAATTCATCGTGATTAGCATTCTCCGCTAGCTTGATTTGGCGAGCTTCGTAAATAATCGGCACGGTCGCTCCATCTTCCACCGCATCTTGCAAGTCATAAATGGACACATAACGACCGAACACATCTTGCGTGTCCTTATCTTCTAGGCTAATCGGCGTACCTGTAAAACCAATAAACGAGGCATTAGGTAAAGCATCACGCAAATGGCGAGCATAACCTGTCTGAAACTTGCCGTTATGCAGCTTTTGCGTAAAGCCATATTGGCTGCGGTGAGCCTCATCGCTGATCACAATAATATTGTTGCGCTCATTTAAAATAGGGAAGCGGCTTTCTTCCTCATTTAGGGCGAATTTCTGAATCGTAGTAAAAAACACGCCGCCGACTTCATTTTGCGCGAGCAGTTGGCGTAGTTGATCACAGTCTTCCACTTGTTGCGGTGTTTGCTTGATTAAATCTTTGCCTGAAGAAAAGGTTTGGAAGAGCTGACCATCTAAATCATTGCGGTCGGTAACCACTACAATGGTAGGATTTTTCAATTCAGGCTGTGCAAGCAGTTTGCCGGCATAAAACAACATGGAAATTGATTTACCCGAACCCTGCGTATGCCACATCACCCCAATGCGGCGGTCGCCTTTTTCTGAAGTCGCCCAAATAGTGGAATCTACCGCTTCATTTACGCCGTAATATTGATGGTACGCCGCGATTTTTTTAATGGTTTTGCCAACGGAATCCCGTTCAAACAAGACGAAATAGCGGATATAGTCGAGTAAATCCTTAGGCTGCAACAAGCCATTGAGCAGGCTTTGCAATTCATCATCAAAATATAACCGCGCGCTTTTATTTTTTTCATCGACCACTTTCCACGGCGTAAAGCGTTGGAAATCTGCCGAAAGCGAGCCTAAACGGGCGACAATGCCGTCTGAAATAATCAGAGCTTGGTTGTAAACAAACAGTTCGGCAATTTCATCTTTATAGGTTTCAAACTGATTAAACGCTTGCAACAAATCCGCCGATTCACGCAGCGGATTTTTGAGCTCAAATACCACCAAGGGCAGACCATTTACAAAGCCGATAATATCGGGAATCCGTTTACCTCCTTTGCGGCTGCGGATTTCCAATTGATTGACGGCGACAAAACGGTTGTTTCCCCAATGCTCGAAATCCACCAAGCGCGCCATCTCGATTTTTTGCTCACCGTTTAACGTATATTCTACCCGCACACCATCACGCAGCAGTTTATAAAACGCCTGATTGCGTACCACCAAGTCGCCAATATCGCTTTTCGTCGCCGATTTCACCACAGAATCAACCGCACTTTCAGGCAGCTGCGGATTAAGTTTACGCACTGCCTCACGCAGTTGCTCAACAAAGACTACGCCGCTCAAATCGCCACGGGCAAACTCGCCCTCATGAACAGGCAAGTCTTTACCATAGCGATATTCCCAACCGAGGGATTGCAGGTGCTGAAGAGTGAGTTGTTCTATGTCGTTTTCGTTGAGCATAGGTGTTCCTTTTGTGTATTTGCTGTCTTTGGGGAGCTAATGGATTAATTTCTTCGTTTATTGATACTGCCAAATCTCCCCTCCCACTCTTTGCTAAAGAGGGGGATTTCTTGAGTAAATTGTCAGCAACTGGCTCATTGTTAATCTAAGAAAATTTCAATTTCTTATCGCATATTAAAGTAGAAAGCCAAAATTCAAATTACCTTCGATCCAATCCCCTCTTTAGCAAAGAGTGGGAGGGGAGATTTGGCAGAAGTGAAATCAACCTTATCATTTGTAAAACGCGATAAAAAATAACTACGAGAGTGAACCTTATGGTTCTTAATTTACATTTCATTATTTTGATCTTCTAAGTAAGCAATAAGCTGATCTCTATACAATATTTCATCTTGTTGAAACATAGCTTCAGATAAAGATAAACCTAATTTACTCAGCGTATTATCAGAGTTAATTTCATCAAAATACTCATTAAATTCAGGATAATCTTCATATCTTAAACGATAGCTTTCTCCTAACTCCCTATTTTTAATGTATAGATGAAGTAAAAATCCAAGTATGGTATTTGTCGCATTCATTGTTAATAATGCCAGATCTTCACTTGGTTCAATAAAGTCTATGTCTTGTCCATGGGAGCCAAAATTGCAATGATTGTTTCTTAAATCAGCAATATAATCAGAGATACTTTTACATCTTTTCAACAATACTTTTATTTGCTCTTTATTTGGATGATTATCTAAATTGATACTTTCAAATGCCTTAGAAACTAAAGCACCAAAAGTATCATCTTCAATAGATATATTTTTATCGTTTAAGATTGTTTTGCATATACCTTCTAATAAGCTCTTGCAGACTTCCATTGATAATGCAGGATTCTTATCTAGGTTTTCAATAATAGAATTTAGATGTTTTTCATACACTTGATATAAACTAGGTATTTTTTTAAATGAAGAGATAACCCACTGCATTTATCTATTCCCCATTTAATAATCTAGGTAATAATAAATCTCTAGTCTTAGCTAAAGTTTCAGCGTTTTGAGAATTCCACAAAATTCTTTCTAAAAGTTCTTTTACTCTATTCTCAAACAAAATATGTAATTTATCATTTGCTTTGATAATGGGGAATTTGAGTAGTTCTTTTGTGCTGATATTTGCCTGTGCGGATCCTTTAGCATTTATTTCTGCAAACTCTTTAAATTGGGATTGTCGTGCTAAGCAATAAATGTAATTATAGAAACAATGATTCTTATCTATCTCTTTTGGTAAGAATTTTGCTACTCGTTGATTTAGCATTGCAATTTTTCCTGTTGGAATGCGTCCAACTTCACCAACATAACCTGTTAAGCCAACTAAAATATCGCCGCTTGTAAGCAAGAAATCAGGTTTTAATTTTGAGTAGTCTTCAGAAACAAAACCATTTCCTTCTACTTCTACAATTATCGGCTTAACAGATCCAATTTTAATAACAGGTATACCTTGCTCCACCCAGTCAGAACTTTTGAATGCATAACCATTTTGCATTTCACAAATTTCTGAAAGTGTTGTTTTTTCCCACCCCTTCGGCACCTCGCCCCCATCAACCTCCACCATCTCACACGGAAACGCTTTGGCGGTTTCGGCTAGTTCGGCGTAGCGGTCAGGCTGTGTTTGTGAAAGTGCGGTCAGTTCTTCGGGTGTTTTTCCGCTGATTGCCTGCATAGCGGCAAGTTCTGCTTGTTCAAGACTCATGCCGTCTGAAAGAGCTTGGACTTTGGCACGCACGGGATCGAAATTGACAAACCAGCTTTTAAACAGGGCTTGGGCGATTAGTTCCAAGGTTTGGTTAATTTGGGTGTTGAGTTGGATTTTTTGGTCAAAAGAATATAACGAATCAGCTATTTCTTTTTGTTTACTATATTCAATATAGGGAACTTCTAATTTAGCTAAATCACTCCCCCTAATTCCTGCGGCTCCAGCACCTTGTTCTATTATTTTATCCATCGTGTTTTTACCTAATCTACTACTAAAAAAATAGTAATAAAACATCGGATAACATAATTCCTGATTTAGCCTTACCCTAATAATATGGGATTCAAAGCATACAGGTTCATTATCATTTAAGAATATAGAACATTTTCCAGCACCATCTCTTACTAATGATTGTCTAGCAAAAAGCAGATCATTATTTTGTAGTAGTGTTGCCGCTTTCTCTTTATCTGTTAATGGAACTCTATCCATTGTTTGATTTTGTATGAAACTCAGGGAAAAAATTTCTCCCATGTTTACCATTTTATAACCTGAACCACGAACTCTCTTTGGTTTAGTAACACCATTTCTTAATGGTTCTAAAAATAAAGCTCCAAATTCAACTTTATTCATACCCCAATCCTCCCAAATTCTTCTTAATCTCCGCTTCCAATTCTGCACTTTTCGCAAATTGTTCCTTTAAAAGAGCGGTCAGATTTTGCATTTTTTCTGCAAAAGGCACGCCATCGTCTTCTTGTTCTGCGGTGCCGACGTAGCGCCCCGGTGTGAGGACGAAGTCGTTGTCTGCAATTTCTTCTAAAGTCGCGGATTTGCAGAAAGCGGCTTGGTCTTCGTAGCCGTCTGATTGTTGCCAAGCGTGGAGGGTATTGGCGATTTTGGCGATGTCGTCAGCGGTAAAATCGCGCAATACGCGGTCTTTCATATAGCCGATTTGGCGGGCATCGATAAACAATACTTCGCCTTTACGCTTTTTGTTGCGGTTTAGAAACCAAATGCAGGCGGGGATTTGGGTGTTGGTGAAGAGCTGACCAGGCAGGGCAACCATACATTCCACTAAGTCGGCATTGATGATGGCTTTGCGGATTTCGCCTTCGTTGTTGGTTTGGCTGCTCATGGAGCCGTTGGCAAGCAATAATGCCATTTTGCCGTTGGGCGAGAGGTGGTAAATCATGTGTTGCAGCCAAGCGAAGTTGGCGTTGCCTTTGGGCGGCGTGCCGTATGCCCAACGTGGGTCGTCAGCCAGGGATTCGCTCCACCAATCGCTGATGTTGAATGGCGGGTTTGCCATGATGAAATCCATCTTTTTGTCGATGTGTTGCGGCTGCGTGAAGCTGTCGGCGTTGTGTTTGCCGAAGTCGTAATCAATGCCACGAATCGCCATATTCATGGCTGCGAGCTTCCAGGTGGTCGGGTTGAATTCTTGCCCGTAGATGGAAACGTTGTTGATGTTGCCTTGATGGGCGGTGATAAAGCGTTCGGTTTGCACGAAAAAGCCGCCACTACCCATGGCCGGGTCATACACGCGGCCGGAGTATGGCTCGAGCATTTCGACAATCAGGGAAACGATGGATTTCGGCGTGAAATATTGTCCGCCGCGTTTGCCTTCGGCTTGGGCAAATCTGCCGAGGAAGTATTCGTAAACATGGCCGAGAATGTCTTTTGCGCCTAAATGTACGGGCTCGCCGTTGTAAGTTGGGCGGGTAAAATGGGTATCAGAGAAGAGGATAATCAGCCCGCGCAGGGTGTCTTCGTTTACGGCATAGCCGCTGATGCGTTGGAGGACGCCTTTGAGTTTTTCGTTATCTTTTTCAATAGCATCAAAGGCATCATCAATCAGTTTGGCGACGCCTGAGAATTTTCCACCCCAAGGCAATTCTGCCCCAGTGTTGAGAATAGAGACTTCTTGTAAGGCTTGCCAACGTGCAGAAGCTGGCACCCAAAATACGTTATCCGCGGTGTAATAATCACGGTTTTCCAGTTCAGCGGTTAAGGCTTCTTGATACTCTTCTTCAGTATCAAAAAAAGTGCGGTCAAGATAGAGTGGATTTCCAGGTGTGGAGAGTTCCGCCTGAATTTTTTCTTGTTGATGGGTGAAACTATCGGAAATGTATTTTAAGAAGATGAGACCAAGAACGATATGTTTATAGTTAGCGGCATCAAGTTGTTGACGGAGTTTATCCGCAGATGACCAGAGTTTTTCGTCTAATTCATTTAAAAATGCTTGTTGTAATACGTGATTTTCATCGACAATCTTGGTCGTCTCGTATTGCATAAATTATGCCCTCTGTAAAGTGATTTTTATTGGAAGTTTGAATATTCAAACAAATTATCAGGTGTCATTCTATCGAAAAACAGTATCAGATTGAAAGGGATTTTTGCGTGCTAAATCCAATGATTTCCAGTAGAATGGGGCACTTTTATAAATAAGGAATAACTATGGCAAGAGAATTTAAACGTAGCGATCGCGTCGCTCAAGAAATACAAAAAGAAATAGCAGTCATTTTACAACGCGAAGTGAAAGATCCCCGTATTGGGATGGTGACGGTTTCTGATGTGGAAGTGTCGAGCGATTTATCTTACGCAAAAATCTTTGTGACTTTTTTATTTGATCACGATGAAACGGCAATTGAGCAAGGCATGAAAGGCTTAGAAAAAGCATCGCCTTATATTCGTTCATTACTAGGCAAAGCGATGCGTTTACGTATCGTGCCAGAGATTCGCTTTATTTACGATCAATCCTTAGTGGAAGGGATGCGTATGTCAAATCTTGTAACAAATGTTGTGCGTGAAGATGAGAAAAAACACGTTGAGGAAAGCAACTAATGTCTAGACCTCGTAAACGCTGGCGTGATGTTGATGGTGTGTTTTTGTTGGATAAACCACAAGGCATGTCATCAAATGACATCATGCAAAAGGTGAAGCGTTTATTTCAAGCGAATAAAGCAGGGCATACAGGCGCGCTCGATCCGTTGGCTACGGGAATGTTGCCAATTTGCTTGGGTGAAGCAACTAAGTTTTCACAATTTTTGCTTGATGCAGATAAGCGTTATCTTGTTACGGCAAAATTAGGCGAACGTACCGATACTTCCGATGCGGAAGGGCAAGTTGTGGAAACTCGAGAAGTTAATCTTGAAACTCCGCAAATTTTGACCGCACTTGAACAATTTCGTGGCGATATTTTGCAAGTGCCGACAATGTTTTCCGCACTAAAACATAACGGTAAACCGCTTTATGAATATGCGCGCCAAGGTATTACGGTTGAGCGTGAGGCACGTCCAATTACGATTTTTGAATTTAATTTTATTGAATATCACGCACCTTATTTAACCTTAGAAGTGCATTGTTCAAAAGGCACTTATATTCGCACCTTAGTCGATGATTTGGGTGAAGTGCTAGGTT
>ERZ1023299.114-NODE-114-length-13541-cov-37.576524_pt1 | contig 13541 bp, 13 predicted proteins | sample MGYA00380472_ERZ1023299 | MGnify/ENA primary metagenome ERZ1023299 (study PRJEB33173, sample SAMEA4830402) | metagenome | study: EMG produced TPA metagenomics assembly of the PRJEB25223 data set...
GCTCTATAATATTTGTAGTGGGTAAATCCCCTATGGATATTATGGAGCCTATTTTTGTGTAGAAAAAAAGTCCCATATGACCTATAATGAAAAGCGACAAAACAACTCATTAGAAAGAATCATATGGAACAATTACATTTTATCACAAAATTACTAGACATTAAAGACCCTAATATCCAGATTTTAGACATCATCAATAAGGATACACACAAGGAAATCATCGCCAAACTGGACTACGACGCCCCATCTTGCCCTGAGTGCGGAAACCAATTGAAGAAATATGACTTTCAAAAACCTTCTAAAATTCCTTATCTTGAAACGACTGGTATACCTACTAGAATTCTCCTTAGAAAGCGTCGATTCAAGTGCTATCACTGTTCAAAAATGATGGTCGCTGAAACTTCTATCGTCAAGAAGAATCACCAAATCCCTCGTATCATCAACCAAAAGATTGCTCAAAAGTTAATTGAAAAGATTTCTATGACTGATATTGCCCATCAGCTGGCCATTTCAACTTCAACTGTCATTCGCAAGCTCAATGACTTTCACTTTGAGCATGATTTTTCTCGGCTTCCAAAGATTATGTCTTGGGATGAGTATGCCTTCACTAAGGGAAAGATGAGTTTCATTGCGCAAGATTTTGATAATCTTAATATTATCACTGTTCTTGAAGGCAGAACACAAGCTGTCATCCGAAATCACTTTCTTCGCTACGATAGAGCCGTCCGATGTCGCGTCAAAATCATTACTATGGATATGTTTAGCCCTTACTATGACTTGGCTAAACAGCTTCGCTTTCAAATTTCTAGGCTCAGGCTGAAACAGTCTCCCAGACTGTTTCACTCCCGAATGCTAAAATCGTTCTTGATCGCTTTCACATTGTACAACATCTTAGCCGTGCTATGAGTCGTGTGCGTGTTCAAATCATGAATCAGTTTCATCGAAAATCCCATGAATACAAGGCTATCAAGCGCTACTGGAAACTCATTCAACAGGATAGCCGTAAACTGAGTGATAAGCGATTTTATCGTCCTACTTTTCGTATGCACTTAACCAATAAAGAGATTTTAAACAAGCTTTTGAGTTATTCGGAAGACTTGAAACACCACTATCAGCTCTATCAGCTCTTGCTTTTTCACTTCCAGAATAAGGAACCAGAGAAATTTTTCGGACTTATTGAGGACAATCTTAAGCAGGTTCATCCTATTTTTCAGACTGTCTTTAAAACCTTCCTCAAAGATAAAGAAAAGATTGTCAACGCCCTTCAACTACACTATTCTAATGCCAAACTGGAAGCGACCAATAATCTCATCAAACTTATCAAGCGCAATGCCTTTGGTTTTCGGAACTTTGAAAACTTCAAAAAACGGATTTTTATCGCCCTGAATATCAAAAAAGAAAGGACGAAATTTGTCCTTTCTCGAGCTTAGCTGACTTCAACCCACTACAGTTGACAAAGAGCCGAAAATAATTTATTTTAATTTAATATACTTTTGTGGTAATAAAACAATATTCAAAAATGGAATTTTTTTCAATATATAAGTTGCTAGTATGGATAAATACCAGCCTAGCACAATCCCAACAACAACGTGAAGAAAAACTGAGTTTATTCCTACTTTCAACATTAGAATCCGAATCATGCTACAAATTGGTGCATGAAGAATATAGATCCCTAAACTATCTTTCCCGTATTTAGTGAAATATAGGAAAGTTTTAGGAAAATTTTTCTCCATTTTAGGAAAAATCGCAAAAGCAACTAATACACAGACAATAAAAGCAATCCCCCACAAACCTGGGTTGCTATAGCTTACATAATCCTTCTTAGACCCTACTTCATAAAACAAAAACCAAGCGAACATATAAATAAAATCAAATAGCACAAAGAAAAAAAGAAATTTTTTCAAATTAATTTTATCAAAGTGAATTGCGCTCAATACACTGCCAAGACAGAAGCAAACACCCCAAACCAACGTCCGTTGTACAATAAAAATATCAGTTTGAATAAATAGTGTGAAAATATAGGCAAAAACACTAACTAACAAAAGGGACTTACGATTTTTGAAAACAACAGATAGTAAACCATAAACTATCAATATCGACCATAACGTATATAGATACCATGAAACTCCCAGAGGAAATTTATAGATATTCAATAGGTTAAATATCGTAGTGGGTACTCGGACAGAGGCACCAGCGACCTTTTGAAGACAAAAGTGAATAATTGAATAAAAAACATATGGTATACCTAAAATAATCGTCTTCTTTTTAGCATAATGCCAAAACTCCTTCATATCTGATACAGGTCTAAAAAAGTATCCTGACAGGGCAAAAAACACTGGTATGTGAAATATATAAATTTGAGTTATCAATAATAATAACACATCATTTGCAATTGAAAAAATATTGGATTCATACAACCCCATCAATACATGTCCTACTAGAACTGAAAATATTGCGAATCCTTTCCCAAAATCTATCCAATTGATTCGCTTTCCGATTGATTTCATTTATTTCTCCTCTTGTTATCTATTTAGTGCTCATTTAATAATGATATTCATGTTATATATAATTCATAATAAAATAAGTTGACGTAACTGCTTAATTATATAAACTAACTTAGATAATCATATGCCTTTTATTATCCCCAAAAAGATATAGATGCCATGTTTATTAATATTTTATCCATTTAATAGATATTACGTCACGTGGACATATTTATTAGTCACGCTTAAAAATATCCCGACTATAAACTTTATTAGACACATCCTCTAGTGAAGGTTCAAAACGATTGGCTACAATAACATTACTAGCTTCTTTAAATTTATCTAGATTATTTACCACTTTATTACCAAAGAATGTTTCCCCGTCCTTCAAAGTTGGCTCATAGATGATAACCGTAACTCCCTTAGCTTTCAATCGTTTCATAACACCTTGAATAGAGGAGTGACGGAAGTTATCCGAATTACTTTTCATTGTTAAACGATAAATACCTATAACAATATCTTGTGTGTTCTTAAACGCATCTAAACTATCAGTCTCAGATACTCCAGCTTTTTCTAAAATCCGTTGAGCGATAAAATCCTTACGCGTTCGATTGCTTTCAACAGTTGCCGTCATCATATTTTGTGGTACATCAAAGTAATTTGCTAATAACTGCTTACTATCTTTAGGTAAACAATACCCACCGTAGCCAAAGGATGGATTGTTATAATGATTTCCTATACGTGGATCTAGGCCAATACCATCAATAATGGCTTTTGCATCCAAACCTTTCACCTCTGCATAAGTATCCAATTCATTAAAGTAAGAAACACGCAACGCAAGGTAAGTATTGGCAAATAATTTAACTGCCTCAGCTTCCGTTACTCCCATGAAAAGTGTATCTATGTCTTCTTTAATAGCCCCCTCTTTTAGTAGGGAAGCAAATATATTAGCTTTGTCTTTTAAATAAGTATCTTCTAAGTCAGTTCCAACAATGATGCGACTTGGATACAGGTTATCGTATAATGCTTTAGATTCGCGTAAAAATTCTGGACTAAATAGGATATTTTTATACTGATATTTCTTTCGAACGGACTCTGTGAATCCAACAGGGATTGTAGATTTAATAATTATTACCGCTTTGGGATTAATTTTTTTTACTTGTTGAATGACCGCCTCTACTGCTGATGTATCAAAAAAGTTCTTTTTCGAATCATAATTTGTTGGTGCTGCAACAACAACAAATTCTGCATCTTCATAAGCATACTTAGCATCCATAGTTGCTTCCAAATTTAAATCTTTTTCCACTAAATATTTTTCAATATAATCATCCTGAATTGGAGATTTTTTTTGATTGATTAATTCAACTTTTTCAGCAACAATATCAACTGCTTTTATTTCGTGATGTTGTGCCAACAACACGGCAATTGACAATCCTACATAACCTGTTCCTGCTACCGCTATTTTCATATTTATAATTCATTCCTTTCGTTTCACTCAAGGCACAACACAGCATGAAAAAGTGTTGTGCTCTTTATTTTGGTTTATAATAATAGTGAGAAAGCCTATCACTATTACAAATCACGGGGAGGTGAATAAGTGAGTGGTACAGCCACTACCTCGCATATTTATAGGTGTCATTCTTTCCATCAAGCACAAGAACTGTGACTAAGAGCACGTAAACTTATAATTGAATAAGCGACTCGTTTGTGAAAGGAAAGAATAGTCAAGGGATAGGCAGACTCAAATTTGGTGAAGGGAGACCCCTCATGTTAAAAATTATCTATCCTAATTGTTGTGGCATTGATGTGCATAAAACCTTTGTTGTAGCGGTTGTTACCATCACCGACAAGCAAGGACTCACAAGCTACCATCGTAAACGTTTCTCAACTTTTACAAATGGGTTAGTACAGCTACGAGATTGGCTAGAATACTATTCTTGATTTGATGTCTGTATGGAATCTACCAGTAAATATTGGATTCCTGTCTTCAATATCCTTGAAAAATCCTGCAAGATTTGCTTAGCTCACCCTAAGTATGTCAAGGCTATCAGAGGAAAGAAAACCGACAAGAAAGATGCGCAATGGATAGCCGACCTCTTCAAGCATGATTTGGTTGCTTCTAGCTTTATTCCCCCTCTTAAAATCAGACAACTCCGAGACCTTTTTCGCTATCGCATGAAATTAACACAACTTCAAGTCAGCGAGAAAAATCGTTACCAGAACTGTCTGACTTGGTCTAACCTTCAGATTGCAAGTGTCGTTTCCGACGTGTTCGGAAAAAGTGCTCAGGCTATTATTCAGAGCATCCTTGACAATCCAGAGGACAAACCAAACATTGAACAGTTGATTCACAAGAGAATGAAGGATAAGGTGCAAGACTTGAAAATCGCTATTGAGGGGGAGGTGACACCTGAACAAGCTGAGAAAATCAGAATCATCAAGGAACACTATGATGCTCTTGCCGTCTGTAAAGAAGATTTAGAAACCATGATTCGGAAGCTCGGTCACGAATACCAAGAACAGGTCAAACTGATCCAAACTGTGCCTGGTTTCAAAGAGGAACTATCTGCCCTCAGAATACTCTCTGAAATCGGAGCTGATATGACTGTCTTTGGTACTGCAGGTAAACTCTATTCTTGGGGCGGATTAGTTCCTGCCAACAATGAAAGTGCAGGAAAGAAATTCTCTACTCGTATTTCGAAAGGCGGTCACTATCTCAAACCTTTTCTTGTTCAAATAGCTAATGCCGTGGTTAAATCAGAGAAGCATCCTGAACTACGAAATAAATATCTCAAACTCAAGAAACGACGTGGTCATCGAAAAGCTATCATCGCTATCTGTCGCAGATTATTGGTTGCCATCTACCATGTATTCCTAAAACAGGAGAGTTATAATCCAAGATTACAAGGCCTTACAGAAATAAGAAATCCAGATAAGACAATGTTCGTCCAAGACGCTATTCGCTTCGCACAGCAGCACGGATTCAATATGCTTTAATTTTAAAGTTTAGGTGTCAAGACCTCTTTTTAGTGTGCCCAAAATTTAGAGAAGTAATCAATCAACTAACTTTTATTTTTTTCAAACTTCCACCTCTAATATTTTGAATCAATAAAATAAAGTTACTTTTCCCAACTTACTCCTTTTCTAAGTGTTTTTGCAGGTATTCCTCCAATCAAGCAATTCTTTTCTGCGAAATAACCTGTAACTAAACTAGAATAAGCTACTACAGAACCATCTGCAATCTTACTTCCTTTCAATAAGTGTGCTTCAGCACAAATCCATACATGGTTACCAATTACAATTTCTTCTGTCATTTTTATCTTTTTCTTACCATCGTAGCTTAGTGTATGACCAGCTGAGTCAAAAAGAATAACATTCCAACCTAAAAGTACATTATTACCAACAATGAGCCTATCAGTACATGATATAAGACAATTTCTATTCGCATAAAAGTTATCGCCCAAAATGATGGTTCCTCCTGTAACACTAATTGTGCAACCTTTTGTGATCACTGACTTCCCTTTAAAAATAACTTTTCCTTGTCTCAAGTTTATGAGCGATCGATTAGAGGATATTATCTCCGTACCTGAGAAACCAATTCGAACTAAACCAAATTTTACTACAGTTTCTATACCAATTACATTCTTTTTCAAATTTAACAACTTGACATTATATGCTACAAGTATTGGAAGGTGAATTGCCTGATTAATTGGTAAACACTTAAAATTAAAAAAGATTGTTTTAGGTAGCGAAATCAGATAAGTTAATAAATGTCGAACCTGCATCTATCCCTCCCTATATAAACTTATAAACTTTTCACTTTGTTTTTCGATAGAATAAATATCAATATTCTCAAGAATGCATCGGTAATAGACATTGTAGTTTTCCATTTCTACAAATTTCTTTAAAATACTATATAATGTATTTCCCGATTTGTCTGTAAAAACTTCCCCTCCTCCTACTGTTTGCACAATTTCAGGTAATCCACCTCTATCTGAAGTGATGACCGGAAGGCCATTTGCATTTCCTTCAATTACAACTCTACCAAACGGTTCATCCCAAGCTGATGGAACGACCAATACATCCGAATTTTGATAAGTTTCATAGAGGTTTTTTGTATCTTGAAAGCCTAAATATTGTATTCTAGGATCACTTTCGATTTCTTTTTGAAGTTTTTCTAAATCTTTTCCTTTTCCTACAATTTTCAAAGAAATTTCTGGATTAGTTAGTTTTTTAAAAGCCATTACTAAGTTAAAAACGCCCTTTATTTCAAGTATAGAGCCTACAAAAAGAAAATTCGTTTTTTCTGGATTTCTTTTTGTTTCTTGCTTTCGTTTGATAATATTTTCCAATTTACTCTTTGAAAATATAACAGCATTTTCAATGGCCATACATTTTTGAGAAGATGGGTTAATAAATCCTTTATTGATAAAATTATTCAAGGTAAATGCTGAAGGTGCTGTTACTATGTCTAAGTGTTTTAAACTTTTCTTAACAAAAGGTCTATATATTCTATTTAGCAGTTTAATAAGAGCAATATCTTTCTCCCCCCATGGATATTCTAGCCAATAGTCTCGCAAGGTCCAAATGGTTCTGATATTTCTCTTTTTAGCTTCTTTAACTATTGATAAAGACATTCCTGAAATTGTATTAAAATGAACAATATCTGGTTGTATTTCCTCAATGATATCGATAAATTTTTTTTTCGCAAATACATTATAGGTTTCAAATATTTTATAGAAAAAATGTTTAGCTGGATTCTTCTTGGCACTGAAAATATAGTGAAGACTAAAAAGCGGAGTTCTTCTTCTAAAAACCTTAACCCCATTAATAACTTCCTCAATATCTGAATCAATAGCATCATCAGAGTATGCAAATACCTCATGTCCTTCTTTTACAAGTTGTTCAGCTAGAAATTTGGTGCTCTTTTGTGCTCCTCCTTCTTCATTGTAAAACATATTCACAAATAAAATTTTCATAAATTTTCACCTACTAAACATCATTATTAACTGCTTGTATTGACCTGTTACAAATATTCCTATAGACCAAATTAGTCCCAATACCAGTCCTTGCAACACAAGATTGATAACTACACCCTGTTCAAATCTAAAGCCAATCATATTGAATATAATATATGGGATAACTGTTACAAGGTGAACTAAAATTATTTTTAAATATTTAATTATATCATTTTTAAAGACTACATGTGATAAAACGTAGAGATTCAGTGATAGCCCTATTATAAATGAAATAATTAACATAGCAGCAATTGTCACTATACTTTTCGATAATAGCCCTATCACAATAGCTATAATATTAAATCCTGACGCTAATAATCCTACCTTAAATAACAGATCAACACGATTCGAAGCTTGATAAAAAATTCCTATTGGACTATTAGCCATTTGAATCCAGATGCTAGCAGATAGTATTTGAAATACTGGAACGCTCTGAAACCAATTATTTCCAAACATAAATGTTATCACATCACTTGCATTGAAAAACAAATACACTGAGATTGGCATTCCTATTAAAAGTAGAATATTAAAAATTTTTGCAAAAACTTCTTCCATTTTTTGTCTATCATTTTGAAAATTCGACATTATCGGATGAATTACAGGTGAAATCACCTGCAATAAAATCTGATTAGGATATAATGATAACTGGTAAGCCTTATCATAATAACCCAACGCAGCGGGATTAATGAATCTACCAATCAAGAGATTGTCTAAATTTCTTGCAAAGTAGTTTAGAAAATTAAACATAAATTGAAACTTAGAAAAATTTAGAATTTTAACTAACGAAGTTTTCTCTATCTTTTTCTTAAAACTCAACTCAACACTTGAAAAAAAAACAAAAAATAATATAGTAGCCTTCATAATATTAGAAAAAATCAGAGAATATACCCCGAAATCATGTATGGCCAGCACAACACCAATAACTCCACTAAAAATATTGGCAATCAGACTCAATAAGTTCATCCGTTTAAAGTTCATGTTTCTTGTTAAAATTGACTGAGGAACAATTGTCATAGTATAAAATAGTACACACATACCTAATAATGAGTACAGTTTGATATAGACTTCATTCCCATAGACTATACTAATTGGATAGCCTATCAATACAAAAACAAACGAAAGAATTAAACCTGAATAAATTGTTAAAGTAAAAATATCATTTAAATCATTTTGAGTTAATGTCTTATTTTGTACAATTGCAGGTCCTATTCCCGAATCTGCCAATATCTGAAAGAATACTAAAAACACATTGACAACCGCTACAACGCCATACTCTTCAGGTGTTAATATTCTACTTAATACCGCCGTTACAAATAATTGAATTATAACATTAGAATACTTACCTAAAGCAGTATATAGGATACCTACCTTAAACTTATTACTTATATCCATTAATCAACCTCTGAAAAATCAATATGATAAAAATCTACCATATTCTTGATACACCTATCATTATTATTATCATATATAGCATTCAGATACACCAAACTCTCTTCAGGGTTGTCATCTATAGTTAATGGTGTTCCCTTACATCGTGTTGCTTTTACTATTTTAATTCTATTTTTTATTGCTAAAAAATTCAACCATACATCATCAGCTAAATAACTGAGATTCATTATATTAGAAATATTAAAAAATTCATCTGTTCGAGCAGTAGGAGGAAAAAGTACTCCTCCACAACCTGTAAAGAAATTAAAGTAAGATGGTTTAATATCACCGAAAAATTCATATTCCCACTCATTGTATGGTGCCAGACTTCCATCAGTAAGCAGTTTAATTCGATGACATCGCATTGCCGAAATACAACTTGGGTATTTCCTGTAAGAAGCAACTAACTTTTCGATGGTATTCGATGAATAGACAGTGTCATCATCAACCAAAATTACAATACTATTCGGATTATCCTTCATAGCATAAAAATATTTTTTATGCGAGCGAAGATTTTCGTCCACATAGACAATTTCCAAACCATTTTTGATTTCAGTTTCTAGGATACTCTCCAAATTAATACCTTCAAATTCATCTTTATAAACATACATAATAAAACGGTTAGGGATAATTGTCTGATTGAAAATACTTTTAATCATACTTGGTAAATAATTAAGACGGCTTGGAATTGTTGTAAACGAAACAATTAGTTCATTTTCTAAATTAGCCTTTTCACCTAAAATATTAATTGTTTTTTTACTAAAAACTTGTAGATAAATTTTTTTATATAATCCAAATAGTCGATAATAGATTGCATTAAGTAACTTGCTCATATAACTTCTCCTCTCCAAAAGACCAATACACACAAATAGCAATTATTAATAGAAGAATACTTACAGATGTAGCCTCCATCGTAATATAAACCATGAATGAAATCAACATTGTCAGTAGCGTTTTTGATTTTACTCTATATTTTCCAAGAAATAGACTTAGAAGAACCACTACAAATAAAATACCCGGAAATATACCCGTTCGAGCAAGTATATCTAGTAAGGTATTGTGTGCGGAGTTAACGATAATCCCATTTGTCCAAGCATTGAAATCAATATTAAGTCCTTTTCCAAACCAAAAATTTTCTTCAAAAATACGAATCGCTAACTGCCAAATATTGATACGTCCTGAAAAGGTTGCATTTTTGGAAAAAATTGCTGTAAAAGTTGATAAAATTGTACTTTGTGAAAAAATTATAGAAAAACTAAAACAAATATACACAGTTATACTGACTAAAGAATATGGTTTTCCTATATTTTCCTTTAAACCTAACATACGCATAAAAATAAAAAGCACATAACATATAATCGCTGTACTGGATTGTGTTAAAAATGATAAAATTCCGAACAATCCTAAAAAAATAATCTCCTTTAGTGATATAAACTCATTCATTTTTTTATTTAATAAGTAAAAACTACCTAATCCAACAATGATATATGGGGTGGCTATGTTTTTTCTTCCTAAAAAGTAAAGTCTATTATCTCCTGTAGGGTACAAAGAGTCGAAACCAACCGGAAAAAGCAATTGAGTTATTACTTGAACACACAAAAACAAGATAAAGGTTAAAAAGAGGCTTTCAATTGTTGTTTTACAATCAAACAATAAAAAGTATTTCAAAAATGAATATAATCCTAAAAAGAAAAACTGTCCTCCAATATAGTTAAGATTCACTGTCTGACTTTGAACCCCCACAAACACTTGAAAAAACAAAAACAGAACAACCAAAATGTCAATCAGCGTTACCTTATACTGTGAAAAAACTTTAGGAACATGATATATAGTTACGAATAGCCTAATTACTGTGGAGAGTAGGGTAAATATAGTTGCCATTGATCCAACTGTAAAAAAACTAGGTAAAAAATACGACAGTAATACACAGATTATATATATTTTTCTTTTTATCATCAATCTAATTTATTCTTTCCTCATTCATAATTGAATTATTTTTATACTTCCAGAATAATATCAACAACCCGTTTACAAGTCATTCCATCTCCATAAGGATTGCTAGCTTTACTCATCTTGTTATATTCTGTTTCATCCTCAAGAAGAAGTTTAAAGTTATTATAAATATTCTCTTCTTCTGTACCTACCAACTTCAATGTGCCAGCAGCGACTCCTTCAGGACGCTCTGTTGTATCACGCATCACTAAGACAGGTTTCCCTAAAGAAGGTGCTTCTTCCTGCACACCTCCAGAATCTGTCAAAATCATATAGCTTTGATCCATAAAATTATGGAAATCAATAACTTCTAACGGTTCAATGATCTTCATTCGTTCATTATCGCCAAAAACTTTACTTGCCAACTCTCGAACCTTAGGATTTTTATGGATGGGATATACAACTTTTACATCTTCAAATTCGTCTAAAATTCGATTAACAGCATTAAACATGTTTTCCATCGGTTCCCCAAGATTTTCTCGTCGATGAGCCGTTAGCATGATTAACTTACTACCCTTTGCCCATTCCAAAATTGGGTGATGATAGTTGCATTGAACAGTCGTCTTCAAAGCATCAATGACTGTATTTCCCGTCACAAAGATATTTTTTCTGCCCTCTCTTAGTAGATTTTCCTTTGCAACTTCAGTCGGCGCGAAATGATAGTCGGCAATGATAGAAGTCGTCTGGCGATTGAACTCCTCTGGAAATGGACTTTGGAGATTGTGGGTTCTGAGACCGGCTTCGACGTGTCCCACTTTGATTCCCATATAAAATGCTGCCAAAGCTGTCGCAAATGTTGTTGTTGTATCTCCATGAACAAGAACGATATCAGGCATTTCTTGTTCTAGAACTGCTTGAATCTTATCCAAAATACTAATCGTAATGGAAAATAGGGTTTGATTTGCTTTCATGATACCCAAATCATGATCTGGGACAACCTTGAACACCTCCAAAACCTGCTCTAGCATTTCCTTATGTTGACCAGTTACACACACAAGTGTCTTGATTGAATCATTTTGTTTCAGTTCATTTACTAGGGGACACATTTTAATAGCCTCTGGACGTGTCCCAAAAACCAACATGACTTTTTTCATTTTGATTCTCCCGTTAATTTTCTATAAAGTCTCCGATAATTATCCAAAAACAAGGAATAATTAAATTTTGTCTCATAGTCTTTTTTTGCTTGATAAGCGAGTTTTTCTCTAAGTTTTTTGTCAGTCGCAAGCTTTTCAATCGCTCTCGCTAAGGCAACATCATCCTTAACAGGAACAAGAATCCCATTTTTGTTATTGACTACTTCATTTATTCCGGGGATATCTGATGCAACCATCGTTTTCCCATTCATAAATGCTTCAATTACATTTAGAGCCAACCCCTCATATAAAGATGATGACACTAAGTAATCAAAACTATTGATACATTCAACAACATCTTTTCGATAACCTAAAAATATCACTGATTTTTGAAGATTTAATTGTTTCACCTTGTTTTCAAGTTCATCTCGAAGCTCTCCATCTCCGACAATGAACAATGTAATATCCCTGTGTTTCACTAAAGACATCGCATCAATTAGGTAGGTCAATCCTTTTTGCTCTGATAACCTAGCAATACACCCCAATTTGATTCCGTTATAATTTACAATCTCATCAACTAGCTTATCAGTTTTTTCAAAAACAACCCCATTATAGATTACTGTACTATCACTGATTCCTACATCATGTTTCAAATTATCATTAACCGCTTTACCCACAGCTACACAATACGCTTTTTTTAAGGAAAATTTGTATAATGGTAATTTATTTTTAAATACATTATGTGCAGTGTAAACATGTATCAACTTAGGATTAATGATTTTCAACAAGCGAATATAAAAGGCAGCCATCCGATGATGAGTGTGAACAATGGTAATATCATTATTTTTGATAATTCTATAAAAACTTGAAAGGATCTTTACCATAGTTAGGGGATTCTTACTGTCAACATCTAAAATTTTATGATGTTGAACTCCTTTTGATAAAAGTTTGCTCTCCCATAGTCCACCTGTTGAAGCGACATGGACACTATCAAATTCATCTTTCAAATCAGAACTCAATTGATATACAATACGTTCTGCACCACCAATATCCATTGTACGAGAAATATGTAGAATATTATTTTTTTGATTTTCGCTTTTCATCTAAAACTCGCTTAATAAAAGTAACATTCCCTACAAAATAACGCTTAAAAAGACGTTTGGGTTCATTAACTACACGGAACAACCATTCCAGATTCAATTTTTGCATCCATAATGGAGCTCGTTTAATGTGTCCTGATAATACATCAAAACTGCCACCAACACCCATAAAGACAGCATTAATCCCATTATCCATGAATGATTGGATGATATATTCCTTTTTAGGAGAAGTAATCCCTACAAATACAAAATCTGGTTTGCCTCCTTTAATATCTTCCTGAATCTTTTTTTCATCTTCAGGTGAAAAATATCCGTTTCTATAGCCAACAACATTAAGATTAGGATATCTTTGTTTAAAAACTTTTAGCATATCTTGTAAAATTTCTTCTTTGGCTCCAAAAAAGTAAACTGAATATCCTTTTTTATTTGACAACTCTAAAAGACATT